>Ga0209309_10000051_pt1 | contig 162098 bp, 143 predicted proteins | sample COGITO_mtgs_1204_2_FD_184807 | JGI IMG/M metagenome (GOLD analysis project Ga0209309, IMG submission 184807) | Pelagic marine microbial communities from North Sea - COGITO_mtgs_120412 (SPAdes) (version 2) | ecosystem: Environmental > Aquatic > Marine > Epipelagic ... | reverse complement strand
AAAGAGAGGGGATTTTCAATGTTGACGAGATCTAGGTCTCTACGTATATAATAACCTTATTCCTCTCTTTTGTGCTTTCTTAATTATATATCTTAAGGTACTGTTTTTAATAGAATGCTAACTTAAGATGTATAACCGCAATTACGGCGGATTCGACTGCGTCCGAATCCACGCGTAATTGCTAACTTCCGTGCTTATCCGAAAAACATTAAATTTAATCCCGTAACTGCGGTTATACTAAACGTTGCCATTAATACTGAAACATTCGTCTTCGTATCAAAAATTCCGAAAGAAACTTGCAGAATGTTATCTAATTAGATAACTTTGTGTTAAATTTAATTGTTAGCAGAATTGAGCGAATTTAATCGGAAAATCGAAATTTATAAAAATTACTTTTGGGATTTTTACAACAAACAAAATGTAAAAGTACAGGACAAAATAGACTGGACTGTAACTTTAATCCAAACAAATAAAATTGTTCCTGAGAAGTTTTTTAAGCATTTAACTAATACCGACGGACTTTGGGAAATTCGAGTTTCTGCCAACAATGGAATTTTTAGAATATTCTGCTTTTTTGACAAAGGAAACTTAGTTGTCTTGTTAAGCGGATTTCAAAAGAAAACGCAAAAGACACCGAAATCGGAAATTAAACGAGCTGAAAAACTTAAAAAAGAGTATTATGAAAATAAAAAATAACGTTACGAATTGGGACGACCATTTAGACGCCAAATACGGGAAAAAGGGAACTGACACGAGAGAAAAGTTCCAAGAAGAATTTGAGGCGTTTAGAATTGGTGTTTTAATACAAGAGGCTAGAAAAAGTAAGAAATTAACTCAACAACAACTTGCCGACAAAGTTGGAACGACTAAAAGTTATATTTCTCGAATTGAAAATAACGCAAGTGATATTAGACTTTCAACTCTGATGCGAATTATCCGAGAAGGATTGGGCGGAAGTTTGAAATTATCATTGAACTTCTAATTAGTGCGGAAAGTACTAATGGCAACAAAGTACTGTGGTAAAAAACAAGTAAAATCTACTTAGTTTTTAATCAGAGTGCTTCTGTATGAGTCGTCATAAACGAGTCCAGATTTTGCAACGGCAAATGCCTGTTTTAAGAGCTTGTTGCATACAGACCCTAATTGAGGAATCCTAGTTTGTAAGTAAATAGCTTCAATATAAAAATACTATCTTTGAATTTAAATTAATTAACTACCATAATTTATGAAAAAGACTATTTTAAATGTAGCCTTAGCCGTTTTAGTATCTGCAAGCTTATTCTCTTGTAAAGAGGATACCAAACTAGATACTCTAGAAGATAAACTTGAGAGTCGCTCCGACGATTTAGAAGATGCCTCTGATGATATAGGAGATGCTGCAGACGATATTGAAGATGCTTTAGAAAGCTTTCAAGATGCCCTACAAGAAGTTGATAATCCAGAAGATAGAGCAGCAATACGCCAAAGAGTCAATAAAATATTTGATGACATGGACATAGAAATGAACGAGGAATAATACCAACCTCATTGACTGCCGTTATCCTATTTTGTTAGATTTGATAATGGTGGAAATCGTATAAACCAAAAAACGCAACCCTTTGTTAACATAGGAGTTGCGTTTTTTTATGGCTGTTTTATCAATATATTGATAGCACAAAATTCGATGTGGGTAGAGCATCCGCATCTATTAGAAAAGCTTTGATAACATATAGAAATGGATGATGCTCTTAGAATTGCCATTACTCTTAAATGCCCTATTGAAAGCAACTTATTCTCACACTTGGTTTTGCATTCTTTCAGTACAGCTTCTATCTTTTTATTTCAAGCCTATCATACAAGGGTCGTTTTTTGGTATTAGTTTCATTTACGTCACAACTCCCCTATCTTGCCCCCATAAACAATCCATATGAAAATCAATTTATTGTCTTGCGATGCAGCACGGCCTGATCGAAGAGCCATAGCTAGATGTATCACAGAGATTTCCATCAGCATCAGCGATTCCTTAGCAAATGAGCTAACCGGTATTCTCCTAGAAGGAGATGCCGTTGATATCGAGATAGAAGATAAAAACCGCGGTTCTGCGTTGAGGGATTTGCGTAAACTGGATATCGATTATGAGATCCTCGATTGAACCCTTTGCATTCAAGAGCATTCTCAACAACCTATAAAGATGCTCTGGTGTTGGTCAGCTGATAAAGAGTTCGCTTTCGCGAAAGCGAACAAAACCTACTTCTTCAACTTCTTCTTTCCATAGACTTTCTTCTCGCGCCATCTCGCAACAATCGCTAGCACCGCCACAAAAGCTAGTGAACCAAATATCGCCTGATAGGATATGATCTGATCACCACTGGCATAACTGTGCAGTCCAGACAGGTAAAAGTTCACCCCAAAATAGGTCATCATCACACTATAAAAAGCCAGTATCGACCATAGATTAAACGTCCAGCGGCCTTTCAACCCAGGAACCAGTCGCAGGTGCAACACAAAGGCATACACAAAAATGGTGATCAGCGCCCAGGTTTCCTTAGGGTCCCAGCCCCAGTAACGTCCCCAGCTCTCATTGGCCCACATAGCGCCTAGGAAGTTTCCAATGGTCAACATGATCAATCCTACCGTTAATGCCACTTCATTGATGTAGGTGAGCTCTTTGAGGTTCAGGTCCATTTTCTTTTTGTTCTTCTCTGTGGAGAAAATCATGAGAATCATGGAAACGACTCCTAAAATCATCCCTAAAGCAAAAGGTCCATAACTAGCTACGATCACCGCAACGTGGATCATTAACCAATAGGAATCAAGAACCGGCTGCAAGTTTGCTATCGATGGATCGAGCCAATTCAATTGCGCTACCCATAAAATAATGGCCACTACAAATGCGGTGCTGGCAATGGTCATCTCACTCTTTCTGCCGAACATCAGTCCAAAAGCCATGGTAGCCCACGCCACATAAATCAAGGATTCGTAGGCATCTGACCAGGGTGCGTGACCACTCAAATACCATCGCGTTCCTAAAGCCAGGGTATGAACTAAAAAGATCCCCACTATGGCATATTTATGAAATACAATCGCCCAGCGTATTTCCTTCATGGGACGAACAATTTCTACCACCAGCAAAATCAGCATCAATACACCAAACCAGACATACCATTTGTAAAGTCCTTTGAACACGTCGTATTTGTTATATAGAATCTCTGCTTCTATACGGTCTTCTGAGGGCATGACGTCTGCACCGTAAGCCTTTTGAAATTCAAACAGGCTGTTCAAGGCCGTGTTTGCCCTCAGGTAATCTCCCGTCTGGTTTCCTTCGTTCAATAAAAAAGTATAGGTAGGGATAAAATCTCTGACAAAATTATAGTCTCCCTCCCGTTCAAATCCAGCGTCGTCCAACTCTGGTCTGGCGAACCACTTGCTGTTTTCAGCATTTGGGTTTGGAAATATTTTTAAGATACTCCCGGTGATTGCCTGGTCCAATAATCCAACGCTGAAGTTGATGTCTATAAATTCGTTTTGGATATTGGTCTTGACATCTGCGCTGTTGGCCTCATCCAGGAAGGGACTTAATTTATAACCGCCTACCTCGCCATCTGGTTTTCTAAAGAAATCCATGCCGCTGGCATAAGATCTGGTTTTATCAAGGTCAAGAACCGACTTGAGGGAATCATTTTTCCTATTCAATTTTATGACGGGAACTTCAAACCACAGTTGTCCAAACTGCATCATGCTGATCAAGGTTTGCTCTGCAGACAATCGAACTAGGGAATCACCTACTTTGGCTTCATAGTAATCCCGTTCAGAGATGCGTCTTAAGATTTCTGAAGCCAGCGTGCTCATAGGTTTCATACGACCATTGTCCTGCACCACTACCCTACCAAAACGATCTGCTTGCGCCTGTGGGACCATGTTTGCCACGATTATGCTGTCTAGAATGCGCAGTGGAATCTCTGGAATGATTTGAGGAGCTATGGGTCCGGCCTCCGTTTTTTTCATGGCATCTGCCTCCATGTTGGTACTCACCCCACCTTCACGACTTTCCATGGAGGTATCGTTGCCATTCACCTCATGGTTATGACCGCTATGATCTTCCTGAACAGGTGGTTGCTGTTGCACCGCATGCTTATGGCCCGTAGGATTTTCTACAGCAGCTGGCGCTTGAGCAAAGGAAAAACCGGTACCTAAGGCTATCAATAAAATACTTAGGTATTTAGACTTCTGCTTCTCGACTCTATTGATCAAGCGTCTCAACTCACCAAATCGTGTATTCTTATCAAAAATCAAGGCCATCATGGCGATGTACAATAAAATATACCCTGCATAAGAGAATAATTTTCCCCAGAAATCATGATTTACAGATAAGTGCGTCCCCAGCTCATCTGGATCAAAACCAGACTGAAAGAAACGATAGCCGTCCTTATCGAGCACGTTGTTCATAAAGATGCGCTCTTTGGTAGCCGTGCTGTCTGCATCATTGACTACCACTTTACTTTCAAAAGCCGAATAGCCTTTTTCTGTTCCTGGATATTTAGTAGCTATAAAGTCTTCTAGGGTAATGGAGAAGGGCAATTCTTTAGAAATACTGCCGTACTTGATATAGAATTTCATCCCGTTGATGTCTACATCCGCATAATCGCTTTCTATTCCTTTACCGCCACGCAGCTCAATGTGTTGCTCTTCACCACCACTGCGTACGGTGGCCATTAGCCCATAAGCTTTTACAGAAGTTGGTTCAGGGCTGGCTACAATTCCTACTTCTCCCTGTTGTATGGGCTCTGGAATCACAAACTGCATTCCTGCCATATTATATAGAGACCTTAGTTGCAAGGGTTGCAGGGAGTCTGCATAGACATCTCCTTTTTGTTGGTCGGCCATTCTTAGGTAATCACCAGCATAAGGAGTTTGAATGGAGTATCCGTTCCAATTCTCTATAATGTTGATCATCCCTTTCTCACGAGCCTCTTCTGGGTCTTTATTCACGGCAAAAAGAACCCCATGAATACTGGCTTCCTCACCATCCTTGATCAAATGGTCGTGGCGGTTCCCGCCACCTGCTTCTACAATTTTTAAATATTTATCGCCGGTATCGTTGGGCTTCAAACCTTCTACCGCATCATAAATCAAGGTGTCAATCGTAAAACGGACCTCTTGATCGTAGTAGTCAAAGGTCTCTGTATGATCATAATCGTACTGTGTGATCAATACTTTTTCTTTGACCTCACGCTGCATAGGGTTATCGTTAGGATCGTTCCCTTGAATTAGAACACTGTAATAGGTCTCGTCGCTTAAAAAAGTAGCCTCCGTCTGTCCTTCCCGTATCAACATCATTCCCTCATAGGAAATGTACCTGGTGATTCCAGCACCTATGATGATTAAAATCCACGATAAGTGCATGGTGAGCGTCGCCCATTTTTTCCATCGCCAAAGTTGGTAGCGTTTGATGTTCCCAATAAAATTGATCATCAACCAAAACATCAGTAATGAAAACCACCAGGTATTGTATACCCATAATTTAGAAGTAGGTGTGTCGTAGGAGTTCTCGATAAAGGTACCAACTGCCATGCTTGCGGCAAATGTGAGCAGTAAAACGGACATGGTACGTGTGGAGAAAAGAAATGCTAGAATCCTGTCTTTCATAGGTCAAATTAACAGGCTGCAAAGATACCTCACAAAAGCGGTACTGCCATAGTTTGTGAGTCGGTAGTTAGGCCGTATTTTTACGCTATGATCAAGGTTTTTATCATCGGTACCGGTAATTTGGGGACGCAGTTGTGCGCAGCCATAGAAAAATCAGCAGACGAGTCTGTGGTACTGGTAGGTTACCGCAATTTTAGTGGTAGAATTGTTCCAACCATCCAGGCTCAAATCTTTCAAAACGAGCTGCCAGACTGCGACCTGGTACTAATTGCGGTTCCAGATGATAAAATTGCCAGCGTTTCTAATAGTTTAAATAATGCACAAGTAACTGTGGCACACACAAGTGGAAGCGCTGATATCAACCTTTTATTTAGGTTTAAAAACCATGGGGTTTTCTACATTCCTCAGACCTTTAGCAAGGGCAGGGCCATTGATTTAAGCGAGGTGACTTTATGTTTGGAGGCTAGCAATGAATCTACTATGGAGCAGCTGGAACTTGTGGCGAGCACGCTTTCGCGAAAGCGGAAACACATCAACTCTGCCCAGCGACGACAGCTTCATCTAGCTGCGGTTTATATGAACAATTTTGTCAATCACTGTTATCACAAAGCCTCTGAGTTGCTAGAAAATGCAGCCATGCCTACGGAACTGCTGGAACCTTTGATGTTGGAAACCCTTGAAAAGGCACGGGAATTAGGAGCTGAAAATGCGCAAACCGGTCCTGCTTTACGAGGGGATCAACAAACGATAAATAAACATTTGGATTTATTAAAAGAGGAAGATAGAGCCATGTACCGCGCTATTACTCAATCTATCAAACATACCTATGGAAAAGAATTATAAAGAATTATTGCGCGAGATCAAGGCCTTTATCTTTGATGTGGATGGCGTATTAACGGACGGCCGCCTGCTAATTTCAGAAAGTGGCGAACTGCTGCGCACCATGAATGCCAAAGACGGCTATGCCCTAAAAACCGCGCTGAATCAAGGGTACCTGATTTGCATTATCACCGGTGGGAACAATAAGGGCGTCAAATCCAGACTGGAAGGATTAGGCGTTGCCGATATTTTTCTCAATGCACACGATAAAATGGTGCAACTGGAAGAATATATGAATAAGCACGGCTTAAAGCCGGGAGAGGTCCTTTATATGGGCGACGACATGCCAGACGTTCCCGCACTGGAATATGCGGGTTTAGCTGCCTGTCCACAAGACGCCGTTCCAGAAGTAAAAGCAGTTTGCAATTATATTTCCCATAAAAATGGCGGCGACGCCTGTGTTCGAGATGTGATTGAACAAGTACTGAAAGTGCAGGGAAAATGGGAGGTTGTCTATGGAGCTAATGCCGCCAGCAGTTGAAACTCCTAAAACTCATACGCTGGCCCAATGTATTGCTTACACTCATTACCCAACTGGTCATCATTTATTGGTATTTCCCACAAACCGAGGCCGCACTAGGGCTGCAAATCTGGCAAGTGGCTTTACTTCTTGTTGCCACCGCACTACTCACCGCCAGCGGCAATGTGATCAATGATATTTATGATGTGACCACAGACGTCATCAACAAACCAGAAAAGGTCATCGTGGGCCAAACCATTACTGAGAAAAAAGCCTTCATCCTTTATGTGGTATTGACCAGTACCGCAGTTGTTTGTGGTTTCATTCTAGCGAATAGCATTGACGCACCTGCACTCGCAGGGCTCTTTATAGGGGTTGCGTTCTTGCTTTACAGCTATGCCACCACACTAAAAAGCATGTTGTTAGTGGGGAATATCGTGATCTCTTTATTGGTCGCTACGGTAGTTCTAATAACGGCCTTATTTGAATTGTTTCCTGCGATTACAGATTTGAATCGACCCACTCAATTGGATTCCTTACAACATCTTGCTGTTTTTGCGGCCTTCGCATTTTTTGTAAACCTATTGCGGGAATGGATCAAAGATTGCCAGGACGTCAAGGGCGATCATGCCTCTAGAAGATCCAGCCTGCCCATTGTTTTAGGGCAATCGCGCGCTGCACGGCTCATGGCAGTATATACGTTAGTGCTTGTGGTAATCATCAGCTATCTGGCCAGCTCTCAATTGTATACTGATCCTGTAAGCCTTTACGGCACCCTATTTTTGATCATGGCGCCGCTTATGTTCATAGGTTTACGACTGTTCAATGCAAGATCTATGAAAGAATTTGCACTGCTTTCCCTAATTTGTAAAATCGTGCTATTTTTAGGGGTATTGGGAATTGGGCTAATTAAATTTACCGTGTAGATGTTATCTAAAAAATTGGAACATATCGAGATCGTTCTGGCCTCGCAATCGCCCAGGCGACAAGAACTTCTAAAAGGGCTGGATCTGGAGTTCAAAATCCGCACTAGACCCGTAGAAGAGCTTTACGACCCTAAATTAATGGCAGGCGAAATCACCGCTTTTCTCTCTACGCTCAAGGCGAAAGCCTTTAGCGACGATATCCAGGAAAACCAATTGATCCTCACCAGCGACACCATTGTCTGGCTGCAGGAAGAGGCATTGGGAAAGCCGAAGGATGCTCAAGAAGCAAAGGAAATGCTGGCAGCGATGAGCGGCAGGATGCATGAAGTTTACACCTCCGTTTGTTTTACCACATCCCGGCTTCAAGAAACCATTACAGACGTTACTAAAGTCTACTTTAAAGAACTCACATCAGCTGAAATCGATTACTATGTAGAAACCTACACCCCTTTTGACCGCGCTGGCGCGTATGGCATTCAGGACTGGATAGGGTATACAGGAATTGAAAAGCTGGAAGGTTGTTATTATAATGTGATGGGCTTGCCGTTACCCAAAGTATACGAATGGCTCAAAAAAAATGCGTGCCGATTATGAGAAAAATCTGTATCTTCATAATTGTTGCCGGCTTATTGCTGAGTTGTAAAAATGACAACAAAAATGAGCTAGTAAAAGCACTGGATTGCTCCAGCGTCAAAACCGGCACCTTCAAATATGCAAATAAAACCTTTGCCGATTGGGTGATTGAACGTACCGATAGCGCTAGTGTGGAATACAATCCAGAAACAGGTATGACCATTTACAGCAGCGTCGTCTGGATATCAGATTGTGAATATGAATTACATATTGAAGACCTGGACAACAGCGATAAGGTGGCCGTCATCAGTAGTGTTTTAAGAGTGGTAATTACAGACATCACGGAAGACGGTTATAAATGTACCTCCTACACTAATAATGGTCCGGAGGAATTTGAAATGATACGAATCGATGAGTAAGATTGGAAAGCTGTTTTTTATACTGATCACTATCTCCATTGCATTGGGACTGATGTTCTATAGCTCTCGAATAAACTTTCAATGGGAATATTTTCAATGGCTCCCGTTTTTGGAACTGGTGGCGATGCTTTTTATTCCCAATTTTTTAGTCTTCCTTTATATGATTAGGAAGAACAAAAAGAATTTAAACGATGCAGAAACTAAAAAGTAAAAATCCTGAATTGAAGGGTACCGCGTATGCGATCGTATTTTGGCTCTTATTTTCCCTAGGCTTTGCCTTGTTGTTTTACGGTAGCGGCATTTCTTTTCAATGGGAATATTTCAATTGGAAGCCATTTTTAGAAAAGTGGTTTTTTTTCCTGTTCCTCTATGGAATTATAGTGGGCGGCGCACTTTGGGGGCGACACAAAAGGCAAAAAGAAAAGTCCTGAGTTATTGTGACAGTCGCTAAAATGAGGATTTTTCAGGAATCAGAAAACACGTGTATCTTCTTTGGCGGATGCTTTTCGCGAAAGCGACAAAAAAAATCCATCCCTATATATAAGGATGGATTTTAGTAACTCACGGCTTTGAGTGCCGCATTCTATGGTTGATGCTTTGGCATCTTTATTTCAGTTCCTAGAAGATTTCACGTCCAGAAAAGTGGAATGCTGCTTCAATTGCTGCATTCTCATCACTGTCGCTACCGTGAACGGCGTTTTCACCTACACTTTTAGCGAATAATTTTCTAAGGGTCCCGTCAGCAGCCTCCGCTGGATTAGTGGCTCCTATCAACGTACGGAAATCGGCTACAGCGTTGTCTTTTTCAAGAACTGCTGCTACGATTGGGCCGCGAGACATAAATTCTACCAACTCTCCGTAAAATGGACGCTCGCTGTGTACCGCATAAAATTCCTGCGCATCAGCTTCCGTCATTTGGGTAAGTTTCAAAGCTGCGATCTTAAAACCGCTGCTGGTGATTTTTTCTAATATAGCACCTATGTGTCCGTCTTCGACCGCATCAGGCTTGATCATTGTAAAAGTTCTATTCGTTGCCATTTTTCTTTTTTAAAATTGCGCTGCAAAAGTAAGGCATTCTGTACCCCTTTAGGCACTGAGGCTTGCTTTTTTTAATGATGGACCTGTAGTTGATAAAGCTGGCTCTACCTATTGTAAATAATGTATTAAGCTTATTTTTGCAGCCTATGCAAAAAGAACACTACCAAAGCCTTAAACAAGAGCTTTCTTCCCCTAAAAATATAGTGATCGTACCGCACAAAAGCCCAGATGGCGATGCCGTAGGTTCTATTACTGCGCTATACGGCCATTTACATAAAAAAGGGCATTCGGTTTCCATGATCTCTCCTAATGACTTTCCTGACTTCTTGAAATGGATGAAATACAGCGATGAGATTTTAAATTATGAGATGAACAGAGCCGATGCGGACGATTTGATTTCAAATGCTGACTTGATTTTCATCCTGGACCACAATGCCTTTCATCGTGCAGGCGATATGGAAACTGTGCTATCTAAATCAGAGGCGACCTTTGTCATGATCGATCACCATCAGCAACCAGATGACTTTGCAGATTATATGTACAGCGATACTGGGATGAGCAGTACCTGTGAAATGGTGTATCATTTTCTAAAGAATCTAGGAGAACTTGAAACCGTGGATGCAGACATGGCTGCTAGTCTGTATACCGGTATTTTGACCGACACCGGAAGTTTCAAATACCGCTCCACTACCTCCACCACACTTCGGGTTGCTGCAGATCTAGTGGACCTGGGTGCCGACAGCGAGCAAATCAACAGGAGGATCTACGATGTCAATACACCTACACGCATGAAGTTGTTAGGGGTGGCATTGAGCAATCTGGTGATTCTTACTCAATACCGCACCGCCTACATCACCTTGACTCAAAAGGAACTGGATGATAATCATTTTCAAAAAGGCGACACAGAAGGATTCGTGAATTATGCATTAAGCCTGGATGGAATTGTCTTTGCACAGATTTTTATCGAAAAAGCAGATGAAAGCATCATCAAGACTTCACTGCGCTCTAAAGGAGACTTTGATGTGAATCAAATGGCGCGCGAGCACTGGAATGGCGGTGGCCACAAGAATGCAGCCGGTGGTAGGTCAGAGGCTTCCATGGAGGAAACAGTGGATAAATTAATTAGTATATTGCCACACTATGAAGCAGACCTGCAGCGTACTGAAATATAGTCTAGCCGTCGCACTCCTGGCCCTACTAGCCAGTAGTTGTAAAAACCATTTAGAGTTGCGCGAGCCCAAAAGTCGAAAGACCAGCACTACGACTGATTTTTCCATTGAGCTTAACAAGGAACGCAACGCGGCTGAGGAAGCTTACATAGAAAGCATCATTGCAAAGGATTCCGCATCGTTCACAAGATCTTCCGACGGTTTCTACTACCGCTTTGTCGTACAAGATAGTGTGGCCGGTGATCGCCCAGAATTCGGCGATCGGGTGACCTTTGAATACGACGTTCGCAACCTAGAGGGAGAAACCATCTATTCTAAAGAAGAACTGTCGCCGGTAACAAAAAGCCTGGAGCAGGAATATGGCGTATTCAGAGGCTTGAGAGAAGGCTTGAAACTGATGCAGGTGAATGACGAGGCCATTTTTTACTTCCCCTCCTACACTGCTTATGGTTTCTACGGCGATGACAACCGTATTGGTTTGAACACCCCTATCATTAGCCGAGTCAAATTGCTGAAAATTGATAAAACTCCATAAAATGATGATAACTTCGCTTTCGCGAAAGCGAACAAAACACCATAAATTTAACTATAATTAAAAATCGAGAAATGAAGAAAATTAACGGCTTACTCATCGTTCTAGCCATTATTTTAACCGCGTCTTCCTGTAAAGAGGAATATCCAGATGCCAAAGACGGTATCTATGCAGAGATCCAGACCACTAAAGGAACCCTATTTGCAGAGCTTTATTATGAAGCCACACCAGCAACGGTCGCCAATTTTGTAGCACTGGCAGAAGGTACCCACCCAGAGGTAGCAGATTCCCTAAAAGACAAACCATTCTATGACGGATTGATCTTTCACCGTGTGATTGATGGATTTATGATTCAAGGGGGCGATTATACCGGCACTGGATCTGGAGATTTGGGCTATGTATTTGACCAAGAAATTGTTGACAGCTTGAAGCACGATGCAAAAGGGGTACTTTCCATGGCAAATGCGGGTCCTAACACCAACGGAAGTCAGTTTTTTATCATGCATGAGCCTAATCCTAACCTGGATGGAGGCTATAATGTTTTTGGGAAAGTGATTGAAGGACTAGCAGTGATCGACTCCATCGCTACCGTAGAAACTGCTGCGGCAGACCGCCCTGTGGATAGCGTTGTCATGAACAAAGTACGTATTATCAGAAAAGGGAAAGCGGCTAAAAAATGGGATGCCCCTGCAGTTTTTAAAGAACAACAGGAAATGTCCAAAGCACGCAAAGAGGCAGAAGCTAAAGTGGCAGAAGACCGCCGCGTTGCCGCACCAGCAGTTAGAGCAGCAAAAGCTCAAGAGCTGGCGCAATTGAAAGAAAAAGCCACCAAAACTTCCACTGGCGTGGGGATTTATGTAGTTGAAAAAGGCAATGGTGTAAAACCAGAGACCGGTGTCACAGTGATGCTGGATTATAGCGGGTATCTAGAAAACGGAGTCCTATTTGATAGCAGCGATCTAGAAACTGCTCAAATCTTTGATGCCGTAAACATGCGTAAAAAAGTAGCAAATGCATACCGAAGTATGCCTGTAGAATTCAGCCCTGAGGTAGGAATGATACCTGGTTTTAGAGAAGCTTTATTAAATATGAATTACGGCGATAAAATTATTGCATTTATCCCTGCAGAATTGGCTTATGGCGCTAACGGTGGTGGCCCCATACCTCCCAACAGTAATTTGATATTTGAAATGAAATTAGTACCTCAAGAATAAAGGCAATTGCTAAATCTATTTTAAAACGTGCTGTCTTACAGCACGTTTTTTTATTCCCTCACTTCTTTTAAAGTATCTTTATAACTATGAAGAAAATTATTTACACTAAAACGGCTCCCAACCCCATTGGACCTTACAATCAAGGTGTTTTATGGCAAGGTGCTGCCCAGCAAACGTTATACACCAGCGGTCAGATTGCCATTAATCCAGAAACCGGAGAATTAGACATAGAAGATTTAGAAAAAGAAACCCATCTGGTCATGAAAAATCTGGAAGCAGTGTTGCAGGCAGCTCAAATGACTTTTAGCAATGTGGTCAAAACCAGCATCTTCTTGAGCGATATGAATAACTTCAGTATCGTCAACAAGATATACGGCAGCTACTTTAATGAAGAAGATGCTCCCGCTAGAGAAACAGTAGAGGTGGCCAACTTACCCAAGTTTGTCAATGTAGAAATCTCAGCAATTGCCATCTATGGATAACAAGACCCTTTCAGCATCAGAGTTGATACTCAATAAAGATGGGAGTATATACCATTTAAATTTAAGGCCAGAACAACTTGCCCACACCATCATTACCGTAGGGGATCCAGAACGTGTTGCGGAAGTCTCTAAATATTTTGATGTTATAGAGCTCAAAACAGGCAAACGGGAGTTTCATACACATACGGGATCCTACAAGGGCAAACGCATCAGTGTGATTTCTACGGGAATAGGAACCGACAATATTGATATTGTATTTAATGAACTGGATGCCTTAGTCAACATTGACTTTACCACTAGAAAAGTGAAGCAAGAATTGATCTCTCTGGATATAATTCGGGTAGGAACTACTGGAGCTGTACAGCCCAATATACCTGTAGATTCCTTCCTACTTTCCCAACGAGGGATTGGGTTTGATAGTTTGTTACATTGGTACGACAATGATATTTCAGATAAGAAGTTTACAGCAGCCTTGATCAAGGAATTAAAACTTTCTGATCACATGGCCACGCCTTACATCGTCCAATGCAATAAGGAATTGTCAAAACACTTTCAGACCATCGAGATGCTTAATGGAACCACGATTACCAATGTCGGTTTTTATGGACCACAAAGCAGGCGCTTGAGACTCGCTCCTTCTAATAAAGAGTTGAAACAGTTGATAAGCAATTTCACCTATGACGGTCATCAGATCACAAATCTAGAAATGGAAACCTCTGGGATCTATGCCATGGCTCATTTATTGGGACATCGGGCTGTATCACTCAATGCGGTACTGGCTAATCGAGCAACAGGGAACTTCTCGCAAGAACCAGAAGCTACGGTCGATAAATTGATTCGCTTTACACTGGATCGTATTGCGCATATTTAATAGATAAAAGCACTTTAATTATCACACTAAAACCGCCTCACACCATTGCATCAACCTAAAGAATACCCATACCAACATCGAGACATCAACTGGCTCAGCTTCAACGACCGTGTCCTTCAAGAAGCAGCAGATGAAAGCAATCCGTTGTACGAGCGATTGAAGTTTATAGCGATCTTCTCTTCAAATCTTGATGAATATTTTAGGGTGCGGGTATCACAATTGAGACAGTTAAAAAGGGTCAACAAAAGCCTACGCAATAAGCTGGCGCTAAGGCCTTCTAAATTTGTCAAACAACTACTGGAGAAGGTAGGTCAACAACAAAACTGGTTGGGCGAGATATTTTTTGATCAGATCGTGCCAGAATTAGCAGCAAACCACATCCATCTTTTGAACGAAACCCAATTAAAGGAGAAGTTTCATAAAGAGGCGGTTGCCTATTATCAAGAACATCTTAAAGATCTGGTAGCTTATCAATATGTGGAAGCCAGCAAGGACAGTGATATTTTTTTAGATAATCAACACCTGTATTTACTGGTCACCTTCAAAAATGAAAACAGATATGGAGTTGTTGGGATACCCTCTGAAAAGCACGCTCGATTTATCCAGATAGGCCAAAAGGATCAAGACCACTACATCTGTTTTCTGGATGATATCATAAAATTGAAACTCAAGCAGCTCTTCTCTCAAGAGGAAGTACTGTCTTGCTATGCGGTCAAACTTTCTAGGGATGCCGAGCTCTATCTTGATCAAGAACTGGAAGGTGAATTAGCTGATAAGATTTATGCCTCCTTAAAACAGCGCACCGACGGCCAGCCTACCCGGTTTCTATATGATGAACAGATGCCTAAGGAAGTTCGAAAGAACGTTCGAAAAAGTTTAGGTCTAGGAAAGATCGATATGGTATCAGGAGGTACCTATCACAATTTTGACGACTTTTTTGGGTTCCCAGATCCCACGGATAATCCAGCATTGCACGCTGAGCCGTTAGAAACTATCAAGCATAGCCATTTACACGGTCAAAATTACTTTGACGTTATCAGGGAGAAAGACCAATTGGTTCACTTCCCTTTTATGTCGTTTGACTATGTACAGCGTTTCATTGATCAATCTGCACAAGATCCACAAGTAGAACATATTAAAATTAGTCTTTATAGAGTTGCTAATGAAAGTGCCTTGACAGACTCCTTACTCACTGCTCTTAAAAACGAAAAGAAAGTAACCGTATTTGTAGAAGCTAAAGCCCGATTTGATGAAGAAAATAACATTAAATGGGGACGTATTTTCGAAGAACATGGGGCTACCGTCATTTATAGCTATCCGCGAATAAAGGTACACAGTAAAGTGCTTTTGGTTTTCAGAAAGGAAAAAGGTAAGATCAAGAGGTACGCTTATATAGGGACTGGTAATTTCAATGCCAAAACCTCTAAAATATATTGCGATCACGGCCTTTTTACCGCACATAAAGGCATTACCAAAGATTTGTCTAGAGTTTTTGAGGTGCTTCAAGGCGACTTGATCATCCCTAGGGCAAAGGATTTATTGATTTCTCCTTTTAGTACCAGACGTACCTTTGAAGATTTGATACGCGGTGAAATTGAAAATGCCCAAAACGGCAAAGAAGCTCAAATCACTGCCAAAATGAACCAGCTGGAGGATCGAGGCATGATCAACCTATTGTATAAAGCCAGTCAGGCAGGTGTGCACATACGTTTGATCGTTAGAGGGTTCACGTGTCTGGTTCCCGGGTTAAAAGGCATTAGCGAGAATATAGTGATGACTTCCATCGTAGATCGGTTTTTAGAGCATGGGCGTATTTACAAGTTTCACAATGACGGGAATCCCCTGCTCTTTATGGGGTCTGCAGACTGGATGACCCGTAATCTGGACCGCCGTATAGAGGTCCTCACTCCTATTTATGATCGGGATATCTACCAGGAATTGGATGAGATCATGGACATTCAAATGACCGATAACGTAAAAGCCAGAACCCACATGCCTGAAGAGAACAATCCCTTTGTCAGCTTGGAAAATGACACTCCAGTCCGGTCTCAACAGGACATTTATGACTACCTCAAAAAGAAACACAATTCGTAAACTATTTTTATGACTACCATTCACATAGGCGGTGTTCCAGAACATTTTAACCTTCCTTGGCATTTAGCCCTTGAGGACGACGCTTTCGCGAAAGCGAACATAGATCTACAATGGCAAGACGTCCCAGAGGGAACCGGTAGCATGTGTCAATCCCTGCGTGATGGGGAGCTGGACGTCGCCTGTATACTTACCGATGGTATTGTAAAGGACATTATGGCGGGCAATCCTTCAAGGATCCTACAGGTCTATGTGGAGTCTCCATTGCTGTGGGGCGTTCATGCTCCCGCAAGCCTGATCGAAGAAGACACTGCCCAGCTTAAAGATCCAGTGATCGCCATAAGCCGTTACGGCAGTGGTTCCCATTTGATGAGCTACCTACTAGCTAGAAGGCACGACTGGAATCCAGAAACTTTAAAATTCGACTTAGTCAATACCCTGGATGGTGCCGTCAAATCATTGAGTGAAGGACAAGCACAATTATTCCTTTGGGAGCGCTATATGACCCAGCCGTATGTGGATCAAGGAATCTTCAAAAGACTGGAAACCATCGCCACACCATGGCCTAGTTTTGTAATTGCAGCCACTGAAAAATGTATTGCCGAAAAGGAAGAAGCGCTTGTTCAAATGATTCGAATAATTAATAGGTATTCATCTGATTTCAAACATATTCCAAGTATTGACAGAACCATTGCTTCACATTACGATCTGCAAGTAGGAGACGTGCAACAATGGCTGTTACGTACTGAGTTTTCAGAGGAACAAATAGATGCCAAAACGGTTGAGAAGATCAATAAACAGTTTCAAGCGGTGGGTATTTCTAAAGAGGAAGTTACCCTAGAAAAACTGATTCACGACCTCCCGTTTCCTGATGAGGAGGAATGATTACCACTGTATCGATTCTTTGCCACGTTCTTGAAGGTATCGATTGGCTCTGGAGAAATGTTGGTTCCCGAACCAATAGCCACGGTTTGCACTTAATGGGGATGGGTGACCGCTGGTCAGTACAAAATGCTTTTTCTCGTCAATCAGTTTGATTTTGCCTTTAGCAAAACCTCCCCAAAGCAAGAATACCAATTGCTCCCGCTCGTCAGACAAGGTTTTGATGACTTGATCTGTAAATTGTTCCCACCCCTTTTTTTGATGACTTCCAGCATTTCCCTGCTCTACGGTCAAAACAGCATTGAGCAATAACACGCCTTGATCTGCCCAGTGCTCTAGGTTTCCCGACTCCGGATAGGCCTTATTCAAATCCTGTTGTTGCTCCTTAAATATATTCATCAATGAGGGCGGGTGCGGGATACCGTCAGCTACTGAAAAACAAAGGCCGTTTGCCTGTCCTGGACCGTGATAGGGATCCTGCCCTAAAATCACCACTTTGACTTTTTCAAAAGCAGTTCTATCAAAAGCGGCAAAAATTTGATGCCCTGGCGGGTAACAGGTAGTACGTTTGTACTCTTCTGTAACAAACTCAATCAATTGCTCGAAATAATCTTTGCTAAATTCTTCTCGCAGCATTTCCTTCCAGCTTTCTTCGATCTTGATAGGCATAAACTTGTTTTGGGTAAATTTAAAAACGAACATAGACACCAACCAAGTTGATTCTAAATAACTAATACACAATTTAAAACGGACTTATATCCAGTCGTTAAAAAAGCAACAATCAGCAGTAGCAACTGGCGCCGCTGCCCTATTTTTGTAGCGCACATGGGAAAGATTTCTAAAAAGACCTTACAGGATATTGAGTTTGATAAGGTCGTCAAACAAGCCACCTTTTATTGCAGCACGGACGACGGTAAGGGCCGTATGGGTCGCGTGGTTCCGTTCCTGGAAGAAAGTCAGATCAAGAGCGCCCTAGCGCACACCCACGAGTACCGTTCCTCCTTTGAGACAGAGTATTCCATCCCCAATCATGGCTTCGACCCCATTGATCGTGAGTTGCAATTATTGGGAATTGAGAACAGCGTTTTGGAAAAGGAAAGCATCCGTCGTTTAGTAATCCTGCCCAGGTCTGTGAACGATCACATCCGCTTTTTTAAAAAGACCTCAGAGTTTTTTCCGGTCCTGGCACTGCGTACCCAAAACATCCCGTTGAATACTGAAATCCCAGACCGTGTGGATGCGGTGTTGGATCGATTTGGTGAGATCAAGGACGACGCATCGCCGGTTCTCAAGGATTTGAGACGGGAGATGAACAGCTTGCGCGGTCAGCTTAATGGTAGCTTTGGCGCTGCCCTGACCCATTATTTAAAACTGGAATATCTAGACGAGATTCGAGAAAGCGTGTTGGAAAACCGTCGCGTCCTCGCAGTTCGTTCCATGCACCGCCGCAAGGTAAAAGGCAAGATCATGGGCAGTTCCAAGACCGGCAGCATCACCTACATAGAACCGGAGCGCGTGTTAACGCTTTCGCGAAAGCTGTCAGAACTCGAGATCGAGGAACATGAAGAGATCCAGCGCATCCTCAAGGAATTGACGGAATTTCTACGGTATTTTGACGAAGATTTTGAAACCTACAGAGAATACCTCGCTCAAACCGATGTGATTGCTGCCAAAGCGAAGTATGCTCGCAAGATCAATGCAATTTTGCCTATGGTGGTCAAAAACCGAGAGTTGGATCTGGTGGATGCCTACCACCCCCTATTGCTCGTTGCAAACCGAGAAAGGGATGAAAAAACCTACCCGCAAAGCATCCAATTGAAACCAGAAAACCGAATCATCGTGATTTCAGGGCCCAACGCTGGAGGTAAATCCATCACCCTAAAAACCATAGGTCTCTTGCAGGTCATGATCCAGTCTGGAATGTTGATACCCGTCCATGAAAAAAGCCGCGTTTGCTTCTTTGATACCATACTGACAGATATAGGCGACAACCAAAGCATTGATAATCATTTGAGTACCTATAGTTATCGGTTAAAGAATATGCGCAGTTTCCTGCGCAGGGCAGACGACCAAACCTTGTTCCTGATAGACGAGTTTGGTACTGGATCTGACCCAGAACTGGGCGGTGCCTTGGCAGAAAGTATGCTGGAAGAGCTGTACTCCCGCAAATCCTATGGAATCATTACCACGCATTACACCAATCTTAAGATGCTGGCAAACGAGCTGCCGGAAATGACGAATGCGAATATGCTTTTTGACGCACGATCCCTAGAACCTATCTATCAGCTACAACTGGGGGAAGCAGGAAGTTCCTTCACCTTTGAAGTGGCTCAAAAAAACGGCATTCCTTTCTCTCTGATCAATAAGGCCAAGAAGAAAGTAGAACGAGGGAAAATACGTTTTGACAAGTCTATTGCTGCCTTACAAAAGGAGCGATCAGACCTGCGCCGTAATAACGAGTCTTTGCGAACTAAAGAAGTCCAAGCCACTCAAAAGGCGAACAAGCTAGAGGATACTCAAGATCGCGTACAGCAAAAACTAGAGGACTTTCAGGACCTTTACGATAAACACCAGCGCCACATGCAGTTGGGTAAAAAGTTTGATCAGCTGGCCAAGGATTTCAACAACAACAAGAAAAAACGGTTGCTGTTGGATGAATTAATGAAGCTGGTCATCACAGAAAATGTAAAACGCCAGCCGCCACCTAAGAAAAAGGAAGAAGCAAAAAAAGAACAAGGGAAGCAAAAGCAAGTGGAAAACGAGGTCATTCAAAAAGTAACCAAGATTAGGGAAAAGCGAAAAGCAGAAGGCCCCAAGAAGGAAGCGGTAATTGAAAAACCCAAACATGATTTCCAACTCAATGAACGAGTCAGACTGATCGATTCTAAATCCATAGGCACTATAGATTCTATTGAAAAAGGCAAGGCTACGGTTAATTATGGGATGTTTACTACCTTAGTAAGTCTAGAACAAATAGAACCGGTAAAAAAATAGATGGAAAAGAAAATCATCCTTTTTGATGGAGTCTGCAATCTGTGTAATAAGGCGGTTACTTATATCATAGACCACGATCCTAAGGATCAATTTAGATTTGCTGCGCTCCAGAGTGAGGTAGGAAAAGCGCTTTTAGAGAAACATGATATTGATCCAGCTGCCGTGGACAGTATTGTTTTGATCAGTGAGGACAAGGCTTTTATCAAAGCCGGTGCTGCCTTACGTATTGCTAAGCACCTTTCTGGATTACTTCCTGCTCTTTACGTTTTTGTGGTTTTACCTGCATTTATCACAAATTCCGTTTATGACATTATTGCTAGAAATAGGTACGATTGGTTTGGAAAAAAAGACAATTGTATGATTCCAACAGCAGACTTGAAATCTAAATTTCTAGACAACGAGTAACTATTGAACAAGTTGGGACTAGGATAAAAGCATAACTGTTATATTTATCAAAATTTTAACGTGTGAAATTCTTTTTTACAGGCCTACTTGTTTTTTTCATCTATGCAACGGTTTGTGTGGCGGTCCTAGTGCTTGTCACACCAGACTTGGCAACAGATAGGGTTGCAGGTTCTGATGAAGATTTTAGAAACAGGGGTTTGAAAGAATCGGTTGAATCAAATGACTCCATACTATTAGAAAATGAAGTGGTTCTAGATGAAAAACAAGACAGTCTAGGCATAAGTTCCATCCCCATAGATTCCATTAGTTCTATAGAGCAATCAGATCCACCTATCAATGCGATGGATCCCGAACCTAAAGTTGAAAACACCTCATTTACAGCTCCATCAAAGTTCAACATCAAGCTGCCTAACGGCAGACTTCTGATTAATTGCAATGAATTTGCTAGGGTTTATAAAGATGCAGACAGAGTAAAGATCCCGTTTGCCTGTAAAGATTACGGATTGGTCATCAAAAGCTTTTTAGAAGAAAACCCGTCGACTACTTTATTGATCACCGGGTATTCCGATCCATCAGAATCTTTATCTACCGGAAAAAACAGAGCAGAATATTTAAAGCGCCTGTTAAGCACTGCCGGCATTGCTAAAGATAGGATCGTCACCGCAGTAGCCGTGAGCGGTCTTGACATTGAGAAAGGATATGCAGATGGAGGTATTCAAATGGATGTAAAGGGCACGGTCTCAAATCCTACTCCAGGAATCGTTCAGATACCGCAGCCGGGTGCACAAGTTGCGGAAGACCTGGACCAACCAAGAGCCGAAACTACCCTATCGAGTAAAAAAATTACTTCTGGCTTTCAAGGCCCCTCTTTTTATGGAGATCAAAAATTTACTGCCTACACCACAGAGATCAAAAAACTATTAAATCAAAATCCAGGAAGTAAAGTGTACGCCTACAGCTATGCTAGTGCAGATGGAGGACTCCAAGACCCTTTTGTCGTTACTCGAGAAAATGCGGCCACAGTGCGCAAACTATTGATACAAGCAGGCATCCCTGCAAACAAGATACAATCTATCGCAAGAGGTGAGCAACCTTCTGGAACCACTGGCTCCAATCGTTGTATCCTCATAACCGTAAAATAAAAATATGGACGAGCTTACAACACATCTATCCTTTTATGCGGTGTTAGTAATGATGCTATTAGGCGCATTCTTGATCGGTTACTTTTTTGGTAGTAGGTCAAAAAAAGTACTCGTGGTAAAAACAGAACAAGTTCCAGTGCCTCTATCCCCTGCAACACAAACTCCAACAGAATCCAGTGAAGTCCGTACAACCAGAAACCCATCCGGTCGAATAGAGATCGACGAGTTGTCAAGCCCTGGACCCATACGGGCCTTGAAGACTAGAGAACGTTCGGGTTCCCTAAGTAGTGATGCTAAATCATTAATTGTTGAGGATAAGCTTGATTTTTCTACCATGGGCCGTGGTGATGTCAACAAGAAAGATGACCTTCAAAAAATTGTTGGTATCGGTCCTTTTGTAGAGGAAAAACTCAACGAGATAGGCATCTATAACTACAGCCAGTTGGCAAATATGACGGAAGAAGACACGAACGGAGTCACCCAGCTAATTGAGTTCTTTCCCGGCCGAATACAAAGAGATGACTGGGTAGGCCAGGCAGCTGTATTAGGAGCAGAGAAAAAAAAGAAAAAATAAAACGGCCCGAATTATCGGGCCGTTTCAATCTAATCTTTTAGTAAATTATTATTGGTCGCCCAGTATAATAGGAAGTCCCCCATTACCAGACCCGACTACCACCACTTTTGCATTAGGAGATTCTGCCAGTTTTAACGTGGCTTCAATTCCTTTTTCCGTAAGGATTTTATCGGTCAATGAGGCACTTAAAATTTTATTGGCTACTGCTTTACCTTCGGCATCAATTTTTTGACGTTCTGCCTCCTTACTAGCTTTAGCAAGACGGAATTCATATTCAAGGGATTCCTGTTCCTGACGCAATTTACGCTCAATAGCTTCCTTGATTTTTTCTGGAAGTGTTACATCTTTTACGAGCACTCGATTGACTTGAACATATTGTGAACTTAGTTCATTCTTCACTTCATCTAGGATCTCTTCTTGAATCACATCACGTTTACTGGAATACAGCTGTTCCGGTGTGTAGCGTCCTACAACGCTACGGGCGGCAGCGCTAATAGCCGGAGCCAATATCTCAGATTCATAGTTACGTCCCTTTTCTTGGTAAAGAAGGGGAAGTTTTTCGTATTCTGGCTGATACCAGACCGTAGCATCTACAGACACTTCCAATCCATTTACAGACAATACTCTCATTTTATCACTTACCGACAATTGTCTTACGGGAAAGATGATCATGTCGTTCCATGGCGCAATAATATGGAAGCCTTCTCCATAGGTCATTTCAGTCTCCACACCTTCACTGAAGGGTTTGAACAACACCCCAGCCTGACCCGCCTCGATAACCACAGAACTCTTGATAATGATAATAATAAATAAAATAACTCCTACGATCGCAAAAATCGCAGCTTTAGATAATCTTTCCATAATTGATTTTTTTTAAATAAGTCCGTTGTATTTTCTTAAGAACCATTCTAAGCCGAGTAAGATAAGGATAATACCCATCAATAGCTTCCAATCTATCAATGATTGGTAAGTTACTTCCTCACGTTCTACATCCTGCATTAGTGGATCTTTAAGCACTATTGACTTTAGCTTTTCTATCTGTCGTGGAAATAGCAGATTGTTTTCAGTAGCTATGGATTGTAACCCCTGGTAGTTTGCATTGACAAACTGGTTTTCAATATCAAATTCCAAAACAGAAAAGCTTCCTGACCTTTGAATATTTTCTTGTTCTGCTTTTATGATAAAGTCATAGGATCCTGCTGGTAGTCCACTTAAATCAACGGTATAGTAATAATTAGCACTAACAAATGGCCTGATGATCCGCTCCTGGTTTTCCTTGTTGATTAATTCGACATTCAAGACTCCATCGTCTTTAAACTCATAATTATCGTTCAAGTACTGTGCTGTAAAAAGGATCCTGTCATTTTCATAATAAAAAGTCTTGAAATCAAAATCCAATCGATCCCTCTTTTTATTGCTAGAGAGGTATTGCACCTGAGAATTGATCAAATCATCAAAGTCTCTAAAATCCTTAGTCTCCAGATAATTTTGACTGCGCCAGCGCCACAGCCCGCTACCCGCAAATACAGCATGTTTGCTTGCTCCCAGGTCGTAAGTAAACCAAAGAGGTTGTTGGGTCTGTACACTGCCTATTTGTTTGAACATTAAAATTTCTAGAGGAGTGCGGGAGGTGATTTGGCCAAAGGGAGAAGACACCGGCGGGTAATCCTCAACATCAAAAGATTCTAGGTTAAAATTAGGATACGCATCATTGAGCACCGGTTGTACCTCGTCCATTTGAGGATAGTTCTCGATTTGGAAGGCTTCCGTGTTTCTATTCAAGAATGAAATATCCGGTTGAGTCCCTAGAATAAGCCAGGTATTTTTGTTTAGGGATTTTATGGAGGAGTTCGCTTTCGCGAAAGCGGAATTATACCCATACAATACCACCATACTGAAATAGTCCGTATCAACGACATCGTTCACGTTCTTGATGGTCACCTTACGCTGTTGATTGCTCTCGATGGCACTTTTGAGCGCCCCAATATCTGGATGAACCGTATTCGTAAGAATCAAGATTTTAGATTGCTGATCGATGACTTCTACCGCAAAGTCACGTTTGTTGTTTTTGACGTTCTTTTCTGCAGGTAAGGTTCCCACTTGAGCTAGCATTTTGTGCAAGCCTACAGATTGACTGGTCAAATTAAAATTAAGAACGGCAGACTTTTGCGCAGGGGACAACGTTACCGGCTGCTGATACAATGTAGTATTGCCTTCCTTGATTTTAAAAACCGTAGTAACAGCCGCCTCTCCAGAATAGCTTATGAATACCTCCACCGGGTATTCATTCTTCAAATAGCTGTATCTATTGACATTGAGTTGGTTGATTCTGATATCTGGATAACTGGTGGTATCTCCATAGATAATGGGATACAGGTGCGTTTTACGGTTGATTTTAGAATACTGATAGTTGGTACCTACGGTCTGATTCCCATCTGTAAGAACCACGATCGACTTATTCCTATCGCGGAATAATTCCTGTGGCTGCGATATGGCCTGGGATATATCAGTGGCATTGCCCGTAAAGGAGAGAGAGTCCAACTGCTTGACCGACTCATCAAAACGGTAAGTAACTACATCAAACTTATCGTTTAGATCAGCATCGTTTAAGATCAATTCTAGATCTTGCTCTAGGGTTTTCCTGGCCTCTAGATAGTCTATGGAGCTGCTGTTATCCACCATCACTACCAGTTGTGGTTTAAGGGTCTGGTAGGATTTCTTCTCAAATTTAGGAGCCAGGAACAACAGCAGAATGCAAAAAACCGTGGTTGCTCTTAATACGGCAAACCACGGTCTTCTTTTATCTTTTGCTCTAGAGAACAAATAATTGTACTGGATCAAGGCAATTAAAATAGCTGCAACAGCCGCAAGCGTGATCCAGATCCAAATCATAGATTCATTCAATTTAAGTAAGCATTCCCCCATCCACATGCAGCGTTTGACCGGTGATGTAAGCGCTCAAATCACTTGCTAAAAACACACACGCATTTGCCACATCTTCAGGAGAACCACCACGTTTAAGCGGTATGGCATCACGCCAGCTTTGAACGGTCGCTTCATTGAGCTTGCCTGTCATTTCAGTTTCAATAAATCCAGGAGCTATGGCGTTGCATCTGATGTTTCTGGAACCTAATTCCAGCGCTACAGATTTGGTGAAGCCTATAATTCCCGCCTTACTTGCTGCATAATTGGTTTGTCCGGCATTACCCTTCACTCCCACGATGCTGCTCATATTGATGATGCTTCCAGAGCGCTGCTTCAACATCGTACGTTGGACAGCTTTAGTCATGTTGAAAACAGATTTCAAATTGACCTCGATGACTTGATCAAAGTCCTCCTCGCTTATGCGCATCAATAAGTTGTCCTTTGTGATCCCAGCGTTATTAATCAAGATATCTATGGAATCAAAATCTGTAGTGACCTTGTCTATAAGCTCATGAGCTTCCTTAAAGTCGGCTGCATTGCTTTTATAGGCCTTAGCTTTAACGCCCAGAGCCGTCAATTCCTTTTCCAACTCAAGAGCGGGCCCTTCAGAACTGCTGTAGGTAAAGGCGATGTTAGCACCATGTTCTGCAAATGTTCTTGCGATACCACTACCTATACCTCTACTGGCACCAGTAATAATCACGTTCTTTCCTTCTAAAAGCTTCATTTAGTTACTATTTTATTTCGAAATTCGTCTTTTAATAAACCTTCACGTTCAAACCATTCTTTCAATCCCATGTATTTTGTTCTGGATCCTTTGATGGCAAAATTATCAATCTTGTCTTGTTTGGATCTCAATACAAAAGCCGCAGCGATGATCTTTTTACGGATTTTTTCAAAATCTGTAGGTTCCAAATTCTTGATGGCAATGGCATGATTAGTCATATCGTCATAGGATAGGGGAACCCTAGTAGATTTAAGTCGAGAGATGATAAACTTCCCCCAAACGGACTTACGTCCTGGCTTCTTTTTATACTTACGTTTAGGCTTCTCAGAGGCTTGACCTCGATCATTTTGAGGGGAATCCTTTTCTAAACTTTCAGTTGCATAATTTTCGATCATCCCAGTATCAACATTTGTAAGTTGTTCTAGGATCGATTTAAGTTCTGCCAGTTTTTTCACTGTTTGTGAATACTCCTGTTGGTAATGCAGTTTCATTTTTACTGCTACCTCTTCGTTAATCGTGTAATCTGCCATGGGGATTTGGTTTATAAATAAATGCCATTCATTAGCTAGGTTCTATGACAGCACCTCAGCTACTTTTTTACCTATTTCGGCTGGAGAATCCACTACATGAATTCCACATTCTCTCATAATTTTCTTTTTAGCTTGTGCGGTATCTTCAGATCCACCTACAATGGCACCAGCATGGCCCATAGTTCTACCGGCAGGAGCCGTCTCACCTGCAATAAAGCCAATTACAGGCTTTTTATTACCTGTTTCCTTGATCCAGTTTGCAGCATCGACCTCCAGTTGACCTCCTATCTCACCTATCATTACAATGGCTTCCGTTTCTGGGTCGTTCATAAATAATTCCACTGCTTCTTTAGTAGTGGTACCAATGATCGGGTCACCACCTATACCTATAGCTGTCGAAATCCCAAATCCTTGCTTCACCACCTGGTCAGAAGCTTCGTAAGTCAATGTTCCTGACTTAGAAACGATTCCTATTCTTCCTTTTTTGAAAACAAAGCCAGGCATGATACCTACTTTAGCTTCACCTGGAGTGATCACACCAGGACAGTTGGGACCTACTAAACGACAGTCCTTATCCTTGATGTAGTCTGCAGCCTTCACCATATCTGCCACCGGGATACCTTCCGTGATTGTTATGATTACTTTGATACCTGCATCTGCAGCTTCCATGATCGCATCTGCTGCAAAGGCTGGCGGTACAAATATGATCGTCACATCTGCCCCTGCTTTTTCCACTGCTTCTTGAACGGTATTGAAGACTGGTCTTTCTAAATGCGTCTGTCCTCCTTTACCTGGAGTTACACCACCTACTACATTTGTCCCGTACTCGATCATTTGACCAGCGTGGAATGTTCCTTCACTTCCTGTGAATCCTTGTACTATTATTTTAGAATCTTTATTGACTAAAACGCTCATTTATATATTTTTAAGTTGAATTTTATTAAAATTAAATTGCTGGATGGCTTGTTTGATGACATTCTGCCAGCTTGCCATCGACGATATTCCAAATACTGATAAAGTAGCCAATAGGCACCTCTTCTCCTGGGTTCTCGATCGTTCTGGAATATAAGGTAAATCTAACTGCTACATCTGCCTTTTCACTCAATATATGAGTCACGTCATACCTTAGGCTTTCATAGGATAGAGAGGCAGACTCAATAAGTTGCCAGTAGCTTTTAAAATCATACACATTGTACCCAGAACTGGAATGCCAGTACACCTTTAAATCGGGATGCATAAAATCTTCATACACTTCCTTTTTTTTGAAGGATTCTGATTCAAAAAATGCTTGAACTATCTTTTTTGCCGTTGCTGACATGCTTATTTGTTATTTTTCATAAAGTTAGGCAGCATTCTGACAGCAGCCAACTCTTTAAACTTTTCTTTAGAGTCTGATGCTGGAGAGCCAAAAACACTGGTTCCGGCTGGTACATTTTTAGAAATACCGCTTTGTGCATAGACTTCCGCACCTTTTCCTATGGTGACATCGCTGCGCACACCTACTTGCCCCCATAATTTGGCATCATCCTCAATGACCACACACCCAGAAATTCCTGCCTGGCTGGCGATCAAAACATGTTTCCCTACCACAGTATCATGTCCTATATGCACCTGATTGTCGAGTTTTGAACCATAACCTATAGTGGTATCTCCACTCACTCCACGATCTATGGTACATAGTGCGCCTATCTCCACATGATCTTCTATAACGACGCGGCCGTTGCTCAATAGTTTATCGTATCCTTCAGTACGTCGTTTGTAATAAAATGCGTCTGTTCCCAGTACCGTTCCAGAATGGATGGTGACGTTGTTCCCTATAATGCATTCATTGTTCAATGACACATTGCTGTGAATCACGCAATTATCACCTATAGTGGTATCGTTTGAAATGAATACATTGGGTTGAATGATACAGTTCTTACCTATTTTATAGGTGGGATGTTCCGCTTTCGCGAAAGCGGAAAACGGATTGAAATGCTGCGTTAATGTATTAAAATCCCTAAAAGGGTCATCTGAAACCAACAAGGCCTTGCCCTCTGGACAATCGACCTTTTTATTGATCAATATAGTCGTGGCGGCACTTTTAAGAGCCTTATCGTAATACTTAGGATGATCCACAAAAACAATATCGCCGGGTGTGACCACATGGATTTCATTCATTCCCGTGACCGGAAAGTCAGCGTCACCAACATACTCACAATCGAGTAGTTTAGCAATTTCTGATAATCTATATGTGGTTTTAAATATCACTATTTCTTCATGCGTTCCTGATAGGCACCTTTCTCTGTGTCAATACGTATAATATCTCCTTCATTGATGAATAAGGGTACATTAACACTGGCACCGGTTTCAACTGTGGCCGGTTTAGTCGCATTCGTTGCGGTATTCCCCTTCAATCCAGGTTCAGTCGCGGTCACCTCTAGAATTACATATTGCGGCATGTCGACGGATAATGGTGAGTTGTCCTCTGTATTGATCTGGATGGTGACATTCTCACCTTCCTTCATCAATTCTGGAGTGTCTAGAGAAGTTTCCAACAAGCGTATTTGGGTATAATCGTCCGTATTCATGAAGTGATAAAACTCACCATCATTATATAGGTATTGGAACTTCTGTGATTCTACACGAATGTCCTCAATCTTGTGTCCGGCAGAAAAAGTGTTGTCCAAGACTTTCCCATTGGTGACGCTTTTCATTTTGGTTCTTACGAAAGCAGGACCTTTTCCTGGTTTTACGTGAAGGAACTCAATGATCTTGTAAATGTCGTTGTTGTACCTAATGCACAATCCTTTTCTAATGTCGCTTGTTGATGCCATAATTTAGTTGCTACCAAGGTATCCTCTCATGATCCCTCGTTTTGAGTTTTTAATAAATTCCAATATTTCATCACGCTCTGTGGTAGCGATCATTTCTGCTTCAATAATTTCTACTGCTTGGGTCACATTATAATTCTTCTGATAGAGAATCCTAAAAATGTCCTGTATCTCGTGGATTTTTTCTAATTGAAAACCGCGTCTTCTCAATCCAACGCTGTTAATACCTACATAACTTAAAGGCTCACGTCCAGCTTTTACGTATGGTGGCACATCTTTACGAACCATAGATCCACCGGTGACAAATGCGTGACTTCCTATTTGACAAAATTGCTGCACCGCAGCCATTCCAGCTAAAACCACGTGATCACCGACCGTAATATGACCTGCAAGGGTGCTGTTATTGGAAAAGATACAATTGTCCCCAACGATACAATCGTGGGCAATATGACAGTAAGCCATGATCCAACAATTCTTTCCTATCACCGTTTTCATACGGTCTGAGGTACCTCTATTGATAGTCACACATTCTCTAATGGTAGTGCCGTCACCAATAATGGTTTGCGTATCCTCATCCTCAAATTTCTTGTCTTGAGGAACGGCAGAGATCACTGCACCAGGAAAAATACTGACGTTTTTTCCAATGCGGGCTCCTTCCATGATGGTTACGTTTGAACCTATCCAAGAACCTTCGCCTATCACTACATTATTGTGTATGGTGGTAAAAGGTTCAATTACCACATTTTTGGCGATTTTTGCTCCAGGATGTACGTACGCTAATGGTTGATTCATTATTTTACTTTTGAAATTTGTGCCATTAGCTCTGCTTCGGCACAAAGAATACCGTTAGCATAAGCGTAAGCTTGCATGTGTGCGATGCCTCGTCGAATGGGTGTAATCAATTCCGCTTTAAAAATGAGCGTATCTCCAGGCGACACCTTTCTTTTAAATTTCACATTATCCATTTTCATAAAGAATGTGAGGTAATTTTCAGGATCTGGAACGGTACTAAGTACTAGAATACCTCCATTTTGAGCCATAGCCTCAACTATAAGAACACCAGGCATAACCGGTTGTCCTGGAAAATGTCCTGTAAAAAAGGGCTCGTTTATCGTGACGTTTTTAAGACCTATAACTTCCGTATCTGTAAGTTTAAAAATCTTGTCCACTAGCAAGAAAGGAGGCCTGTGTGGAAGTACGCTCATGATCTTGATCGTATCCATAAGTGGCTCCTGGTGGATGTCCACTTGAGGTACATTATCTCTAATCTCTTTCTTGATTATTTTAGAAAGCTTTTTAGCAAATTGGGTATTGACTAAATGTCCAGGTTTGGTAGCGATGACTTTTCCTCTAATGCGATACCCTACCAATGCTAAATCACCAATGACATCCAGCAACTTGTGCCTGGCTGCTTCATTGGGGTGGTGAAGGGTTAAATTATCTAAAATACCATTAGGCTTTACGGCTATATGATCTTTTTTAAATGCCTTCTTTAGATTAGTCATGGTCTTTTCAGAAAGCTCTTTATCCACATAAACAATAGCATTGTTTAAATCACCCCCCTGTATCAATCCTTGTTCTAAGAGCATTTCTATCTCATGAAGAAAACTGAAGGTTCGTGAATTGGCAATCTCTTCCTTAAAATCTGATATTTTTTGAAGGGTTGCATTTTGGGTACCCAACACTTTAGTACCAAAATCGACCATAGTCGTGATTTGATAGGAGTCTGATGGCATCAGTAATATCTCGCTTCCCGTTTCCTCATCTTTGTAGGAAATCACCTCTTTTACCACAAATTCTTTACGAATTTGATCCAATTCTATAGTTCCTGCTTCTTCTAAAGCAGATACGAAAAATTTTGCTGAACCATCCATTATAGGAGGTTCACTGCTGTCTATCTCAATGATGCAGTTGTCAATTTGTAAACCTACGAGTGCTGCCAATACATGTTCACAGGTGTTGATTTGAACACCATTCTTATCCAGTGTAGTCCCGCGTTTTGTCTCTGTCACGTGATGTGCCAAGGCTTCGATTACTGGCTCACCCTCAAGGTCTACCCTTTGAAAGGCATATCCATGATCTGCTGGTGCAGGTTTGAAATTTAAGGTAACTTTTTTACCTGTATGAAGTCCCACTCCTTTGAGGGATACTTCTTTTTTGATCGTTGTTTGTTTAAATTCTGTAGCAGTCATCTATGCCTTATTTTTTTCTAAGTCGCTCACTCTTTTTTCTAATTTGGGTAAATTTTTGAAATTCACATAAGATCTGTTCCACTCTCCATAATCAAAAGCTGGTGAGCCTTGTATGTTTGAATTGGAACTGATGTTCTTACCTATACCCGACTGGGCTTGTATGCCTACATTATCACCTATAACCAAGTGTCCAGCAACACCTACTTGACCACCTATCCTACAATTTTTGCCGATTTTACTAGAACCTGCGATTCCCGTTTGTGATGCAATCACAGTGTTCTCTCCTATCTCGACATTATGTGCTACTTGAATCTGATTATCCAGCTTCACTCCCTTTCTGATAATGGTGCTTCCTAAGGTAGCTCTATCAATAGTCGTGAGCGCACCTATGTCTACATAATCCTCTATAACTACATTCCCTATTTGCGGAATCTTAGAGTAGGAACCGTCCCTGTTAGGAGAAAAACCAAATCCATCTGCGCCTATCACACAACCTGCATTGATAACTACATGATTGCCTATAATAGTATCTGACATAATATTAGTTCCAGAATAGATCACACAATCATCACCAATACTCACATTTTCAGCAATGTGGACGTTTGAAAAGATCTTGACATTCTTTCCTATCTTAACATTACTGGAAAGGTAGCTGAATGCCCCTAGGTATAAATCAGCAGCATATGTGGCAGATTCATTTATAAAACTGGGTTGCTCTATGCCGTTTTTGTTAAGTTTTGCAGCCTGATAATACTCCAACAATTTTGAAAAAGCTTTGTAGGAATCGGGCACCTTGATTAAGGTACAACGAACTTCTTGTTCTGGAATGAACGAATCGTTCACAATAACGGCAGAAGCTTTTGTTGAGTATATAAAAGACGTGTATTTAGGGTTGGAAAGGAAACTCAAACTTCCGTTAGAGCCTTCTTCAATTTTAGATAATTTATCTACTTCAATAGCTGGGTCGCCGTTTACGGTTCCTTCCAGTATATCTGCAATTTGTTGCACGTTAAATTTCATTCCTGCAAAAATAGTAATTTAAATTAATCTTGAATCTTCGGATAGCAATAGTAATATTTAGTCACAACTTCAGTCAACGCCTTGAAAGTGGGCTCTTTTGCTGCATTGGTCAATTCCACTACTTTATTTTTCTTGTTGAGTATGAGGATAGGTTTCGCTTTCGCGTAAGCGGAATTACTAACTTTTCCATTGAAGATGAAGTAGCTGGCCTCTGTATCTGTCAATTTGTAGGATTTTTTTAATTGATCAATCCTTTTATTCAATTTATTTTGGGAAATGGGCTTTGTAGCAAACTTGATCTTTAATAGCTGTCTGTTCAAAATCATTTGACACAACTCTCGCAGTACAAAGTCCGCATTATTCATATTGCTTTTAAGCAACGTAAAAATATCGGTATCATCAATCGCTGCAAATTTTGCCAGCAACAATTCTCGATCTAAATTTTGATTCTTTAAAAAGTACTGAAGCGTCTCTGGAATGGACACTTCCTTCCCTTTTTTTAATAGTTCATGAACCCGCTTTACTACACTTTGCAATAAATGCTCTGCTCCTATCCCTGTCTTATGCAGGTATACCTGCCAGTACATCAATCGCCTCCCAGAAAGAAAATTCTCTACACTGTACAACGCTTTTTCTTCTACCACCAATTTGTCGTCCACGACGTTGAGCATGGAAATCAAGCGCTGGCTGTTGATATTGCCTTCTGCAACACCTGTATAAAAACTGTCCCTCTTCAAATAATCCAATCGATCCATATCCAGCTGGCTCGATATGAGGTCCAGCATAAAAGGTCGGTGGTATTTGCCTTGAAAGATCTGAATGGCAAGGGTTAAACTTCCGTTAAACTGATCGTTCAAATCTTGCATAAACAGCAGTGATATCTCCTCATGGCTTATGCCTGGAACAATCAAACTTTCTAGCGCATGGGAGAAGGGTCCATGACCTAAATCATGCAATAAAATCGCCTTGTAGAGTGCTTCTTCTTCTTCTTCATTGATATCAATCCCCTTAGACCTAAGGACTTGAACCGCACGTTGCATGAGGTGAAGGCATCCTATAGCGTGGTGGAATCTGGTATGGTGGGCACCCGGATAGACCAGATAACTCAGGCCCATTTGGGTGATTCTCCTTAGTCGTTGGAAGTACTTATGTTCAATCAACTCAAAAATGTCATCACTAGGAATGGAAATAAAACCATAGATAGGATCGTTTAATATTTTAAGTTTGTTCTGCTGTTTCAATAGATGCAAGCGTTTCAACAAATATACAGATATGACAACGATCAAAATACTATGGGTGGATGATGAAGTAGACCTGCTCAAGCCTCATATACTATTTCTGGAAAAAAAAGGGTATGAAGTAACCACGAGAATCTCTGGAACTGAGGCACTGGAAGCCATCGATACTGAATTATTTGATATTGTTTTATTAGATGAAAACATGCCAGGCCTTACCGGTCTTGAAACTCTTCATGAAATAAAAGAAAAACAGGCCCACCTTCCCGTGGTAATGATCACTAAAAGTGAGGAGGAATATATTATGGAAGAAGCCATAGGTTCGAAAATTGCGGATTACCTGATCAAACCCGTAAATCCAAATCAAATTTTGCTATCTCTCAAGAAAATTCTGGATCATTCCAGACTGGTGAATGCTAAAACGACATCAGACTACCAGCGGGAGTTTCGCAAGATTGCGATGGACATGTCCATGATCAATAGTTATGAGGAATGGACGCAGCTGTATCAAAAATTATTGTACTGGGAACTCGAACTGGAAGATGTGGATGACCCTGGTATGTTTGAAATATTGAGCGCTCAAAAAACAGAGGCAAATCATCAATTCTGTAAATTCATAGATAAAAACTACCCGGACTGGTTCGATGATAAAAATGACGATACACCACTGTTAAGTCATCAGGTCTTTAAAAATCGAGTAGCTCCATTACTTAAAGAAAAGGAGCCTGTATTGCTGGTAGTGGTGGACAACATGAGGTACGATCAGTTCAAGGTATTTGAAAACATCATCAATTCCCACTATAAAAAAGTCCAAGAAGAAACCTATTGCTCCATCTTACCTACGGCCACACAGTATGCGCGCAACGCCCTTTTCTCTGGATTGATGCCTATGGATATGGAGAAGAGACATCCGGAATATTGGTTGAACGATACAGAGGATGGTGGGAAGAACATGCATGAGAATGATTTTCTGGAAGCCCAGCTCAAACGATTGGGCCTTTCTATCAAACATCAATACCACAAGATCACTAATGAAAATAGCGGCCGTAAGCTAGCCGAAACATTCAAAACACAAAAAGACAATGACCTCACCGTCATCGTTTACAACTTTGTAGACATGCTTTCCCATTCCAAAACAGAAATGGAAGTCATCAAGGAATTAGCCAGTACAGACAAATCCTACCGCTCCCTAACCTTGAGTTGGTTCAAGAACTCTCCACTGCTAGAGATGATACAGCGCGGTCAGGAAATGGGAATGAAGTTAGTGTTGACCACAGACCATGGTACTATTAACGTCACAACGCCCAGTAAAGTCATAGGGGATAAAAATACCAGTCTCAACTTGCGTTATAAAACGGGTCGCAGCCTTTCTTATGAAGACAAGGACGTATTGGCAGCTACAGACCCGTCCACCATTAAGTTGCCTAAGATCAACATGAGCAGTAGTTTTATTTTTGCTAAAGGGGATCTGTTCTTTGCCTATCCTAATAACTATAATCATTATGTGAGTTATTATAGGAACACCTATCAGCATGGTGGTGTTTCTATGGAAGAGATGTTGATTCCCTTTGCCGTTTTCACACCTAGATAGATGGAGTACCATATAGAGGACATCGATAAAGCAGCAGCTTATGTGATCGCTTCCGCGAAAGTAAATACCCTTTTATTCACTGCTCCCATGGGTCTGGGCAAGACTACATTGATTGCAGCCATCTGCAAACAACTGGGAGTAACGGATGGCATCACCTCACCTACTTTTAGTATCGTCAATGAATATGAAGCTTCTGGCTCTAAAATCTACCATTTCGACCTATATCGTTTGAAGGAATTCGACGAACTGTATGATATAGGAGCCGAAGAATACTTTGCATCTAAGGCACTTAAACTCATTGAATGGCCCCAATTAGCCATGCCGTTAATCGATGATTATCAAGAAGTTGAGATTTCATTTCTAACGGATCAAAAAAGAGAAATCCGAGTAAGTGCTGTCGTTCATCGATAAAGTTTATGAATCAATGTTAATTCTTTTAAAACCATTAAGATAAAATTTTAAGCTTTAATCGAATTTATGTAAAATACATCGATCATTTTGGGTTTGTTTGAAAAAAAAAAGGAAGTATCTCTAGTTTAGTACCACTTATTTACTTAAACCATTTTTTAATTACTCAAAACAAATATCATGAACAACAAATCACTCAAAGCAATCGCCCTAGTTTCCCTTTTTGCAGTATCTTTAGCTGCAACTGCAGCAACATCGTTTGCTCCTGAAACAACCAATGCAAAGAAAATCGACAAAAGGGACATCATTATACCTTCTCGCGGGTAGTTTAGTGGCTGTTATTTTAGCCACTACTCCTTACTTTTTTTACACATATGAAGTTGTTCCAAACACAGAAGTTTGGGACAACTTTTTTTTTACCTATAGGTCGGAGTATTATCTAAAAGCCCAAGTGTCTTTTTGGATAATTATGGCGAAGTTTATACCATTTTACCTAATGGTTATTTGGTTTTTAACTTGTAAACACTGGTGGTATCATACTATTTTGATACCAATGGCGATGTTTGGTTTTCAAATGTTTAGTGCAATACAGGATGACATGATTATGGATGAAGGCGATGAATTGGCTTATATTGTTCCCGTGGTAATTGCTTCACTTTCTATGTCTTATCTAGCCAGAACCAAAGTTTTTGACAAGATCAATAATATTGATATTTCAGAGATCGAGAACTATGTAAAGAAACCTAGCGATAAATTCTTCAGTTAATTGCTTATTTTAAGGGCTCAATCATTTTTGACTTATGAGTCATATTCTTTCTCCTTTTACTAAAGACCAGCTTATTCCTCAAGAGGAACGCCTGGAAATCCAGCGCAACAAGCAAGAATTATTTATTGGTCTTCCTAAAGAGGACCAGCAGGTAGAAAAACGTATTTGTTTAACTCCAGACGCGGTTGCTGCTTTGACTGCCCATGGTCACCGCATACTCATAGAAAAAGGTGCCGGCCTGGGAAGCAGTTTTACAGATAATGAATACCTAAACGCTGGTGCAGAACTGACCTCTGACACTAAAAAGGTATTCTCTTGCCCCACTGTTTTAAAGGTAGCCCCTCCTAGTGATACCGAGATTGACTTGATCAAACCCCAGACGGTGCTCATTAGCGCCTTGCAACTCAAGACCAGAAATAAGGCCTATTTTGAAAAACTAGCCGCAAAAAAAATTACGGCACTTGCCTTCGAATTTATTCAAGACGAAGATGGAAATCATGTAGCTACCACTGCCTTAAGTGAAATTTCTGGTGTAGCGTCCATATTAATAGCTTCTGAGTTATTAAGCAGCGGTTCAAACCGTACAGGTCAACTTTTTGGAAATATTACAGGAGTACCTCCAGTAGATGTAGTAATTATGGGCGCTGGGACCGTAGGTGAATTTGCTATACGCACTGCTATAGGTCTAGGTGCAAACGTCAAGGTTTTTGATAATTCTATATCAAACCTTCGCCGCATCAAGGACAATGTGAGCCAATCCATTTACACATCCACCTTACAACCTAAGTACCTTTCCAAAGCGTTAAGACGTTGTGATGTGGTGGTTGCGGCATTAAGCGGTAAAAACCGTGCGCCCGTGGTAGTTTCACAAACGATGGTAGAAAACATGAAACCCGGTGCCGTCATTATTGACGTGAGTATCGATATGGGCGGCTGTTTTGAAACCAGTGAATTGACCACTCATGAGAATCCCACATTTGTAAAGTACGGTATCACCCATTACTGTGTTCCTAACTTACCTTCCAGATACTCTAAAACGGCCTCTATTTCACTCAGTAACATATTCACTCCGTACATTCTAGATATCGCAGATGATGGTGGTATTGAACATTCCATACGTATGGATAAAGGTCTCAAAAACGGAATCTACATGTATCATGGAATTCTCACCAATATATCCGTTGGTGAGTGGTATAACTTGCCATGTAGCGACGTAAATTTGTTGATCTTTTAAGACGACTCCATGAATTTTATTAAACGATTGAGCTTTTATATGGGCGGCTTTGCCATTGGCTTGGTATTTCTTCTCTTTTTTCTGAGTGGTAAACGAGCCCAATGCAACTGGTTTCCTGAAGACCGCGTAATTGCCGATATCAACAAGAAAAATTTTGTTCGATTTTCACCTGAGGTTCGGGAATTATTAAAAAGCAGGCAGCTGGATACCTTGAGTGTTCAAATGATCCTGAAGTACGGAGATGTGGATTTCTCTAAATCTAATACAGACACCATTCCTTGTAATCGCTATTACATCAACGGTAGGAAGGAATTGAAGAAAACCGCACTTATAGTTACCAATTGTGAGCGCTATGTGCGCGTAGAAAAAATGGTAATTGAAAAATAACTTCGCCGGTTTTAGATACCCCTTCGCTCGATTTCTTCATTGACTAAGGTCAATTCACGACCCACTTGTCCAGCTACTGAGGTGTTTTCTTGTGCACGACGTATCAAGTAAGGCATCACATCTTCAATAGGCCCAAAAGGAACAATTTTGAACACATTATAGTTTTCCTTAGCTAAATTGAACGTAAGATTATCACTCATACCATATAGTTGTCCAAACCAAACGTCTCCAGAACTGGGAGCGACTCCTTTGTTTTCTAAAAACTGCATGGCTTCCAGTGTACTCTTCTCATTGTGGGTTCCAACGCATAGTTTGATCACATCCAGTCGATCTAGTATAAAGTTCATCACATTATTGAACATGGCATCTGTGGCTTCTTTACTAGCACAAATGGGGGATGGATAATTCATCTGGGTGGCCCGGGCCCGCTCCTTTTCCATATAGGCACCGCGTACGATTTTTGCACCCACAATAAAGTCGTTTTCTACCGCATCTTTATATAGCTCCTGTATATACGCTAGGCGATCATGGCGGTAACACTGCACGGTATTATAGATATAGGCTTTTCCTTGGTTGTATTTCAACATCATGTCCCTGATCAAGCGGTCTGCAGCATCCTGCATCCAGGTTTCCTCACCATCAAAAAGCAGGGCGACATCGCTATCAACAGCAGTTTTACACAAGAGGTCTACCCGGTTGACGATACGCTCCCATTCCAGTTGTTCTGGCTCAGTAAGTTCTTTTCCTTCGGTTAGTTTTTGCCAGATGTAGAACCGCCCTATGCCGGTAGGCTTGACCACTTCAAAGGGTAGGGCATCATTTTCAGCCGCCGCATGGATCAACGTCAACTTTTTGCCTACCACATTGTCAAAATCGGCTTCATTGGATTTCCCTTCTACAGAATAATCGAGAATGGAGCTTACACCTTTCCCGTACATCTTTTCTACCAGCGGCATACACTCATCCTCGGTCGTGCCGCCACAAAACTGATCAAAAATGGTATGGCGCACCAGTCCTTTAATAGGCAGTCCTAATTTAAGGCCCAGCATGGTTGCTTTTGACCCCAGGTCCACAAGCCACTGCCTGCCCATCATGGAAAAAATAAACTTAGACTTCTTCAGCTCGGCATCAGATTTAAGGGCAAAGGCCGTTGCGGTATTCTCAAAAATATCGTGATTCATGTAGCAAATATAAATTGGAATGAGTTGTGTTTTAGCATAGAGTTGGTACTTTTGACAGCGATTATCGATTGTAATCATAACAGTGGTTGTTTCGCTTTCGCGAAAGCGAAATATCCATCAACCCTCAAGGAATTCCACGAATGACTTCTATTATCAATGACGATTATTCCATCCACTTTGGCAGCAACAGCTATGACCGTCTCAATGCCTACATAGCTACCAAAGTCCCCAGCACGATTTTTATCCTGGTGGATGAGAATACCATGGAGCATTGCTATGCCCAGTTTGCCTCTCGCCTGGAAACCATTGCCCCTATTGAAGTTATTGAAATCGATGCGGGAGAGGAATATAAGAACATCGACACCTGCAGCGGTGTCTGGAATGCGCTGGTAGAGCTCAACTGTGATCGCAACAGTCTTTTTATAAGTCTGGGCGGCGGCGTGGTGACAGACCTGGGCGGGTTTGTAGCTGCGACCATTAAACGTGGTATTGATTTTATCCACGTACCCACCAGTTTGCTAGCCATGGTGGACGCCTCCATAGGTGGGAAAAATGGGGTCGATCTGGGCCCTTTGAAAAACCAGATAGGGGTAATCCAGCCGCCAGTCATGACGCTGGTGGACCCCACTTTTCTAGACAGCTTGCCACAGCTACAACTGCGCAATGGCAGCATTGAAATGTTCAAGCATGGGCTTATCGCAGATCGTGCCTACTGGGAAAACATGCTGGAACTGGATTTTGACTTTGATGCAGATACCTTTGAATCCTTAATCTATCAATCTATCATCATCAAAAACGATGTAGTCTTGAGCGATCCCTATGAAAAGGATGCCCGCAAATCCCTTAATTATGGGCATACCGTAGGCCATGCTATAGAATCCTTTTGCATGGCCAGCGAGCAGCATGATGATTTGCTGCACGGCGAGGCCGTTGCCGCTGGTATTGTGATTGAGTCCTACCTGAGCCACCTGAACACGGGATTATCAGAGAAAGACCTGCATCAAATCGAAGAATTCTATAGTGGTCTGGAACTGGAGTTGAGCTTCAGCAAGTCAGATGTAGAGCAGATCATAGGTTTTATGGCGCACGATAAAAAGAACGTCAATGGTGAGGTGCGATTTGTGTTGCTCAACTCCATAGGCTCCTATCAGACCGATTGTGTGATTCCCGTTGAAGAAATAAGGAATGCCTTTAAATTATACCTGACCTAGAGAAACTGCCGTTTTTTTATTGTTGATCCTAACTAATTTTTATACTTTACCCCAAAATTGAAATATTAACTATGAGAAATGTAATCGTTGATTATAAGAAGCTAACGCCAGATGTACTGCAATTACTTGTGGCTCGTTATCCTGATGGCTATGGCGATGACGACGTGATTACCTTCAAAAATCACAAAAACGAAACCATTCACGCGGTAGAGGTCAAGACCGAAGATGTGAAGTACCTCGTGAAAATTTCCCAAAAACTGGAGATGCAAATGGAAGCCTTTGATGTAGACGATTATGACGATGCTGAAATGAGCGATCCAGATGCCCTACCAGAAATGGACCCGAACGAAGAAGCGGAGCAGATCGCTGATGAAGAATCTGAGGAAGAAGAGGATTAGGTTTACTTATGAGTTATGAGTTATGAGTTCAGACTTCTAAGTCTTGAATTACAATAATTGAATAATAGCGTGTCTGTCCTAGCGGAGTCAAGAATTACCGCAGAGATGTAAAACTAAAATTTCAACAACAGTGAAGCAAAAAAATCATCCGCCCTCGGCGGATGATTTTTTGTTTTGAGCCATTTATCCCTTTTTAATTAAGAAAAAGATTTTAAATAACCTTTTCTCGACTGTCGACTTTGGCAAAAACTCAGCACAAAGGCTCGTGATGGGTTTACGAATATTCTTATTTACCAAACGGGTCCAAGCCGCTTCGAGCGACAATCGAGAAGGAGCGGGTCGTCTATTGTACGCTTCAATAAATAATGACAATAAATTAGTGGGCTAAACTGTCCTGAGGCTACTTGATGGGACAATTAAGTACCATTTCAACTATTTATTGGGTTGGCAAAGATTAAGCAGCACATAAGTTCAATAAAAAAACCATCCGCGATAAGCGGATGGTTTTTCAATATTATTAGTTCTACGTTAATTGCTAACTATGCAAGCACAGCCTGAACCTTGTCTGCTGCTTCTTGAAATTCGATGGCGCTTTGTACATCCATACCGCTGTTGTCGATCAGTTCTTTGGCGATCTCTGCATTGGTACCTTGTAATCTCACGATCAATGGAACGTTCATAGCGTCGCCCATGCTTTTCTTAGCATCGATAATTCCTTGTGCCACACGGTCACAACGTACGATCCCACCAAAGATGTTTACCAGAATTGCTTTCACACCTTTATCCTTCAAGATAATTTTAAAAGCCTCCTCTACTCTTTTAGCATCTGCTGTACCACCTACATCAAGAAAGTTAGCTGGTTCTCCACCAGATTGTTTGATCAAATCCATGGTTGCCATAGCAAGACCAGCACCATTGACCATACAACCTACGTTACCATCAAGGTCTACATAATTCAATCCTACCTCACGAGCTTCAACTTCTGTTGCGTTTTCCTCACGGATGTCTCTCATTGCTTCCAGATCCTTGTGACGGAATAAGGCGTTTTCATCCAGCGTGATTTTACAATCCACGGCGATGATCGTTTCATTACTCGCTTTCAATACTGGATTGATTTCAAACAAAGCAGAATCCGATCCTACATAAGCGTTATAAAGTTTAGCGACAAACTTGGTCATTTCTTTGAATGCCTTACCGCTCAAACCTAGGTTAAACGCAATGCGACGCGCTTGGAATGCTTGAAGTCCATGTGCTGGATCAATAGTTTCAGTAAAAATCAAATGCGGAGTTTCCTCTGCCACTGTTTCTATATCCATTCCACCTTCGGTAGAATACATGATCATGTTTTTTCCTTGAGCACGGTCCAATAGTACAGACATGTAGAATTCCTCTACTTCCACTTCTCCTGGCTCATAAACATCCTCAGCAATCAATACTTGGTGTACCCGCTTCCCTTCTGCTGAAGTTTGTGGGGTCACCAGATCCATCCCAATGATCTCTCCGGCAATTTTCTTCACATCGTCCAGACTTTTGGCAAGTTTCACACCACCACCTTTACCACGTCCACCGGCATGCACCTGTGCTTTGATCACGTGCCATCCAGTCCCTGTTTCTTCCGTCAATTCCTTGGCAGCTTGTACAGCTTCTTCTGGAGTCGTAGCGATCTTACCTCGTTGTATGGTAACGCCATAACTGGCTAGTATTTCTTTTCCTTGGTATTCGTGAAGGTTCATATGTATTTTTTAAATTCTTTTGTTCGTCTAGCAAAAATAGGAAAGCAGGTGCGTTAATGGAAATTATTGGTACTAATTAAAAGTTAGGAGTTTTTTTTGTCTTTGAGTTTGTGAGCTATGAGTTTATGAGTCATATATTAAAATGTTAGGCACCTTAGTCTGCCTGTGGGGCACATTTTCTTATATAGAAAAATTCAATTAGCTCTTATCCTTATTTCTATAATTATAAAGCAGTATCGAGCGACAGTCGAGAAATGTTCTTATTCCAATACCAATTTCTTACACATTCCTTTTCTCGACTACCGCTCGATATAAGTTAAAGGATTTCTGTTTTCCACTATAGCAGCTGGTTCGAGCGACAGCCTGCCTGCAGCAGGCAGGTCGCGAACGAGCGGGACTCTTTTAAATTACAGCTGTTGCCACTCTGGTGAAAAGTAAGTTCCCCTGCCGCCTAATTTTATCTTTTCAATCTCGCATCCTGTATGATGACACTTCGCTCCTTTTTCTCTAAAATGCATTAAGAAGTCTTCAGGGAAATCGCTGTAATGGGCATCATTTTCAATTGCAACCTCGATCACTTTTTTCATGGCATCAAACACCTTTTTGACAGCAGCCTCATTCATGTCTTCCACTTTCTTTTTGGGATGCATTCGAGCCTGATATAAAATTTCATCTGCCATCCAGTTTCCTACTCCGGCAGCGACGCTTTGATCCAATAATACTTTTTTAATGTGGGTTTTGCGGGTTTCCAAGGACGTTTTAAAATCCTCAAAACTTAAATCTCTAGCGTCAGCGCTCAGACCATGTTCCTTTTTATACGCGTCAATGGAATCAATCAAATCCCACCAACCGAATTTCCGCTTGTTCTCAAAAGCAAAATGAAATCCGTTTTCAAAAGTCAAAACGATATGCCCAAACTTAGGCCGATCCTCTTCTGACTTATAATAATTAGGCCTGCCGGTCATCCCGAAGTGCAGTACAAGTATTTTATCACCGGTAGTTTCGATAAAAAGATATTTCCCAATTCTCCTGGTTTTGGACAGTTCTTTACCCACAAGGTGAGTTTCAAAGTCGGCAAGCGGTTTTTTTAAAAGTCTTTGATCTCTACAATCGAGTTTTACGATAGACTGGTGTAGACAGGTGCTATCTATATAAACTTTGTAACCGTGGACTTCAGGCAATTCGGGCATTTTCTTAATTTTATAAATGATTCAACCTCATAGTTGATCCTTTTTGATCGTTGTTAAAATTGTTTCTTAAAGTGGCTTCTGCTCTGGTCAAGATTCCACAACGTATGTGCGAATTGGATCTGGTATAAATAAATGGTGATAATGGTGGTGTAGATTAAAGTCGGCTAAAACAATATACATCAGGAAAGCTTTTGAATCAAAGGTCGGGAAAATTTAAGATTGTCGTGAAGACCATCTAAGTTCCTTTTATTGAATTGATAGAAGGCCCTTTTTTATTTACGAAATCCTTCCCTACCAGCCCTACTTCAAGTGTACTTGAAAAACATGGTGTTTGTTTTTCTTATGTTTCTTTTTATGTTGACCAGGAGCGTATGGCTTTGCAGACTTACTGCCAGTGAACTTCTTGATTTTTCCTGGGGATTTTTTGTGTTTTCCTGATGTCCTGTAAACAGTGCCACAACTGGTGGACAGTGCGATGACCAAAATCATGAATACCACCTTACTATAATGAACTAGTTTCATCGTTAACAATTTTGCGGAAAATTATACCTTGGTTGCATACGATCGTATTAATTAAGTTATAAAAATAATTTTTGAGCATTCGATCTTGACCCTATTTTTACTAACCACTCATGGCCACTATTTCTAGTTTTCAAATTGATACTTTAGCATCATGAAAAAATGGACTCCACTTCTCCTGTCTATAGTGCTTTTGTTGCTGCAAATCTTTGGATACAACCTACTGCGCAACTATCCGGCATTTGTGGAGCGCTGGTACAGCATGGCCATCTATCCCTACATAGGCCGCGCGATGCGCATCGGGTTGGGATGGATTCCATTCTCCTTAGGCGACCTGTTGTATGTGTTAATTATCGTGCTGGCATTGCGATTTCTGATGGTTCATTTTAAGGAGGTAGTGACGCTTTCGCGAAAGCGATATACCCAAATCTTCACCGCCTTAAACATCATCCTGGCCTTCTTTCATGTAGCCTGGGGATTCAATTATTACCGGGAACCGCTCAATGAAATACTGGATTTAAATGCCACCTACACAGACGAAGAATTGTTAAGGGTAACGCAGCAGTTGGTTTTTACCGCAAATGAATTGCACCGACAACTGCAACTCGATGACTCTCTAAAAGTAGAATTCACAAGATCACAGTCAGAATTATTCAAAGTCGCTCCTTCTGGTTTTTCAAATTTAGGTGCTGTTTATCCGTCGCTGGATTACGGGCCGGCCAGCGTGAAGAAATCACTGCTCACACTGCCGTTAACCTACATGGGTTACAGTGGTTATTTGAATCCCATCACTGGCGAGGCACAGACCAATGGTTATATCAACAATTACAAAACACCCGTCTTGATCTTGCATGAGATGTCGCACCAGCTGGGATTTGCTAAGGAAAATGAAGCCAACTTTATTGCAGTGCTAGCAGGCATGAATCACGATGACATCTACTTTCAGTACAGCGCAACCATATTTGCGCTGGGCTACTGTTTAAATGATCTGGGTCTTAAAAATCCAGAACAGCTGGAGCTGGCACGTTCCAATATGCGGGTAGGTATACTTGAAAATTATCAGGATTTGAGGGATTTCTGGGAGCCTTACGATGACAACATTGTTGAGCAAATCTCTCAAAAAACCTATGAAATCTACCTAAAGGCAAACAATCAACCAGACGGAATGCGCACCTACTCTTATGTGGTGGCATTATTGGTGAATTATTACAAATAGAAAAAGACCCTGTCATTTCGCTTTACTTCAACTTCGCTGACTGTTAGGTCAAACATTTCCTCAAAAGGGAAAGCTCGTCGGATGCAGGAATGGTGCCTTTACTTTTTTCTGAACGATTTTATTTTGAGTTAGAACCTTTTCTCGACTGCCGCTCGAAACAGGTTTACCGGTTTTGTTCTGCGTTAGGGATCGCAGCGTAAATCCTTTTTGTAGGTGACGCATCGCATGCGTCTTCTATAAAAAGATTGTAGTGTAGAGCCCGACCCATAGGGAACGCCCATATTATCAAATAGACAGGATTACTTACCTGTGGATTGCCAACTTAGTTTTCGCAAAAGCGATATTATTATTTCTCGTTCCCTATCTTTAGATTTTAAACGATACCTTTTATGAAAAGATTACTTTTTTCGCTTTTGGCCGTGACGGCAATTACGTCACACGCCCAGGAGTATTTCCCCAACAATGATGATATTTCTGCGGTAAGTAAGGCTTCCAGAGCTATTACCAACGCAACCATTATCACGGCACCGGGAAAAATGATGAAAAACGCTTCCATCCTCATGAGGGATGGGAAAATTGTCGACATTGGAACGAATGTTCAAATCCCTAAAGATGCACTGGTAGAAGATGCCAGCGGTACCTATATCTATCCCTCTTTTGTGGAAGCTTATGGAGATTTTGGGATGGAAACTCCAAAAAACACCTCTCGTGGTGGACAGCAATATGATGAAGGACGCAAAGGTTTTTACTGGAACGACCACATACGTCCAGAGCAAAACGCCATAGACTTCTATACCTATGACAGCAAGGCCGCAGAGAAAATGATGGCTGCTGGTTATGGTGCGGTGCAAACACATTTACACGATGGGATTGCCCGCGGTACAGGTATGTTAGTCGCCCTTAACAATAACGGTGACGACTCTGGCCGAATCCTCAAAAACAAAAGCGGTGAATATTTTGCTTTTGACCGCAGTAATCAGACCAATCAATCCTATCCTACCTCGCTTATGGGTATGCTCGCATTATTGCGTCAATCCCATTTTGATGCCGATTGGTATGCAAAAGGAAATTCAAAAACAAAAGACCGTTCCCTTGAAGCGCTTAACTCAAATAAGTCACTTACCCAATTCTTTGAAGCTGGTGACAAGAAAAATATCTTGCGTGCAGACAAGATGGGCGATCGAGTCGGGAAACAATTTGTGATCGTTGGTGGCGAGGACGCCTATGAAATGATGGATGATATCAAAGCAACCAATGCTCAATTGATCTTGCCTATGGATTTTGAAGATGCTTATGATGTCACCAACCCATACCAAGAGTGGTATGTGAATTTAAGTACCATGCGCGACTGGAAGCAAGGTCCCGCAAACCCCATGTTATTGAGCAAAGCAGGAATCACCTATGCCATTACCACCCACGGATTGAAATCACCTAGTGAGTTAGCCGCAAAATTAAAGCGCGCCATGGAATATGGGCTAACTAAAGATCAGGCGCTAGCCGCATTAACTACGGTTCCCGCAAAAATGATAGGTGTAGAATCTATGTTGGGAACACTTGAAAAAGGTAAAGTGGCTAATTTCATAGTCACCTCAGGTGAGTTGTTTGAGAAAGACACCGACATCTATGAGAACTGGGTACAGGGCTCAAAACACATGATCCAGGATCGCGGATTGCTTAATGTGGATGGAACCTATACGACTCAGTTAAATGGCGATACCTACACGTTTGAAATCTCAGGAGATGCTAAAAGCGTGACTGTAAAGCAGGACAGCACAAAGTTGGGCAGTAAAATCGATCGCAACAGCGACTGGTTAACGATTACAAATTCGCAAAAAGATTCTGAAGACAAGAGTTATACGCGATGGACGATGATGCTAGGCCCAGACAATAGTGCTATCAGTGGAAAGGTCTATTTGCCCAACGGTACAGAACGCGACTTTACCGCTGTAAAAACAGAAACCGAAGACAAAAAAGGTACAGATAAGAAAGAAGAGAAGGACGATGCTATGGCAACGCCCACCATGGGAACCATGACCTATCCTAACGTCGCATTTGGCTCTGTCACAAAACCAACGGCAGAAAGTGTCCTGTATAAAAATGCCACCGTATGGACCAATGAAGACGCTGGAATCCTAGAGAATACAGATGTATTGGTCAAAAACGGAAAGATCTCCAAAGTAGGTGCAAACCTAAATGCGGGCGGCGCCAGAGTCATTGACGCCAGTGGCATGCACTTGACCAGCGGTATTATTGACGAGCATTCCCACATCGCCATTGACGGTGGCGTGAACGAGGCAGGACACAATTCCACCGCTGAAGTTACGATTGAAGACGTCGTCGACCACGAGGACATCAACATTTACCGCGATCTAGCCGGTGGTGTGACCAGCTCTCAATTGCTGCACGGTTCTGCAAACCCGATAGGTGGGCGCAGCGCGATCATCAAGTTGAAATGGGGCTACAAGCCAGACGAGATGATCTACGACAACTCTCCCAAGTTTATCAAGTTCGCTCTAGGCGAAAACGTAAAGCAGTCCAGATACCAGAACGGTGTACGTTTCCCGCAAACGCGAATGGGTGTCGAACAGGTTTTTGAGGACTACTTCACCAGAGGTCAGGAATACGACAAGTCCAGGGGGACAAAAGACTTCCGCTATGATGAGGAAATGGAGACCATTTCAGAAATTTTGAAAGGCGAGCGATTTGTAAGTTGTCACTCGTACGTACAGAGTGAAATCAACATGATGATGGAAGTAGCAGAACGCTACGGATTCTATATCAATACCTTCACACACATCTTAGAAGGGTATAAAGTAGCCGATAAGATGAAGGAACACGGCGCTGGAGGTTCCACCTTCTCTGACTGGTGGGCCTACAAGTATGAAGTATTGGATGCGATTCCCTATAATGGAGCGATCATGCATTCCCAGGGCGTAGTAACCGCCTTCAACAGTGATGATGCAGAAATGTCGCGAAGATTAAACCAAGAAGCGGCTAAAGCGGTGAAATATGGTAATGTAAGCGAGGAAGAAGCCTGGAAATTTGTCACGCTTAATCCAGCAAAACTGCTCCACATTGACAACCGTGTGGGAAGTATCAAAGAAGGAAAAGATGCAGATCTGGTATTGTGGAATACCAATCCACTAGATATCCAGGCACAAGCACAAATCACTATGGTAGATGGCACCGTTTTCTTTGACATAGAAAAGGATGCCCGTATGAGAGAAGAAGTTAAAAAAGAACGCCAACAACTGGCTAACGAGATGATCATGGCAAAAAACAAGGGCTTAAAAACCCAAACGCCCAAGCAGTCCAAAAAGACGCTTTATGAATGTGATACGCTAGAATGGTAAAAATGAAAGACATGAAAAAAAGTATATTGATAGCAAGTCTGTTCTTGAGCTTTACCGCCATAGCACAGCAAATGCCTGCCCCAGTGCAGTCCACAGCCTATAGAATTATGAATGGAACCGCTCACCTGGGTAATGGAACCGTGATTGAAAATTCAGTCATTGAACTGGAAGATGGAAAGATCACCCTGGTTGCTGATGCTACCACGGTGCGATTGACGGCTCCTAAGGGAGAAGTGATCGATGCCAGCGGCAAGCACATCTATCCTGGGTTTATCGCTGCAAATACCACGCTAGGCCTGGTAGAAGTCGATGCGGTGGGTGCCAGTGATGATGAGAGCGAGATTGGGACCTTCAATCCGCATATACGCAGTATTATTGCGTACAATGCAGAAAGCCGCGTGGTAGAAACTATGAGACCCAACGGCGTTTTATTGGCTCAAATCACCCCTCGTGGGGGCCGTATTTCTGGACAGTCCAGCGTCGTACAAATGGATGCCTGGAATTGGGAAGATGCCGCCGTACGCATGGGGGATGGAATCCATGTGAACTGGCCGCGCAGTTTTAGCCGTTCAGGAACCTGGCCAGATCTGGGACCTATTGCGCCTAGTGAGGATTATGACAAACAAGTGGAGGAGTTACAGGTGTTTTTGAACCACGGGAAAGCGTATAAAAGCAATGATAACCCAGCGAACAAGGATCTAAAAATGGAAGCTTTGAAAACCGTGTTGAACGGTACGTCAAACATGTACGTTCACGTGTCTGGAGAAAAGGCGATTCTTGATGTCCTCGCTTTCGCGAAAGCGAACAACCTCACAAAAAATCTGGTATTAGTGGGAGCTCAAGGTGGCGAAGGCATCGCAAAAAACATCGCAGCCGCTGGTGTACCCGTACTCGCTGGACGTGTTCATGATCTTCCATCACGAGAAGATGAAGACTATGACATGCCCTACAAATTCCCAAAACTGCTAGCTGACGCTGGTGTGATGGTAGCTTTAGAGAACAGTGGTAGTATGGAGCGTCACCAGGTGCGTAACTTGCCTTTTTATGCAGGAACGGTTTCTGGATTTGACATGGATCCAGAAAAAGCACTGATGATGATCACTTCAAATCCAGCTAAGATTTTAGGAATCGACAAGGATTATGGAACGCTGGAACAAGGGAAAAGTGCGACCTTATTTATAAGTGAGGGCAACGCGCTGGACATGCGTACCAACAAATTGAGCCGTGCCTTTATCGACGGCCGCGACATATCGCTGGGCACCAGACAAAAAGATTTGTACGAGCGGTATATGGAAAAGTATTCTAGAGAGAAATAGCATCTCTAAAACAAATATTCAAAGGCCGATTCTTTCTGAATCGGCTTTTTTTTTGCTTACTAATGCTATGCTCCAGCTTAAAAACCTGTTTTCTTAAGCTGCTTCAAAAGCTGCAGCCGCTATGGGTCAACCACCACTCCTATCGCTCCATAGAACAGTTGTCGGGTACAAGAAAGGCCTTATAGATGGAGGTTGGTTCTAGTGCCTAATTGCAGTCGATATATTGATCAGACTGATCTAATGCAGATAGGACTGGGATCATATATTTGAACTCCTGATAAGCTTTGTACTTTTGCAGTGGTACATTTTTTAAGAAATCATGAACCATAAAATAAAATTAGTTAAACCAATGGATTTACAAATAGGAGATAAAGTACACCTCATCATTGAAAAAGAAACGCCTCTAGGCTATACCGTGCTCATAGAAAATGAGTTTGAAGGGCTGCTGTATCATGACGATGTCTATATCGAGCTGGAAGAGAACATGGAAGGCATCGGTTTTATCAAAAACATACGTGAAGATGGTAAGATTGATGTTTCTCTAAGACCACAAGGCTATCTCAACGTCATTGAAACTGATTCTCAAACCATTCTAGATGCGTTAAGAGAAAGTCCAGAAGGATCTATCCTGGTGACGGATAAGAGTTCGCCAGACTCCATACGCTCTCACTTTAACATGAGTAAAAAGTCATTTAAAAAAGCCGTAGGAAATCTTTACAAGCAAAAAATGATTGCGATCAAGGAAGATTACATCGAGTTGGTGGTAAAGAAATAAGTTGTTTATGGAAGGTCTAAGCGGCCTGATTGTATTACCTTATCGATGGTAGCAGCTAATAAATAAGGGTTCGCTTTCGCGAAAGCGAACTTATCAAAAACAAAAAAGCAGGCCTCTACAGCCTGCTTTTCTAATTGATGTCCAGTGTATTTCTAGTTCTCTGGATTCAAGATCCTGTCGATTCTCGACAATAGATCGTCATAATGAAATCTGGTAATTGTATCACTGGTGCCACGAGACTTGCTGCGCACTATAGATTGTAGCGTTTTCAACTCACCGCGTACTAAAGAACGCACATCACTCTGGCTAACATCATAATAATCTCCACCACGACCGCGTTGCAGCTCTCCTGTCATTAGATAGGACATGTGTTCCACAAAAGCACGTTGTAGATTTCTCTGATAAATATCTAGGGAGCCATTAGGTTGAAAAATACCTTTTCTAACGTCATCAAACAGATCTACTGCGCTGTAGTAATTGGTACTCACCGTTTCGGCATTCAGAAGTCTTCCTATGCGGTCCAGGCTTAAAAGGTTAGTCAAATGACGTGCCTGTGCCGCTCTCATGGTTTCTGCATAGCCCGCATAATCAATGTTCTGTACAATAGAGGGATCGATCAACCATTCTGGTGTTTCAAATACATTTTCCACTAACCATTCTACAGATTGCTCCTGGGTTTTTTGGTCTACATTGCTGTAAACGGTTCCGCTTTGATTGGGCTTTTTGAGGTCTTCGTTCACTCCGCCTACATTGGTGACCACATGTCCTACATAACGGGACCAAACGCCCAGCATCTCGCCGTACAACTCTTCCAGATCATCGTAGTCATTGGTACTTTGTGAAGTCCATTCGGGAAGGTTTTTAGCGACGTATTTTAAGTTTTTGATTCCGTAAGTACTGGCTTTTATAGGATCATTACCTATGGCTTCCGTCTGGGACTCTGGGTCAAAACTGCTGCTTTGACGGCCGAATTTATATTTAGGATCACCGGCTTTTTCCATGATCCATTTGTTCAAGGTAGGGACTTCCGCCTCTGGCGTTGTAGCACCAGGAATCACGCGATAACCCCAGTTGACGGCATAGGCATCATAAGGTCCCATCTGGCGTACAAAACGAATGTTCTCATCACCCGGCTGTGCGATGTAATTATATCTCGCATAATCCATTAGGCTGGCTGCGATACCGTTCTTTTGGGTAAAATCTCCATCTCTATAATCTTCTACATTGTAAGCAAAGCTCGCTGCCATATTATGTGGAAAACCAAGGGCGTGACCTACTTCATGGGCAATTACCTGGCGCATCATCTCCCCTATTTCTTCGGGCGCTGTGTCCAGCGTTCTAGCTGATGGGTTTGCAGCTCCTGTTTCTAATAGATATCGGTTTCTATACGATCTCAAGTGGTTATGGTACCAGATGATATCGCTTTCAATAATTTCTCCAGATCGTGGATCACTCACACTTGGCCCAACGGCGTTGCGTGTCGTGCTCGCCACATAACGAACTACAGAGTAGCGAATGTCCTCTGGACTAAATTCTGGATCTTCTTCCATGGTGGGAGCGTCCTTTGCTATGATCGCATTTTTAAAGCCCGCCGCTTCAAATGGCACTTGCCAGTCTTCAATACCTTGTTTGATATACGCCTTCAGGTTCTCAGGTGTTCCTGGATCCAGGTAATACACAATAGGTTTGACGGGTTCTACTAACTCTCCACGGGCATAAGCTGCTGGATCTTTAGGTTCTAACCTCCAACGGCGTATGTAGGTCTTCTCATCTGCCTTCAAGGCTTTACTAGAATAATCGATCTGATCAACGGTAAAGAAACCAACACGTGGATCGTTTAGTCGTGGCTCCATGGCCACTTCAGGAAGTAGAATCATGGATTGATTCATTTGCAGGCTTATTGACCCAACAGATCCATTTGATGGCGGCTCTGCTGCATTGTAGGTAAAGTCTTGTTTTACTTCTACATTTTCAGGAAAACTCTTGATGGAATGGATAAAACTGCGGTCACTATCCAGATTGCGCACTTTATAAGCAGATCGTAATCCAGAGCTCAAACCGCTCAAGGCAGGAATGTCTGCACTGAAGAATTTAGTCACATCAATTACGGTAGCCGTAGAATCAGGACTCAAGGCCAGGATATCAAACGCATACAACGTAGGTTCATAGTTATTCACTTTTACAGAGCTGCCTATAGCAGCTGCAGAATCCAATGACACTTCTGAATAAGATTTTACTTTGATTAAGATCTTATCTTGAAAACGTTCCCAGGCCACCACCTGCTCGTTGGTCTTGCTACCCGCATTCATGTAGCCGCCACCCAGATTGGAAGGGATTTGAGCGATGCGACTTACCAGCAGCATGTCCTTCTTTAAAACTTTATTAGGGATCTCGTAATAATATTTATCCTCCACCTTATGGACGTTGAAAAGTCCCTCATCGGTAATGGCCTCTTTAGTAATAACCTTGCTATAAGGCTTCATACCATTATCCTTTTCCTTAGGTTTAGGGGATTCAGAATTGGTTTTTGCAGCAACAGCCTTGTTGGTCTTACACCCTGATAATGCCAGTGTTCCTGACAATAGACTGGCTAGAATAATTTTTTTATACATAGAGAATTATTAAGTCTACTAAGTTACAAATTAGAACTACAACCTCACAACCGTCAAAGCATTCTTATCTTAGTCGTTTAGCTTCTTTCCTATGAAATTCAATATAAGCAATGAAAAAGCCGTTCATTTAGGTTTTTTAAAAGTTCTTAAAGCTACCATAAGCCATGACTCGTTCACCAGTGATCGTCAAATTACAGCGCAAAGGGAATGTCTGGAACGCGGTGATTCTGTGGCCGTTTTGATTTATGAATCAGACACGGATTCGTTTTTATTTACCAGACAGTTTAGGTACCCTTCTGCTAGAAGGGATCAACCCTGGATGTTAGAGCTGGTGGCAGGTTCCATTGATAAGAATGAAGGTGCTGAGGATTCTGTGCGCCGAGAGGTTCTAGAAGAAGTAGGTTATGAACTACAAACCTTAGAAAAAATAGTCACTTATTTCCCGTCACCTGGCGGCTCTTCTGAGCAGATCCATTTATTTTACAGCGAAGTCGAATCAACCAACCAAAAACAAACTGGCGGTGGCAAAGCGAGTGAAAAAGAGGATATTCAAATCGTAAAAATCAAAAAGTCTGAGGTAAAAAAAATGCTCCGAGATAGAGCATTTAACAATAGCATTACTATTATAGGGCTGCAGTGGTATTTCTTAGGATAGCCTATGTATCTTGTATCAATTACCTAGATAAACAAATACATTAGTTACCAAACTGGCTGGCGTAGCATCAACTGCCGTAGGTGCAGCATTACCGACGGTTAGCGCGTGGTTGTGGTCGCCAGAAGCTTCTGTCGTATCAACATATGGTTGATAAAATGAAAATCTTGATCCCGTTGAAGATCCACCAGTTTTAACACTGAAGCTTGTAAACTCGGCAACCCAATCTTCATATTGATGGTCATGAGAGCCAGAAGTATTCGTCGTTCCTGTCAGTTGTGGGATATTTGACGCGGCAAGCGTGATGGCATTGTTTCCAGTCTGTGCGCCTAGTGCTTCAGAACCGCTCTTCGCTTTTAATACCCTATTCGTAGCATTTGGTAAACTTGTAGTAAAACCTAGACTTGAAGCAGCCGTTTGGGCATTACTTGGAAGGGAAGCTACAGTTCTTCCATCCAGTAAATACCATCCACTGTGATCTGTATTTTGAAAGCCATGTTTGATATCCCCTTCCATAGTACTGTTTTGAATGGCAGCACTAGCCACTCCTACATCTGCCCATGAGGTGCTATCTGCATCCCAAAAATGAAATCCTTTAGATAATAGGATATCGTCACTTGTATCGCTAGGTGTGCCATTGTCATCCGTCCAATCTGCAATCAGAAATAAGAGCTGACCGCTAACCATTCCATCATTGGAAAGATCAGAAACTCGAGGTACCAACAAACCATCCTCTGGCGATGCGCTTCCTAAATGGTTAATGGCTCTTATATCCAATGTTGTGAGAGGGGTAGAAGTATTTATCCCAACTTGTGAAAAACCAAGCGTGAAAATGAATCCAAAACTTACAGTGAGTAGAGTACTTTTCATTATCCTAAATTTTATCGAGCCATTCTATTGGACTTATCGTTTAAAGGACAATTATAAGATTAAAAACATACTTACAACATATAAATCAGCATTTAAACGGATAAAAGTATATTTATACAATATTTTATCGATTAACGGTAATTTAAGAAGGGTAATTTCGATAAATCATCACTGATTTAGAAAATCAGGAATCTAAGAATCGCCGCTAGACCTTGTGTTTACTGAACATTTGTTAATTATATATAAGTTGTCAACCAATCATTGCAACGATCTTAAGAAGAATAAAAGACTTCTAAGGAAGCAAAAGTTATGATTGGGCTCATCTTAGAAATTAATCGTATTTATTGACAACCACCGTTTTGATATTCACGAATTCCCTAATTCCAAATCTGGATAATTCACGTCCGTAGCCTGAAATTCCCGTACCGCCAAATGGCAGGTTAGGATGGCTGGTCACTTTTTCATTAATAAATACAGCGCCGTCATCAAAATGAGCAGCTAATTTTTCCAATCGCTGAGTATCTTCAGAAAATAGACTCACTCCCAATCCAAAATCGGATTGATTCACTAAATCGATGGCTTCTTGTTCCGTTTTGAATGTCGTAACGGACAGTAAAGGCCCAAAAGTTTCCTCCTTGAACGCTGGCATGTCCTTAGTGACGCCGGTCAATATGGTAGGCTCAAAGTACGCTTCATTTCGTTTGCCGCCCAGATGGAGCTTTGCTCCCATTTCTAGGGACTTGGTCATGGTTTCTTCCAGCTCTTGAGCAAGATCTGCTCTGGCCATAACGCCTATGTAGGTATCCTTATCCAGCGGGTCACCAGATTTGAGTTCACTTACTTTTTTGGTCAACTTACTTAAAAATACAGCGGCAATATCCTCATGAAGTAGCAATCGCTTTCCAGCAATACAGCTTTGACCGGTATTTTGATAGCGGGCACTAAGACAGGTATCCACGGCATTGTCAACGTCAACATCTGCAAAAACGACCAGGGCATTACTTCCTCCCAGTTCCAATACTGTTTTCTTGATTTGAGCACCAGCAGTAGATGCCACCGCGCTTCCAGCAGGCTTAGATCCAGTGAGGGTGACGGCCTTGATCAAAGGATTTTTGATCACGTTCTCGATAGCATCACTACCTACGGTCAGGTTTTTGAAACAGCCTTCTGGAAAACCAGCCTTTAAAAACAACTCTTCCAGCATCAACGCACAGCCCATAACACTACTGGAATGCTTCAAAACCCCAACATTTCCAGCCATGAGTGCAGGTACAATAAAACGCATGACCTGCCAGAACGGATAGTTCCACGGCATTACCGCCAGCACTACACCTATAGGCTCATAATTCACGTAGGATTTATGATAGTCGGTTTCAAAAGACTCTGATTCCAGGAACCCAGGCGCTTTGTCCGCATAATAATCACACAGCCAGGCACATTTCTCCACCTCTGCAGTGGCTTGCGAGATGGGTTTTCCCATTTCCAATGACATTTGCCTAGCGAGGTGTAGGGACTGTTCTCTAAGCAAGACCCCTACTCTAGTAATGAGCTGCGACCGGAATGCAAAATCGGTTTTACGCCAATCCTTAAAAGCCACATCGGCAATCTTGATTTTGTCCTTGATTTCTTGTGGTGTATCCTCTTTATAGGATTTCAATTCGTGGCCTGTGTATGGATTTATGGTCGTAATCATCTTTTTGTTTTAAAGATACAACCTAGAATCTAGCGTCCAACAAGCCTTTACATTGGTTTAACTAATGTGCCGTGTTGATAAGGTTGTTGAGAAAGTTCGCTTTCGCGAAAGCGAAAAAACCACCATCAGCCTTACATTTAATAAACATCAAATCATGGAAAATAGAGACGAATACCTAGTGGCGCTGAGGCCCGATATTCCCAATGCCAAGGTGAACGATGCGATGAGTGCCGACGAGCAATTTCAAAACCGAACCCTGCGCCCGGTTGCCAAACTCCAACATGATTTGCTGGTTGAGGTTTTCAGGAATTACATTAAAAAACACAAAAATGTCTTTTACGGTCTGAACGTTGTAAAACGAACGGATTACATAGAGAATGCCGTGAATAGGGATCAAAAATTTCGTAACAGCCTTAAAGGGATTATTATGGGGATGTTTACCATCAATGAATATGTGTTTTACATATCCAACTCCAGTGCCTTGAACAAACGCATGATGAACATCGTTAGAGAACGACTCATTAGTAGTATCCAACTATTTGAACGCCCCACCATCGATTTATAGTGGAATGCTAAATTTTAATTAAGCCATCCCGTATTGACTTTGCATCCTCTTATCTTTAATCTCATAAAACCAAGCTATGAAAGATTTGAAATTAGCAGCTGTTGCCGCTTGTAAACAAGAGATCAAGGAACGTATTGCCGTACATAAGGCAAAACTGGATGAAATCAATGAAAGTATCGAAACCAACGAAACCAAACACGGATATGATAACGATGACAGTCAAGGGGAACTCTTAGGGGATTTTGAACGTCACGCTCAATTAAGAGAAGAGCACGAGGATATGTTAATCACTTTTAGCAACATGGATTTTCATGGTGGTAAAAAAACAGTCCAGGAAGGAGCTCTTGTAAAAATAGAAGATAAGACCGTGTTGATCAGTATCGCAATGGGTGAACTTCCTATGAGGGAAGAAGTAGGTAAGATTTATGCCATCTCAAATGAAGCGCCTATTTATAAGGCTATGAAAGGCCTGAAGGAAGGAGATCGATTCCATTTTAACGATAAGGATCAAAAAATCATTGAGGTTTATTAAATAATAGTTAGTGATACAAAAAAACCTGCCGCTGGCAGGTTTTTTTTGCTTTTGCTTCATGTCATCGCTATTGTTATTTTACGATGAGCTTACGGGTAGACGACACCGTACCGTCGCCTATTTTTACAAGATACATACCGCTTGAAAGATTAGAGATATTGATGCTCTGATTGAAATTTCCAGAATTATTAAACTGTTTGTTTAATACTTGTTGACCTATCGCATTATACACTTCAACCCATACTTGATCCCCATCGATCCCATCACTAAAAGTGATGTTGAAGGCATCGCTCGCTGGATTAGGAAAAATACTTAAGGATTCAATCTCGTTAGATCTTGAGGAGGCTGTTTTTGGGGTGGCACCATTGACTAATAGAGAATATGCCTGATTGCCTAAAAGGGTTCCTTTATGAGTAATTGCCACCGTATAATCTCCAGCCGGTGCATTAATTTTAATTATTTCAATATTGTCAACGCTGTTAATACCCGTAGTAGCAGCCACTTCAGGATTTGCAACATCTAATTTATAAGGAAAATATTCCGTTCCATCTTGAGCGGTTACCTTTATATCCAGGTCGTTTATGAGAGCGGGAGTTGGATCATCTTCATCAGGGCCAGGTTTAGTGCCTACCCGATCCGTCCATGATAATGCAAATGAAACCATTTCAGTATTTTTAGTTACAAAAGTCCCTTGATATGAATCACCTGATGCAAAACTGTTTTCAATAAATGTACTAGATTCATTATTAGCTAAAATCATTTTGGCGGCTGCCTGAACGTCTAATAAACCCCAACCAAACCTATAATCGGGACCAGCAGTTTCTCCAGCTTCCTTTGTAGTCATTAAAGCCAATCCTTTTAAAGTTGCGGACCTCATAAATTTAGATTCTTGCTCATTAAAGAGTTGTTGGAGTAACATTAACCCACCTGTCACCATAGGTGCTGACATAGATGTCCCACTCATAACTGTAGTAGCTACATCGCTTGAAGAAGATAAGCTATTTACCTGGACTCCATTTGCAACAAGGTCTGGCTTGATTCTACCATCATCTGTTGGACCCCATGAACTAAATGAGGACATCTCCACACTATCAGGTCCAGTATAACTAAATAGACCTCTAACCGCGCCGACCGTCATCACGTTTTTTGCAAGAGTTCGGTCTGTCAATAAATCATAACCAAAGTCTTTAGTATTCAATCCGTCGTTCCTGTCGTTACCTGCACTAATCACAGGAAGATAAAAAGGATATATGTTAGCTATTAAGTCGAATGCACTGGCCGTTTCTTCATATTTTCCAAAAACTTCGTTAGGAGTGCTGTCATCCACAAGTCGTCCATAACTGTGGTTGGATACAAGCATGCCTTTAGATGCTTCAGTAAACATTTCACTTCCATCATCATCAAACCTGAAAGAAAGTAAAGAACCTTGAGGCGCCATTCCTTTGAATTGAACACCGCTCACTCCATCACCAATAATAGTACCCCCTACATGAGTCCCATGATTACTCAAAGCTTTATCAACCTCACCAAAACTCACTCTTCCCAACAAATCTACATGTGTATTTCGAACTAAACCTCCATCCCATATTCCAGCCGTAATATTTTGACCTTCAATATTGAGACCTAGACTTCCACCATTATAAAGATGTTGAACGCCTATTGTTCGAGCACCCAGAAAATTGTAAGAAATAATGAATACTGGATTTCCATATCTGTCAATACGCTCCAACCATACGAATTCATCGTTAACAACCTTCAATTTTTCAATGTTCGGATGAGAAATTAAATAATCTTCAACTTTTCTATTATTTTCATCTGACATGTTTTGAATAAAAGTCTTTGCTTTTTTAATCGCATCCTGATCGTATTCAGAAGTTATTTGCTGACGCTCTGCATCAGTTTGACCTACCATGTTATTAAAAGAAAAGGCTATAATAGCAATCGTGAGTACATGTTTAAACATATGTTTTATTTGAAAAGTGAGCGAATTTGTTGATAAGTATGTTGGCGTGTCAATATTATTAAAAATATCTTTGCAACCGACTTAATATGTCGCATTTTTAGAGGATCAATAACAAATTTAATACCGAAATACGCTTTGAACCGTATTTTTGTATAACCATAATAATACAGAATGAAATTTATAGTTTCAAGTTCCTACCTTCAGAAAAATCTGCAACTTTTAGGTGGGGTAATTAATAACAACAACACGTTACCAATCCTAGACAACTTCTTGTTTGATCTTTCAGGCAATGAACTTAAGGTCTCTGCATCAGACATGGAAACCACGATCATTACCAGGTTGGAAGTAGAAAGTCAGGACGATGGGAACATTGCCATCCCTGCGCGGTTGTTGCTGGACACACTTAAAACCTTTCCAGAACAACCCCTTACTTTTCATGCAGAAGGGACGATGATGACTGTGAGTCATGATAAAGGAAAGTCAGAAATCGCTTGTGCACCTGCGGAAGAGTTTCCTAAAGCGGTGAGCCTGGAAGATCCCAGCAGCACATCAATTATGGGTGATACCCTTGCCACGGCTATCAACAAGACCATTTTTGCCGCGGGAAATGATGATCTACGCCCAGTAATGAGTGGTGTCTTTTTCCAATTTGCCAGTGACGGACTTACTTTTGTAGCTACCGACGCCCATAAATTAGTACGATACAGACGTGAAGATCTTGCCTCCAATGAAACTGCAGAATTCATTATGCCCAAGAAGCCTTTGAATGTTCTTAAATCTGTACTTCAAGGGAGCGAGTCAGAAGTTTTAGTAGAATACAACGATAGCAACGCACAATTCACCTTTGAAAATACCACCATCATTTGTCGTTTGATTGATGGTAAATACCCTAACTATGAAGCGGTGATCCCTAAGGAAAACCCCAACAAGTTGACCATTTCAAGAACTCAATTTCTTAACAGCGTTCGACGTGTAAGTATTTTCTCTAACAAGACGACGCACCAGATACGTTTGAAGATGGCTGGCGCAGAGTTGAATATTTCTGCAGAAGACCTGGACTATAGCAATAAAGCTGACGAGCGTTTGACTTGTGACTACCAGGGCGACGATATGCAAATAGGATTTAACAGTCGATTTTTAATTGAAATGCTAAACAACCTTACTTGTGATGATGTTTCCCTAGAAATGTCCCTGCCTAATCGTGCTGGAATTTTAACTCCTGTAGATGGATTGGATGAAGGTGAGAACGTGACCATGCTGGTCATGCCAGTGATGTTGAATCAATAATCGAATAAGTACCCATAGAAAACGCCCCTACAGGGATCTGTAGGGGCGTTTTGCATTCCTTTATTTGAAATTACGCAGTTGTCTATCATGTTTTCCTTCTCTTAATTCTTCCAGAACTTTTTTATTGAAAGCTGGCAAATCATCGGGATTTCTACTTGTTGTAAAACCTTGATCTACTACCACTTCCTGGTCTACCCAGTGTGCTCCTGCATTTTCTAAGTCTTTACGAATGGAATGGTAGGAAGTCACTTTTCTTCCTTCTACCACTTCTGCATTAATAAGGGATTGAAGTCCGTGACAAATGGCACTTACCGGTTTTTTGTGTTTGAAAAAATCTTTTATAAAGTTAATGGAATCTTCATCGGTTCTTAATTGGTCGGGATTAATTACCCCACCTGGCAACAACAACGCATGATAGTCCTCCACACGTGCATCACTAATATGTTTATCCACCTTATAGGATTTTGACCAGTTGCCGTCGTTCCAAGCCTTAACTTCTCCTTTTTGTGGACTGACTATGTGTACTGTTACGCCAGCGTCTTTAAGCGCTTTCATTGGGCTGGTCAATTCTATTTCTTCAAAACCGTTGGTGGTTAATATGGCTACATTCTTATTCATCATCGTTCATTTTTTTGTTCATCTACAAGATGCATAAATTTACAGCCCTCATGCAGTTAAGGATTGCTAAAAGAAACTACAGAAACTGATAAAATAGAAGGAGTATTCTTAAAAGACGTTAATAAAGCTCTGAAATTATTTTTAAATGATGTTTCCAGTGCCCACAAATCACATAAGGTATAGCTCTTACTGACATTGAGTTGTCACTGGCTAAGCCCTTATTATTAAGACTTTGAGGTGCTGCAGTGGCAAAAAGGTCAATGGTAGATTTTCTGACAACTTCAATAGATTCTAATAAGTTCGCTTTCGCGAAAGCGAAATCCCTCAAACTATCGCTATAAATATCTTGATCAAATCCTGGCAACGCCGCAGAATCTCCACGCATAAAAGAAAGTGCCCTATATGAAAAAACGCGCTCCGTATCGATGCAATGGGTTAACAGCTGTCCAATACTCCATTTCCCCTCCTCATACCTATAATCCAAAGGTTGATCCAACTCACGAACAAAATCCAAAGTTTCCTGTAAAGAATCTTGCATCAATAGCATCATCTCGCTATCCTGAGAAATAGAATTGATGTAGGGCTCATAAAATGCAGCATACTCTGCGGCCAATAAATCTCTGCGAAAAATCATTATAAGTCTTGAAATACCTTGTGGAGCAAACGTTTCTTATCGTTGATGCTTTCTTCTAGGCTGATCATGGTCTCTGTACGACTAACACCATCAATATCGTCCAATTGGAAAATGATCTTCTTCGCATGAGTGGTATCCTTAGCCCTAATCTTACAGAATACGTTGAATTTTCCAGTGGTAATATGTGCCACGGTCACGTAAGGAATTTCTGAAATACGACTCAATACAAATTGAGTCTGACTGGTTTTTTCGAGATACACTCCTATGTAGGCAATGAAATTATAACCCAACTGCTTATAGTCTACCGTTAAGGAAGACCCGTGTATGATTCCCGATTCCTCCATTTTTTTTACCCGAACGTGAACTGTACCTGCGGAAATGTTCAATCGTTTTGCTATATCTGTAAAAGGTGTACGAGTGTTCTCGATAAGTACATCAAGAATTTGTTTGTCAATATCGTCGATTTTGGCCCTCATGTTTTCTTCTAAATTTTAATACAAAATAACAGATTGAAGCAGTGTATTCCTAATATTATTGAATATTTATTGATTATTTAATATAATGTGCGGATTTTTAACGATTCGCATTGCACAGTCATATCGGCATGAACTTCTAGATCATCACGATATTCTGGATTTGATTGTAAATCTATAGCTCGGTGTCCGTATAATATACTAGGCTCATTGATCGCAAATAGCATGGGTATAAAATGCAATTGAGAATCAATCAATTGCTCATGATACATGACAGCCAGCGTGGAAGTTCCATTTGCCGATTTCACGTTATTCAATAAAATATCGCAGTAATTACGTTTTATTTCAGGGATCTGGAAATAGGATTTTAACGTCCGCTCCTCATCAACTATATCCTCCATGCAATTCTTAAGAACGACTTTTAAACATTCTGAGTATAATTGGGTCACCTGATCTCGTGAATAGTCATCATATGCGTGGCCTGCTTCAAAGAGCAGGGTTGGTACCTCCAGCGACTGACAATAGTCCCCCCAACAATTGATATTAAACCCATCGTCGTACCTGCCTATAGCGGCGGACATTTTTATTTTCAATTGCTCCCTAATGCTGTTAATGATAGCCATAGATCGGAGTCTTGAAGGAGTCACTGTCTTAGACTCATCACCTGATGGGGTCAAAAATGAGAGCTGAGCTGGCAACACACTATCAGCAACTCCATAGAACGTGCGTTGCCCGTGAAGATTCAATGCTAGATCTGGTTCAAAAAAATCAATCACCTCTTTAAGGATTTGACTTTCTGGCTGGCTCAAATTGATCGCATCGCGGTTAAGATCTACCCCATTTGCATTCAACCGTGTCCATGATTCCAGTCCGTCTGGATTTAAAACGGGAATTATATACAATAATTTTCCTTGAAGGTATTGATCTAAATCTGGAGAGTTTAACAAATCAATAATCGCTCTGGTAGACGTAGACTCGTTCCCGTGCATTTGAGACCATGCAAGAATTTTAAAATCTCCATGTCCCAGTTGGATTCCATAAATAGATCGACTCTCAACAGACGATCCCAAAAATGCAAACGTATAGCTGTTATGTGGCAAGCGTTCGACAGCTTTTAAAAAATGTTCCTCAAAAGTGGCGTAAGTGAAGTAACGTCCTAAGCGGTCTAACGTATCAAGCTGCTTTATTTCCATAAGTGTAAAGTTAACCAATGAACGAAGATGAAACCACAAAATTTATCCTGTTAACAATTGTAAACAGGTGGATGTTTACATAAGTAAACAAGTGTAAATTGCAAAATGTTTGGTTTTGTAAACAAAATGAATGTGAGTCGCCCTGGTTGTCGGGTCAAAACTCATCGATTATTGACTATTCATCTTACATAACCATTAAAAATCTATTTTTCAGACTATTAAATCAAGTCAAGAGTATGGATTATTTAACCTAATTAGTGTGATTTGAGTCCAATTAGCACTCTGTAAAGATCAATATTCACATAAGTAAACACGGGTTACGGCTTAAAATGTTTACATTTGTATCATGGTGAATTCAGAAGAGTTTTCGAAACGGTTAGAGCTTCTTATGGAGCGGAATGAGCTTAATGCGTCTAGTTTTGCAGAGCAAATAGGCGTTGGTCGCAGCTCTATTTCTCATATATTATCTGGTCGAAATAAGCCCAGTCTTGATTTTGTATTGTCCGTTTTGAAGCAGTTTCCTGAAGTTGACCTGTACTGGTTATTGAATGGGAAAGGCTCCTACCCTAAATCAACTAATGCTCCCACAAAACCACTATCAACCCCAGCAACTTCAAATCCTGGCCAGCAAGTCGCCACAGATACAGCGCCTCCTATTTCAAAAACTCAAGATCTATTTTCAGAAAAAGAAGCTCCCGAATCCCTCACAAAAGACAATAGGGTAGTTTTGAATAACGGGAAAAATGTATTAAAAGTAATTTTGCTTTATGAAGATGGGACTTTTGATTCCTTTGATCAGAAGTAACGTCTTGATCCTAAATTTCAAATCTCATTACATCCCATTGGTAAAATCTAACGCGTATCATTTCGATTCACAGCTTTATTGAATCGTCAAAGCCTTATTTTTACAGCTCATTAGGAACTGATGTTTAACTCCCCTTCAAAAGCAATTATAGAATTTTTCAAAGCCGCAATTAAGGTGACTGTTGCTGGAGTTGCGATTGGCTTGTTAAAAGAATACCCTTACTTATTAGCTGCAATTGTATCTCTTAAAATTGCTCATGTAGTCTACGTGAGCGTGATTAAACCAAAAGCGAACAGGAATTGGATTCTCATTACAGGAATGTTCCTTACTGGAGCCCTTGGAATCTTAGCTGAATATTGGGGCGTTTCTCAATCTTATTGGGAATACCATCATATAGACAGCACATTACCTGCCTGGTTGCCGTTTGCCTGGATGATGGCTTTTTATATATTATATACACTGGAGCACCGCCTGGTTCCATTTTTGAAAAATCCTAGTTTAAAGAACAGGCTGGTGTTAATGGTTGTATTAACGCTGGTCATACCGGCATTTGGTGAAATGGTAGCGATCAATATGGACGTGTGGACCTACAGTTGGCCCTACCAATTATTTGGCGTTCCTGTGTATGCTTTTATAGCTCTAGTGCTCATACATATGTTCGTCTACTTTATATTGTACCTTATATTTAAAAATAGTTATGGCAAGATGCTTCCTTTTTCTCCTACTGGCGGTAACCATCAGTAGTTGTGATCAATATAAAAACACCCGGGACTGTGCCGACTTTAAAACAGGTACGTTTGTCTGGGAACAAGAGTCTGGTGGAAAATTATTGAAAACTAAATTTGTTAGAACAGAAGATATTCAAATAGAATACTTTGAGGATCAAGTGGATACCTCACAGATCCAATGGATCAATCCCTGCGAATGGCGTGTGATACCTATAGACCCAAAAACCAATGCCGACAGCCGCGCCTACCTTTTTAAGATTTTGAGCACGACAGAGGATGCGTATACCTTTGAGTTCAAACAATCTGGGCGAGATCAAATCTATCGCGGCACGGCTACCAAACTTAAATAAGCCAGCGGTATAACAGAAAAGCGCCAGAGTCTCTCTCTGGCGCTTTTCTTTGGCTATTCAAATAAATCTAAAAAATGAAAACTTCTATAGGTTTCAGGATTTTGGCTAAAAAATACCTGTAAGTTGTTTCCAATTCTATGACATTTAAGATGCCGAAAGGTTTAATTATGCTTAAAAGTATTTCGCTTTCGCGAAAGCGAAAACAACCGTCACCCCTTCTATAGTACTGTCTTGGGTAGGTTTATTATCTTTTTGTTAAGATCTGATTTTGCTCCTGCATCAATTCCTTGAGGTCGTTGAGCAACTCAATGTCTTTAGGGGTGACCTCCTTGGGATCCTTAGGATCCTCCGCACTATTACGCAGTTTGTTCATTAATTTAATCACTACAAAAACCACAAAAGCAATTACCAAAAAATCGATGGTCACCTCTACCAGTTCGCCATATCCTATAGCGACTTCAGTCTTTAGGTCATCACCAACAGCCGCTTTGAGAACCCATTTGCGCTCTGCGAAATTCACGCCATTAGTAAGCATCGATAAAGGAGGTAAAAAAACCTTCTTGACAATGGTCTGCACCACATTGTTGAACGCTGTACCAATAATGATCCCCACGGCCATATCGATCATGTTTCCCTTGACCGCAAACTCCTTAAATTCAGTTAATAAGTCCATACTTGTTTTATTGTTGATTTGCTAGGGTGAGTTCGCTTTCGCGAAAGCGGACCTCACCTATCTTAAAAAGTACTAAAACAGGCTTCCCTGGCCTTTCTCATCGGCTAGATCGTCTGTTTGCTCCTCCTCGTTTTTATCTTGATTTTGTTTTTGATCGTTAGCAGGTTCATTTTCACCTTCCTCTTCTTCCTCGACGACTTCTACTTCTTCTACCTGTGGTTCTTCATAGGGCAACGGGTCCAATAGGTTGATTTGTTTGACCTTTTCCTTGGTCAACATATTCCCCTGGGCGCTAATTCCCTTGATGCTGATAAATTCCTCCAGCTCCACTTGCTCATTGGCCTGTTGATCCTTGCCGCGCAATTTATTGTACACAATCTCTGCCACCGGTCTGTGTGCGGTGGATACAATTTCTAGGTAGGATTTAGGATGCTCTGTCAAGAAAAATTCTTCCTTGTCTTCATTTTCAATCAGGAATCGTTTTACATAAAACAATTCTTTCTCACCGTTGAAATAGATGGCGCTGATGGGTTTGTTGGGAATCCATTTTTCTAGGACGATCATCTCTTCATCAAAGCGGGCGGTAACCTCTGGAATGACGGTTTTTGCAATTCCCTTTTGGTTGACGATCAACAGGCGATCCTCGCCCTTGAACTCGCCCAGCAGATCGCCGCGGCCGTCAACATTCAAGCGGCGTACGGTGTCATCAAACCAGATTTTTCTAGGTTTGAGCGTACTTACCCCTTCTTCCTTCAATTCTACTTTTTTAATGTTGTATTTAGTCACCAGGTTACCCTTGCTGGATCGTCCCTTGATCATGATATCAGAAAAGTCCAGGTCCCATTTAAGTTTTTTGATGCTTCCCTGCTGGCGCAGGTTGACCGTCACAATCTCTGCCTCGCCATTAGGATTTGCGCTGAAGTAATGGACGCCCGTTCCAGCCGCCCCATAGCCCACGCTATATTCCTTATCTCTTGTCATACTGGTCACGGCAAACCGCTTGACATAACTAGGCCCAGTTTTACCGTCGCGATAAATCAGGTTATAAATGGTGCGTTTGTCCTTTTTCTTCCATACCGCTACGTGCAGGATGCCTTTGCCTACAAAGGTTTTTGCGTCCACTTTAGTCACCATCATCGTCCCGGCTTTGGTAAATACGATGATGTCATCAATGTCTGAGCAGTCACCCACGTATTCATCCCGTTTCAAACTGGTCCCCACAAATCCTTCCTCGCGGTTCACGTAGAGTTTTGTGTTTCTAATGACCACTTTGCTGGCGATGATATCATCAAACGCCTTGAGCTCTGTCATGCGCTCCCGACCTGTCCCATAGTCTTTTTGCAATTTTTTGAAATAGTCGATGGTAAACTCGATCAGGTTTTCCAGGTTCTTCTTCAGCTCTGCAATGCGGTCTTCCAGCGCTTCGATTTTTTGCTGGGCTTTGTCAATATCAAATTTTGAGATGCGCTTGATGCGTATTTCTGTCAACCGGACGATGTCATCCACCGTTACCGCTCGTTTTAAATGCGTGATGTGGGGCTTTAACCCTTTGTCAATGGCGTTGATCACGCCATCCCAGGTTTCTTCCTCCTCAATATCGCGGTAGATCCTGTTTTCAATAAAAATGCGCTCCAGCGAGGCAAAGTGCCACTGCTCTTCAACCTCGTCCAGCTGGATTTGCAGCTCTTGACGTATGATATCTACCGTATGATCCGTACTGCGGCGCAGCATTTCGGTCACGCCCACAAATAGTGGTTTGTTGTCTTCAATCACACAACCCAGGGGCGATACGCTTACCTCACAATTGGTAAAGGCAAACAGCGCATCCATGGTTTTGTCTGGCGACAATCCTGGCGGTAGATGGATCATGATCTCTACCTCTGCAGCGGTATTGTCCTCGATCTTTTTGATTTTGATCTTGCCCTTATCATTGGCCTTTAAGATGGAATCAATTAGCGAGCTCGTGGTGGTGGAAAACGGAATCTCTGTAATGATGATGGTGTTCTTGTCTGGCGAGTGCATTTTGGCACGCACCCGCACTTTGCCGCCACGCAAACCGTCGTTATAGCCTGAAATATCTGCCTCGCCACCGGTAGGAAAGTCTGGAAATAGTTTGAACTTCTTGCCTTGCAAGTGCTTGATGCTGGCGTCAATGATCTCGTTAAAGTTGTGCGGTAAAATCTTGGTACTCAAACCTACCGCAATCCCTTCTGCGCCTTGCGTTAACAGCAATGGAAACTTGACCGGTAGATTGATAGGTTCCTTACGGCGACCGTCATAACTGGATTGCCACTCGGTTATTTTTGGGTTGAAGAGGACTTCCAGGGCAAACTTGGACAGTCGTGCTTCAATATACCGAGAAGCGGCTGCGGGATCGCCGGTCAGGATATTTCCCCAGTTTCCCTGCATATCAATAATGAGGTCCTTTTGTCCTATTTGCACCATGGCATCGCCTATAGACGCATCACCGTGTGGGTGGTATTGCATGGTGTGACCCACAATATTAGCCACCTTGTTATAGCGCCCATCGTCCAGATCTTTCATGGATTGCATGATGCGTCGCTGCACAGGTTTAAAACCATCTTCTATTGCTGGAACCGCACGCTCCAGAATCACATAACTGGCATAATCCAGAAACCATTCCTTATACATGCCGGTAACACGTGTGATCGTTTCCGTTGCGGGTGCTTCAAATCCTTCGCCTAGGTTTTCTAATTCTTCGTTTTCGTTGTCTTCGGTCATTCTACTTTATGAATCTATCTTTCAATTACCTCCCTTTCGGTAAAGTTTACTTCTGTTTGAGCGTTTTGAGTTCATCAATTCCAATTTGCTATTTTTTATTTAGTGTCAAAAATCTAAACATGAATAGTACAAGCGCAAAAACTTTCAAAACTAAACCAGTCGCCAAAATCGTGTTGCCATTTACCAACGCTCCTTCACCAAAACCCCAATGCAAAATCTTGAATAACGCGCCGATTACAATAAATAAGATTGCAAAAATTAAAATGATGATAATGGCTTTATTTTTCAAATCCTTCGTTTTTGTTCTCTTCGGTAATTGTTGTTTAATATCTAGTTTTCATTATTTCCTAACAAAATTGATATCTTCTTTTTCTTTAAAATCTTTTGATTGATTTATGTTCTTAATTCTTTATGCACTAAGCGGCAATTAGCAATTAAACTAATAATTAATTATAAAAATATTCCGTTACACTCTGTAGGTTTCCATTAATGATAAATTTACGTTCTGTGGGATAACCAGCGTTATTGAAACTTCTCTCAATATTAACTCTTTGCCCACCACGAAATTCTGAAACAATAAATACCCTATTTGTGATTTCGCTTATTGCGGCTATATTGTTCAGCGTGCCATCGTATAGAACTCCATTATTTTTATAATCACCAAAGAGATTCTCTTGGAAAAATATGAAATCAGCAGGTGGAAACCTTGTCTGGTCGTATGTGTAATCTATTGGTTCTTGATTAAATTCCCTAGGATTTCGGGTTTTTGTAATCACTAAATTATCATCATTATACATCGCCTCAATGCGAGAAAAAGTTCCAGTCTCTATTATAATGTTCTCATTTGCATCTTGAAAATAAGACTTGATTTCGTCACTTCCGTTTGGTGAAAAGCGATTGGAAATAATTCTTGAGGGTTGGTATTCAAAATTGACAGTGCTGTTTTCCTCTTCTAAACTAATCGTTTGAATTCTGCCAAGTGAATCATATGTGAAATTTTTAGTAAAATTCAACCCTGCGTAAATATAATCCTCCTTAATAACGATCACTCTGTCATCAAGATACGTATAATCGACAACGGCTACTAAACCAGCATTTGTACGGAACGCTGAGTCCACCATGACTCTATTATTCTTATAACTTTTTGTAGTCCAGCTTATAATCTCGCCATTGCTGTAATACGTCAGCACCGACCGCTTCATTATACCGTCAGGTGATAACGCATCTTCATCTGACGTACAAGAAAATAGTAATGCTATTGTCGCAGCATAGAACATGAGTTTTGTAAAATAAGTTTTCATAAATCAAGTTTATAAACTATTCAAGGATTAGTCTAAGCATCCTCCACCACATCCAACTCCACCTTCAAATTATCAATGATAAATTCCTGACGGTCGGGTGTGTTTTTTCCCATGTAGAAACTCAACAGTTCCTCAATACTCATGTTGTCGTCCAGCATGATGGGATCCAGCCGGATGTCCTCGCCTATGAAATGCTGGAACTCATCTGGACTTATTTCTCCTAATCCTTTGAATCGGGTGATCTCTGGGTTTTTGCCCAGCTCTGCCATCGCAGCAGATCGTTCCTGGGGCGTGTAGCAGTACCTGGTTTCCTTTTTGTTGCGTACTCTAAATAGCGGCGTTTGCAGGATGTACAAGTGTCCTTTTTTAATCAGCTCTGGAAAAAACTGAAGGAAGAACGTGATGAGCAATAGCCTAATGTGCATCCCATCCACATCTGCATCTGTTGCGATCACGATCTTGTTGTAGCGCAGGTCTTCCATGCTGTCCTCAATGTTGAGTGCCGCTTGCAACAGGTTAAATTCCTCATTTTCATACACGATCTTCTTGCTCATGTTATAGGAATTCAACGGCTTACCACGCAGCGAAAACACCGCTTGTGTATTCACATTACGCGATTTGGTTATGGATCCACTGGCACTGTCCCCCTCAGTAATAAAAAGGGTGCTGTCCAGGTGGGCGTCTTTTTTATTGTCGGTCAAATGCACCCGGCAATCGCGCAATTTCTTGTTGTGTAGGTTGGCCTTTTTTGCACGGTCCTTGGCCAGTTTTCTAATCCCGCTCAATTCCTTGCGCTCTCGTTCTGCCTGGATGATCTTGCGCTGCAGGGCATCTGCCGTTTGTGGGTTCTTGTGCAGGTAATTGTCCAGCTGGGTTTTGATAAAGTCGTTGATAAAGGTGCGCACCGTGGGTAGGTCGCCGCCCATGTCTGTAGATCCCAGCTTTGTTTTGGTCTGCGACTCAAATACCGGCTCCATCACCTTAATGGCAATGGCGCTCACAATGGATTTGCGTATGTCGCTGGCCTCGTAGTTCTTGTTGTAATATTCCCGGATGGTTTTTACGATGGACTCTCTAAAGGCTGCCTGGTGTGTTCCTCCTTGGGTGGTGTTCTGACCGTTAGCAAACGAGTGGTACTCTTCAGAATACTGGGTTTTGCTATGCGTCATGGCAATTTCAATATCCTCCCCACGCAAATGGATGATGGGATACAAACGGTCTGCCGCATTGATATTTTCACTCAATAAATCCTTCAGTCCATTTTCTGAGAAGAATTTTTCCCCATTAAAAACAATGGTCAGACCAGGATTAAGGTACACATAGTATTTGAGCATGCGCGCCACATATTCTGGGCGGTACTTGAAATTCTTGAAGATCTCCTCGTCTGGGATAAATGTGATTTTAGTCCCCTTGCGACGGCTGGTATCATCCAGCAGATCCTCATTAGTCAATTCTCCACGGGAAAATTCTGCACTGGCGCTTTTATTGTCGCGCGTGGACTCTACCCTAAAGTAGTTGGACAGTGCATTGACCGCCTTAGTTCCCACCCCATTCAATCCTACGGATTTTTTAAAGGCGCGGCTGTCGTACTTACCACCGGTATTCATCTTAGAAACCACATCCACGACTTTCCCCAGCGGGATGCCACGCCCATAGTCGCGTACGATCACACGCTCACCCTGGATAGAAACCTCAATGGTTTTACCAGCGCCCATGACGTATTCATCGATGGAATTATCGATAACTTCTTTTAATAAAATGTAGATTCCATCGTCTGCACTGGAACCATCGCCCAGTTTACCAATGTACATCCCAGGGCGCATCCTAATGTGCTCCTTCCAGTCCAGCGACCGTATATTATCCTCTGTATACTTCGTTTCCTCGCTCATATGCTCACATGTGTACTCGCTTGAAATATAGGGAAGCTTAGGGATAGTTCGCTTTCGCGAAAGCGAAATTAATCAACATAAATCCACACAAAATTGTGGATAAAGGTACTCATCACGCAAGGCACTGCATCTTTGCGTATTTTTGCACTAACCCAAATCCAGTTATGAAGAATTTACTCTATATCTTTTTTCTCGCCTTGATCTCCTGTAACAATTCTACCTCGCAATCTGATAACGATGGGATGACCACGCTCTATTTTATACGCCATGCTGAAAAACGCGCCGACCAGGGATCTGATCCTGAACTGACCGCAGCTGGTGAAAACCGGGCCAGTGAATGGGTGAATTATTTTTTCCTAAAAGATGTGGATGCCGTTCTATCTTCAGACACACAGCGCACGAGAAATACCGCCGCACCGCTGGCACGGGCAAAAAAACTAGAGACGGTGATCTATGATGTCGCGGCCGTTGATGGCAAGTCCCTCCTGGAGGAATACCGCGGTAAGACGGTGGTCCTCTTCGGCCATAGTAACACGATCAACACCTATGCCAACGACCTGCAGAACGACGAGAAGTATGGCGAACTGGAGGACAATGATTTTGACCATTTCTTTATTGTTCGGGTAGATAAAAACGGTAATTCCAGCGCAACAAAAGAGGCTATGGAATTTGAACTGGACTGATGGAATCACAACCCAATAATCCCCTGCACGGCGTCAAACTAGCTACCATGGTAGAAAAACTGGTAGAACATTATGGCTGGCACGAGCTGGGCGGCAAGATCAAAATTAACGCCTTTAATACCAACCCCACCATCAAATCAAGCCTGAAGTTTTTGCGCCGCACACCCTGGGCCAGAGAAAAAGTGGAAGAGCTTTACTTGTGGACCTTTCATAAAGGCCAGAGATCTTAAAACTTAGGCTTTTAAACCGCTTGTCTGACTCCTGATATTCCATGGATCACAAGTAAAAATGATATTCCTAGAACAAGGCTTCTTATTTGCCTGAAAAAATCCCCTGTTATTTAGGTCAAAAATACCGACTCCTCTTTCAAACCCACATTAAACGGCAGGTTCAAAGTTCCTTTCCTCTCAATGATCTACTGGATTTAGTGCTACAATTTGATTTTAGGTTCTGGAAGAGGAACAGCGCTCGATTACTAGCACTTTTCTAATGCGTGCAATACGGGCAAGAACTTATTTGGAATCATCAAGATTCTTAGTGCACACCTCCCTAATGGTCATAAAAAAAGCTACCCTTAAGTAGCTTTAACATCAAAAATTAATAATGATTATGATGGTAATAAGACAGTATCCACAACATGGATCACACCATTGGATTGATTTACATCAGCAATAGTTACTTTTGATTCACCACCTTTTGAATCAGTTATAATTACATTAGTACCTTTAAGACTAGCAGTCAACATTTCTCCATTTACCGTTTTGAAAGAAAATTTACCATTATTCTTAGCAATATTCTCAATTAAGTCTGTTGCAGAAATATTTCCAGCTACAACATGATACGTTAAAACACCTTGAAGGGTTGCCTTATTTTCTGGTTTAAGAAGTGTTGCAACTGTGCCTGCTGGCAGCTTGTCAAAAGCCGCGTTTGTGGGTGCAAAAACAGTGAATGGGCCTTTACCTTGTAAAGTTTCAACTAAACCGGCTGCTTTAACAGCTGTTACCAAAGTTGTGTGGTCTTTTGAATTGATGGCATTTTCTACAATATTTTTAGAAGGATACATAGCTGCACCACCTACCATTACGGTTTTTTCATTCATCATCATTTCCTTCTGATCCATTTTATCGTCCATTTTCATTTTGGAACCACAGGAAGCTAAAGAAACCGCTGCGAACAGCATACTTACCTTTAAAAAATTTTTGATTTTCATAATTGTTTATTATTGATTTATATGTGGTTATAAACGAGTTTAAGAAAATAACAGTTGTTGATTGGTTACGAATTAATAAATAATTAACAGGATTGACGCAAAGAAGCAAAGCAGTTTGGCAACGTTAATTCTTTCTTGAAATAAAACGGTTAGAGACGCATCATGCTTTCCAGAGTGAGTGGACTGGAGCTATTGCCACAGACGAAATTTTCTTATAGACGCGGTTTTAAAGCTGTAAAGTGCAAGGAAACTAATGGTTCAATCAACAGAATTTATAATTAAAACAATCATAGCTTCTAAGGGAATAGGGAAGCAATTCCTAAACCTGTTTTCAACTTACACTTCGCTTTAGAATTTATAATTATATTGACCCCTGTTTAAAAAACAGTTACTCCTATTTATGCAAAAAGAATTGATCGCCGTTTTAAGGCAGTTAATAAAATTTATTGCCCATAATTTTAAAAAGTACGACGATAGATGGGCCTATATTATTACTGCGCTTATAGCCGCTATCATCTTTGTCGCTGGGATAAAGCTATTTATTGAGCTTACCGAATTTTTGAAATCGGAATTTTTAGTCTCCTACGACACTTTAATAAGCGATCTTGTTTTAAGTTATCGATCTCCTTTTTTGACGAAGTATTTTATTTTTGTAACTAATGTGGGCGATGCCATGGGCTATCTGGTTGTATTTGTAACCTGTTCCCTATTATTCTACTTTTTATTTAAAAGTTGGAAGTATGTGGCACAGCTTATTTTAGTGATGGTACTGTCCCTCAGTTCTAATTTAATTCTTAAAAACTTTGTAAATAGGGCTAGGCCAGGCGTCGAACACCTGGTAGAGGTGGAAACCTTGAGTTATCCAAGTGGTCACGCTATGATGGCGATGGCGTTTTATGGGTTGTTGATATACCTTATATATCAATTCGATATCAGCAAAGTTTATAAATCAATTTTGATTCCTCTTTTGATTGTGCTCATTTTGAGCATTTGTATCAGCAGGATTTATCTGGGAGTTCATTATCCGTCAGACATAGCAGGTGGCTTTATTGCTGGATTGATCTGGGTGGTATTTTGCGTCATGATCTTCAATCTGATAAAAGTATTTAAAAGAGATCCCGCTACATAACCGTCTTTTAAAATTCTATGGCAGCTTTGAAATCCAGGTTTACTTAAAATCGCAAAAACCGCGAAGCTTGCTCTTGAAATAGGGCTCATGATCTTCCCTAATCGACGAAGGTTTCTCACGGAAGTGTAATGCAAGTATGGCAACAGGTGTTTTTCTTAATCGTGCAACAAGCTGTTGTTGAGTCGCTTTCGCGAAAGCGTACTTCCCACAACAATTAAATTATGTAAAAGGTATAGAGGATTCCACATGTTTAAATCAACCTAAAATTACCTTACTGCAATACAAATATTTTTAGGTACCAGGGTCACGTGAACCTCCGTCATTTGGTCGCAATATTCGCCATCGATTTGGAAGCAAACTGGCTCTACGGTACTTACCGTCACTTCTTTTGTTTTAATCACTTCCACAAAATCGGGATCCAATTCTAGCTGACCCATTAGCGTTTTGATCACATTTAAGGTTTGTAAATTCTTAAATATCAACACTTCAAAATATCCATCGTCAATAATCCCATTTGGATTTATAGTGACTCCTGTTCCAAATTTTTGACTGTTTGCAAAAGCGACCATTACAGCATCCAGATATTTTGTCGTACCGTTAGCTACGACTTTAAATTGATACGGGATGTCGCTTTTGATTAGGGTTGGGATGATGTTTAAGGCATAACCAAAATGGCCTCTAAGCTTGCCTGAATCAAACTCTTGGATCAGTTCTGCGTTCAAACCTATGTCGCTGATATGCAGGCTCAATTGGTCGTTTATTTTTAGAGTATCAATACATCGAATACTATCGCTCAAACTTACCGACAGTGCTTCTTCAATATCCATAGGCAAATCAAGATCTGTTGCCAGACCGTTGGCAGAACCAGCTGGAAGGATACCGATGGGTATGTGCTCATTCACTATTTGTGCAACCAATTTTATCGTACCGTCTCCACCCATCACTAAGATGCGAGATGGTTTCATCTCATGTACTATTTTTGCAATTGCTTTTGAATCTTCCTTGCCTGTTGTGGTGTAGATTTCTAATTCATATTTTGCGGGCAAAATGGTCCTCACTTTTTCAACAAGTACCGTTTTATCAGTCCCACCGGCAATAGGGTTTACTACTAAAATTAATTTATTGTTGGAGGACACAGCCTTCATAAAATTCGTGCTTATATTTAAAATTAGCTATTAAGATTGATAGGGAATGAAATTAAAACTTAAAGTTTATCGAGGTTTTGCTAGTGATCAAAAGCTACATATAAGTGGTCATGTCTTTAAAAAAACCGATCCATCCTCGTTCAATTTGGAGAGAAGCTGGTTGCGATATGCCTATTCCATGTGGCGCACCTTTAGTATAAAAACGATGTCGAACGTTCCTGTTTCTTTAAACTTTAAGGGGTTGCATAGTATCGTTTATACGGATGCCAACGGACATTTTGAATTTAAACTAGATCATCAGATTAAGCTGGCTCCTGGATGGCATGAATTTACCGTACATATTTCTGAAAATGAGGAACAAGTAACTTCAACTGGAAGCATTCTAAAAGCTGCGGAGGGACGCGGCATCATATCAGATATAGACGATACTTTTTTGATATCTCACTCTGCCAGCATCGTTAGAAAAATCTATATTCTACTTACCAGGAATATTAACAAGCGAACTTTTTTCAAAGGTGTTGTAAAGCATTATCAGCAGTTAGCGAATGTCGATACTCCTAACTTACAGCCAGCACTCTTTTTTTATGTTTCCAGTAGCGAATGGAATTTATATAATTTTATTGAAAAGTTTGCTACACTACATTCGCTCCCACAAGCCGTATTTTTTCTAAAGTCCATAAAAAGTGGCGTGTTTGACCTTCTATCTTCTGGCGGTGGACAACACCAGCATAAGCTGGTAAGTATTGAATACATTTTCAATTTTTACCCTAACAGAGCGTTTATTTTATTAGGCGATGATACGCAACAGGATCCTTTTATTTACAGTGCTTTGACAAAAAAATACCCTCACCAGGTAGTGGCCATTTATATACGGCAGGTAGGCAAAAGGCCTAAACGGGAGGTACAGGAACTACTGCTTAAAATAGAGGAAAACAACATTCTTGTTTGTTATTTTGAAAATAGCAGCATTGCGATGGAGCATTCAAGAACCCATGGATTGGTTGAACCTTAAAAAATAGTTTTAGTTAAGGCTTTTACCAGCAATGCTTTATATTTTTTAACGAAATCCACTTGAGGCAGATCGCAAGGTTTGAGCTGCATTCTTTCCTATTTGGGTATTTTTGTTCTCAAGGTAACGTCTTGCAAAAATGGCGATGATTTCATCTATATAATCTCGCTTTTTCCACGTAGGTAATAGCGTTTACTTTTTTGCTTTGATTGATTTCTAATTTCCAGCCAAGAGTAGTTTACTCCTCCTTTAGTTTCAAGCGACTTGTCCAGTTTGTAGGCCGTGGGCATAATGTACCATTGCTGTTATACCATCTGGATGTACTCGTGCAATCCTGGTTTTATTTATCTAAAAAGTCCAATAGGCGAGGTTCAAGATTCGTTCCATCATTACTGTGCAAAACGCTCACATCGCCTGTACTTTCTAATACCACCGCTCTTACATCTTCAAATCTTAAAACATTTGCCTCCCTTAATTTCGCTATTAATTCTGACACGTGTAGGTTGGTTTTAGCCAAATTATCCTCCAATATCTTACCGTTGGACATCAATAGAATGGGATCATTAGTGGCAGTCTTACGAAATGCCTCTGATTTACGCTGGATTAAGGCAAATAGAACTTGAAATAATACTATAGCAGCAAGAGCAACTGCTCCATTGCCAATTGAAGATTTAGGATCTATACAAATGGTGGCCAGAATACTACCTATGGCAATGGTAGTGGCAAAGTCAAAACTGGTCATTTTTGCAAATGTTCTCAATCCTGCTATACGAACAATGATAATTAAAACACTGAATATGGTAAAGACACTGATGATGATAATGGTGGCAGTGGATAGGTCTGGTGTCAACCATTGTAATGTATGAGACAGTTTCATGAGGTGCTATTTTAGTTATTTCGTATCCTGTTGTTTTAAAGCTTCCTTCATTGTTTTTTGGCACATAGTAGAGCTTCATTCGTTTAATGAGATCCTTTTTAGCTTTAAGTGTAATATAATCTGACTGTACACTTAATGGTGGTAAAAATTTTATAAATCATTACTTATAAAATTGAACTTACATGAGGGCATTGAAAGCCGTTGAAATATGATCTGCATCCGTATTATCTTCTTTAAGAAGGGTTGCTAAGTCATTGTGACAGCTGGAATGAAGCTCTTATACCCGGTATATTTGGTATGGTTTTTTAACTGCCTGGAGCTAACAAAACATTGTAATTTCCATTGGTATCCTTGATATCACCTTCCAACACGAAGAATCTCCAAAACTGCTTTGAGGTTTCAAATTACGTACAGATCTTAATAGCCTTTTCAATAGTAACGTTGCCCTTGTCATCCTGGGGTGTGTAGTTGAGTTCACAAAGTGCAGAATGTCCAGTGCCCGCGTTATTCCATGAGGCGGAGCTTTCCAAGGCTACGTTATCAAGTCGCTCTAGGATAAGAATGCTCACTGTCAGATTCAAAAGTTAATCAACAAAGCTTAGGTTGTTCTCATGATGCCACCGCCCACGCATATTAAATTGTAATGGGTAATTTTGGCTTTATTATTATTTTTCGAAGGAGGGACTGATTTTAGTTAAGTTTAGATATTAGAATTTTTAGTTCTTGTATTTCTTTCAGGAGTGTTTTGATCTCACTTTCTGCTTTTACATTTACGTTAAAATCATTTTCTGCTCGTATTTCTGCGCGCTTTGCTTGTAGATTCTGACCTACCATTAAGAGTGGCATCAAAAATATCTGGATCATATTTGAGATGAACAGCCAGAGTACAAACCCTGGATAGGGATCAAACCGTAGGTCTTGCGGTGCAAGGGTATTCCATCCTAACCAGAGGATGGTCCACAAGAAAATGATAAAGAAAAAACCGATGGTACCTATCTTATCTGTTATCCAAATGGCAAGGCGATCTGTGGGTTTTAAATCATTTTTATAAATGTGGTTCGTGTTCTTAATTTCCATGGATTGTTTCTGTTTGAATGGGATTTGTAATGGTCACACCGCGCTGCGGAAAAGGGATTTCAATGCCTTCTGCATCAAACCTCCTCTTTATGGCTTGCAGTAAATCGCATTGTAAAGTATAATAGTCATTTGCATTTTGAGCCCACGCCCATACGTGTAAATTCACCGCAGAATCACCTAGAGCAGTAACCCGTTAAGTCTTTGTGATGGCTTACAAACGATCGCTTTACATAACCGCGCGTCAACCATTTGAAAATCAAAGAGACAACTACAGTTGCAAAACCTATGATGATCATAAAAGTAAGGGTACTGAATTCTGTAAATAGTATTTTCATAGATCTTTCAAATTATCAATCGCACCTCTCCCAACTCCTGGATCTTATAGGGAAAATCATGTCCAGGAGAACCTATAAACATAAAGTTGGTTGGGATGTTCCATCGCTTGGATAATTCTTTTACCTTTTCTGGGCCAAATACGCCTGGTTCCTGTACAAATTCTATAGCGATATTAGGATACGCCCTGTCCAACACGTTGATGTCTGATACTAGATTGCTTGCCAGAGATTCTCCATCCTTTACCACTGCCACAATTTTTAGTTTACGTGTGGGTTCATTTTCTTCAATGTACTGCATCACTTTATTAAGGATCGCCACATTATCGTGATTCGTAAAATAAACAAACTGTTGATTATTAATATGAGCTAAGAGGTGTTTGGTTCTCGCATTGAGCTCATAGAAAAGAGGCCCTTTGTCTGGAAAAACATATTCAATGATCTGAAGAAATAGTTTGAAAATCGTTGTCCTGTACAGCATGAAATACACCACCAACAGGGTAGGTATTAAATATTCAAAAAAGATAGCGAGGTAATAGGGATTTAAGATGATATTCCCTACGATCGCAGCAATCACCGCACTTATGGCCATGAATAGACCTGTCTTACTGGAACGCTCAGGCCTGGGGAGCCGTTTCCGTTTTACTTTTAATAGTATATTTCCAATGCCAAAAAGGACCATGACAGATAAAAATGCAATGGTATAAACTCCTGCAAGTTTGGCTAAATCACCTTGTGTCACTAATAAAATGGAGGTACACAAAACAAAGAAGATAACAAATATGAGATAGGCACTGCCTTTTCTGTTCTTCTTGAGCATGATTTCTGGTAAAATTCGATCCAGCGCCATACGTTCCATAAGCCCTCCTACACCTATAAATGAAGTTAGTACAGCACCGCTCAACACAAGGGCAGCATCGATACCAATAAGTATAGCAAGCCAGTTTCCAGAGGCGGTGCTGCCCATCAAGGACAACAAAGAATCTTGATTATCAACGACCGTGGAGATAGGAATAATGGCTAGTGCTAGAAATGCGATAAGCGGATTAAAGATGGTCACCACGATCCACATATTGCGTAGTGTCTTAGGAAAGACACCCTTTTGTTGTTCTTCCACATAGTTGGCCGAACTCTCAAAACCGCTAATACCCAGCATCGCCGCTGAAAAACCGAGGAACAGCGCTGTCACAATTCCGCCCTTTACAGGTGTTGAAAAATTAGCATAAAGTATGTCCAGACCATTTTCAAAAAAGAAAAAACCAGCAAATCCGCAAAGGAGCACGAGGGAAATCAAATGAAATATAAAAATCGCGATGGCTACTTTAGAAGACTCCCCTATACCTAGGATAACCAATCCCATAAAAATCAATAAAAGTCCAATGGTGGTAGGAAGTACAGGAATGACCTCCCACACACTGTGTGCATATTTCACCGCTTCACTGGCTGAAATGACCGCCGTGGCCATATAAGAAAGCACGGTTAAGGATGCCGCCAGCGACGCGGTTGATTTTTTTGTCGTGTTTAAAAGCGCATTATAGGCACCTCCATTAAGCGGTAAGGCACCCACTACTTCTCCATAAATACGCCTAAAAAAGAAAAGTACCACAGCCACCATAAGCAACGACAGCCAGGCATATTGACCCGCATATACAATGGCCAGTGCCGAAACATATAAACAAGAAGAACTAATATCATTGCCACAAATGGCCGTCGCTTCTAGCTGGTTGAGTTTTTTTGACATTGCATAAAAGTAACTATTAAAATATTCCAAGGACAAATTGCCATTGTTATATTGAAGTGTGATTGCCTTCCTACTCTTTTCTTATACTTTTAAAATCAAAAACCTCTTAATTTATTAGCAGGTATTATTGAATCACTTAAAAGTTTCAGAGGTTAGGTTTTTAATGTACATCTATACGGTACTAATCACCCATTTACACATCCAAGCGTTGTCAGGCTATAAAAACCTAAAATGCCTGAAGGTCATAGACCTTCAGGCATCATTTTGTCGGGATGACAGCCCGAAATATTAATTCGTACTTAATTGATTATCAATAATATAAATAGTACTTATTTTAAAGAGGTAACCTTTTTGGTGTCATATTGTTTAATGAGCGCTATTACAAATTGCTATTCGTAACCTTATTTAAAGATAAGGATTTGCTAATTTAAATACTAGCAAATGAAACCAATTCATATGATTTTAGTCCAGAAATTGAACGATCTCATCTTTGCTCAAACCACTGTATTCTGCGAATTCTTCTGAAGTGATGAATTGATGTTTTTGCTTACCGAAATGCTTCTTGATGTCATTCAATAGCTTACGCCCATAACGCTCACTACGTCCTGTGATGAGCTGAATATCTTTTGGGTATATACAAATGCGTTTAGTTCTCATACACTATCCATGCTTTTTCCCTACTCTATTTAGGAGGTTGCCATGCAGCTAATTGGCAAAAATTACTCCATATGGCTTGCTTGACACTCAAATTTAGTCAAACCGTTGGTTTCTACTTTGTTTTGTTTCATAATCTATAAATCAATGTATTATGGCAAGGCAAACTGGTATTATTAAACTGAAAGGAACTCTTGGAGATATTTCTTTCTACAAAAGCGGCGATGGCCATCTGGCGCGCACCAAAGGTGGCGTAGATGCTTCTCGTATCGCAAACGACCCTGCGTTTCAGAGAACGCGAGAGAATGGATCTGAATTTGGTCGCGCTGGAAACGGCGGTAAGGTGATTCGCAATGCGATACGTGTGTTGTTGCAAAATGCAAAGGACAAACGTGTGGTGAGTCGTTTGACTAAAAGTCTGGTAGCAGTTACCAAAACGGACGCGATCAATGAGCGCGGACTTAGAACGGTCCAGGATGGGGATATGAGTGTTCTTCAAGGTTTTGAATTCAACCTTAATGGGAAACTAGGATCTACTTTGTTTGCTCCCTATGCAACCACATTGGATCGCGATACAGGAGATATAGGTTTGACCATGGCGGCCTTTGCACCAACGATTCGGATTGCGGCTCCTGGTGGAACGACTCATTTTAAGGTAACGACTGGCGCTGCGGAGTTGGACTTTGTCAGCGAGACCTCCACTTTTGAAAGTGCGGAAACTGCAATCCTTCCTTACAATGGTGCGGACACAGCTCCCATTAATCTAGCGGTTGCTCTTCCTGCAGGTTCTGAACTGCCGATTCTTCAAGTTGTTGGGATCGAGTTCTACCAGGAAGTGAACGGATTGATGTATCCGCTTAAGAATGGTGCTTACAATGCGCTTTCTGTGGCCACTGTAGATACCGTGTAAAATGGATCTTCTTCTGAAACGAAGCTATTTTGAAAAGGGCACCAATGGTGCTCTTTTTATTAATGGCGCCCTGATCTGCTTTATGATTGAATTGCCTTGGAAAGACAACAAAAAGGAAATCTCTTGTATTCCAGAAGGAAGTTATGACGTGATCCCGAGAGTGTCTAAACGTTTTGGGAATCATTTACATGTACAGGACGTTTACAACCGCAGTTTGATCCTGATCCATCCCGCTAATAATGCAGAAAAGGAATTACGAGGTTGCCTGGCACCTGTCTCTCAATTGAACGGCATGGGTCAAGGTTGGTCCTCTAAAGCAGCATTAACCAAGTTGCTTTCGCTCTGTCATCAAACTTATGACCTCAACCAAAAAGTTACACTCATCATAACATCTTAACATCATGAATATCATAGAACGTTACTCCAAACCTACACCGCGATTCTTTAGAATCCTGCGAAATATAGGAATCGCTCTCGCCACCGCTGGCGGTGCCGTGATTGCTGCACCCATTGCGTTGCCCGCAACCATGGTCGCGATAGCGACTTATCTGACTGTTGCAGGTACTGTGGCCACAGCCGTTAGCCAAGCGGTGATCGCAGACGAGAAAGCTTTAGAAAACTCCAAAAATCTTGGAGAAGACCTGAACGACCGGCTGGCAAAAGAAGAAGAAGAAGCTGCTAGAAAACAGTTTTTAAAGGACAAAATTTAAAACTTATGCCTGTAAAGTATCTATCGATCAAGGCAGGAACTTTGGGTGGAGCTGTCGCTGCTGTTCTACCATCCTTTGATACGGACGATTTGATCACTTCGGTGGTGATGGCCGTTATTGGAGCGGTGATCAGTTTTATGGTTTCACTGATCCTGAAAGTGTACTTGAAAGATAGAATTACCAAAAAGCTGTTACGTGGAAGGAATAGATCGCTTTCGCGAAAGCGAAAAAACAATTGACATTCGTTTTTATTTAGAAAGGCCTCTTGAGAACTCTGGAGGTCTTTTTTTTGCAGTGACCTTGAGCAGACCACCAAGCCCAACTAAAATGATTTTTAAAAGAAAAACAAAAAAAAGAAAGCGAAAGGATTGAAGGCGTGGCGATGTTGTCAAGTTTTTTGGAAAAAATCGCGCGCATAAATGAAGATTTGAAAAAATAGAACTGCCCTTCGGCGTGCTATTTTTTTCAAAACCTGTGGCTTGAACTTTACTACATCATAGCGCTGGCCGAGGGAAGCCGACTACCTTTGTTTACTTTTTTTTATTTTTATAGACCGTTTAGGTTTTTTGTTTTCAATCGCGTTAGGTACATGTTTTGCCCTATACTCGAAATATTCACGCATCATTTTTTCTTGTTTCTTGCAAGTGGTCAACAAATCATGATCTTTATACAAATAGTCATATAATAATTTAGTATCGCGAACACCGTATGTTAATTTATAAGAGGTCGATTTTTTTTGTGGTCTTGCCTGGATCTTCCGTTTAGATAAGTCAACCTTATTTAAATAATCTTCAAGGTCATAAATGAAGTCTTTTGAGCCTAGTGAAAAACTTGACCTTATTGTTGTTTTGGAAATGGAAACGCTTCCTTTCCCAGACCATAAACCGCGGATAAAAGCCGGGTATAATTCCTTTGGTAAAATAGGGAACTTGATGTTAGTGTTTTTCCTTAAGACCATCCCAAAATCCATCAGCTCCTCGATGATTTCTTCCTGAGATATATGAAGATAGAATAGTTCCCCTTGTTTAATTCCTTTATAATACTTCTCTGGAATATGTCGTATGTCAGAATCAATCCCAAGAATGGTCTTAGCATTCTCAATCTTGTAGCGAGCGCTATTATATATTCTCAAATATGGAAGGTCATAATTCTCATGGGAAAACAATGAACCGTCAGTAAAAATAAAACCTAAGATAAACGCCCCAAACGAATCGAGTTTATCGAAAAGGCTGAAATTGGATATTGGTCTTTTTTCAAATGGTTTCATTAAATGCAATATAGCTACTCCAGTAATTAATATCTAGTAGCAGGTAATCTAAAAAGGCGCGAGCCGCCTGCGAGATGAGCAAGGGTGCCGTGAGTGGGCGCCTGGAAGCCTCTATGCTAAGTCTTTAATTACCGAGAGGGAACTTTTTGTTTCCGTTTACTTAAGTCAATGATAAAATTGTGAGGCTGGAAGGTGCTCACGGCTATGTTTACACGAGGGTGGCGCAGTTTTTTGATCGGTTGAGGGGTGTTTTGATGTTGTTAGAACGGTAAGTGCTGCTGGCCCCTAATCCCAAAGGGGACTTTTTGTTTTGAATTGCTAGAGGAACTCAAAATTTGATGACTTACTTATTCTTTGAAGGCTAGCAGCTCTTACTCTCTAGGGAGGAAGTGGTGCCGTTTTTTTCACGGTACGGCTGACGACCGTTATTGCTATTGCTGGAAATGAATTGACTTGTCAAAAAATGTGACACCCGGGAAGCCCTTGCGATACGCAGGCTCGCAAAACGATAAGCGGCGGTTGACCCTTTAAAAAGCATTCGCGCCTTTGGCGCGTTACCTAACTGGGTTTTAAAGGGGCAACAGTAGACGCGAGTGCGTAATGAATGAAATGTGTGGAATAAAACAAGCCGCGCTCATGGATGGCGCGTTGGAAGTGGCGGCGGTCCCTGCAAGGGGATTGAAACCTAGATCACCGTAGCGACCTGGAGATCCTGAAACGAGTTCAGGATGACAAACTAAACAGATAACCCTTGCAGGGATGCTTTATGGAACAAAATGGAATGAATGGAGCACACCTTATTACCTGCCTTGAAGAATTTTTCCTGCTATTACAGAAGTTACTTAGTTGCAAAATTTATTAGCGCAAAGGCCAAAAGAATTTGCACGCATTTTGAAGATGATCTGGTAGGGGAATATTGCTGCTTAAAATGATGGATCATGCTGCGCGTAACAGAATGCTCTTTTGAATAAATACGTGTAGCCTGCGGAACGAGAGAATAATTAAGTGCCGAAAGTGATGCTAAACATGATTGTCTATTACTTCCTCTCGGTCTACTTGTAGGGGATAATGGTGAGGCCGATATCTCGCAGGGAGTGACGTAATACTCCCCTAAATTAAGACCATAGTGTAGGCTATACAACCACTTGCTTTAAAATGTGATGCTGATGATAAGTTTTAAAAAAGTAATTAACTCATGATATATCGTGAAATCCGATTGCTTCATTTATTTTTTGTCAGTACGCTTGGGATGTGCCTCTCTTATCATCCTCAACATTTCATATACGTCGTAATCATCAACTTCAGCATAGAGCCCTAAGGCACCGCGCTTTATTTGATTCCAACCATCCACTCCTTTTATATGTACACGATGCACCACAACTAAATCTAGATATGGTATTACAAAAACAAAATGTCCCCTGTTACCACTTGTAAAGTATATGTCTTCATCAAAGCCCATATCTTTATTAAGATATATCCTGCCATTCTCAAATACCCACCATAAATAACCAAAATCAAGGTCTTGGTACATATCTAAATCTACCGTATCCCAACTTTTCTCTATCCACTCTTCTGAAATAATCTGTTTGCCGTTCCAGTTTCCCCTGTTCAAATATAGGTGACCGTACCGAGCCATATCCCTAGCACTCATCGAGAACATAAATGCCGGATGCTCAGATTGATTGCCTAACATTTTCTCACCGAGATTGTCTTGTGTTATATATTCTACATCAGCCGGAACAAAATCCTGCATTTGAAGTGGGCTTGCTATTTCTTTTTGGAAAGCGACCCCTATTTTTTTATTACTGATCTGCTCAAAGATGGTTCCAAGCGCATTGAAGTCCCAATTATTATAATACCACGTCTCATCAGGCTTATGTGTACCTCTAGCCGGCTTTCCACGCTTCCAAGTGCCAACTTCATACAGTGCGGAATGATATATTCCAGAAGAACTCTGTAATAAGTTTTCAATGGTTGCAGTACGCTCCCTTTTGGTCAATGGTGGCACGTCGTCAATTTTTAATTCACTAAGTGTAGTGTTCAAGTTTATTTTGCCTTCATCCCAGTATTTGCCATACAAGCTGTTTAAAAGTCCCTTACGCATTGACTGGGTTATATACTTCTCATCCGTAGCTCCCCAATCGTAAATCAATACTCTGTTATGGACTACCATCAAAGCAGCAGTTTCCAAACTATCTGCATAATCTCCAACCATTTTGAGCTTGGCCACATCCCAACCTAGATTTTTGGGCGAAGGGTGTAATTCCCATTTTTCTTTAGGAAAAACATATCCCGAATCTTGTTTGACCTCCAAATTGGTATACACAAAGATGTTGATGACATTCCAAATTGTGGGGTTGATTTTTAAATAAACAAAACTCTATTAATATAAGTTGAACTTAACTTTTCAATTTATGTTTCACGAGTGACTGCTGTTAAGGTTACAAGATTAGTTCGGTGTTCAATTGTAAATTAACAGGCTTTAAATTAGTCCGATGAATTATGCCATTTATCGGGAAACATTTCCCTAATAAAAAATATACCATCTACAATATTTTTCCACTTGGCATAATCTTCATTATAACCGAATGGATAAGCGGTAAATTCTCCACTCAACCATGATTCGCTCTGAGAATTTCTTAGATCAGTGAACAATGTATAATATTTAGTTTTCATGGCTAAATTTTCAAAACCTTGAGGTTGAAAGCCCTCTATTTTTCGGATGGTCTCGAATTTTTTAAACTTATGGTCATTTGGTAAGATTAACCCATTTTCTCCAGACCCAGAAGTAAAAACCATTGAATAGTATTTATCACCATAATGATTTTCTAAATGATCGCCCATTTGATAAAATGGATAAAAGCCATAACTTTCTGGTTCTAGACTTCTGCTAATTTGAACCGTGTTTTTTGCGAAATGACCAGAAGCACCCATAAGAATTATTTTCTTCCCTTTGTAAATACTATCTGTTAGCCAAAATACACGCTCCGCCATATGTTTATCTCTAACGATATTAGCAAAACTGCCTGCAAAAACTTCTTTTTCTGACATTAGTATAGATTTTAGTGTCAAGTTGTAAATCAGGGTTTTCTCATTTCCCAGAGTATTGGACAACTTTTTTCTGTGACTCTCTGTTTCACTTAACATCTCTTTGATTATTTCTTTAGCTCTATTCCTACCATCCATTGATAAATTTTGCTTAAACGTATTGCCTATTCCCGAGTAAACACTCACAATCAAACTATCAAGAACTTTATCGTCATGTTCAGAAATATTATAATCAATCCCTTCTTGGATTTCATTCAATAGCTTTTTTATATTAGGAATTCCATCTGGCACTTTTTCTTTATCATAGCCAGCATAAATCAATGGTTTTTCTGTATTCCAACTTTTAGACATATAATCATAAACAGTGAAGCCATATGCACTTTTGGCTATCCAAGAGGCTGTTCGTAGTTTATTTCTTAAATCTATACCGTTTTTAAGAGCATCATTGCGTTTGAAATTGCCATAGAAACCGTATTCTGAGGCTAAGACCTCAAAATTTAGCTCGTTGTGTAGAAATTTTATTAGCTCGTTTCTAAATTTAAATGTGGCTCCATCTTCGTGTGAATTCTCACCTAATGATATTACAGTTACGTCATTTAATATTTCTTTCAGTTCAATTTTAAATTTGGGTGTAAAATCATTATTTAAAGTATCATAGGCTACGACTGACTGTGACATCAGTTCCATAACAACCTTCTGCGCAAAAACTAGAGATGAGGATAAGGTTGCATATAGCACTATTATAATGTTCAGGTATATTCTCTTCATATTCAAAGTTTATAATCAATTATTTTAATATTCTAACCTAATCCCCACTTATCAATATTTTTATTGCCTTCTTAATCCTATCATAGGTACCACATCTGCAAACATTTCCACTCATTACGCCCTCAATTTCTTCATTTGTAGGATTTGGATTATCTTTTAAAAAGGCAGCAGCGGCCATAATCTGACCTGGTTGACAATAACCACATTGCGGGACGTTTTCCTCCATCCAAGCTTTTTGAACCGGATGTAGTTTCCCATCAGGGCTAGCTAGCCCTTCTATAGTAATTATTTTTGAACCTATCACCGTTCCAACGGGAATAATACAGGACGGTAATGCCTTGCCGTTGATATGGACTTTACAAACACCGCATTGTGCAATACCACAGCCATACTTTGCGCCCTTTAAATCTAGATGGTCTCGCAAAACCCACAAGAGTCTTTCGTCTGACTTTACATCTACATAGTATTCTTTGTTATTTACATTAAGCTTTATCATAATCTCCTATATTGATATTGGCAGTTTTCTTGTTTTATTTCCATTTAACCTAAAAATAGCATTTGCGATGGCTGGTGCGACTGAGGGGAAAGGTGGCTCGCCTGCACCACTGGGTTCTTCATTGGAATCCATAATGTTCAATTGCAATTCTGGCATATCTTGTAATCGAGTTACTGGGTGCGTATCGAAATTAATTTCTTGTGGCTGACCGTTTTCTATGGTTATATTAGATTTTAAACTAACTGTTATCGCATCAGAAATCGAACCCTCCATCTGTGCCTTAACACCTAATGGATTAATGACCCTTCCACAATCCAAAACTGCTGTTATTCGTTTTAGTTTAATCCTTCCATTATTTTTTTCAACTTCAACTACGTGAGCGGCATAGGATGTTTTATAGAATGCACAGGCTAAACCCATAGCTGAATTGGATGTTTTGTTATATTGATTCCAATTGGCAAGCTCAGCAGCCTTCACCAACACGGCACGCAATCTTCGCATATCGCAAACCACCTCTCCTCTATCACCCCTTAATGGTAGTTTTATTGTAACGATATCCTTTGTGTCCATTAATTTTAAATAAAACTCTAAAGGATCTTCATTAAGGAAAGCGGCAACTTCTGTAATTGTATTGTTTACAACAAATGAATTATAGGTATGAGCTACGGACCGCCAAGACCCTATTTGAATATTAGTAGGAAATTTTGAATACCCAATGGCTATGTTTGGTATAATGAAAGGTAAATCTGCAGCGCCTTGTACTTCATAGATAGGACCATCACCTATAGGTTTGGTCATAATGTGATGAAACCACGAATTAAGTAACCCCTTTTTTATTCCCACCTTCATCTTATGAAATGAGATCGTTCTAAAATAATCATGCATTACATCATCTTCTCGTGTCCAAATCACTTTAACAGGAAGTCCAGATTCTTTAGAAACAATCAAAGCTTCCAATGCATAATCCACGGCAAGCCTTCTACCAAAGCCGCCTCCTGCCAGCGTGCTTTCTACTACAACCTTTTCAAGAGGTATTTTGTATATCTGTGAAACCAAATCTTGAATGAGTTGTGGACGTTGATTAGGCCCTTTGAGTAGGCATTCAGTTTCCGAAAAATGAGCTGTAAAGTTCATGGGCTCCATACAGTAATGAGCCCAAAAGGGAATTTCATATTCAAAGTCTATGACTTCATCATCAGCTTTTGTTTCAGTAGTATAATTTGGTGTTTTTCGTAGCTCGTCTTCCCAAGGTTTATTTTTTAGCTCCTCAAATATTTCACGGTATATTAATGAATTCTCCTTTTGAGTTTCCCCAAAATCCCAGTCAACCGAAAGCAGTTTTTTCCCCTTTAAAGCCGCCGAAGTGGAGTTGGCAATTACTGCTATACCGCCAAGTATCTCCGCATATGCAATAGGACGATATGGCTCAATAGGGATTACTTTAAGTACTCCTTCTACAGTTAACGATCTTTGAGCATCAAAAGCCAATAATTTCCCACCTCTAACAGGGCAGCGTTCAATGGCAACATATTTCATTCCATCTATTGTTGCATCCAATCCATATACTGCCTTTCCTGTGACAATATCCAAAAGGTCAATACTTTTTTTTGCTTTCCCTATAATCCGAAATTCGGAAACTTTTTTTAAAGGTACTGTCTCTGGAATAGGCACTTCTGAAGCTGCCTCGGCAAGCTCAAAATAAGACAGCTTTTTACCGTTGAGCGTATTTATAACATAACTATCTTTGGTTTTTAACTCATTGATTGAAACATCCCAATGCCTAGATGCCGCGATTTTTAGCATCATTTTTACGGTAGCACCAGCTTTACGTAACGGTTCATAGAATCTAGAAACACTTGTTGAGCCCGCTGCCGCCATATTACCATATTGGTCTCCAGAAATGGCTTGTTTTACAACAATTTGTTCCCAATCCGCATCCAGCTCCTCAGCAAGAATCATTGGTAGTGCTGTACGTACACCTTGCCCCAATTCTGGAATTGGCGCATAAATAGTTATAGTTCCCTCATCAGAAATCTCAATAAATGGGCTGAATAAATACTTTTCACCTTTGCTTATAAATTTGTCTCGTTTCGTGGATACGCATGAGTAGTTGAATCCTAAGACCAAACCGCCACCTGCCATAAAACTCAGATTAATAAATTCTCTTCTTTTCATTTATTATATATTTTCTTTGATCACGTGTTTACTATTAAGTTTTGGCATCAAAATTCTCTGCTTGTTTCCAAGAGGCCATTCAATTAGAATTGAATCTATTTTTTGTGCATTCCCCAATCCAAAATGCAGATCCTGACTACTCTGGCTTGCATAACCGGATTGACTTTGTAAGAATTGGTGAAAAACTTCTGATTTTCCATTGCGCTCATAAAAAACTGAAACTCTTGATCCGTAAGGTGTCGATGGTGAAACTTTTCCTTTCAGACTAACTTTTATCCAATTTTGGTTTTCACTATCAGATACATTGAAAAAAAGTTTATTGTTGGAGTTATCTACCCAATTTGTAACAAATAAGTCCATACGACCATCATTGTTGATGTCTGCTGAACTACTACCAGCGGCTAAACCACCGTGTTTGGTGATTACAAGTTCAGATTGCTTTTCAAAATTTCCATTTCCATCATTGATATAGAATAAATTGTCTTCCATCGAACCTGGCGAGCCATTAGAAACAAATAAATCTAAATCTCCATCATTATCAAAATCCTGCCATACGATTCCTTTTGAATGTCCAATTTCTGTAGCAATAAGTTGATTTTCCACTCGTACAAAGTCACCCTTACCGTTGTTTAGCAAAAGAACGTTTGGCTCGTTTAGATTGGCCACAAAAACATCGAGATAACCATCATTATTTACGTCTTGGGCACTTAAACCATAGGTATAGTCGCTATCGGTAAATGCTGGGTTGTCCGCTTTCGCGAAAGCGAAATTCCCATTATTTACATAAAGAGAATTGGGCATTCTGGCATTACCCACTATTAAGTCTTGGTCTCCGTCATTGTCGAAATCTCCCCAAACACATGAGCGCGTATCTTCTTTGTCATTTACAATATCCCCTTCTAATAGTTTTTTGAAACCACCTTTTTTATCATTAACATAAATTGCATTGGGTTGATTATTTCTACTTGCTACAAATAAGTCTGAAAAACCGTCATTATTTATATCCACCCAACTTATACTTGTCGAGCTCAAGGTGTCATTGACTACCGCACCCTTTTCAATCTTTAGAAAAGTCCCGTCTCCGTTATTCTTGTATAAAAAATTCTTCTGATTTCTACGGTTTGCAACGTATAGGTCTAAATCTCCGTCATTGTCATAATCTGCAAATGAACTTCCTTGAGAATCTCCACCATCATTGGTTATATTGATACCTCGAATCAATTCAAGCAATGGCCTGGTCGGATCCGTGGTTTTGTTTAGGTACAGTAGGTTGTTTTGATTTTGTCTATTTGCTACAAATAAATCCTCATCACCATCACCATCAATATCACCCCAACTGCTTCCTCTAGAGCCGCTTGCATCCTGAACGACTTCCGCACCTGTATATACGGCAAACTTTAAATCTGTGGTGTCTTGAACACAGAAAAGAAAAGAAAAGAAAGAGAGTGAGATTTTTAGATAGTTCATAGGATATGTTCTTAATGCTATATAGATTCTTTAAAGCGAATTGAACTGTTTATTTTTAAGACAATGACATCAAATAACGGGACTCTCAAAGTCATCGGTCAGCTTGTTTTTTCATCTCCTCTAAATCCTTAAGTGATCCAATATGCCCGTGCGTGCCAGTTAAATAATCAATTTCCCATCCTTCTGATTTTACAATATCATAGAATTGTAGTGCTTCTTTTCTGGCTGGTTCTGGATCAGCATTTTCTTCAGGAACTCTAAACAAATCACCTTGAAAAAGGAACTTAAATTGAGGGCTATATGCGACTAAAATGTTGTTGACGTGTGCGTTTGGCCCAACATCTTTAATAATTAAATCAAAATTGTCTGTTGAAAGGGTTAATAGTTTATTGTCTACGATTGAAAATTTCGGATTTAACGTGTCGGTAGTTTTTTCTCCAACTAGGCTATGGGTTGCATTTATAAGTCCCTCAAAATATGCTTTACTATTTTCTGGTGCTATTACTGTTGCTCCTTCTTTTATGTATTCTACTGCTCCTCCAGAGTGATCGCCGTGAAAATGTGTTATAACTACGTATTTAATAGGCTTGGTAGGATATTTTTTTCTAATCTCAGCTATAGCAAGTTTGCTTGCCCAATCACCAAGTGGTGCTTCAAGTGCAACGAGGTAGTCTCCAAAATCCATAAAAACAGAATTATAGTCTCGATTACCAATATTTTTTACCATAAAAATATGGTCATTAATCTCAACGAGCTTCATCTGATTGGTTGATGAATCCTGAATCTGATTATTCATTAAGCTATAACCGCTTAATTTGCTATTACCGTCAATTGATAGCTCATTCCCGGTTTTTAGGCTATAGTCAAAAACAATGAATTCCTTCTCGTATCGCTTAATATTGGCGGCCAACTTTATTCCTTTATAATCAATATAGCTGTCATAAACGATTTCTACTTCTGAATCTCCCAAATCTGAAAAGTGCTCAAGAAATGTGATTTTATGTAATAAATGGTTTGAGGAATCTATATAAAGCCTAACGAGCTTTTCTGATACTACCACAGAAAGGATTTTTTGTGACCTACCGTTGAGTGTGGCATTTCCTATATACCTCAGTGATGTCAGGTTCTTATTCATTTCTAAAAACAATAAGAATGGTATTCTTTTAATCCATACGTTATTATCTTCAGAGGTAGAGGATATAGAATAGGTTTTACTGAAGCTATTAAATGCAAATAGCGAGTCATTCCGCTTCATGCCTTTGCTAATGTTCTCAAAATATGGCCATTTCGTAGTAGATTCATAATAGTAATCACCATTTTCTACATCAAGTACAACAGAACCATCACGAGGTAGCTCCTTACTAAGGCTATCTGCTCCATTACCTTGAAACAAGGCATACACTTTTCCTCCAAAATCAAGATTTAATTGTGAGATGGTATCATTATCCGAATAACCGCCCGCAACACCCATTTCATCGAGGATAGATTTAGCTTTTGTATGATTATCTAGTAAAGATGTACTGTCAACATTTTCTTGAAGAGGTGTTTCTTTTTCTGAACTGCACCCTAAAAAGACAAAAAATAGAATAATTAGGTATGGTTTCATATAATTGGATTTAACTATTTTTATTATTCAAATGACATTTAATGAGAGGGATTAATTGATGTTATTAGGTCGTAATGATTTGCCTTTTCATTATATTCCAACAGAACTTTCCGAGCTTTATCGGGAACATAGGTTTTGGCATAATTTTCACCTGCAAATTCTTTTACGGATTCTATATTTTTAAATTCCGTTATAACAACAAACTCCACTTTATTTTCAATTTCCCACCTCAACAGACTAATTTCTTGAAAACCTTTAATTTTCATTCCAATTATGCCTTGGAAAATCTCATTCTTTTATAAGCTTTCGTATTCTGCTGCATTTGACTTTAGGGCTTTACCTCTCCAAATTCTGGCTATCATAGTCAAATTATTAAATGGATTAGCATAAGTTCTATTAAAGATGAAAGAGGTTTTCGATTCATTCTTTATAGTATATTTTTGACAACTTATCAAGATTTGTGAATTTAATCATTCCTTTCATGTCGACTGAAACAGCTTGAGAACCATCATCGCTAATATCAAGACCACTAACAGTTGCACTATGGGCGACCTCTCCTTGTAACACGTTATTTTCTATATTCCATACTCTAATTGTTCGATCGTAACTTCCCGTAACTATTTTTCCATTTCCAAACTTGGCCTTCGTTAATTTATAATGTGATCCTATCAAGGAAGTATCTCCTTTTTTCTTTGAATAAATCCAGTAGGGGTGTTCTTCCTGCATCTTGATTTTTTTGTTCTTTAAATCATAACATATAAATTCATTATCATTTATTAGCAAAAGATAATTATTTGGATCTATATCTATTGGAATACCTGAAACTTGAATATCAAAAGATTTAAGCTCCCCCTTCTTATTAAAAATTCTGATGGTGTCATTTTTTGAAAGATAAAATTCGCCCTTTCTGCTCATAAAACCTTTACCCTCTGTTACGCCAACATCATGTTTTTCAATTTTCTTATCAGAGAATCTGAGCGATATTAATTGCCCTCTACGGTTGTTTCCTATAATGATATCTTCTTCTTCGTTAACATAAAGGTCTAGAGACCAATTTTTATTAGGGATCTTTTTCTTTATCTGAAAATTCTTATCATCAATAAAAACAATACCATTTTTTAATGTAGTAATGACAATCATGTCTTGCTTTTTTAAATGTTTCATTGCATATATTTCATCGTCGATTTTAAAAAGTTTTTCTGAATTTTTACCATTCTTATAAAATTTTAAAATTCGACCATCAAAAGTGGAAACAAGTGCGGTATCCTTTTCGCCAAAATATATTACGTCGGTATATGATAGCCTGTTTATCACAGAAATTGATGGTTCCTTTTTATTCCTTTCTTCTGTACATGAAATAGCACAAAGACTGTATAGAAGTATTATGTATACATATATGTATTTCATGATTTTATTTTTTTTGATCTAAGTTTTTACCATTTAATAAGTATTTGGAATAGACAGTATCTTTAGCTACGGTAATTTGTGCTTTGTTTTCCCCATGATACATCATTAGCGATACAGCACCTGATGGTTCAGCGAAAAATAATCCATGCATTCCTGTTTTATCATCCATAGTAAGGCTAACTAGTCCATAGTCATAATCTGTGACATACCCACTTCTTTCGATACCTTCTGAGTCATAGAGTACTATTCCAGCCAATTTTGCACCACGAGGAAATCGATAACCTGGACCTATAGGGTCTGGAATTGGTGCACTTATTACCACACGCTCAACACCTAAAGAATCCGTTATTACAATCCCTCTTGCCTTTATAACTTCATTACTATAATCGTAAGGTTTTTGCTTATCACATATAATATATAATATCAAGCATAGAGATAAAATAAAATTTAGTAAGCAGGCAATAGAAAGATATTTCGAGTTGTTCATATTATATTATTTTATTCAGAAAGCACAGAATTTGGTGAGCTAAGCTCTGATTTAAGATATTTATTTTAATGGACATTTTGTGAGACCTATACCATGACAGATAATATTTTTATACCATGTAAGAATTTTGCTCTTCTAAATCTCTAAATTAATTCAAATACAGTCCTATTTTATAGTTTCTTCCGTTTGTAATTTATTTCCCAAACTGTTTTCCATTTGTCCCATCCACTCCTAATTCCCTGCCACTTCCAAATGAATGAGTCCTTTTCTATTTCTGTAAAAATCATTCGATATATAGCGCCTCGCTTATCTTTAGCTTCTGTTTTGAAAATACGGTCGTCACCATCAACCTCGCCTATAAATTCGTAATAGCCCCCATTGTTGTCTGCCCAAGCTTGATGCCATTGCTTGGTTTGTGGATTAAAAACGGATATACTTGTGCCCTTGAAGTTTCTTGAAGGATCCACGAAGTTTTCTTGAATAACTTTACCGTCTAAGATTTTTGCTACTGTATTCGAACCTATTATTCTGGTAGAATCTGATCCGATCCAACTTACCTCCCAATCTCCGACCCAAAAATCAAAGGCCCTAACCAATGTAGAATCAATTGTTGTCTTATAGTGCTTGTTCTCTTGGCCAAAGCAATTGACGGAACATAAAAATGTTAAAAGCATCAAAATAATATGTCTCATAATCAAGCTTTTGATGTTAATTCATACGATGCTTTTTCAATACTGCAATTTTTTATCATTTTACTTAGAATAGTTTTTAAAATTTCTTGCTCTTCTTCTGACACATCTTCTAATGCTACTCTCCTATTTTGAGCAATAACAGGTAAAACATTTGCTAAAGATTTATCTCCTTTTATTGATAATGTTAGGCTACTTCTCCTTCTATCATTGGGGTTTTGAACGCGAATTATATATTCATTTTTAACCATTAGTTCGATCATACGAGTTATTGATGCATAGTCCTTAAATAAAATGTCTGCCATTTCAACTTGTGATAAACTGGGATTGTCTTTTATTAAAAACAAAATCAAAGCTTGATCAACGGTTAGGTCTTTCTCCACTTGCCTTATATTTTGAAGTGCAAACTTTCGGTAAGACTTAATAGCTTTTTCAATGGAATACATAACTGTATTTGTTGGTGTCTCTATCATGATTATTTTTATTGATACAAATATATTTGATATATCAATTAATTGCAACGTATTTATCGTTTTATTTAATTAAACGACTCATAGTTATATTTCTTTTGAGCTGCCTTTTCATTTACCTATTGATTAAGTGTAGAAGAAAGGGTGCAAAAACGGACATAACATACCATCTACAGACCTATTAACGGCTCTCCTGAAATAATTAAAGTGGTAAGTCAGAACGATTAGATTCTGGTCGATATGGAGATAAGCTACGTATCGTAAAAACATAAAAGAATTGGCCATGCACGATTTACCCAGACGGAAGAGGTAGATACCGCCCTACCAAAGCACATGACTTTAATATAGATCCCACCAAGCCAATCATAGTATCGTTTGACTTTGATCCTTGCGATCAGGAGATGATCTATATGATCATGTGGGACAAGTTTGGATAACAGCCGAAGCATTAGAAATATGGTTTTCTTCCCAACACCAGCGGTATAAGCTGTCAACTCTAGGCCGCTTTTAACTATATCCATTACACTCGAATTGATACCCGATATGTCAAAAACGTACAACAATAAATTCACGATAGTGCCAATACCTATTTAGATGAGTTCTCTTGCCCTGTTCCTATAGCTAAATGGTGATCATCGAAATTTGCCATTTTGAACCAGTATTTCAAATGCTGGCTCAAAATAAATTACACACCCTTTTTTCCCTGAAGAAGACACGCGTTGTAAAAGCAAGACAAAAGGATAAATTGATATATTAGGATCAAACCATATTAAAATAAAAGTGATAGCATCAATCTTTTGTATAAACTAGCAGCTTTAGGTATAGACTAAAGAAAATGACACTCATCCGATTTAAATTCTTCTTACCTTCATAAGCTGAAAAGAACACCAACCCATCAAGAGTTTTTTATTGGATTCCCTAATCTATTTTGATTTCAATCAGAAGAGTTCAGTGCTACTGATATTTTTCTTCAATGCTCTCTTGTTTTCTTACCTCCTTTTAAAAAAAGGAGTCAACGAGAATAAAAAGGATCATAAATGGTTGGCAGCCTTTATTCTTCTAGGTGCTTTGTACCTGTGTCCTTTTATGTTGGGCTATGCGAACTGGTACGCAGTAACAAACTACCGAAACGTATTGTTTTTTGTACCCTTCCAACAATTGTTTTTAATAGGACCCGTGCTCTACGTTTATACCAAAACGCTATTAAACCCCAACTTTAAATTTACTCGAAAGGACTTTATTCATTTTCTTCCTGCACTAGCCTATTTAATCTATAGTTTGGTAATTTTTATTTACGATTACTTCCTTGTCAAGGAGTTTTATTTTTATGAAGATGGCAGGGATAAGGACTTAGATTTTTGGTACCAAATGGCGGGTTTGGTTTCCATGCTTTTTTATCTATTTAAGAGCATTACGTATTATACGAAGTACCGAAGATTGTCTTTGCAGGAGGTCAGCTTTGCAGATGAAATTGCTTACAAATGGATCAATCATTTTACCATAGCATTCAGTGTGATATTACTATTGAGAGTACTGTTTTTTGTCCTAAATCCCGAATGGGGGAATTTTGGTAGTAAATACTGGTATTACTTATGCTTTTCTATACTGTTGCTTTACATAGCTATTAGCGGATATTCCAGTGCTATTAGAACTACCATCCCATTTCATTCGAAAGATTTACCTGAACTTCAACCCTCTGAAAAAAGAAATGAACCTGTCGCTAAAAATGAATCGGTCGATAATGAAGACATTCAACAATGGAAGGAAAAAATAATCCTTTTGTTTGAAGAAAACGAAGTTTATAAAAATTCTAATCTGACTTTGACCGACGTGGCACTTCAATTAAATACCAACCGCAATATCGTTTCAAAAGCGATCAATCAGGAGTTTCATATGAACTTCAACGACTTTGTAAATGAAAAACGTGCAGAAGCTGTCATAGAGAAACTGAAACAAGGAGAACACCATACCTCTACCCTTCTAGGGATCGCACTTGACTGCGGATTTAACTCTAAAACTACCTTCAACAGGGCTTTCAAAAAATATACCTCACTAACTCCAAATCAGTATCTTAATAAAAAAAGTTCCACCAAATAGGTGCCAAATGATGATTTGGAGCGACTGGTTTGTTAATGTGTGATTTCTTTGCTGAAAAATCTACAAATGAATCAAATTGAATTCAAAAAACTATTGACGTTTACAGTGTTGACACTGCTATGCTGCTGCCTAGCTGTTGGCCAAACCAGTCTTACAGAACAACAAATTCATCTTCTTGACAGCATTTCCATAAAGGATGTTCCTGAAAAAGCCCCTGGAATCGCGACGGCCATCATTCAGGATGGTAAAGTGATCTATGAAAATGTAGCGGGTTATGCAGACTTTGCCGATAGTAGTTTGATCAAAAGAGACACACGCTTTAATATCGCTTCCAATGGTAAACAGTTTACGGCACTGGCCATATTGAATTTAGTAGATCAACATAAAATTAAGCTCACTGATGATATTAGAAAATGGTTTCCTGATCTATATACCAAGATAGAAGAACCTATCACGGTTCGGAGCTTATTAAATCACACCAGCGGTATTAGAGATATTTATGACCTGTGGTCATTGCAGGGTATTACCTGGTGGAAGCAGTCATATGACAATAAGGATGTCCTGGCGCTTCTTGAAAAACAAACAGATTTGAACTTTACACCAAACACGAGCTATTTATATAGCAACACCAATTACATAATTCTTGCGCTACTGGTAGAAGAAGTCTCGAAGACCACTTTTAAAGAATATACAGACGCCATGTTTCAACAATTGAACATGTGCAACACTTCCTTTGAAAGTGACTATACTAAATTACGAGGTTCCATTGCAAGAGCCTATTTCAATTTTGACACCTGGAATACTTATAAATGGATATGGAATGTTGTTGGGGATGGAAATTTGTTTTCCACATTGGAGGATCAGATTCAATGGGAGAAGTTAGTTCAAGGAGAAGGAAAGACTAAATTCAAAAGAAAAATCATTGCAGAAAGTCAGGAGACCATCAAAAATTCTAAGTTCAAAAACTATGGGTACGGGCTTGAATTTGGATCGTATAAAGATCTGGTATACCGTTTTCATGAAGGTTCTACTGGTGCCTGGAAGGCAACTTTGATCCGATTTCCTGAAGAAGCTATATCCATGATTACATTGACCAACACTGGAAAGTCCATACCCTCCAGTCAGACACGGCAAATGGCAGATGTAGTTTTTAACCTGCCCTCTGCCGAAACATTTCTTGTTACCCAGCCTCCTGCGATTGGGAATTATATTGCTGAAAACGACCTTTTAGGGACTTACTTAACTGATAACGATTTTGCCTTCACTTTTGAGAAAAGAGACAATACGATTTTCCTTAAAAGAGATGGAAGGAATGATGTAGAACTAGAGCGCGAAGCTGATAACATATTTCACCAGAAATACGACCCAGCCTTCAAGCAGGAATTTACTACCAATTCTAAAGGTGAGATGCAAGTCACAGCCTATTATACAACCCACGCACCTTATTCTCTGACCAAAGTAGATGATCTTGAAAATGACTTTGACTTTAAAAAATTCGATGGTACTTATTACAACTCAGAAATAGACACCAATATCTCTATCAAACATCTTGAAGATGCGAATTACGAGATTAGCTATCGATCGGGCAGGAACACAAAAGGTTTGTTAATATCCAGTACCAAAATGCTGGTGAATTCCTATAGTTTAGAATTTCAAGACGATGTGTTATTACTTAATGGTGAAAGGATAAAAAAGGTTAGGTTCAATAGAAAATAAAAGTAGGCTCGTAAGGGCTATGCCTTTTGCAACATCGCTTAAATACCCTCACCAGTTAATACTTGTTTCGCTTTCGCGAAAGCGGGACCTTATCCAATCGATCGCATAGACAATGTCTCATTGTGGATTCTTATAAATCAATTGAAATGAGTTGTTTCATTTCAATTCTGTCGCAAACTGTTTCATCATCATTAAACATTGTAGTTCAAATGCTGTCTTAAGATAAAGTCGCTCGTTTTTTCATGCAATCACGACACTCGTTTCAAACTCGTACGACTCGGATACAAAAACTTTAAATATTGGTTACTTTCTAAAATTAGATTAGCCTCATAAGAGCTATTGCTGATGAGCTTATATATTCAATACCAATGGCTATAACAATAAAGCCAATGATGCGTGAGATTGCATTTATACCAGATGCTCCTAAAAACTTTACGATATAGTGCGAACACCTAAGCATTAAAAAGGTCGCCCCACAAACAGCAAATATGGCAGCTACAACAATAGATTTTTGCATCCATAGATCGTATTGTTCATACAATCCTATCAATAAGGAAATAGAACCAGGTCCAGCGAGCATGGGAATGGCAAGAGGAGTTAATGAAATCGCATCCCGTTGGTAGGCATCGTCCTTTACGCGCTGCTTTTCCATACCCTTATGTTTAGAAAAAGATCCGGTTAGAAGAGCAAAGCCTGAAGTGGTTATAATTAATCCTCCCGCAATCCTTAAAGAGTCAATACCTATTCCGAAAAAGTGTAGGATGTATCTGCCTACAAAGAAGGCTATGATCAGAATGATCAAAACATTAATAGCGGTGAATAACGAAATTTTTGAACGCTCACCGCTAGAATGTTCTTGTGTTAGACCCACAAAAATAGGAAGGGTTCCCAGCGGGTTGATGACTGAAAATAAAGCCGCAAATACTAAAATAAATAGTTCCATTTTTTGCTGCAAATGTCTACCAGCTTTAGAATTATCGAATTACCGGGTGGTTAACTTTACATCATATTACTATGTTAGGTTTGGACCACTATTCGCAACACAAGCCTTTCCCAATCTCCACCATTCACGAAATGTGAAAACCTAAAATTGGCAGGTTTTCTCCGCTTCATAAAACTTCTGTAGCTGTGCTAATTAGGAAACCTTAAGTGGACTGTAGAATGATCGTGTTTGGAAAATGATAAGTAGAGTTATCAAAAAGCAGATGAAGGGTTTGATATCAGTAACTGATTACCAGTGGCCAGTCCCGCTGTCTCCTTTGAAAGGACCAGTCAAGTCAGGTGTGATCCAGCCCGCATAAAACTCGCCTGGTTGGGCTTTTACTTGAGATTCACCTACATAACATTCCAAGTGTTGTGGATAGAATGCTAAGCAGTCTTTTAATTCTTTAAACTCTGGGAAAGGATCTTCATAAGACCAAGCGATTGCCCTGCTCTTGTTCTCCTTTAATGCCCAGTACGTTGCTTTACCCTTCCACTCGCAAAACGAAGTTTTCCCAGGTATTTGTTCCAGCAAATCCATCGCGACATCCCCCTGTGGGATATAATACGTAGGCGGGCTTGCTGTTTCTAAGACTGCTAGCGCATTCTGGGTATCTACGATCGTCTTGTCTTGGTGTTTCACAAGAACCCTTTTAGTCACTTTTTCAATCACAGGCGGACGCGGAAAGTCCCAAACAGAACGCTGTCCTTCCTTGGGCTCTATAGCAAACGGTGGTCTTGTACTGCCTCTATTGCTCCAACCATCGCGGGCCTTTTGTAACCTATCTTCTTTATTGTTGTCCATGGCTATTTGATTTTAGTGTTCGATTGGTCGTACAGTAGTTGGAAAATTTCTAGCATATATAAGGATAACCTGGTTTGCAAGATGTTCAAGCAGGGAAAATGATTAAAAAAACTGAAAATGGATAGAATAAACTTGTATAGATTCTACTATTATTTATGCCAGTCGTGCTGGAAATTCCAATCTCTAAATAACTGTCTAACTTTCCTGCGCCAACTTATTCTTGCCATTATCCAAGATTTACTTCCTTGCTCGATCTTGATATGATCATTAGAATGAATTGGCTTGATCTTATTCTGTGCAACCTTACCATCGAACTTTAGTAAAAGTGCTGGGTTCTCAATAGGTGACGGATCCTCGTCCAGATCAAATATGTTGTGATCCTCTTCTTGATTGTACTTCTCCTGCTTCAATTGTAGCATTTCCATTAGAGCTGTGAGAGGAATATGTTCTGTAATAAAGTCTAAATCGTAAATATCCTTTTTGGCCGCACGGCTGGAACCGCTGATCAACTTGAATAATCCAATGTCTTTCAGACTCACTAGCCTTATGCCGTCAATTAGCTCTACCTCATCCATCATTTTCATGTTTTGGATCACCTCGACTTTAATCATAAAATCTGAGGTCTGGGCTACAAAGAAACGTAAGAATGAGTATTGATCATTTTCATTACCCGCAGGGAATTGGACACCAATGATATTCTTTTCTCCATAGAAGTTGATTGCCTGTTCTACAATGCTTTGTAAATGCGTAACTCCCACAATATCGTGGCAAAAAAGATCAATGTCTTGGGATTCCCGATGATTGTAACGAATGGCAAGATTCGTTCCTCCTGCAAGGGCAAACGAGGATAAACTAGGTAAGGCTTGAAGTTCTAGTATTGTTTTTTTGAGTAGTTGAGATACTGCACTCATCTCTTAATAGCTGTATCTCAAAAAAGCTTTTTTGTGATAACGCTGCGCTACTTTTTTACATACTTGATTGCTGATGCGTTCTTTTGTGTTTTTTAGAACCGCATAAATCTCTTTTGGAGCATACACATCTTCTATGATCTCGATGTCGTGAACAAAGGAGTTTTCAGTAGTGGCCATAAGCATTCTAGGGATGATCAACTCCTTATCGTTTTCTATGGATAAGTTATTTACATCCACATCCCAAAACAAGTGTTTTGGAAGTATGCTCGCTATGTTTACTGTCGTGTTCATGATTTAGTTGCTCCTAAAACCATTACAAATATAACTAATTGTTCTAAAGTGCTTGTATATAGAGTTTACTCATGTATGAGTATCAAATGATGCACCATATTGATGATTGGAATGTTAATTATATTTCTTATTTCTCTGTATTTGATAATCACTTCATCAAAAAGCTTTTGCCAGTCCTGAGGTTGGTTCTTGTGCCCTACTATATCAAGGTCTTTATAGGTTAGTTCTTGTTGAAAAGCACTAGCATTTCTGGAGATCAAGGAATGAGTAATTGATACAGGAGTTAAGCTGATTTTTTATAAGTTATTACACACTCTCTTATTAGATAAGCTTCGCAATACCCTAAATCAATCATTTTATTTAAGATGTACACAAAATCCTCTATTAAACTTTGACTTTCTTTAATTTCCTTAATATGATTATTGAATAATACTTGAATCAGTTTGATTGCATTCTTTGAGTCCAAGCATTCATAATTACTAATACCATCTTTTAAATTTTTTACAATAAAATTGATACCAGATGGAAGAAAAACTTTTTCCCCAAAACTTGAAAAGACCGAAATAATATGTGGTAACGATTTTGATTTAAAATAATTTACAAATTCAAGATACTGAGTTTTGTGATTGATAAAACCTTTCCAATTATTTGATTCAATTGACCAGTAATTTTCATTAACGTTTAGCAAAAGCTCTTTGACAAAGAAAGAGTTGCCAGATGTTTTGACCTGTAGGAAAAGATATTTCCATAATTCCCAAAATTGATTTCGATAGATTTCGACATTATCGTCATCATTAATTATATCATCCAACCTTGTCACAGTCGTATTAAATACACCTGTGATAAGTTCATATAAATCTTTAACCTTATGACTAAACTTAAAATCATCATCTAAAATTGGATGGCATAGTTTATCTATTAATGTTTTGCTATGACTTATCTCATTTAATAAAAGAACTTCATTCAAGTAAAAACGTAAATCTACAAGTATTGTATGACTTGTTTTTCTAGATTCTTTTGATCTGGAATATGAATAATCATCTTCCAGATTCAAATCTTCCATAATTAATTCGCAGATTTTCAAAATATACTTTTGAAGAAATTTATCATTAGTATTAGATGGTATTAGAAGCAGTGAATTATTTAAATAATGTGACTCGTAAGATTCAAAAGTCAAAGAAGAAATTTCTGGTAATTCACTTGCTAGTATCGAATTTTCGATAAAATTGAATTGCTTTTCTCTGTATTCTTTTATTTCTTGCTTGGTAGCGTAATGATTGCTTCTATTCTCAATTGAAAATTTTGCATATTTGATGAGGGTAGAAATTAATTTTTCAGCTTTCTCAGGAAATTTCTTGCTAAAAGTATTTCTAAAATATTTTTGAAAATCTCTTATTTCGTGATCTGCTAAATGACAATTAAGTAAATATGTAATGAGTATATCTAGCTCTTTCTCAACTATAATTCCTTCTTTAAATTCATAGAGTAAATGTATAGATTCGATTGTTAATTGTTTTTCTAAGATATTAAATCCGTATTGCATACTGAAATTACCTCTGTCATTTGCTTCCTTTATAACTTGCTGTAGAGCTTTAATTATAGTTTTGACACTATATTCTTTTTGAGCTGTATTTAGTTCAGCAGAAAACAAATCTAACCCTATAACAGATAATGTTACTGGTGAATCCCAAATTGTATTCTCAACTTCATCTGAAGAAAAATGATTAAAAACAGTCACCCATTCATCAAATGAAATTTCTGATTTTTTCTCTTTAGCTTGTCTTAATATATGAGAATAATGCATCGAAAGACCATCATTTTTATTTTCTTCGGTAAAGGTCTGTACTGCATCATAAATTGGTTCTGGATAATTTACTTCAAGTTGAAAAACACCTTTGTCTTTATCTACAATGGACGCTTTATATTTCCTTATATCCATCTCGGTTATAGCTTTTTCCCAAAAGATATCTTCACCACAATTTTCATAAAAGCCATCAAATATTGTTTCTAGTTCTTTAGTGAGTAAACCATTATTTATTTGATAATGAAGCAGGAATTCTCGAAGACCACGTTGATATTTTTTTCTATGAGGAAGTCTGTTGAATTCTCCTTTCTCTTTTTGAGCATAAGATATTTCTTGATCGTGAATTGCTGTAGCCATATGTTCGCTGGTTGCTCTATGTGTGTCCCACTCGTAAAACTCCCTAACTTTTAATACTGGTAAAACACTATCTCCAAATGCCTTTGCATAGGCAATAAATCCACTAGTTAAAACGCTAATTATTGCTGCTGAATTTGAAGTTTTCAGCAAATACTCGGTTAATGATTTTAATAATTTGTTTTCGGGAACTTCTAATTGAGCAATTTCAATTAAATATTTTTCAAGGCTAATTAAAATTGATTCCAGTAAGTTGTGAGTTACAGTAGTGCCTCTATAGGCGTTCCATAAAAACTCATTACCGTAAACGGTATTTTCACTACCATCATTTAGTTTGATTATAATTTTCTTTACTTCGTCTTTAACTCCAAAATCTGAATCTTTGTAAGATGATGTTATATAATTGGTGAACTCACATATAAAAACAACGGCTTTTATTGGGTGAAATCTAATTAAATTATAAACAAAAGTTTTATAAATACCAGAAGGGAAAAAATCGAATCTTGACCTTGTTAAACCCCAAGCATCTTCTCTGTCTTTACGTTCTGGAAATGATAAGCCAAGAGGGTCTTCTTTTTTAGGCAGGCTTTCAGGTGGTATTCGTTTCCAATGCTTATTTGCAATTTGGATTAACGTATCTGGCAGTTCTTTAATCAACGAATTATTTCTTACACCTCCTAATGCCTTTTTAACTACTAACTCACTAAAACCATCTAATCTGCCGTACTCGTTTGTGTTGGAACTGCATTCTTCAATGAATGTTTTTAAATCATCTTTACAATAAGCGGCGAAACCAAAGAGCATATATATAAAACTTGTCTTTTGATAGTCATTTCTTGAATATCTCCAATGATCATCATTATTATACATTTCTCTTATATAATAAAAAATTAATGCGTTTGCAGATTTTATTTCTTTCTGGGAACATAGCTCGAATTGGAAAAGGAACTTATATTCCCAATCCAATAAAAAATTTGAGGTAGATTTTCTTATACTTCCTATACTAGAAATATTAGACAATAAAAAGATTAGAATTTCTTCCCAACAAGAACCTACTGGAAACAATAAGTCATTAGAGTTTTCTTTGTTAAAACTATATTCTCTGCAAGTTGTTCGTATCAGCAGGATGCATCTATTTAAAAATGCACAATCATTTTCCAATAATCTGGAAGAAAAATATTTAAAAAAGGAACTACAATCATCTGACCTAAAAACAGCCGTGAGTAACTCATCAGTCCAATAGGTCGGTATTGATTTGTCCTCTAAGGTTAGAGTAATCAAGCTCGCAACTTTAACTATATCATAGGTTAATAATTCTTCAACCCATAATCTAAAAGCTCTTCTTAGGGCTGGTTGGTTACCTAATTGATTGAATAAGTCCGCTTTGTTGTAAAGTGTGTTTTCAATTGAAGAAATATATCTCAATAATGCCCAATCTTCTAAAATATCGTGAGATGGGGAAAATTGAAATTTATTATCATCTCTTACTATTATATTATCACTTTCCAAGAGGTCTATGGCTTCATAATCTATTTTATCATCTTCCGGTTCAAAAAATAACCTCATTTTTATTGCTCTACCCACAGCAATGTGAGTAAAAGTTATTCCTCGTTTCCTTGGAAGTCCATTTTTTGTTACAGTGGAATTTTCTATAACTTCACTCCACAGTATCTCTTTAAACTCCGAATAACTGATATTATCTGAAATATTCTGATTTTCTTTTATAGCCGAAATTGTAAAATCAAGATATTTTGGACTTTTTAAAACTTCACGAATCTTATCGTTTAAGAGGAAATTAGTAAGCTGAGGAAATTCGTATTTCACCAACTCAATTTCTTCATCATTTAAAAGTGGAATATCTACAACATTTATTCTTTTCGAATCAATACCAAACTTTTGTTTAATGACATTAACTGCATAAGACCTACAAGTCATTAAAAGCTTAGTACCTTTATTTTCCGAAATAATTGATAATAATTGTTTAAAAGCAGAATCAGGTTGAGCCTCTAAAAGTTTTTCTGCACTATCGATTACTATAATTTTGTTTGGGATTGCTGACATTAAGCTAAATAAATCAATCAGGCCGTAGTTTATTCCAACCTCACTAAAAACTTGAGCTAATGATGTTTTATTTAGTTGGTCTGCCTTAAAAATTATTGGTGATGTATCCAATAACTCTTCACTTAAAATGTCTTTTATAATTGATGATTTGCCAACGCCAGGATAACCAGTTATTATAGAAATATCTGAATGATTTACTGATTCTAATATTGATTTTTTGATTATCGTTCTATCTATATGATAACCTTGAATGTTGTTTTTGAATGGCTTTAAAAGTAATTGGCCGTCTTGATGCATTTTTTTAAATGATAAATACGCATCATTGGAAATAGATATATCAAAATAAGTGTAAGGTTGAAAGTTGCTCAAATCTTCTTTAGAAATACTCCCGCCATTTCGATTGTACGTGGCAACTTCATTTAAAAGCACACTCCAAATTTCTTTAGAAGTAGTGACTGACTCTTGTGACTTTGATAATTTTATAAGGTTGAGTATATAAGCTTCATCTGTGCTTGTATCGGCTGTAAAATCATAAGCCAGTAAATGAAAGCATTTTAAAAACTGAAATAATTCTTCTTCAGTGACAGCTTCTCCTTTTGCTAGATTTAGGCTTTCTTCAAAAAGGTCGAGAGCATCTTTTTTTATTTTCGTTCTATTAATTTCAGAAAAAAAATCTTGCGAATTACTCTGTTTAGAAGCTAGTTGGCATAAATAAACGATATGGTTTTTATCATTATTAGTGAGGCTAGACTTAATCAGAAACATTTTATCTTTTTTTCTATCGAAATGACTGGCTTTAACAAAATCTTCCCAAAAAGCATTGATTACCTCTAAAAAGACTTCATTCTTTGAGGATATAGGAATGTTATATTTTATTTGAGAAATTATCCTTTTTGTATCATTATCTACTTCTACCTTTAAGAATAGATCATCAGTTTTATATCCTTTATTTTTATTTTGAAATCCAATTTCAATAATACTTCCATTTGGAAATGATGGTATCATTCCATTAATCATCATTTGTAACAAAAATGAAGCTTGCACGTAATTTTCATAATTAAAACCACCTCCACCTGTTTGAAATACACTTGCTTCTCCCGTCATTTTATTTAATTTATAATTTTATCTTCCCTGATCGGTATGGACTGTTTTGATATTGTTATTAGCTAGATCTCTGTAGAGTTCGCGCTTGAAAACCGAGTAATCTTTATAAAATGCTTTGGTGATTTCTTCTTCCTCAACGATAGACGCCTGCTTAATGTGGAGCGGTGCATTTTGCAGCAACTTGTCTTTATGTAAGCACAGATACAGTAGGTTAAACCGCTTTCGCGAAAGCGTAAACAAATCAAACTCTTCAAACTCAGTCGCATCATTGATGTAAAAGCGAAGTTTCTCAAAGTTGGACGTGATGATATACACGCAGCCGGTCTGGTAGTTCTTGTAATCAAAAGCCTGCTTGCGTATGCTCTCCAGGTCCTTTGTATTCATTCCCTTCAACTCTATCACTGCCAGAGCATTTCCATCTTTAAGAATGGCGCCGTCTGCCTTGCGGGCATTGGTCTGGTTTTTAAACTCGGTCGTTAGGTTTGAATTGGGGTTAGGAAAGAGCGTGTATCCTAAAATATTGACAAAGAGCTCGTGCAAGAAGGTCGCCTGGAACTGTTCCTCATTGGCCGTTCTAATGTTGGTCTGTATGGTGGTATTCCAAAAGTACTTTTGGAATTTCTTATAGGCCTTGTCAACGATAGCTTCGTCAAGTTGCGCTAGATGTGATTTAAGTACAGAGGTCTGGAATAATGCCATTAAACAGGAAAGAATATGGCACTAAGTTAGTCATAAGGTTTGGGTTGGAATGGTGTGGTTTGGGATTTGGACTACAAAGTTTTCATTGGGTTTTGAACAGGAGGTTAGGATTCCAGTGGTAGCCTGTTAAAACGATAAAAGGTAGTTTGCTGGGAATTTACTTTATTGAAAGGTCAAAAGCTTAAACAGTCGTTTTATATTGCTGGAGAAACTGTGACATTGATTTTACATCTATTTTGGCCAGATAAATCTTCAGTTTAAAAACTATTTGATGATAGCCTTATTATTGCATAAAAGAATTAAAAATGCTTAAAACGATCTATTTACCTATTTTGCTAGTTTTATTTACTTTGGTTGGTTGCGGCCCTAGTGATGATTCCATGGGACCGGAGGTTGTCCCTGAAGATTTTAATATTCAACTAACTGCCTCGAACAATGCGGTGGTAGATGAGGTTGTCTCAGTTAGGATAACTTCATCAAAACCCATGGCTAGCCTGACTATATCATTTGATAACTTTCAAACGAGTACTACCGCATTTTCAGATTTAGGCAGTACACAAACACGTTTTTTTAGATTTGATAAAGTAGGGACTGAAACGACCATATATTTAAGAGCTAAAGATGAAGATGGGAACGAATCTGATATAACCTATACACCCACTATTAATCGCGGGAACTCTATTAAGATCAATCAGGTTCAGATTGTTTCTTTCAATGGGATCAACACTACATTAGATCCAGAGTTTCCAGCAGGTGATCCTAATAGGTTGGGAGATATATTCTTTGTGTTGAGAAAATTTGGGGTGAATCTCAACGACGGTACTTCCGCAAATAGATTTAATTGGTATACTTCTCCCATAAAAGAGAATCAAGGTGACCTGACTTACGATCTATCTAGCGAAAATGTAAATATTGATCCACAAACTAGAATGTTTTATGCCATGGCAGACGACGATGGTAATTTTGTGGAAGACTTGATGCAGGGACCACCATTTGAAAGAGAATTTAATTTTTCAGATTTTGCTGCGACTCGTCCGGAGCAGGTACGATTTGAAGTGCCAGAGATCAATCTAGAGGTGGTATTTACTGTGGATTGGAACTAGGCATTTCGCTATTGTGCTTTCGCGAAAGCGATATCAAGTATTTTATCATGTTCACATTGTCGATTTGAATTAAATTGCGGTAGAACCTTTTATTTAGATGAAAAAAATAGTTACGGTTTTACTGCTTTTGCTTTCTTGCCAACTACTGGTGGCTCAAGGCGAGGCTAATATCTGGTATTTTGGTGATAAAGCTGGACTGGATTTTAACAGTGGCGTCCCTGTCGCATTGAATAATAGCCAAATGACCACTCAGGAGGGATCTGCATCAATAGCTGATCGATCTGGAAGATTACAGTTTTATACCGATGGTGTGAAGGTTTGGGCTAGAGACCATTCCATCATGCCTAATGGTAGAGGATTAAAGGGTAGTTTCTCCAGTACGCAGTCTGCGATGATCGTACCTGTGCCAGGGTCATCTACAAATTACGTTATTTTCACTGTTGATAGCCAGGCAGACTTCAAGGGGTTAAATTATTCTACCGTGGACATGTCATTGAATGGTGGTCTGGGCGATGTGGTGGAGAAGAACGTGCAACTCGTTGCACCAACCCTAGAAAAAGTGACGGCAGTAAAACATGCCAATGGCAGGGATATATGGGTCATTACCCATGAGCGAGAAAGCGATGCGTTTTATGCTTATCTCGTTACAGATACTGGCGTAAATACGACACCCGTTGTTACCAATATAGGTCCAGTTATCGCAAGAGATTTTGTTTCCGATAATATCGGATATATGAAGAGCTCTCCTGACGGTACCAGAATAGCAATGATTCACGCCAGAAATAGGGATTCTTTTCATTTGGTCGATTTTGACGCTAGAACAGGTATAGTTTCCAATTTTATGAACATACCTGATAGTCGTGGTAACTACGGCGTTGAATTTTCTCAAAATAGTCAAGTTCTATATACAACCGATATTAATTCTACCGGTAACGGAGTTATTCAGTACGATATCACAAAAAGTACACCTTTTGAAATTTCCCTGACTATCAAGCGTCTAGCAGATCCTGTTCCAGGTAGTGGTTGGGGTGCACTACAACTTGCTACCGACGGTAAAATCTATGCGACAAGAGTGCCTAGGGATACACTAAACGATCAAATTAAAACGCTAAGTGTAATCAACAATCCCGATGTACTTGGACCTGGTGCTAATTTTGAACTTGACGCGATCGATTTAGGTCAAGGAGCTGCAAGACTAGGATTACCACCTTTCATTCAAAGCTTTTTTAGTGTAGCTTTTGAAAGTGAGAACTATTGTTTGGGTGAAACAACACAGTTTAGATTAAGTTCTTCGTTAGACACTTTCGATTCTGTGTTATGGGATTTTGGTGATGGAGACACTTCTACTGATGAGAATCCGACCCATATTTATAGCGCTGCCGGAGTTTATAAGGTTACTCTGACCGTAAATGCCAGTGGCGAATCCAGCACCGAAACGCAGGAGATCGAAATCTTTGACCAGCCCATTGCCAACCCTATTGAGGATCTAGCTATTTGCGACAATAATAATGATGGTCTGGCAACCTTCGACCTCACCCAATGGAACAGTGTTCTTTTAGGCGGTCAGGATCCCGCACAATTCACCGTGGCTTATTTTGCTTCTCAAACGGACTTGGATAGTGATACACCCATTTCAGATCCTACCGCCTATACCAACATCACGGCATTTACCTCTCAAGAAATTATTGCTCAGGTTTCCAATAATGATAATAGTGATTGTTCCGCTTTCGCGAAAGCGAACATCCAAGTATTTGAGAGTGCTGTTCTAGCTGCGGATATTCCTAATCTCGTTTTTTGCGATAATACGAGTGTTGGAACCGATGAGGATGGCAGGATTTTATTTGATCTTACCACTAATGAGAATAGCTTTTTGGCCAATAGTTCAGGTACCGTTTTTGACATCGCTTATTTTGAAGATAGTGGTCTAACTACTTCTATTGCAGACCCAACTAATTACAGTAATACTGCAAGATCCCAACAAATTTATTTTACCGCCTCAAATCCCAACAACACCGATTGCCAAACTGTGGGTGTTTTTAATATAGAGATCCAGGAACTGCCCGTTGTCAATGCTATCATCAATTTAGAGCAATGCGACGACGATCAGGATGGTTTTAGTGTTTTTAACCTAGAGGAAACCAGAGAAGAGATTTCGAGTAATGCGAGCAACGAGGTGTTCACATTTTACAATTCACTTGTTGATGCCAACCAGGGAGTCAACCCGATCACCGATCCAACCGATTATACCAACCAAACTGTAAGTAGCGATCAGATTTACGCTCGAGTGGAAAATCAAGCTGGCTGTTACCGTACTGCGGAAATTCAGCTGACCGTTACCACCACCCAGATTCCTGATTCTTACTTAAGGGAATTTTACGCCTGTGATGATGGTACAGACACCAGCGATGGAGTGGCGACCTTCGATTTTAGCAGCGTGGTGCCAGAGATTGAAAGCCAATTTCCCGCTGGGCAGCAATTGGTGATTAGCTTCTATAGAAATGAGAATGACGCCTTACGTGAGTTAAATACTATAACAGATATATCAAGCTATCGAAATATAGGTTATAGTAACCGACAAGAGATCTATGTGCGAGTGGATAGCGAGATTGATAATGACTGTCTAGGATTAGGGCATCATATCACACTGAATGTGACAAGGCAACCCGAAGTTGTTTCGATTACAATACCAGAGCAATGTGATACTGATGGCGATGGTTTATTTGAATTTGATACTTCTAATCTAGAAAATCAACTGACTGGAAATGATCCAGCATTTTCCATTACCTACACAGATCAAAGCGGAACGACATTATCATCGCCGTTGCCCAATCCTTTTGTTACCCCTTCACAAACCATCACGGCACGTGTGGAAGCTAACGTTTCTGCAGGAAATACAGCGGTTTGCTTTGTGGAGATTCCGTTAGAGTTTAAGGTTAGAACAGCGCCTCAAGCGCAACCTGTGGATGATTTAAGGGCCTGTGATAGTGACCAAGATGGAGTCTTTGACTTTGATCTTACACAAGCCGAGTTGGATATTATCAATGGCCAGCCAGATGCAGTGATTCAATATTACCGAGCTGACGGATCAGAGATTACCTTAAGCGCAGATAAAACGTTCGCATCATCTGGAGAGCGCATCATAGCGCGATTAAGTGCTAGTGAAGAAAACAGTTGCTTTACCGAAACATCATTTGAATTGATTGTGGATCAGCAACCAATCGCCAATGCTGTCGATGATCAATTCTTGTGTCTGGATCCATTAGTTCCTTTGACCAACGATTTTGACCTTACTGAATATGATGCTATCGTTTTAGGTACGCAGCCAGCTGCGGCATTTTCCATAGAATATTTTGAATCGGCTGCAGATGCCATGGCTCGACTTAATCCCATCACTACAGATTATACCGTCAATAATGGCAATACGGATGTGTTTGCTAGAATCAGTAATGTGGATAATGAGACCTGTTATGAGGTTACCTCATTCAGTTTAGGAGTTTATAGAATGCCCGTAGCCAACCCGCCAAGTGAATTGGAGGCCTGTGAAAACGAAAATGGAAGTCTGGTTAGTGTAGATCTAAATATTCAAACCAATGAAGTTTTAAATGGGCAGTCTGAGGTGGATGTGATTGTTTCCTATCATTTGAATCTAGCTGATGCAGAAGCTGGTATCAACGAAATAGTTGCTGGACTATTAGAAACCGACCAATCGAGACAAATTTTTGTACGTACAGAAAACTTTCTTATAAAAGATTGTTATGATACTACCTCATTCCAAGTGGAGATTGTTGCTCGACCAATTTTGGAGTTGGAAGAGGAGTATCCGCTTTGTAACAATCTGCCTAGCCTTGAGATTGAATTGGAAGGCACCTTTGATCGTATCGAATGGTCCACAGGAGCGACGACAAATCAAGTGAGCATCACAGAGCCTGGAAGTTATTCGGTTACCGTATATAACGAGTATGATACGGTCATCTGTGAAACCTTTAGGGAGTTTACGGTAGTTCCATCCATAGTGCCCGAGATTGAGCGCATCAATGTTCAGGACTTTTCGCAGAATAGTAATTCGATTGAGGTTGTATTGAGTGCGCTAGGAATGTTTGAATATTCGATCGATGGGTCAACCTTCCAGCGTTCCAATATTTTTGAGGGATTGGATGCTGGAACTTATGAGGTGACCGTAAGAGATATATCGGGTTGTGGCGTTTCAACTGAAATCGTAATCATTTTAGATTACCCAAGATTCTTTACGCCAAATGGTGATGGATTCAATGATACTTGGCACATAGAAAACGCAATCGCAGATCCAGCATCACAAGTACTTATTTTTGATCGTTATGGAAAGCTGTTGGGATCTTTAAGTGCTGCAGATCAAGGTTGGAATGGTTTATTTAATGGAGAGCCATTACCGTCTAGTGATTATTGGTTTGAGTTCAAAATGTTTGATGGATCTAGTTTTAGAGGGCACTTTAGTTTGAAGAGGTAGTTAGTTTAAGAACTCTTTTTAAGGCATGATGCCAAAGGGTACTGCTAATTATTACCAGCTATAAATAGTGATATGTCTATAAGCTTTCATCCAATCTCAACTATTAAATTTCATCTAAACTTTTGTAGGTATTGCTGGTATCTGACTTAAACGAATATTTTGATTATTGAAGATCGATTGGATTATTTGAGCTCAAGGAATAAAGAAGTCCATGAAGGAGCTGGCAGGTGCTTAATGAGTGGTGGTCTAGTTCATTAGTCTATATTCTAACTTTTCATAGTAACTATTACTATTCAATAAAATCATCGGGACTTTAACAAAAAAGGAATTATTAAATCCCAACTCAAAAAATATAGCATATTTACCTGATGATGGCTTAAACCAATCCATTGATTCAGCAAATAATTCTATTTTAAATTTAAACGCTGCACTAGCTGGTATTTCTAGCTCATCTTCTAAAACTGTTTCTTTCCATTGATTTAAAGGTGGTAATTGAACATTATATTTTGCAGAAGCTCTTAAAATACGTGGTAGAGGAATATGTGGTCCAGACATACCAGTTGGTATGTTTTTCCTTAGAGTTCTAATGCTTGTTAGTAAAACGGTTTTGTTTGAATTACTGATTAGACTGAAAATAAATATTGGAAATAGAGGTTTGTAGTTAACTACTTCAAATGCATTACTGGACTCTTTGATTGGCATCCAGCCACAGTTTTTTTCATCAATTTTTACTGATATGAATTGAATGTTAGCAATAGTGTTTTGAAGAGAAGTTTTAATATCTACAACGCTTTTTTGAGAAATACTGCCTTTGGTTATTTTTGATTGACACGTAGGGCACAACAGAATGAGGTTTTCTATTTTGTGGTTTGAAGGGTCTTCATCGATATGATGTATTTCAAAATGCCCTACTTCTTCATTCGTACAAAATGGACAAACAGATCCGATTTCTTTCTGTAATTCTGATCTGACTTTTGTTTTTTGTGGAATTGGTTTTCTTTTACTCATGAATTCACTTGTTCAATCTAAATCGTAATGCAATTTGTAGTATCTGGTTTATAATAATTATAAATCTTTCAATACATCCGCCTGCTTCCTGACATTTGAAAAGTACGGATATTTGTGAAAATTATATGCTGTACTATTCAATACAGATATTAGTGTTTTTGCTTTTGCGAAAGCAATGTTAATATGGTGACTGAAAAAGCCGTGAGTCTAAAAAGTCTTAGCTTAGAAAATATATTCGAACAGTTGATATTTACGTTTGACCATGAAAGTTGAAAATAAAGCAAGTTAAGTCCCCTTAGAAAACCAAAAATAGTGATCCTTACTACCAGACAAGAGTTTATTTCAGAGCGCCTTGATAAATTATTTGATCAATATGATATACCCTTTTCTGCCAGAAAGCTATACAGTGGTGGTCTATTTGCAATGCAGAATAATTTAAGAGGTAATCCAGATTGGATGTCGCAATCTGCCAATTCCTTTAGAGAAATTTTCTATCATATATGGCATAAGTCTAATCATAATAAACTTCCTAAGGGTACCGATAAAAAGCTGGCTTCACTAGAACTTTTTGGCTCTAGAAAAACGGAAATAAAAGACTTAAGGAAGCTTGCGAGCATCTTTCAAGATTTCACTGATATATCGCACCACTATTTGAACAATCCCAATCCCAAGGATCAGGTTTTAGAGTCGGATTATGATGGACTGGTTGATGAATTTGAAGATGAACTTTATAAAATTCTATTCAGGCAATTAGATGTTCACAAGCGTCTAGACGTGTTAGTTCTGAAATTTGGAAATGCTGAACCAGACATCGCAGATATTGAAGCTATCAAGAATTATATTACTAAAAGTCTAGATGCAGCGCAGTATTTCTATTCCATCGTAACTCCTCAATCACTATCTGTACTCATCGAGCATGGCTTCTACGATGACCTGCAGTGGTCCGTAAAACATTTTGAACTGGATCAATGGCGAGCGTTTGAGCTTTTTTCACTTGAACGACTTGCCGGCGAGGCTCCAGACTTGATTGCTTCCATTTTTTTAAATTATAGAGTTGCCAAAGATGATGATCCAGTCGCCACTAGACATAGCTTGATTCGATCTCTTGCATATATTAAAGGCGACAATCGAGAGGTTTTATTGAAAATGCTAGATACGCCGCCATGGTCATTTAAAAACACAGCAGATCGTTCAGATTACCTATTGGAAAATCTCGCCGAGAATATAGTCGAAACTGAGAATTGGAATCATTTTATTCTTTATTTGAAAGTTAGGTTTGCGGTAGACTCATCAATGCCTACAAAATACGACCCTTGGTCACGCAGAGGGTTTAATCCCTTCAATTATGCGGTTACAACAACCGAACAAACTTTGGTAGGTTTACTAGAAACCCCGAGCGCACACGCCGTTCATAAACTCAAATTGCTCTGCAAAATTTTTAATGATGGATTATGCCTTGAAAGTCATGAAGCAGCTATTTTCCCCTATCAAGATGCCATTAACTTTTTAAGTTTTGATCTTGTTTCGACCGATGTTAATTCTGCAATCAACGATTACGACACAGAAATTATTGAAAAATTACTTCTTTGTTATAAGCACATTGCTGAAAGGGTTATCGCATCATCTACAAAAACAGAAGATATTTCACTTATTTGGAATGAACTACCCGATTCTCCCATTTGCTGGAAATTGAGATATCATTTGATTGGTATGGCAGGTTTGAGCTACAATAACGTCTTTGTAGAGGAATCTGTTCGCTTTACGCATTTTGATGAACCGACTGAATTTCTCTCTGGCGCTGAATACGGTTTAACCATTAGAAAACATTATCCCAGACTCAACGATCAGGAAAAAAAGAAAATCTTCCAGAACTACCTATCATACTTTAATAAAGAATCAGAAAATCCACATCGTAAAAAAGTTTATGCCACACCTGTTTTTTCTGCCATTCAAGAATTTTTAAGCGTTGAACAGCTAAATGAATTGGCTCATCAGGAAATTGAATTGATCGAGAATTACAAACCAACACCTTCAATAGGTACAGTCAGTGGGGGAATGGTACTCGATCAATCACCCATTACTAAGATAGACCTCGCAAAACTCACGGTCAATGAACTGATTGAAAAACTAGAAAAAGAATGGCATCCTGAAAAAATTATTAAAATAAAGAGGTCAACGTCTTTTTTACGGCCTATCAACGCATCAGGTCTAGGCAAATTAATTGCTCAAGACATGAAAGAACGTGCCTCTGAATATCTGCCTAAACTAAACGATTTTCTAAAACCAGAAAGAATTACGCTCACGTATGTCTATCACATATTGGATGGACTTGTGGAATGTTTACGAGAGGCTCTAATCGAAAAAGATCAGGAGTTAGTTCTTGATTTTGTTGCCGAAGTTTTGTCATTATACAAAGAGGACAAACTGGTAGATGTAACCTATTCTAAGGATTTTCAATCAAGGCTTCATGATTTGACCACTAAGGATATGATATTTTCGCGAGTGCGGGATCTTGTAGCGCAACTGGTACAGCCATCTTCAAACTTTATTGATTCGAGCACAAACCCAACCAGTATAGAGCGATTAGGCAGCATTTTAGAAATCATGCTACTTCATGAAGATCCTAAACCAACCGACGAGGAATTATCAACCACACAAAAAACTGTTTCAAAAGCGGGAAGGCCTTCAGTGGTGTGGAATGCACATATGCTCGCAATAAATTCAACTCGTGGAAGAGCCTTCATGTCTTATGTGATGTTTATAGAAAAAGTAAATACGAGTTTCGCCAAATCCAACTACACCTATTCTGGGTGGGAATCGGTTCTTGCGAATTTTGTTGCTTGTGAAAAAACTAGGGCATTGCACTTTATGTTTGGGTTCTACACCGCCAACCTATACCACATCAATAAAGCCTGGTTACTAAAGCAAACTAAACATTTGTGGGAGGAATCATACCCCTATTTTTTGAGAATGCAAATCTGGAACGGCTTTTTAAAAGCGCATTCTTGGGTTGGATATTTAGATATCCCATTGTTCTATAACGCATATGTTTACTGGATTACGAATCCACCTGTGCCGGAAATTGACAGAGAGTATAGCAGATCTTTTAATACTGGTATCGCTACACACATGGTCAATTATTTTGTTCTAGCGGAACAAAATAACAATGCCAAACAAATTATTGACCTTTTTTTAGAAAAAGGTAGTAGTAACGCAAATGCGCGATTTGTTGATATCATAGGGCACGAGATTTTTAACAAAGAGCATGATTCAATGTCTGGTTTGCCGAAAAATATATCTCAATCCTTAGAAAAGCTATGGAAGCGATACCTGGATTGCAGAGGTGAGCAAGTCATCCTCGAGTCTTTTTCTTTGTGGATATCGAACAAGAATTCTCTTTTTAGTATGCAAACCAGAATTGAACTAATTCTTTCTACTCTTATATTAACAAATGGTAAATTAACCTTTTTGCATCCTCTAGAACGTCAGATCATGGCTTTTGCGAAATATAATCCAGAACGGGTACTTGAGATTTGCGAGTTAATAATTCTCCAGGGAACGATTAGAAATATATCATCGAATCAATATATACACTTGAAAGGTGTTTGGGTTGAACTTTTTAAGTTTATGTATACAACTCCCTTTGCAAACAAGACTGAGGCTTTGGTGTCTAGAATCATTGAGGAAGGCGGTTCAGAATATTGGGCATTGAAAAAATAGATCGTTCAAGTTAAATGTTGAATATAGCCACAGTATTCACCTCCCAATTTCGCTGTAAGGAGTGAGATTATTACTTTCTTTTATCGGCACTATTCTCATCAAACGAAATCAGATTAAACATTTCTCTCATACGAGAGCGCACGCGTTCGCCATATTTCTCCTGTAAGTCGTCTGCGTTGAGGTTTGTAGTGATGTGTGTTTTGATTCCTTTTTGTTTGAAGATGTCGTAACGTGAGATTAGTATCTCGCCCATCACGTTGCAGTCCTTCCCATAATAGCGGCCGACGTGCTCTACACCTAAATCATCAAAGCAATAGGATTTGTGATCTTCATAGTCCTGGATCGTTTTGAAGCCTACGCCGTTGAAACCAAAAACGATATTCCTGCACGGAATAAAGTTGTAATCCCGCCTGTGCGGCACCAGATGAGGTAGTAACCTCATCAATGTGGTTTTACCACAACCTACTGGACCAGTCAACAATAATCCTTTATTCACATCAATATCGTATTCTTTACAGGAATTAGCATCCCCTACCAAGTAGCTGCAAAGCTTTAATAGTAGCTCTTTATCCTCATCGTAGAGTTTGAAGTTTTTACCAAAAAGTAATTTTCCCTTCACATTGAGATAGCGAGCTACGCTCGTAAAATCGTACTGTATAAAGCTACCGTCAAACGTACCGAGTTTATATTCTACAGCGCCTTCAACGACGATATGAGGTTTCTTTGGGTCGAATGTAGTCTCCAGTGTTTTCATAACGGCTTATTGTAGTTCTTGTTGCGAGTAGTGTGTAGGTTCCCGCCTTCGCGGGAATGATGGTTGTCCTGATTTTGGGACAGCTCGTTTTTCCGTTTGTCTTGTTTGATCTCTTCAGCTTTTAGCATCCAATTTTTCGCGGAAGCGTGCCAATTCTCAATTTTTATCTTCCCTCCTATTTTCCAACCGATGGATTGGTAATGGTTATAAAATTTTTGCGCCTCCATCTCTGGCCACTTTTCTTTTTTGAAAAATTGTAAAACTTCATTTTCATTTTTTGGCTTAGGTAGTTTATAGCTGTTTGGTATTTGTTTATTATGTTTATTAGAACGTACCACTGCTTGTCCTTGATTTGGGACACCTAAGTCCACTACTTGTCCAGAGGTTGTCCCGAATTTGAGCATCTTAATTTTTGACCCACGAAATGGATTGTGTGATGGCTCGTAAATCAAGTATTTATAATGGTTCAGTTCTTTTATACATCTGTGGTAGGTTGATTTTGATCCAATTTTAGATAGTTTCATTACATCTTCCCTATTCACGTGAAAGCTTCCGCGAAAGCGATGATGATTCCACAATTGAAACAAGGCGAGGTACAAGCTGATATGCGTTGGGTTTAACCTTCCATCTTCCTGAAACAATTTGAATACTGCGTTGAGGTGTTGGATGTAATTGACTTCTTGCATCATTAATCAAAATGAACAAATTTCCCTATTGGTTATTCACACGATTGTCCTCCAGTACTTTTTGAATGGCCTCCGTCTCGTAAAGAATGATCCCGCCTACCTTTGAATAAGGTAGCGTTCCATTGATGCGCATATTTTGCAAGGTTCCTGGACTGATCTGAAGTAGTTCCATTACCTCAGCAGACTTGAGGTATTTCTTAACGTATTTTGAAGCAGGTTGCTCGATGATCTTTTTGAACTCCGCTATGAGTTCTAATTTAAAATCGTGTAGGTCGTCTGTTGTGATGATAGCTGCTGGCATAGATTTGAAGTTTTTTTTTAAAAAAAGGAGCCACCAGGTTATCATTTTTAAAGCAGCTCCTTTCCACTGATTTGACATTCGTTGGACAAAGCTGCTTTAAATTGATTTCATTTCTTCGGTACTACCGAACGGGTACCGAAGAACTTTAACACTATTAAAATTTCAAAGTGATGGTAATTAAGTGTTTAGTATTTTTCCTCTTCGCTAAGGATCTTCGCATCTAAACTGGATTTGAGCTGGTTTAGAAAAGCGGTTTTATCAGATTTTCGGGATTTGATTTCCAAATACGTCTTATAAACGTTTCCTAAATCTAGATTGAAGAGCGTTTCACAGACCTGAGCCATTTTCTTGATCTCTGCTCTACCATTCCGGATCGCTCCAGATGCCTGTAATGCATAGATGACCTCTACTAAATCAGTTTTGGAAGCTGTCCAAGAAAGGTCCTGGAGTATAGCAGGGCTTTCTGGTTCTGTTTTGAGATTCAATTCGATGCGTCTGAGCGTCTCTAGTTCTTTATTGAAATACAAGGTCAATAGATCGTAGGCGATAATTTGAGATACAGAGATGTCGTGGCTGGTGGAAAAATCTGGATCTGTATAATGATACGATGGGTCTGAAATGAGATCTAGCTTTTCATGGCCTCTTACGAAATAGAACTCATCAAGACGTGTATCATTAGTACGATGGTACCCGTAAAATTCAGGAATGCGATGTATCAATAGCTGAATAGCTTCCAACTCCCTATCAATACAGTTTTGTCTCTTTTTAATAGACCCTGCCTTTCTAGTGAGTTGAAAATTATACAGCGTGGAAAAATAAATGATTCTCCCATTGATAAATGGTTTGGTGTGTTTAAAGAACTCAATCTCCTCCTCTATCGTTGGAAACTTCTTATCTCTTATTAAGCGTCGCAAAAAATGGATGCTCTTGGTGCTAAGTACTAAGCCTTTTTTGATGTTTAAAGGATCTGAAAGATCGGCATCCATAATGGGTTTTACATCTTCCTGATACTTTAGGAATGCATCGAGTAATTCTTTAACCATAGAGTTTGTGTTTGGTTAAAGGTATTTAATAAAGTTACTTATGTAGGAAAAATCTATTTTATTTCATTGAATTTCAACAGGTTTGCCATTACCACTATTCCCACTTCATCTTCTGCAATCTTACAGCATTGAGAATGGCAATTAAAGCCACACCTACATCTGCAAATACAGCTTCCCACATGGTGGCTAGACCACCTGCACCCAATATCAAAACAATGACTTTTACTCCAAAAGCCAGCGCAATATTCTGCCAGACAACGCGACGTGTAGAACGGCCTATTTTAATCGCTCTTGCAATCTTACTAGGTTGGTCTGTTTGAATGATCACATCTGCCGTTTCAATGGCCACATCGCTTCCTAAACCACCCATGGCGATACCTACATCACTGGCGGCAAGTACAGGTGCATCATTGATACCATCGCCTATAAATGCGACTTTAATGCCTTCTTGTAGTTTTAGTTTCTCAACTTCGTTGAGTTTATCTTCAGGCAATAGACCACCTTTTGCCCAATCAATATTCAATTCTTTGGCGACTTGTTGGGTAATAGAATCTTTATCACCAGAGAGCATTATAATCTTGGAAATTCCTGACTCACGTATCTGTTTGATAGCTTGATGGGCATCTTCCTTGAGTTCGTCTGCAATGGTTACGTAACCCGCAAATTTCTCATCGATTCCTACCATTACGATCGACTCTACAATGGTGTCCGTTTCTTTGGGAACATCAATGTTGTTTGCGGTCATTAATGCTTTATTACCTACGAGTACGGTTTTTCCGTTTACGGTTCCTTTGAGCCCTTTTCCTGCAATTTCAGATACATTACTTGCATCGTAGTCGGTTCCATCTGCTTTGTATTCGAGAATGGCCTTAGCAATGGGATGCGTGGATTGTTCTTCCATCGCCATCAGGTATTGCATAAATTCCGCTTTCGTCCCGTCCTGCGATGGGATAGACTTGGATAGTTCCGCTTTCGCGAAAGCAGAGCTACCCAAAGCGGAACTATCCAAATCAGAATTAACAACAACTATATCCTTAATCTTAAAGATGCCTTTGGTAACGGTTCCAGTCTTATCCATCACAACGGTATTGACCTGTGTCATTGCATCCAAAAATGAGGCGCCCTTGAATAAAATACCGTTGCGTGATGCCGCTCCCAAACCACCGAAATATCCTAGCGGTATAGAAATAACCAAAGCACACGGACAGGAAATTACAAGGAATATCAATGCCCGATACAACCAATCCCTAAAAACATAATCATCAATAAAGAAATACGGTAAAAAGGTCAAGCCGATCGCGAGAAATACCACAATGGGCGTATAGATGCGAGCAAACTTTCTAATGAATAATTCGGTTTTTGATTTTCTTGCTGTGGCATTCTGCACCATATCCAGAATACGCGCAATGCTACTATCCTTGAATTCTTTGGTTGTCTCGATTTTGATAACACCATTCAGATTGATGCTTCCAGCATAAACCGACTCGCCTTTTGCGATGGTGGATGGTTTACTCTCGCCTGTGAGTGCTGCGGTGTTGAATGAACCTTTATCAGAAAGCAATGTCCCATCCAATGGTACTTTCTCGCCAACACGTACTTGAATTTTTTCGCCTATTTCTACCGTTTCGGGATCCACTGAAACATAATCGCCATTGCGATATACCAATGCTTCGTTTGGACGTACATCAAGCAAAGCTTTTATATTGCTCTTTGCTCTATTAACCGCTGCGTTCTGGAAGAGCTCGCCTACTGCATAGAATAACATTACGGCCACACCTTCGGGATATTCGCCTATGGCAAATGCTCCTAACGTGGCGATGGACATCAACAAAAACTCTGTAAAGAAATCGCCTTTTAGGATGCTGTTCCAACCTTCCTTAATGACAGGAAAGCCCACAGGGATGTAGGCAATGGTATACCATACTATGCGCACCCAACCTTCAAATGCTGGAATTACTTCGAAATAGTCAATAGCAATACCTACAATGAGCATTACAAAACTTATGATGGCAGGAATGTAGGTTTTGAAGGAACTACCATCACCATGGTCGTGACCATCGTCGTGGCTGTGTTCTCCCTTATGTTCCTGTGTATCTATATCTCTTAAGTTAAGTTTTTGTTTTTTCATCATTTTTTTTAGCAACAGCTTTTATTTTCTTGAATTGGTGGACAAGGCACAGTTCCATAAGAGCAATAAACACAACAATCTCCTTCGTTTGGTTTTAGAACCGTTTTACAATTCTCACACTCATAAAAGAATTGACAAGCGTTTGTTGGCATAACTTCTACTTTTTTATGTCCGCAATCTGGACAGGTAATTTCTGATTTTAATATAGTTTCCATTCAATTTTTTATTAAAGCATATGTGGTATGTCCGAAGCCATTGTTGGATATGAGAAAATCATTGTTCTAATATCTTTAACCTTCATCTTTGTTTTTATGGCCATTGCGAAAAGATTAATGGTTTCTTCTGTATGTGGTCCGATTAAATGCGCTCCCAAAATTGTTTGGGTTTCTTCGTCAATTATGGTTTTGAACGCATATTCTTCTACATTCAAGCGTTTGGCATTGAACCAATTGCCAACCTCCTTATAATTAATACTAATATTGTATTTCAGCTCTTTCGCTCTCGTTTCAGTATATCCAACGGAAGCCATTGTAGGTAAAGTAAAAACTACCGTTGGCATTGGTGGATAACTTATTACTTTAGAATTGCCTTTAATTATATTTGAAGCAACCGTATGACCTTCCAAAACTGCAACTGGTGTTAATGGCAAGCCTTCTGAATCTGCGGCATCGCCCGCTGCATAAATATATGGGTTTGAAGTACTTTGAAGGTATTTGTCTACAGTAATACCTTTTTTAGTAAATGCTATATTGGCTTTGTCTAAATTCAAATCGAATATTGCAGGTGGTCGTCCGGCAGAATTAAAAACTGCTTTAGCTTCAAAATATTCTGTTTTCTCTTGAGATTTACCTTTTACTCTATACTGGTTATCCACTTTCTCAATAGTTGTAACATCTGTATTAAAAATGAGTTTTATACCTAATTCTTTTGTGGCAGAAACAAGATGTTTTACAATATCCTGTTCAAAATTTTCCAAGGGGTTTTCTCCACGATGTACAATAGTGACTTCTGCTCCACATCGAGCTGCGATATGCGCAAACTCAAAAGCAATATATCCACCACCGATAAATAATAAAGATTCTGGCAATTTTTCTAAATTCAAGAAATCGGTACTGGATTTGGCATAATGACCACCTTCAAATTCTAAAACCCTTGGCTTGGAACCCGATGCGATTACAATTTTGTTAGCCTTTACTATGTCGTTTCCAACTTCTAATGTGTTTTCTGACAGAAATTTTGCAGAACTATGAAAGGTATCTATACCGTTCTTCTCATATCCTTTTTCAATTTTTGGTGGCATTTCATCCACAAAAGATTGTTTAAAGTCCATTATGTCCTTCCAATTGACTTTAGGTATGGTGTCAATGCCAATACCTTTAAGTCTTTTGGCAAAGTCTCGTACTTCCGTAGCACCTATAATTACTTTTTTTGGGTCACAACCTCTCAATGCACAAGTGCCACCGTAAGGTAATTCATCCGTTATCCCGACTTTCAGGCCTTTTGAGGCGCATTTATTGGCGATGGTCATTCCTGCCATTCCCGAACCAATTATAAATACATCATATTCCTTCATACTAATTGATTTCTTTTTTGTCGGTTACTTTATAACCTGTTGCGTTAATTGCTTTCTCTATTTCCGTTTCATTAGATTTGGATTTGTCAAATTCAATGATTGCGTTACCATTCTCGTAAGACACTTTTGTATCTACGATTCCGTTTAGTTTATTTACTTCGTGTTTTACGTGTTCTTCACAACTGCCACAGGTCATTCCGCTGATTGTAAATTCTGTTGTTTTAATATCTGATTTTTCAACCACGATTATTTGCTTTTCTGTGTTTGGGTAAAAAATTCCTGAATAGTATGGGAAAGCCAACATTATAATTGCAAATGCAGTTACAATTCCTAAAAAGGTTTTTGATTGAACGAATTTTGGTTTCCCTGCCTTGCCGGCAGGCAGGTCGTCGGTTCCGCATTCACAGTCAATTTCTTTTTGAGGTTTAAGCTTTTGATACCAAGCAAAAGCAAGAACTAAAATTGTCATTCCAATTAGATAAGGTCTAAAAGGTTCTATCCAGGAAAATGTTGAGGCAATTCCACTTGTTCCTGCGATTAGAGCCAAAACAGGTGTTATACAACATAATGAAGCTGTAAGAGAGGTAAGCAAACCTATTCCGATTATATTATTTTTCATTAGAGTAAATGTAATTAATACGAAGTTCTGTCATAATACAATGCAATGGAAGTGCAAAGTCAACTACTACACTTCTCACAAATACCTGTCACAACCAAGTTTACATCTTCTGCCACGTAGCCATCGGGTAGGTTGATGTGTGGTATTTTATGCTCAGTAAGACATACGGTTTCATTGCAATTGCTACAGCGAAAATGCAGGTGCAAATCTTGTTCGATCTCACAGTTACAACCTGGTTCACAAAGAGCATATTTTGTGATTCCAGTGCCGTCTTCAATTTGATGGACGATACCGTTTTCTTCAAAAGTTTTTAATGTTCTGAAGATGGTGGAACGTTCCGCTTTCGCGAAAGCGGTTTCAATGTCAAGCAACGCTTGAGCAATCTTTTGTTCTGCCAGATATTTATAGATCAAGATGCGCATGGCTGTGGGACGCACGTCATGGTCATTTAATGTTTTTTCTATTTCAGTCATTTTGCGCAATCTTATAGTTGATGTCATTAGCCTTGTTATAAGCTTCCCAGCCTTCCTTAGCCGCCCACGGGACGATAAGTAAAGCTGCTACGGGATCTGCCCACCACCAGCCCATCCAGTTAACCAATAACAACCCAATGAGTACTACTACGGTCTGGTATAAACAGATAAAGGTGTCCTTAGCATCTGCCAGTAAAGCTGGACTGTCCAGTTTGTTCCCATATTTTCTTTTGAAATAGATCAGTATTGGATTTACTACAAGTGAAACCAGTAATATGATCAATCCCAACGTACTCCAGCTTGCCGTTTCCTTATTGATTAATTTTGAGATGGAATCGTAGGATATGAATAAACAAACGAGCGTGAATGATGCTGCAATGACGTATAAAGTGATTTTTTTACGACGTTTCACTTTTTCCTCATCGATTCCCTTAAGCTCGCCGTGTAAACGCCAGCCTAATGTTGCAGCACTTATGACTTCTATGGTGCTGTCCAGTGCCCAACCGATCAAGGCTGAACTATTTGCCGTGATCCCTGCAATGAGCGACACCACTACCTCTATTACGTCATAGATGACGTTCCAGATTTGGATTGTCCTGGCTTGTTTAAGGTTGTTTTCTCTTGTCTTTTCCATACTCTCGTTTTAATGTCCGTGACCGCCGCCTTCTTCCTCACTGTTTTTTGCTTTCGCTAAAAGCGTAAATGCATCCCTTAATACTAAATCTATGGAGTCGATAGCTTGTGACTTATCTTTTAATTCAATGGCTACAAAACCATCCTCTGCATTACCCTTTTCAACTTCTAGCATTTCAAAATCCAACATTGATTCTGAACCTTCAGTACGTGTGCCCAAAGCTAGAAATACATAGTGATTGCCTTGATAGCGTACGACAGCTTCTTCTGGTACGGCGTACATTTCAGTCATGCCCACTTCTATATTTGCGTTGACAAACATGCCTGGCAGTAGTTCCTCATAAGTTTCAGATTCTTTTAAGTGGCCGTGAATGGTAACAGATCTATCATCACGCACGCTATTGCCTATTAGGAAAACCTCTGCCTCCATCCATTCTTCTGGAGCATTTGCCAGACGGAACCTGATGCGTTGCCCCATGCGTATCAATGGGATATCATCTTCATACACATTGAGTTCCACATGAAGGTCTGATGCATCCGTAATATCCATCAAGACATCCTGCGTTCCAAAGTATTTTCCCGTATTGACATAAACGTCGCGAACCACACCGTCAATGGGCGAATAAACGTTCACTGTTGAGGAAATAGTTCCGTTTTTAACGCTGTTGGGATTGATGCCTATCAATCGCAATTTGCTTTCCAAGGCCTTGATTGTTGCCTGGTTGTTGAGATATACGCTTTTTGCCTTCTCAAAAACCTTGGTGGATGATACTCGTTCATCGTTCAAAATTTTCTGACGGTCGTAATCGGATTTTAGATAATCATTGTTTGAAAGGGCTTCCAAATAGTCCTTTTGAAATTCAATAAAATCTGGGTTTTCTACTCGTGCAACAACTTGTCCTTTACGTATTTTAGTTCCTGGAAGCATATCAGTGTATTTCAAAAACCCACCGTAAGGAATAGTAATCGATATGTTGCCTTGTGGTGGCACGTCTATCATCCCATTGACTGAAATCTCGTTACCTATATTGCGTTTAACAGCTTTGCCCACCTCGATAGAGGTTTGTTTCATTTGAGCTTCAGTAAGTTCGACGACATTTTCATTTGTTGCAGAATGTTCTTCCATTACCGGCTCGGTTTCCTGCTTACAACTTATGGAAAGTAGCAAGAGAGCTGCAATTGAAATACTATATATATTTTTCATTTAATTTTCTTTTATGAGTTGCTCAATGTTGATGAGTGTTTGATTGTACTGATTCAAAAAGTTCAAATAGGTTACCTGAATCGTCAGTGCCCGGTTGAGACCCTGGACATATTCTATATACCCTATCTCGCCTTCTTCAAAGCCACGTTGCGCGGTTCTGAATAGTATTTCTGACTGCGGCAGACCGCTGTTGCGGTAGTATTCAATATTTCTTAAATCCTTTTGAAGTGCGGTAATCAATGATTGAAGTTGAGATTTGGTTTGATTTTCAATAACCTCGAGTTGGGCTTCGTTTTCCTGCTTTTGGAATTTTGCTGCTTTTATTTTAGATGTGTGCGGTTTAGCCCATAAAGGAATGCTTAATCCCAACTGCACGCCAGTGAACCGATCTCCTGAATCGTAATTTGTTCCTCCGTTTCCAGCATCTATAAAGGACTGATTAAAGTATCCCAGCGTAATGTCTGGCAACAACTTTGCCGATGCTACTTTACGTTCATTTTCTGACACCTCGATCTGCTGGTTGTAATAGGACACCAGCGGGTTTCCAGAAATATCAATATCCGTTGCATTATCTAGTTGCATTGCAGATTTCATCTGCAATTCTGGAACTAAAATCTCAACAGCTTCCTCCACATTCATTAAGTTCTGTATACGAAATTGTTCTTCCGCAATGGCGGCTTCATTTTCTTGCATCATAATCTTGATATCCGCAAGTTCTGCATTAGCGGTGGCGAGTTCCAGCGCATTGCTTTCACCGTTATCATAGCGCAGCTGTGCGGCATAAGAGAAACGTCCATAAATGCTATCCTGACGCTGTAACACCTGTTCTTTACTCTTCAGAAACCAAAGTTGGTAGTAGGTTGATGATACCTGGGCCTCCAGATCATTTTGAACCACTTTCTGCCTCAATTTTGAAGCGGTTACTTTAGAACTATTGAGTTTGCTTTGACTGGAATATACCGTTGGAAACTCAAAAGTCTGACTGATGCTAAAACGCGTATCGTTGTCTGCAATACTATTGGTTTGACCGTATTCAACGCCCAGATCTGTTTTGGGGAAGTTGAAACTCGTTCCCTTAAGTGCCTGCTCTCGTTCTGTTTGAAACTGGGCTACCTTGATATTAGGATTATTTTCCACTGCTACTTGCAACACTTGATCCAGGGATTGATATACCTGTTGTACCGTTTGAGCAGTTGCTTGGTACGCCGTTCCTATCATCAGAAACAGCAAAACGCTTGTAATTTTATTCTTTTTCATCTTGAATTTCTTTTCTGAGTAATAGTATAGGATGGGTAAAACTACCAGCGTTAAAAAAGTTGCTGTGATCAGTCCGCCAATGACTACGGTTGCTAAAGGTCGCTGGACTTCCGCTCCTGATGTTTGTGAAATAGCCATAGGCAAGAAACCTAGGGATGCCACAGATGCCGTCAGGATTACAGGTCGCAATCTCGATTTAGTTCCCATATAGATGCGCTGGAAAATATCTTCCACTCCCTCCTTTTTAAGACTATTGAATTCTGCAATTAGGACAATTCCATTCAATACGGCAACTCCAAAGAGCGCAATAAAACCAACCCCTGCAGATATACTAAATGGCATATCCCGAATCCAGAGCGCAAACACACCGCCTATCGCAGAAAGCGGAATCGCGGTAAAGATCAATACCCCTTGTTTGAGGGAACCAAATGTGAAATACAGCAGTATAAAAATGAGCCCTAGGGCAAGTGGGACAGCGATTACCAGTCGTTCGCGTGCTTCTACCAAATTTTCAAACTGCCCACCATAACTCACGGTATAGCCAGGTTTGAAATCTACTTGAGTATCGATGAGATTGCTGACCTCAGTAACGACACTTTCCACATCGCGATTGCGCACGTTAAAGGCAACAATGATGCGACGTTGCGTATCATCCCGTTGTATTTGATACGGACCATCGATAATGGAAACCGTTGCCAGTTGCTGCAAAGGAATCTGCTCGCCATTAGTCCCATTGATGTATAGGTTTTGAACATCAGAAATTGTGGAGCGATTGGTATCACTCAATCTTACAACCATATCAAAACGTTTTTCTCCCTCATAGACCGTTCCCGTGGTAGCACCAGCAAAGGCAGATTGAATAGCCATATTCACATCATCAATGGACAGTCCGTATTTTGCAAGCTGATTGCGCTTATAATCCACAACAATTTGTGGAATACCAGTAACTTCTTCCACATACATATCAACTGCGCCCTCTACTGATCCTGCGATACGTCCTATTTGGTTAGCATACGTGGATAGTTGTTCCAGATCTTCTCCGTAAATCTTGATCGCAACATCTTGCCTTACGCCGGTCATCAGTTCATTAAAGCGCATCTGTATGGGCTGCTGAAAACCGAAGGTTACCCCAGGAATAACTTCCAAAGCTTCCGCCATCTTATTGGCTAGATCTTCACGGTTGGATGCCGTTGTCCATTCTGATTTATCTTTTAGAATGATCATAAGGTCGGCAGCTTCTACAGGCATCGGGTCTGTTGGGATTTCTCCAGACCCAATTTTAGAAACAACTTGTAGCACTTCGGGAAACTCATCGAGAAGAATTTTCTCGGCTTTGGTGGTGGCCTTAATTGTATTGGATAGCGAACTTCCCGTGATCACTCTGGTTTCCACCGCAAAATCTCCTTCTTCAAGGGTTGGGATAAACTCGCCGCCCAGATTACTAAACACAAAAAAAGCAATCGCAAACAACGCCAAGGTTGCACCTACCAAGATGATTCTGGTATGCATCGCCCATTTGATGATGGGTTCATAGATGCCGTAAAAGAAATCCATAATCTTGTCAGAGATGTTCCTTTTATGACCTCCCTTTTTACTCAATACCAATGCAGACATCATCGGCACATAGGTCAAGGACAGCAGAAACGCACCTAGAATCGCAAAGCTCACGGTCTGCGCCATTGGGCCAAACATTTTACCTTCCGTACCAACCAATGCTAAAATGGGGAGATATACTATCAGAATGATGATCTCTCCGAAGGCTGCAGAGTTCCTGATCTTGCTTGCGGATTTGAATACTTCCTCATCCATCTCGTGCTGAGTCAGCTTTCGCGAAACCGTTAATGCGCCTAAATGAAACAGCGTGGCTTCTACAATAATGACCGCTCCATCCACAATCAATCCAAAGTCAATAGCTCCAAGGCTCATCAAGTTTGCCGAAACACCAAAAATGTGCATCATACTAAACGCAAAGAGCAGCGCCAATGGGATAACGGAAGCGGTTATTAAGCCAGCTCGCCAGTTCCCCAATAATAAAAGCAAGATAAATATGACAATCAGTGCGCCTTCAATAAGGTTGGTGGTTACCGTACCTATGGCATTATCCACCAGTTTTGTTCGATCCAGAAAAGGTTCAATGACCACACCTTCAGGCAGGGTTTTGCTAATGGTTGCGATTTGTTCCTTGACATCTTCAATAACTTGTGCAGAATTTGCTCCCTTAAGCATCATCACAATTGCGCTCACTACCTCGCCCTCACCGTTGCGTGTAGTGGCACCATAGCGTATGGCGTTTCCTATTTGGACTTTAGCCACATCTCGAATGAGAATCGGGTTTCCAGATTCGGTTTGTTTGACTAGAATATTTTCAATATCCTCTAGTGAACCTACAAGACCTTCACTACGTATAAAGAGTGCCTTGTCATTCTTTTCAATGTAGGCACCACCAGTGTTCTGGTTATTGGACTGGAGCGCTTCAAAAATCTCCGTAATGGAAATGTTCATGGTGTTTAAGCGCTCCGGTCTTATGGCGATCTCGTACTGTTTAAGATAACCGCCAAAACTACTCACGTCAGCCACGCCAGGCGTTCCTAATAATTGGCGCCTGATGATCCAGTCCTGAATGGTACGCAATTCAGTCGCGTCATATTCATCCTCATAGCCAGGCTCGGTCGTGATCACGTATTGATAGATTTCTCCCAAACCAGTTGTCAAGGGTGCGATACCTGGCTTTCCAATGCCTTCGGGTATTTCAGATTGAGCTTCAGCAAGGCGTTCATTGACTTGCTGTCGTGCCCAGTAGACGTCCACTTCTTCTTCAAAAACAATGGTAACCACCGATAATCCAAACCTTGAAAAGGAGCGAATTTCCTCAATCTGGGGTATTGTGGCCATCGTGATCTCAATAGGAAATGTAATGAGGCGTTCCACCTCTTGTGCCGCCAGCGTGGGCGAGTTGGTGATGACCTGCACCTGATTGTTAGTAATGTCAGGCACCGCATCTACAGGCAGTTGCCGCAGGGAATAGATCCCTAAAATAATCAAGGCAAAGGTTAGTAATCCTATAACCAGTTTATGGGTTATGGAGTACCTAATAATTTTATTAAGCATAGATAAATTGTAATTCAGTTAGTGATGGTGTTTCGCTTTCGTACCGCATCAAGTGCGGCATGAACTTCCCTACGGGAAAGCGAGTAGATGCAAACAGACTGCATCCCAACAGGATATAGCTATCCTATCAAAACTGAATTATGCCCTTGGGGGCTGGAATAAAGATTCTAGGAATCTGGAATTATATTGGAAAGAATATTGAGAGTATTGCTTGTTTACTCTAAAATCAAGCTTTTTTAGAGCGATACCATTTGAAGTAGCAATAAAAACAGGAGAGTGACAGCATTGATGTTGAGAGTGCAAGGGTACATTATCCTCGTGTGATCCATTGTGGTGTGCATCATTGTCTCCTTGATCGCTGAATAACTCTTCTACTACATACTCGTAAAATGAGTCGCCACCATATTCTTTATGAATCTGATAGTGAGAAACGAAAGTAGAAATCTTTTCCAGCTGCTCACATAGCTCCATATTAGCAGATATTCCTTGAGTAAGGAATAAAATAGCCATTGATATGGATGTTATTGATTTCACGGTACAAAGGTAATTGAATGGATTTGGAACTGGGTTGCAAAGACAGTTCTATATTCCCTAAGAAATAGCACTATCTAAATCATCATTCACATTCTTTTTCCTCAACACATTGCGTAACGAATTAATATCAGAGCTGATTTTATGTTCTAAGACTCTGGCATATATCTGGGTAGTAGCAATTTTACTATGTCCCAACAATTTTGATACTGTTTCTATAGGAACCCCATTCGATAAGGTCACCGTTGTGGCAAAAGTGTGCCTTGCGATATGAAATGTCAGATTTTTAGTGATTCCGCATAAATCTGCAATTTCTTTTAAATACGAATTTAGCTTTTGATTCGACATTTTAGGAAACAATGTTCCATTGCTTACTGACTTGGGATGATCGCAGTATTTATCAATGAGCTGATGAGGAATGTCTAATAAAGGAATTTTGACGCGGTTATTAGTTTTCTGACGGTTAGTCACGATCCATTTATTGCCATCAATACCCAAACTTATATTATCCATTTTAAGTTGTATCAAGTCAATGTATGACAAGCCTGTATAGCAAGCGAAAACAAATAGATCCTTTACTAAGTTCAATCGTTCAATTCTAAATTGCTTATCAATAATTCCCTGCAGCTCCAGATCTGATAAAAACTCACGCTCGTTGCGGACATAGGTTGGTTTAAATTTTACAAATGGGTCTTTGGCTAGCCACTCCATTTTGTAAGCCATAGTCACCATTTTGCGAAGTCTCTGTATGTGCTTCATTACGGTATTGTTTTCCATCTTCCTTTGATGATCAGTTGGAGTGTGACTGCGTAAGTAATTCTCAAAATCGATTAGAAATTTGAACGACAGCTGTGACAAGTTGAGGTCGTCAGTATTCATTTTGTTTTTTAAAAACAGCTTGATGTACCTATGAGTGGTATAGTAATTTTTCAAAGTTCCGTGTGTAAGTGAAACGGTCATCTTTTCATTGTGATACTTAACCAGATCCAATAAAGTAGGTTCTTGGCTATCCTGACCTAAATACCTTGCCTTGATGGATTGAGAGCTTACGTGTGCCTTCTCTTTTACTAGCTGATCGAAAGTCTCGTAGATATCAATTTGAAACTGATCTAAGAATCGGTTGAGCTTTACGGATTCTTGACTACTTCCAGTGGCTCTAGATCTGGATTTACTCCATCGAACAATCTCAACTTTTCTTTGCAAACTGATGTTTGCTCGCTTACCGTTTACAGTAATTCGTGCGATGATAGGAGCCATTCCATTTTGAACTCTGGAGGTTTCCAGCCAAAATAGCAGACTAAATGCTAACCGTGATGTCATAGTTGTCGTCTTAAAAGTTATACTTTCTTCTCGACGAATGTCAAATCAACTATTTATATATCAGCTTTTTACAGCCTATTCGGTTAGCACTTTTCTTTTTTGAATTTGCTAACCGAATTGCTAACCGAATCGGTTGGTTTTCGATGATATGGGTTAAACTCCCAATTTATCTAAACCCTTGTAAATCATAGCATTTGCTATGATTTGATAGGCTTTGAAAGCCTCATTTGTCGGGATGACAGGATTTGAACCTGCGACCACACGGCCCCCAGCCGTGCATGCTACCAGACTGCACCACATCCCGATATTATTTTAAATCTTCAAGATACCTTCCAATACCTCTTTTCTTAATTTTACGCTCCAGTTTTCTAGCTTCTGATCTATTTGTTACCTCAATGATCTCTATTAATTTCCAAGGTATTCCCTTAGAAGTATACTTTGCTCCATGATTATTATGGATTTGTAACCTACTCTCAACATTTGAGCTCTCACCACAATAATACCTTGATATACTAGCACTCCAAAGTATGTAAACAAAATGTTGCATTTCCAAAGACCATCCCGCCTAAAGCGGGACATGCTATCAGACTGCACCACATCTCGATGTTGTTGTTGCCGCTACTAAAAATCTATAGCGGCGGCAAATATAACTAGGTTCTAGACATTGAACAAGAAATGCATAATGTCGCCATCCTGTACTATATATTCCTTTCCTTCCACCTTTAATTTACCAGCTTCCTTAACCTTTTGCTCTGACCCATACTGTACGTATGTATCATACTTAATCACTTCCGCACGTATGAACCCTTTCTCAAAATCAGAGTGAATGACTCCAGCAGCTTGCGGTCCAGTGGCACCTGAATTAATAGTCCAAGCGCGCACTTCCTTCACTCCAGCTGTGAAATAAGTTTCTTGATTGAGCAATTTGTAGGCAGATCGTATCAGTTTTGCACTTCCAGGTTCTTCGAGACCCATATCTGCTAGAAATTCCTTGCGCTCTTCATAACTCTCTAATTCAGTGATATCGGCTTCTGTTCCAACTGCTAGAACGAGAACCTCTGCATTTTCATCTTTTACCAGTTCTCGAACTTTATCTACATAATCATTACCACTAACTGCCGCATCATCATTGACATTACATACATACAACACTGGTTTATCTGAAATAAACTGCAAGGGTTTTACAAACTCTTCTCTTAGCTTCTCCTCTATTTGAACGGTGCGAACAGATTTTCCAGATTCTAACGCGGTTTTTATAGCAGACAGCACTTCATCCTCCCTAATTGCGTCTTTATTACCTGTTCGTGCTGCTTTTTTTACCTTTTCCAGTTTCTTGTCTACTGTTTCTAGATCTTTCAACTGCAACTCAATATCAATAGTTTCCTTATCTCTAATGGGATTTACGCTTCCATCAACGTGGACAATGTTGTCATTTTCAAAACATCTTAAGACATGAATAATAGCATCTGTCTCGCGAATATTACCTAAAAACTGATTTCCCAATCCTTCCCCTTTACTGGCGCCTTTTACAAGACCAGCAATATCCACAATTTCAACAGTGGCAGGAACTACACGTTCTGGATTGACCAACTCCTCCAGTTTTTTCAAACGTGGGTCTGGTACATTTACGACACCTATATTAGGCTCTATGGTACAGAATGGGAAATTCGCACTCTGTGCCTTTGCGTTTGATAAACAATTAAATAAGGTAGACTTTCCGACGTTGGGCAAACCTACGATTCCAGCTTTCATAACAAGTGATTTTAAGCGGCTGCAAATATAAGTTTCTTCTACTTGATTTGAAGGAAAACCTATCAAACAAAAAAGCCTGCTATTTCATTAACAGCAAGCTTTTATATAATTTAGTTTTAGGTGAGTTCTCTTTCTAGTAGCACAGCTACTAAGTAATGAATACGTTGCAAGGTCAAACTGCTAGAGGAAATTCAATTTAGATCCAGCAAAGATAGTTTCCATGAAACTATTCACCATTGCTTTTTTCCTTTCCCATAGGCATTCCCATTCCTTTCATCATGGATTGTATCCCAGTAGGATTGATGTTCTGATTTTCCAATTCTTTCATCATATTTAGGATGCTTCCCATATTCATATCATCTCCCAGTATGCGAGCGATACCTAGCCCCATTTCTGGACTGTTTCCATAGACGATGATTTCATCTATGGCTTCTTGACTACCGTCATACATCATTTTCATCTTCATGCCATCGCTGTTATGGGACATCAACAGTTTATACTTCTCACTTTTGAAGATTTTATCCAGCTTTTCTGTTTCCGTGGTGTAGGTTGCTTTGTTCTTATCAGTTAGAGGTAAGGCCAGAATACTGATTTTATCTATAGATTTATAAGCTTTTGCAGATTCTTCACTCAGCTTGTCCGCATCTATTCCTACGATGGTTTTTGGTATGGAGGAGGCAAAGAAGCCTTCAGATTCTTTGTGATCTACATAATACTGCTGTAGGGATTCTTCATTGTCGCAGGACGTAAGTAATCCTATGGCAACTAATGATAAGGCGACGACTTTGTAAATGAGCTTGTTCATAATGGTAGTTTTGATTTGTGGTGGTTGTTACTTTTTTTGAGTGGCTTCCTTCATTTGCTTTTGGCCGGGAATATCCAGTTGTTGTGTGATTTTAGCAATCTGATTAAGATCTAAATCTCCAGTCATGACTAGGAATACAGCGCTAGTTTCATCATCACCAGCCCCATTAATAAACATGACCAGTTCTTTTATCTTTGTCTCTGTATTTCCCTTGCGCACATGAAAGGTGAATTTTTGACCATCTTCCTTTACGCTCATCAACAATTCCATTTTGTTTTTAGTGACGAAATCTTCGGCAAAGGTTTTCATTTTTGCGGCAGAATTCTTATCGTCTGTAGCATAAACTCGCAAATCCTTCAGATTATTGACCGTTTTCATAAACTCAGCAAAATCTGCATCCTCGATTTCAATACCTGAAATCATTCTAAACATGGCACCGGTTACTCGGGTTTCCGATACGTGGGACAAGTTTCCTACCTTATCAAAGTTTTGAGCATTGGTCGTTAGTGCCGTAGCAAGGAATAGTACTGTGTAGATTATATTTTTCATTTTTTTGTCTTTTAATTTATAGTTGGGTAACATTGAAAACCTCTATGGTCTGTTTTTCGATTTGGATCATGGGTTTCAAATTTTCTTTTCCTTTATTGAACTTGTTGGATACCAGTTGAAGTGCTGCAACCGTTGCTGCATAGGCTTCTTCTGGGTTTTCATAGGTTCCCAAATCTACTTCCTGTTCCTGCTGGAAGTAACCAGAACCTATAGCGACCATTGCAGAAACTCCGGCCGCTACGGCGATTCCTGTCCATGTTCTACGTTTGAAATAGTGCTGTTCTGATTGTTGCGATTTCACTTTCGCGAAAGCGTCAAAACCTTCACTTTCAAAGCTTTTCTCAAGTTCAAAATTGTTGAACAAGCTGCGGTAGACCTCATGCTCTTCAGACACCAGATCACTGTTGAAATAGGATTTCAACTGCTCTTCTTCCTGAAGGCTGGTAGTGCCTTCCCAATATTTTTCAAGTAGCTTTTTCATGCGGTATAGCTTTGGTATTGTTCTTCTATTTTCTTCTTAAGCAACTTACGTGCCCTACTGAGTACCACTCTGACAGCGGTTGATTTCATTTCCATTATTCTTTCAATTGCCTCATAATCATAACCTTCAATATCCCTAAGATGAATGACGGTTCTATAATTCTCTGGCAACTCTGCAATTAGTTTCTGAACCATGCCTACTTGCGATTCCCGTTCCAATTCATCCTGTGCATTGCGGTCTTGGGATTCATAATTGTTATGTACAATCTTTAAATGGCTCGCCTGTTTGCTCTTTAATCGATCCAGCGAGTAATTTTTTACCATTTGCATCGCATAGGCTTCCTTATTATTGATCTTGCTCAAGTCTTTACGCTTTTCCCAGAGCTTTAACATCGTTTCCTGCACGGCATCTGCTGCCTCCTCATGAGAGGTAAGCAATCTGCGGGACAATAAGTACATGTTTCTTTGCACTCCTTTGAATGTCGCTATGAAAGTGGGTTGGTTCATGAACGTGGTTCTATTAAGATGACGAGCCTGTTCCCGTTATGTTACAAATTGAGAAAAAAATAAATTTTTTCTAGGTTTTAGCACGGTTTATGCTATTTGTGCCGTTTAAATAATGGTCGCAATTGAAAAAGGTAGGTGAAATCACGTAACTACCTTTTTGTTTTTAAAAGACGCTCAAGTTTATCTATTTTTAAACCTTATAACAGCATTCCCTATATGAGAATTTTTAAGACCCTACTCCTTTCTCTAACAGCTATAGTTGTGCTTCACAGCTGTGCTCAAGACAATGACGATAAGCTGGCCAGCGACGCCACGATAAAGAACTTTATCTATAGAGGTATGAACGCATTCTATCTCTACAAACCTGAAATACCTGTTTTAGACAACGACCGGTTTGCCACCGTGGCTGATCTCGAGGGTTATCATGCCCAATTCGATACTCCAGAAGACTTTTTTGAATCCCTGCTATTTGATCCGCAACGTATCGATAAGTTTAGCGTGATCTTTAGTGATTATGTAGCTCTAGAACAAGCGTTATCTGGAAACAGCTTGAATACTGGTATGGAGTTCGGGCTTGTGGGCTATGCAAACGATGCCAATAATGTTTTTGGGTATGTTCGATACGTTCTTCCCAACACCAGCGCCTCGTTAAAAGGCGTTGAAAGAGGACTGATCTTCAATGAGATTGATGGCATTCAAATGACTCGATCCAACGTTAGAACGCTACTGGCACAAAACAAGTATATCATAGGACTGGCAGATTACAATGCTGGGGACCCTATGAATAATGGAACAGACATCGAACTTAACAAAGCCCAATTACAGGAGGATCCCATTTTTGTAAGTAAAGTGATCGAACAAGGGAGCGCCAAAGTAGGGTACCTAGTGTACAACAGCTTTCTTAAGCAGTTTGATAATCAACTAAACGGTGTTTTTTCTGATTTTAAAGCGCAAGGAATTACTCATCTAGTGCTGGATTTGAGATACAATAGCGGTGGTTCTGTCAACACGGCTATTACTTTAGGGAGTTTAATCACCAACAACCCTACTACAGACATTTTTTCAACGGAGCAATGGAACCCTGAGGTACAGCAGTTCTTGCAAGAAAACAATCCAGAGCAACTGGTCAACACTTTTAGATCCACCACCACTACTGGAGCGGCATTGAACCGGCTGGGTCTATCTAAAGTTTATATCATCACCACTAAAAATAGTGCGAGTGCGAGTGAGCTGGTCATCAATTCACTAGACCCATACATCAATGTAGTCCAGGTAGGCGATGATACGGCAGGGAAATTTCAGGCAAGCATTACACTCTATGATAGCGCAGATTTTGGACGTTCAGGAGCTAATCCAGGCCATAGGTATGCCATGCAACCACTGGTATTAAAGAGTGTCAACAGCATTGGTAGAACAGACTACTTTGACGGTCTAGCTCCAGATATCAGACAACGGGAAGATTTTGGAAATTTAGGAACTTTAGGAAATCCGTCAGAACCCTTGCTGAGTCTGTGTCTAAATGATATTGCAGTGAATGGCAGTTTCAACAATCCCTTTAGGGAGGTTCCGGCCACAAGGGAATTTTCAGGAAGTAATTCCATGAAGCAGCTAGGAGACCTGATGTGGAAGGAAGATGTAAACCTTCCACAGCAATAACAGCTGCTAGTGACTACCTTTACAGCCTTTGGAATAAACCCAAAGGCTTTTTTATGCATTCAAAAATCACCATTCTGGGCGGTGGCCTTACAGGACTTACCCTTGCATATCTATTAGAGCGCGAGGGTATGGACTTTCAAATCTTGGAAGCCAGAAACCGCTTAGGGGGTCGGCTATTTACTAAAATGTCGGGAAACCACATTCCCGTTGATTTAGGTGCCGCTTGGTTTTGGGATTACAACCCCAGGTTACAGCAGCTATTGAAGGATTTGAAAATCGCCTCGTTCCCCCAAAAAATGGGTCCTGCCGTCTGGTACCAGCAACATTCCTCAGCTGGGTTTCAACAAATGCAATTGCCAGAACAACAGCAAACCAGTTACAGGATCCATGGAGGAAGCACAAACCTGATACTTTCCCTTGCAGCTACTCTGGAAAAAGAACGAATCCATCTTGACACCGTGGTGGATCAAATCCGATTTCAGGACCACACCTACTCCATCCACAGCAACCTAGGAGTTGTTACCACAGATAACATTGTGTGCACCATCCCGCCAGCAGTAATGGCGCATAGCCTTGATTTTCAACCACAATTACCTGCAGACTTTTTAAATATCGCAACAGCAACCCAAACCTGGATGGAGGATTCCATAAAATTTGGCTTGGGATTCCCAACTGCTTTTTGGAAGGAACAAAAGATACCTGTGACCGCTTTTAGCAATTCCGGGTCGTTTACAGAGCTTTATGATTACTCCAATTTTGAACAAGACCGATTTGCAATTATGGGATTTTTGCACCCACAGATGAACCATTTGACGGCTGAAAATAGAAAAACTAAGGTTGTAGACCAGTTGGTGCAGTTATTTGGACCCGCCGTCAATGATTATGTTTCCTATGAAGAGTGTGCATGGAATGCAGAGCCTTTCACAAACGCAACGCCTAAACAGAGCCTTGCGCCACATCAAAATAATGGTCACCCTATCTTGCGCAGCCATTTCAATAATCGATCCCTAATTATGGCAGGTTCTGAGACCAGTGCTGTGCTTGCTGGATACATGGAAGGCGCCCTACATTCTGCTCACACCGCGTTTGATATTTTAATGTCAAAAAGTTAAGGGGAGTTCGCTTTCGCGAAAGCGGAATCAATTCATATCTTTAGGAACTTAAATAAGTTCCATGAAGAAAATTACCTTACTCCTACTTTTAATAGTGCCACTAATGGCATTTTCACAAAAGCTTGATCTCGACCTTGTAAAAAACATGAAACCTCGCAACATAGGGCCGGGCGGTATGTCGGGTCGTGTGACTGGTATTGCCGTGGTCGAGAGCGATCCAGAAATCATCTATGCAGGAACCGCCAGTGGTGGTCTATGGAAGTCAGAGAGTGGTGGTACCGCATGGAAACCTCTTTTTGAGGATCAAGCAACAGCTTCCATTGGGGCCGTCGCGGTTCAACAATCCAATCCCAGTGTCATCTGGGTAGGAACTGGTGAAGGAAACCCACGCAATTCGTTAAACGGTGGCTACGGGATTTTTAAGTCCTTAGATGGCGGGAAGTCCTGGAAATCCATGGGTCTAGAAAAAACCAGACACATTCACCGCGTGGTCATTGATCCTACAAATCCTGATGTGGTATATGCTGCGGCTATTGGTTCCCCATGGGGAGAACACCCAGAACGCGGCGTCTTCAAAACCACCGATGGTGGAACGACCTGGAATAAAATATTGTATACCAACGATAAATCTGGAGCAGCAGACCTAGTAATGGATCCCAGCAATCCCAATAAATTAATTGCCGCCATGTGGGAACACAAACGCGATCCCTGGTTTTTCAAATCTGGCGGTGAAGGTTCTGGATTGTACATTACTCATGACGGTGGGGACAACTGGAAAAAAATGGGCGAAGATGAAGGCTTGCCTAAAGGTGAGCTGGGACGTATAGGTGTCGCCATCGCAAAAAGCGATCCTGATGTGATCTACGCACTGGTAGAGGCCAAGAAAAATGCCCTCTATAAATCCACCGACGGTGGATTCAATTGGAAGATGATCAATAATAAAAGTGACATAGGCAATCGTCCATTCTATTACTCTGAGATCTACGTGGATCCACAAAATGAAAACCGAGTCTATTCTGTATTTACCTACGTCAATGTTTCAGAAGATGGAGGGAAAAACTTTGACCAACTGATGAATGCCTATGGAGCTAACAATGGTGTTCACCCTGATCATCATGCCTTTTACGTTCATCCAGATGATGGTGACTTTATAATCGATGGTAACGATGGAGGTTTGAATATTTCCAGAGACCGTGGGGAAACCTGGAGGTTTATTGGGAATATCCCAGTCGCTCAGTTCTACCACATCAATGTAGATATGGAGGTTCCTTATAATGTATATGGAGGAATGCAGGATAATGGAAGCTGGAGAGGCCCAGCCTATACCTGGCGTGATCAAGGAATCAGAAACAGCTACTGGCAAGAAATTAGTTTTGGAGATGGATTTGATGTGATCCCTGATCCAGATAACAACCGTTTTGGGTATAGTATGAGTCAGCAAGGTTCTGTACAGCGATACGATTGGGAAACTGGGAATAACTACAGTGTTCAACCCACGCATATAGACCCTGCGGTAGATCTAAGATACAACTGGAACGCGGCCATTCAAATGGATCCGTTTGATAGCAGCACCTTGTATTTTGGAAGCCAATTTGTGCATAAGTCTACCGATAAAGGATTGACCTGGACAGTTATTAGTCCAGATTTGACGACGAACGATCCTGAGAAACAAAAACAAGGAGATTCTGGTGGCTTGACTATGGATGCTACGGGTGCAGAAAACCATACGACACTCCTAGTTATTGAGCCCAGCCCTGCGGAACGTAACGTGCTCTATACGGGATCTGACGATGGTCGCGTACATGTTACGAAAGACGGTGGTAACAACTGGACAGATGTATCTAAAGGATTAAAAGGGCTTCCAGAGGGCAGCTGGATTGCACAGATCAAAGCTTCCCAAACCCTAAAAGGCCATGCCTTACTAATAGCAAACGACTACCGCAGGTTCAATTATGAGCCTTATGCCTACCGTACTACCAATTATGGCAAGAGCTGGGATCGAATCGTAGATAAAGAGGATGTGTTGAGTTATACGCTTAGCATTCTAGAAGACCCTAAAGAGAATAATTTAGTATTCCTAGGAACAGATGATGGATTGTATGTATCCATTGATGCAGGAAAAGAATGGACCAAGTACACCAACGGATTCCCGACCGTATCTGTTAAAGATCTGGTGATCCATCCAAGAGAGCAGGATTTAGTGATTGGAACTTTTGGTCGTGCTGCTTGGGTATTGGATGATATTCGTCCACTGCGAGAAATGGCCAGCAACAAGGCTTCCTTTGAAAAGCCCATCAAATTATTTGAGCCGCCTATCGCCTACCAGGCCAGGTATCAACAGCCTACAGGCAGCAGGTTTAGTGCAGATGCCATGTATCAGGGAGAAAATCGCGGTAGTAGTGGAAGATTCCGTTACTTTTTTGATAAGGACTTGCTTCAAAAAACAGATACGGTAAAGACCGACAGTGTTTTTCTTAAAATATATGACGGTGATCGTTTGATCAGGACCTTAAATGCAAAAGCGCCTGAGAAAAAAGGCATTCAAGAATGGAGCTGGAGGTTGCGCGAGAGCGGCAAGAACTTCCCTTCCAGACGCTTTAATGATTCTGATAGAGAATCTGGTGGTGTCGATGTATTGCCAGGAACCTATAAGGCAGTTTTAGAATACGCCGGGTATCAAAGTGAAACGCAGATTGAAGTTCAAGATGATCCTAGAATATCTGAAATAACAGACGCTAATCGCAAAGCCAAATACGAAGCGATGAAAAAATTGGAAGACTTGTACGATCGCGTCTATCAAGTTACTCAGGAATTGGCCAAAAACAAAAAAACAGCTGAAACCTTTAAAAGCATGCTGGCTGAAAAGGATAAAAAGGCCTATAAGGAACAGATCAAAGCCACCGATTCTGTTATTAAGGGAATTGAAAAAGAGCAGGCAAAGTATTTTGGCTCTATTGATGACCGACAAGGAATTACGCGAAATCCAGAAACAACAGTCACTCAAAGATTGGGAGCAGCGCGTGGATACATCGACAGCCGTCAAGGGGCGCAAACGGCAACGGAAACCCAGTTGTACAATCAAGCAGAAAACATGGCAGAGAAAACCATGGCAGAATCTAAAAACTGGTTGAATACAGAGTGGGAAGCCTACAAGGCTGAAATGAAAAAGGTAGAATTAGACCTTTGGGAATAGCAAAAATTTATGAATTACGAGAAAATTAAGTTTGAAAACGCCGAAGGCTATGAACTAAGTGGTCGTCTGGAGTTACCGGTGGACCGCCACCCGCACAATTATGCCATTTTTGCGCATTGCTTTACGTGCAGCAAAAACTTTAGCGCCACCCGCAACATATCCCGGGCATTGACTACTGCTGGGTACGGTGTCCTGAGGTTTGATTTTACAGGTTTGGGCGATTCTGAAGGAGATTTTGGTGATACTAATTTTTCTGGTAATGTAGAAGACCTCATGGCTGCAATAGGGTATTTGGAGCAGCATTATAAAGCTCCTAGCCTCGCCATTGGACATTCGTTGGGTGGTGCTGCTGTGATTTACGCTTCCGCGAAAGCGAAATCCATAAAAGCCATTGCAACTATTGGAACACCCAGTGATACACAGCATGTCAAACACCTGTTTGGTGATCAAATCGATGCCATCGTGAATGATGGTGAAGCCGTAGTGCAACTAAGTGGCAGGCCGTTTAAGATCAAAGAGCAGTTTTTAAAGGATCTTAATGAGCAAAAAATAACAGACACCTTAAGCCATCTAAGGCTCCCTATACTCATTTGCCATTCCCCACAAGACGATACCGTAGGCATATCCCACGCAGAGAAACTCTATCATGCCGCCATACACCCCAAAAGTTTTCTAAGTCTGGATGGTGCAGATCATTTGTTGATGGATAAAAACGACAGCAACTATGTAGGTGAGGTCATCGCCACCTGGGCTTCTCGGTATATGGGTAATGACCTAAGAGAGTCACTAGAATCGGACTCAAATGTGGTAGCCAGCCTTGATCAGGAAAGTATGTTTACCACTCATATGCGTGCCGGTGACCATTATTTTACAGCAGATGAGCCCGTAGGTTACGGAGGTAATAATTTTGGACCAACGCCATACGATTTAGTTTCCAGCGGTCTTGCCTCCTGTACGGTAATGACCTTACAGATGTATGCCAGGCGTAAGAAATGGGATTTAAAAAATGTCGAATGTCATGTCACCTATAACAAACAACACGCGGTCGATTGTCAAAGTTGTGAAAACGACCAGTCTAAAATAGATACATTTACCAGAAAGATCAAGATAGAAAGCAACCTGGAAGAATCACAGATTCAAAAACTCCTGCAAATTGCAGACAAATGCCCGGTTCACAGAACCCTTCATAGTGAAACCCAGGTGATCACTCATCACATCCAATGACCTTTACTTTTGAAACAGAACTTAACAACGACGGCTGGATAGGTGCGCTTGTAATTCCAGTGGACATTGGCGAACAGTTGGAAGCTTCTAAAATAAAAAGAGTTGTAGCAACCGTCACCGCAAATGGAAATGAGCTGACCTTGTACGCTGGGGTGATCAAAAGGAAGGGCTTGCGCTATCTAATGTGCTCCAAAGCCAATAAAAATTTATTGGAAATCGAAGAAGGCAATAAGGTACAGGTTCATATGGTAGAAGACACCAGTACCTATCAGGCTCCAATGACAGAAGAATTAGAAGCAGTCTTATGGAGTGATTTTGAAGCTTACGAGATCTTTGAGGGGTTGTTGCCGGGAAAACAACGCAATCTTATCTTCCTCATTTATGGAATTAAGAATGCGCAAAAACGTGTCGAGGTAGCACTTAATGCCATGGAAAATTTAAAAATGGGCAACCTGAATCCCAATAAGTTCGAAAAGATCCTAACCTTCTAGGGAGCCCTACTGTATTTTAAAGAATTGTGAAATGGTTGGTTGTTGGGATCCACTTGGTTATCTTCACATTTCTAAAATCTGAACCAATGAAAAAATTAAACATTGCCTTGATGGCACTTGCATTAACCTTATCTATTTCTTGTAAAGAAAACAAGGACGAGGAACAAATGGACGATTCCATGACTGAAATGGAAGACTCTGAATCGATGGAATCTGATGGAACTATGGAAAATATGCAAATTACCGTTCCAATGGCTTCTAAAAGTGGCAGTAGTGTAACTGGTTCCATATCTTTTGTACAAGAAGGAAGTCAAGTAAAAATGATTGCAAACCTTACTGGTCTAGAGCCAGGAGTTCACGCCATCCATCTTCATGAGAACGGTGATTGTTCTGCTATGGATGCAACAAGCGCCGGTGGACATTGGAATCCAGGTTCTAATGAACATGGAGACTGGGCTGAGGGAATGCATCATATGGGCGATATAGGCAACCTAGAGGCAAACGCTGATGGGAACGTTAGTTACACCTTCAGTACTGACAAATGGTGTCTGGACTGTGACGATAGTACTAAAAATATTATGGGTAAGGGAGTTATTGTACATGCTAAAGCAGACGACTTCACCTCACAACCTAGCGGCGCTGCAGGAGCAAGAGTGGCTTGTGGAGTGATTGAATAATCTACGAATCAATAAAATAAGAAAATCTACAAGTTCAAACTTGTAGATTTTTTTTTGCATCTTTAAATTTTCTTAACAAATAAGTATGAATGCTCAACCAGATCTACTGATCGCTAGAATGCAAGAAGGCAGCGAGGTTGCTTTTAACAGGGTCTACGAACGATATAATGAGGCTTTACATGGAGTCATTTATTCCATTGTGAAAAATGAAGATGTAGCGCAAGAAGTACTTCAAGATGTTTTTATCAAAATATGGAAGAATGCAGACAGCTACGACTCTAATTCAGGCAGGTTTTTTACCTGGATACTCAATATAGCAAGAAATGCTTCGGTAGACTATTTGCGCAGTAAGAGACATAAGAATAGTTTAAAAAACTTAAGCGCCGATAATTTCGTAGATATCATTGTAAGCAACAATAATCTTGATGAAGAAACAAATACCATGTTTCTCAAACAATGGGTAGAAAAGTTAGAGCCTATGTGTATTAAAATTATTGACATTATCTTTTTTAAAGGATTCACCTTTAAGGATGGTGCTGAAGAACTGGACATGCCGTCTGGAACTTTAAAAACCAGACATAGAAAATGTTTGAACAACTTACGCGAAATGATGGTTAACTGATGGAAATAGATGATATTAAAAACAGCGGAGATTTAGAGGCATACGTTTGTGGCGCATTAACACGTCAAGAAACGATGACCATTGCTAAATTAGTTAAGCAGCATCCTGAACTGGAACTGGAAATTGAGCTTATAGAAAATGCTTATTTCAAGTTAGCAGCCGGTATGGCACCTGCGATTGATCAAATTGCTTTGTTCGAAACGATCAAAGGATACATTAAAGAAAATAAAGCGAAAGCCGCACAGAACCATTGGAGCCAATATATAGGTTGGGCGGCAGCTATTTTACTACTTGTGGGAGCTGGGTATCTCTTTAATGAGAATACGGGCCTTAACGAGCAGGTTGTTTCCATCGAACAAAAGAATGACATTCTCAACAACGAAGTGGAAAATCTTGATTCATTGAACACAGATTATCAAGAGGCGCTTGCGTTTATCAAAGATCCCAACACCGTGAAAGTCAATCTTGCTGGTCAAGGGAATCATACCAGTGCCGGTGCGGTTGCATTTCACAATCCCAGACAAAAAGTTACTTACCTGGATATCTCTGGTCTTCCTGAAGCACCTGCAAACATGACATACCAATTATGGTCATTGACATTAAATCCTTTGACGCCTACAAACCTAGGGATTGTATCTGCTACCCGCGATGGATTTATTGAGTTTCTAAATGCAAATGATACGCAAGCCTTCGGTATTACATTAGAGGAAGCTGGTGGAAGCGCTACTCCTACTCTAGAACGACTGTACACTTTGGGTGTAATTAACTAATAGAAGACTTTTAAGGCATTCCACTTCTCTCTTTATCAATAACAACAAATCCCCTAAACCCAAAAGTTTAGGGGGTTGTTTTATCACTAAAAGTCATTCCCTAATAACATCTGGACGGCTCTCCTTTTAACCTGTAATCCTTAAGTAGCTCCTAATCCTCCTGATTTATTTAAAACGCGATGCCTAGGTAACCCCTATCAATCGTCAAAAAAGGATTCTATATGCTTGTTATCAGGTGAATAGAATCCTGTTTTTCGTCCAACTAAGAAAAACGGGTGTTAACTCTGTTTTTAATTTTGTGTGAAGCCGGTAAATGAGATCGAGGATGAATTTTAATTTTCGGAATAGTCATTGTCAATTAGTTCAAATCAAGTCTTGCTTCTTGAATCTAGCAGCCCAGCGATCTTTCCTCGTTTATCAGAAGACGTTGGTTCTCTACAGTACTTCTTGATTATTGAGAATGGCTGAGAGATCTTTCGAAGATGCGCATTAATACTCCATAAAATGAATTCACTGACAAGTAGCAGTAGGTACGTACACGCTCATACTCTGTTTGCAGCTGTCCATGACTCGTTTTACAAATCAATACACAGACATACTCTTATCTACACCCATAGATCACAAAACAAAAACTCAGCGCCCATTGGACATTTCAGCTTTCTCGGGATAAAAGTAGATAAAACGCGCTCGTACCACTGTGTTTGAACCCATTTGCATCTATAAGGTCCTCCCTACCTATTCCCAGGCTTTTTAAGTTAAAGGATTTCAAGTGCTAGACCCAGTGATGTTTGTAACTCGCACAAGAGCCATAAAGTGGCCCCATAAAAATGCCCGACTCTTTCGAATCAGGCATTCCTAAACTAACCAACCAAATAATACTCTAGCTTTCTCAATTCTAGAGTAACTAACTATCACTGTATATACGTAACTTTTTAGGTTGCGGTTTTACAAAGCCATTATTTTTTTATAAACCACCGGTCCCATTTCATATTCTGTTTTGATCAGCTCTTTTTTAAGCTCCTGGGCTTGCTTTTCCATACCATTTGCATTGTAGATCAATGCGGTATGTAATTGCGCCTTAGGCTCAAAGGTCTTCCCAATAACGTATTGTTGGTGATTCTTGAGCGCCGCCTCGGGTTCCCCATTTGATAATAAAGCATAACCCAAAAGATCATAAGTTTCTGGTGTTGCACGGTTTTGTACTTCCACGCGTGCAAGGTCCACCGCTTGCTGTGATCTTCCCGCGTCTATAAATTCTATAATTTTATAGGCATTGTACATGCCCCTATAAGCTGGATCAGCCACACGCTGCATAAAGTCATCTTTTAATTCCTTTGCTGCTGCGGTATCGCCTTCAAATTCCTCTAATTCCGCAAGGTCCAGGTTATAATCTGGCGTGGGATGACGTTCACTGATACGTTGTAATATGGTTCGCGCCTCCTCCACATCACGGTCGTGAGAATAAGCGATCCAGGCAATTCCTTTTAATGCATAGGTATTAGTTGGATCTTTTTTTAGTGTCTTTAAATAATGTTCATAGGATTTTTCCAAATCTCCATGATGTCCATAATAATCAGCAATGTTAGAATAACTCCATAACATGCTTCCTTGATCCCCACTTTGATCTGCCAGTTCCATCGCCCGTTCCATTAGGTTTATGGTGGTGTCTAATTGACCTATATGATCGTTCCATTTTGCGGCTCGAATCAGATAACTATAATCGCCTGCGTTGCGCATGGAGTCTAGCAAGGTTTCGGCTTTTTGATATTCACCCAGTTCCATGGCGATGTCAAATTGCACCATTTTACTTTGAGGACTCACATATTCTTGTGTAAAACTGCGCATCAAACTATCGGCTTTCTTAAATCTGTGCTGTTTGATGTAGGCCTGCGCCAGTGCATGTTTAGAATTCTCTGGTCTTATATACGTGTTTGTAACCACGCTTTCGCGAAAGCGAACGGACTCATTCAAATAATCCACTTCTCCAGTGAGATCAAATAACCTATCGAGTTTTCCTGCCATCCTTGCATTCAATCCTATGCGTGTGGTATCACCTGCAACCTCTTCTTTCAATTCTACCATTTCATTTTTGAGACTCGCAATAATTTCGGACTCATCATTGTCAAGGTATTGCTGGTAATCTTCAACCTGAGTGATATTATCTATTTTTGTCGGTGCTTCTTCTTTACAGGATGCAAGTGCGGCAAAAGCACAAATAAAAAGTATTTTTTTCATAATTAATTCTTCTTTTCAATATATAACAAAGCCGACTCTATTGCTAGAATCGGCTTGTAAATTTATTCCTTTAATTACTAAAATTGAGCAGGAACCATGTATGGAAAAGCAGATTGTGTTACACCAGCTTCTAGTCCAACGTTGTCAGATACTAGGTTAGGAATTCCACCAGAACCGTCAAATCGTGCTCCACTATTCCCACCAAAAAGTAGGATTAAAGATACATCGATCACGTCATCTTGTAATCTACGACCCGTCAAGAAGTTGCTCGTTCCACCAAAATAGGTAGTAGGTGCACTTGAATTAGGTGCTACTTGAAGTACGTCTAGTGACAAAGCTGTTGTCAATGTAGGTAAGTTAAGATCTAAGATGTTATTTTCATAGGTTGCTCCATAGGCATTGTATAAACCTTCTACTTTAGCCTGGAACGTTGGTTGCCATCTGCCTATCATGTTAGAAGGAATGGTAACGTTGAATTCGTTCTCATCAGCATTAGTAGTTGGGAAAACCGTGTTGATCCCTGGACGACCCATTTGGTCTTCCTGAGCGAACGTTCCTGTAAAGTCAGTTTGCGCAGGGTTTCCTGTCAAATCATCGTCGTCATTACAACTAATGGTAATGGCTGCTAGCGCTACTACGGCGATCGCGTATTTTATATTGAATATTTTCATTTGTCTAAATTTTAAAATGTTGATTATTATCCTCTTCTCTTAGTTTCTACCCATACGTTATAGGAAGCTGGAAGACCAGTTGTAGCACCCAACAATTGATCAACAATATGCGGTGGTGCAGTTCCCAGCATTGCATTTGGGATTTCAATGATAATCGCATTCACGTTAAGAGGACGGAAAAAGTTATTTCCTGTAGATCCAAAACCTGCTGCGGGAGCTGTTCCTACTACCGTATTGAATTGTTCAAAATCAAAGAAGAATGCATCTTGACGTTGTCCTGCAAAATAACTAACTCCATTGACAGTAGTTTGACTACCTATAGCTACAGAAGCTTTAAATTGGTTGGTGTCAATAGTACTGTTCAATCCAGTCTGTCCAGGCTTGTAAGGACCAAAGAAAAACATTTCATCTCCTTGACGCAATGCTTGGATAACAAGATCTTCCGTCACTCCAGGAACAGATCCTTCTGCACCAGTATTGTCAATGTTGATCTCAATCAAAACGTTTTCGTCAAATTGAGCGTTTGCATCTCCGGCAGGCAAGGTTACTACAAAAGTGGTAGCAGCAGTGTTAGCTCCTTCAAATGCGTAAAAGTCGGCGATGTCAGACGTTGTTCCACCAACGGCTGGAGCATCGAGGTGGTCAGCTGCAATAAAGATACCGGCTGCGGCACATACTGCGATACTAGACCAAAGGGCAATTTTTTTCATGTGTAATTTATTTTATTGATTATACCAAACTTACGCAGGTATGCTCGCTGCGGTTTCCAAACCTTTGTTAAACAAATCCAAATGAAAACCAAATTAACTGATTTTAAGACCCTAACCTTCCAACCAGATCTTAAAATCTTTCACTTTTTCCCTACTCACAACCAATTCGAGCTCTTCGAAGGAAGCTATTTTAACCTTCAATCGGGAATTGGTATAGGCAATAATGTCTGTAATGGCACGCACATGAACAATGGCTTGCCTAGAAATACGGAAGAACTTCTTGGGGTCCAATTCCATTTCAACGGCTTCCAGTTTGATGTCCAGTAGATAGTTCCTACCGTTGGGGAGGTTGATGTAGGTGCCCTTATTTTCAGAATAAAAGAGCTGGATCTCATCTGCCGTGAAGAGTTTGATGTGCTCGCCTACCTTAACCGTGAATCGGTTTTTATAAGTTTGCCGGTGGGCACTTAGCAGTCTGGCGATTTGTTGGAGATCGATGGGTTGGGTGTGAACTAGGGTGCTTTGGTTTTTTTCGCTTTCGTCCGGTGTCGTGGCAAGGGATAAACTTCTTCGTCGCAAAGCGTCTTGAAAGCGTGCCTTAAACTTATTCACCGCCTGCTCCAATTCTACCGCATCAATAGGTTTGAGCAAATAATCAATACTATTGAGCTTGAACGCCTGCAGCGCATACTCGTCATAGGCAGTGGTAAAGATGATGGCGCTATCCACCTGGACGTGATCAAAAATCTCAAAGGACAGCCCATCACTCAACTGGATGTCAAGGAATATCAAGTCTGGTGCAGGAGTGCTGGATAAGTGCTCTACCGCTTCTTTCACAGAATGAACGGAATTCTCTACTTTCAGATCCAACTTTTCCAGCATCCGTTGCAGGCGGCGGGCCGCTGGTTTCTCATCTTCTACAATCAATACGTTCATGTTTCTAGTTTTGATTGTTTAAATCTTCCTTTTCCATGATTTCCCGCAGTTTGCGTTCTTCCCAGTCTTTTGAGGTCAATGGATTCCATCTAAAGGTTTTGACCGCATGGCTGGCCAGTCCTATGCCCCAACCCAATAGCGGGAACAGGAACCATGGGAAAACCCATTGATTTTGGTAATAGTTGAGTCCCGCGAGTCCTAGGTTAATGAGTACATATATAAGGACATGGTTGTAAAAGGCTTTGAGCTCTTCCACCCGGGCACGCGCCCTGGCGTATTTTTCTTGATAGGTTTCCGTTGCTTTCATGATTAGAAATTTTTGTCGTTCATTAATTGGTCGATCTTATTTTTTTGCCAGTCGCGCCCTAGCAATAGGTCACGGTCAAAGTTTTTCATGTATTGGAATAACACCCCTATTCCCATCCCTATCGCTGGAAAGATGACCCATGGAAAATCTGAGGTCATGTAATTCAATACGGCTAGAAAACTAAGGATCAAAACCGCCTTTAATAGCTCATCATAAAACTCTTTGATGTTTCTAACACGTTCCTTTGCCTTCATGAGCTTGAGGTCTTCTACTTTTAAGTCCAGAACAGATTCTTTTATAGGTTGTGCTTGTTCTAGATCCAGTAAGGGCAGATTGACCTTAAAGGATTCGTTCGACTTTTCAATGGTCATTTGATCAAGTGTCAACAAGGCATAGCGCGATGCGATATTATTCAAACCCACGCCGGTGCTGTTTCCCAGTACCTGCTTTTGTTGTAGGTTATTTTCTACCACCAGCGTAGCGCCGCGCTCATAAATAGAAAGCTTGAGAGGGCTTCCAGTACTAATGATATTGTGCTTTACCGCATTTTCTATGAGCAGTTGCAGGGATAAGGGTACCATTTGCAATTGAGGATTTGAAACCGTTTCAGGAATTTGAACTTCCAGACTGTCTTCAAAACGCATTTTGAGCAGTCCTATGTAGGTGCGCGCAAAGGCCAACTCCTCCTCTATTCCCACCAACTGCTTGCCGCGCTGTTCCAACACATAGCGATAGACTTTAGATAAAGAGGTGGTAAAATTGATAGCGGCCTCTGGATTTTCTTCTATTAAGGACACCAGGACGTTCAAACTATTAAAGAGAAAATGGGGATCCAGTTGATTCTTTAATGCATCAAACTGGGCGGTGGCAGATCTGGCAATGACTTTTTGCTCCTTGATCCGGGACTGTTGCAGTTCCTGATAGAAATAGAAGGCATGAAAAATAAGGGTAATGACTAAAGTGATCCCGATACCGAACAGGTACCAAGAGGTTCGTTGAGACGCCATGAAGTCTTCCCATGACATTCCATAAATAAGGATTCTGGTCACAACGATCAACACGAACAAGGTGATGACCGTCACCACTACAGACCCCAAAACACCAGCAATAAGGCGTTTCAATGGCGTTTTAGACCAGGACAGATACGTATTTAAAATGTTGAAATAAGTATCATTGACAAAGGTCAAGAAAAAGGCAAACATAAAATTGATCGCATAATCCTCCAGCCAGTCGTAAAGCCCCTCCAGCTTATTTCCTAAGGCAAAGTTGATCAGTGAAATCGCTATAGCGATAATGGCACTGACCCAAATGATTCTGGTGATGGGTGTGTATTTCATGGGTCACTGGGTTCAGTTCTTAAATGTAATTCTTATTCAAGAACGACCCAAAGATGCGGCAACACGCCCCTTTAAAAAAAGTCCTCCTACCCAATTGTCAAAAGGGAACGCTGAACTGTAGAAAAAGGTGCATTAGGTGCTAGTTGTGGAGCGTTACCTCTGGAAACTCAATTTTAATCTCGCTCAGCAATTGCAGATTTCCAGCCTCGAACGCATCGTCCAGATCTTCCAGTTGGGGATCCTGCTTGCTGGATTTATAATTGTTGTAATCCTGCACGATGATACCGTTGAGGTTTCTACGGTTTACGCTTTCGCGAAAGCGGAATCCACAATCGTCCTCACAATAGGAATAGGCGATATAGTCGATGAGAAAATCTTGCGTGTCGATCCAGTACACAAAAACGTCCTCGTGGTCCTCACCACCGCCGTCTTCCTTAAAAGTCACCTGAATCTCGTAATAGTTGCTGTCCTTAATGCTGTCCATCCCTATCAATTTGAGGTTCACGGCATCGCCATCCAGACCGTAGGGCAATTGGGCAAAATAGATCACAGAATTTACGGAAGATTTGTAGCGCTGTGCCATGGAATCCTTGAGTACCACAAGGGAATCGTTGAAATGACGTGTAAAACCCTGGTTGTCCAGCTGGTCGATCACCTTCTTGTCCCCTTGCTGGAAACTACGCACATAGGTAAAGTTCCCATCGTTGCGGTCCACACTATAATTGATGCCCCTAAACATAAAGTCCAAGCGGGCATTTGTGGCGAGGTCTGCACCGTGGGCCTGAATGGTTTTGTCCATTATTTCTTGTGCTGTGGGTTCTGGATCACCACAGGAAACAAGCATGAGACTGAGTATAACCGCGCTTAGAGATAGGATATTTTTCATTTCACAAATATATAACGAACGACTCAGACTGTTAAATTATATTTGCACTTCATGGATTTCAAGAATAACGTACAGATCAAGAACCGCAAGGCGCGCTTTGAATATGAACTGCTGGACAAATATACCGCAGGCATTGTGCTTACTGGTACTGAAATCAAGGCCATCCGGTTGGGAAAAGCAAGTATTGCAGAGGCCTTTTGTGAGTTCAAGGACGATGAGTTGTGGATCATCAACATGACGGTACAGGAATATTCACATGCCACGCATTTTAACCATACGCCCAAAGCAGCACGTAAACTATTGCTGCAGCGCCGTGAGTTGAAAAAATTGTACAAAGACGTGACCAACTCTGGAAACACCATTATTCCTATTGTGATGTTCATCAGCGACCGTGGGTTTGCTAAAGTACAGATCTCTCTTGCCAAAGGGAAAAAACTCTTTGACAAACGCGAAACCATGAAGAATCGCGACAACAAAAAACGTCTGGACCAGATTAAAAAAACCTACAACGCCTAAACTTTTGAACTTCTATTAAGTCTATGAAGGGAACTAAAGTTAGTTTGCAACTGCTACACCACCTATAATGGATGGCACCAATCAACCCTCTCAACATTCTTTATGAAGTCACTTTACGCTTTTGTTTTTTTTCTTATTCCTTTTCTTACTTATAGCCAGATCACCGGGTCTGTAAAAGATACCGCTGGAGAACCTATCCCCTTTGCTTCCATATTTATTAAAAACACCTACACGGGAACGTCGACAAATGTGGATGGCATTTTCCTGTTGGAATTCAAAAAGACAGGAACACATACCCTGGTCTTTCAAAGTCTGGGGTACAAAACTGTTGAAAAAACGGTAGACATCTCAAAACTTCCCTTCATTCAAAATGTGGTTTTAGAGGAGCAATCCACATCTCTGGACGAAGTAGTGGTCAAGAGCAACGAGAATCCCGCAAACCGCGTCATACGGGAAGCTATTAAAAACCGGGAAGCAAATAGGTTAAAAACCTCCAGCTACACCGCAGACTTCTACTCGCGTGGGTTGTGGCGTATGGAAGATGTTCCAGAGAAGTTCCTTGGGCAAGAAATAGGCGATCTAGGTGGCTCCCTGGATTCTCTAGAACGCAGCGGGATCGTGTATTTATCAGAAACCGTGAGTGAGATTGCCTATGAAGCCCCAGATAATTTCAAGGAGTTCATTACCGCCAGCAAGGTAAGCGGCGATGATCAAGGATTTAGCGTCAACAGTGCAGAAGGTGCCAACTTTGACTTCTATAACAACACTGTTGATCTAAACAACCGCATCGTCTCCCCCATTGCAGATTATGCCTTTAATTACTACAAATACAAGTTAGTAGGAACCTTCTTTGACAGCAACAATTTCCTGATCAATAAAATTGAGGTGATCTCTAGACGTCCTAACGACAATACCTTTGATGGGATCATCTACATTGTGGAAGATCAGTGGACCATTTATGGACTGGAACTAAGCACATCCGGCCAAAACATCAATGTTCCCGTGATCAAAGAGCTGACCTTCCAACAGGATTTCTCTTACGAGCCTGCCCGTAAGGAATGGGTCAAACGCACGCAGAATATCGTTTTCTCTTTTGGATTGTTTGGTTTCAAGGGAAATGGACGTTTTATAGCAAATTATACAAACTACGATTTTAGTCCGCAATTTGATAAGAAAACCTTTGGCCCAGAAACGCTGGCGTTTAATAGAGAGGCCAACAAGAAAGACAGCCTCTACTGGAAAACCGTACGACCAGTGCCGTTGACGGTAGAGGAAACTAAGGAATACGTGAAGAAAGATAGCATCGCCGCCGTGCGCAACGATCCCAAGTATAAGGACAGCGTGGATGGAGTCAATAATAAGTTCCAATTACAAAAGATCTTGACGGGATATTCCTATAGAAATTCAAACAAACAGTCCACCCTGCGCTACAATGGGGTTATAGGCCTGGATAATGTGGAAGGATTCAATACGGTGCAAGGCTTTATCGTGGGTACGGGAGTTAGTTATACTAAAGGTTTTGATGAAGATTACAACAGTGCTTTCAGTACAGGAGTCAACTTCAACTATGGGTTTGATGACGAGCGGTTGCGCTATACCGCTTATGCTAACTACAGGTTCAACCGCATCAACCGCAGGACCATCAGTCTTTCTGGAGGGACAAGAACCAGCCAGATCAATAGCACCAACCCTATTTCCAGTCTGGAGAATAGCATTTCCAGTCTGTTCTTTGAACGCAACTTTGCTAAGTTCTATGAGCTGGATTACGGCCGCATAGGCTATTCTGAAGAGGTGGCTAACGGCTTTTTCCTTTCAGGATCCGTAGGTTATGAAAAACGCCAGCCGTTACAAAATAATACAGACCAGGTCTGGTTTACACAGTCAGACGTGGATTACACGCCCAATAATCCATTGCTGCTGGATAACCAGCGATTGGGATTTGTGGACGAGCATGAGCTTTTAAAAACCAGTTTTTCGGTAACCATAAAACCTGGACAGAAATACCAGAGCTATCCAGATCAAAAAGTGAACATTACCAATGAGAAGTACCCGACCATTAATTTAGGTTATGAAGGCGGTTTTGCAGCCAGCAGCGACAACTACAATTTTCACCAGTTGCGTGCCAGTGTGTACCAGAATTTTGATCAGGGGAATTTGGGCCGTTCCAGCTATTGGGTGAATGCAGGAACCTTTTTGAATGCAGACGGTATTTCATTAGTAGACCGCCAGCACTTTAATGGCAACCAGTTGCGCTATAAGTTACAGGCGTTGAATCCCTATGGATTTGGATTGCTGGATTACTATGATTACAGTACGAATAAATCCTATGCACAGGTACACCTGCAGCACGATTTTAAAGGCTATATATTAGGAAAGATTCCTGGCATCAACCAGCTCAACTATGATTTGATCCTAAGCGCCAAAGCCCTGATGACAGAGCGCAAGCCCTATTATGAAGTCAGCGCAGGAATAGACAATATAGGTTTTGGCTCCTTCAGACCCTTTAGAGTGGATTACGTGCGCAGCATCACTAGTGAGCGGAACTATGGGGCCTTTGTGGTTGGGATCAATTTTGGGTTGTAGGATTAGTTCGCTTCCGCGAAAGCTGAATGCCACAGCATTCCTGCATAGCCGAAATTAAATGCTTCATTTTTAAAACATGCGTTTATACCCTCGTTGTACAACATTTTGACAAAAAAAATGTGACAAAATTGAAAACGCAAGTCTTATTAACAGGAATAAAAAACTGATTATTTCGGTTATTGTTTCATGACAACCATAATATCGAAATGTCTCCATTGATATAATTCAATAGATTCAATTTTATATATTCTTAATAATCAATTACCTACCACTTATGAAAAAAACCCTTTTGATGATTGTATTTCTGTTTTCAATTTTAGCTGTAAAGGCTCAAAATCAAATTGATACAACTATAAATCTAAATGAAAGGAAAAATGAAGTAAAACTTAATGTTGTATTTCCCCTCCTTGGCACTTTCGAGGCTGCGTATGAAAGAAGCTTAAATCAAAAATCATCATTGGGTATTTCTGTCTTAAGTGTTTTTAATAATGAAAACTCGAATGAGGATACAAATTATTTCATCACACCTTATTACAGAAGATATTTTGGTAAAAAATATTCATCAGGTTTCTTTGCCGAAGGATTCGGAACGCTTAGTTCAATTGATGGAAAAAGAACAGAAGATATAGACGGTAATTTAACAATGAATGAAAATCCAGATGTTATTGATTTTTCACTCGGATTGGGTCTAGGTAGCAAATGGGTTACGAAAAGCGGATTTCTTTTTGAAGTAAATTTTGGCTTGGGAAAACTTTTATTCAATGCTGACAAAACTGATCATGATCAAGTAGCAAGATTCGGAGTTCACTTTGGCTATCGTTTTTAATACATTTATTGAACAAGAAAACGTTGTACAATCGAGTAGACGGCTCTGCCAGTAACTGACAGAGTTCGCCTCTCATACCACCGTACCCTTCGACTGCGCTCAGGATAGACCAAGCGGGTCTCGTATACGGCGGTTCGATAATGAAACTTATCGTTTGTAGTATTCACTCAAACTAACATAACCTTTCTTCTTTAACCTGTTGATGGTAATCGTTGTACGTAGAATAAGGCTTTGGGCAACTGTCCAGCCTCCCATTCATGTACGACTCCAGGTGTAGGCTTGGTCGTGGTTAATCCATAGCGCATCAGGCATTCTAAATGCTACCCATGAGGCTTCATATTTCAAATCTATTACATATCTTCATCATATAAAACTAAAGTGGATCTGGTAACTACCCGAAGGTGGGAACGCCTCATATGCATTCTGCCTTTGCCGTTGTGTTGCAATTAAGATGAACCTATTTACAAGAAATAAAGACCTGAACTTTTCAAAAGAAAACATTGAGTCACTGACCAAAAGTGTGACTGAATTGAAGAACGTTTTAACCGAAATT
>Ga0209309_10000050_pt1 | contig 168438 bp, 164 predicted proteins | sample COGITO_mtgs_1204_2_FD_184807 | JGI IMG/M metagenome (GOLD analysis project Ga0209309, IMG submission 184807) | Pelagic marine microbial communities from North Sea - COGITO_mtgs_120412 (SPAdes) (version 2) | ecosystem: Environmental > Aquatic > Marine > Epipelagic ... | reverse complement strand
GAGTTACTATCTTTGCTCATATTTGAAAATCTCCTGAAATTATGTTTGAATTTGATCAATACCTTGGCTTTTTAGCTTTTCTTATTATTTTAACCATGGGATTTTGGTTAATGATATTTTTAATGAGTATTCTTCCTTACTGGATAGGTGGTTCATTATTAGAAAAGTATAAAATGAAAAAAGAAAAGAAACGTCTGGAAAGAGAAGAGAATTCTAGAAAGAATTTATCTTAAATAATTTCCGGATTTATCTCTTTTAGAATTCTTTTTGAATTCTAATTTAGAGAGCGGGATTAAATCAAACGTATCTTTATAACATAAAAAAGGTGGTCTAAAATTTAGACCACCTTTTTTATGTTTAAGTTAGAAGGGATTATCCTTCATAATCTCCTCCATCCTCACTAGCGTTTTCTCTTTTACGTTGAGATTCCTTCTTCTGATTGAATCTGTACATAAAAGACAATGTAATTTGTCGTTCTCTCCATTGGAATTCACTTTCCTGAACAAATCTATCTGTAGTAGTTATAGAGTTTCTTTTTCTTGAATTCAGTAAATCCGAAACATTTAAAGTTAGAGTTGCCTTGTCTTTAAATATGTCTTTGCTCACTGCCATGTCTATAGATAAAATACCATCACTTTTAGTTTGAGAATTTTCTTGCTTTCCTCTGTAAAATGCATTTGTTTGCCAATCTATGCTTGCAGGCAAACTCACTTTAGAACTAAAACGTGCAAACCAGCTATTGTTTTTAGATCCATAATCTATTCCATTGTAATCTCCGTCTTTTTCAAATTGGAAATAATTAAAACTACCATTCAATCTTAACCATTTTGCTGGATTATAAAGAACCCCAGCTTCTGCACCAATACGTTGCTCACTAGAAAGGTTGATTGGGATAGTTCTAATAATTTCTGTACCGTTAAATAATTGTCCGGTTCCTTGTTGTACTCTTTCGAAAGAATTGGTTTCATACTGATAGTAAACAGAAGAAGTAAGGGTTAATTTTTCCCATCTCTTTAAATATCCAAGATCATAAGCATTGGCGTAAGAAGGTGCTAAATTAGGGTTTCCTTGAAATACATTGGTTCTACTAGATCTTGAAGGGAAAGGATTGATAAACCAACCTCTTGGTCTGTTAATCCTTCTATTATAACCCAAAGTTACATTTTCAGTTTCACTCAGTTCATAAATTAAATTAACCGTTGGAAACAACCCTAAATAATTATTATCAAAATTGGTGTCTATAGGAAAACCAAATTCTGTTTCAATTTCATCATCGGTTAGTGGACTATCAATCTTTCCTTTTAATTGAGTGTTTTCCAATCTCAATCCAAGCAAGAATGAAAATTCACCAAATTTTGTTCCGTATTGAGAATAAACAGCATTTACATTTTCGGTATATGAAAATACATTGGTTAGCGGACTTAACTCTAATTGTTGGCTAATAGAATCTTGAACATCTAATCTATAATCTGTAATTTCTTCTTTAAAATTACCTCTATAACCTGCTTCAAATTGAGAATCTTCTCCAATTGGTAGTACGTAATCTGTTTGTACTAAATATTCTGTTTGATTTTCTTCATTCATTACTTTTTCTGAAGGTAGAAATCCAGCTATATTGGGAGTATTTTCAAATAAAGGAGTTTCTGTAATAAAAGAAGGTTCTTTATCATTGCTTTTTTCATACTGAAAATCTGCAGTAATTTGATGTCCTTTTTCATTGAATTTGTTCATATAGTTCAAAGCAAACTGAAAACTATTGTCATCTTCTTTCTGAATTTCTTCGCGTAAAGTTTGTAGCTGTAATTGGTTGTTTGAAAACTTATCGGTGTAATTGGTCGTGATATCTTTATCATTTCCAAATCTCCAGAAACCGGTAGCGGTAATAGAAGACATATCATTTAAGTAATATTCAATTCCAAGATTGGTATTAAAACCTCTATTTAATCTATCATAATCTCTATTTTCTAGCACTCTGTCAAAATCTCCATTAGAATAACGAGTATCAAAATTGGCATGCCCAGGTCCTTTTCTATAATTGTAACCTGTAGTATTAAAAATATTGAATTTGTCTGTTCTTAAGTTAACGTTAGCAGTAACGCCGTAAGTTTCTGGAATTCCAATATTGGTCGTTAAAGAGCCATTCAAACCAAGGGTTTTCTCTTTTTTAAGAATAATGTTCAGGATACCTGCAGTTCCTTCAGCATCATATCTTGCAGAAGGAGATGTTATTACTTCTACGCGTTCTATTGCATCTGCAGGCAATTGCCCTAACACATCTGTAGAACCAAATCCTGCCATGGCTGAAGGCTTACCATTAATAAGAATTTTCACATTCTCATTTCCTCTTAAACTAATTCCTCCTTCTACATCTACAGATACAGATGGAACGTTGTTTAAGGCATCACTTACAGTACCACCGGCTGTTGTAAGATCTTTACCAATATTATAGATCTTCTTATCAAGTCTTACTTCTACCTGTGTAGTTTCAGCTCTTACAACAACTTCGTCTAAACTATCTGAACTCAAACCAAGTTGGATGGTCCCCAAATTTAGATCTGAAGAAACTGCTTTGTTATTGAAATTTTTGCTTTGGAAAGAGATAAATTCAATTTTCACATTGTAGGTACCTGCAGGAACATCAATAGAAAAATTACCTTTTATATCTGTAACCCCACCATTAACATAGCTGGGATTATTCACATTGGTTATAGAAACAGTAGCATATTCTAAAGGCACTCCAAGATCGTCATCTACAACTTTTCCTGAAATATTAAACTCTTTTTCCTGTGCGAAAACTGAATTGTGAAGTGAAAAAACAAAAATCAGCAAAGAGCTGATGAGAAGCATTTTTTTGGTGGTCATAACATAATTTTGTTGTTAGACCTATTAAGGTATCAATGGTTTAATGAACCATTGTTAAAATCATGTTATAACCGCCAAAATTTTAATATTGTTAACTTACCTGTTTGATTATGAATCCATAATACGGTTAGGGATTTTTTTATTTATTCCAACGTAAGCATCAAATTGAGCAGGACTCATCAATCTTCTTAACCTTTTATGCTCATTAGCCTGTACTTTTTGTAGTCTCTGAATTTTATTAGTAGAAAGCTCCCCGTTAATGATCTCATTCTTTCTAATAGTGAATTCAATAATAATATCTTCCAGTTGTAAAGATTGTTCCTCAGAAAGACCAATTTTATCTTTCCAGGTAAGTGATATTTCTCTTGCAATATCTTCAAGATCTTTACGATTTCTACGATGCAAAAAGATATGCGTATAAACAAATCCTCCAACCAGCAGCGTTGATAATCCTAATAATAGGAGTCTGTTTTGTAGTTTCATGATTTGATTTTTTTTTTCTGGTTATGTTATAAAGTATCTTTAAGCAAATATTGAATGTTAGAAGGAGGTCTTCCAATTACAGCAAGTTTCTCATCTTCAACAATAGGTCGCTCTATCAATTTAGGATTTTCTACCATTACTTTTATCAGTTCTACCTTTTCAAATTTTTTATTCTTAAAATTCTCCTTCCAGATCTTTTCATTCGCCCTCACCAACATTTCTGGTTCAATCTTTAATTTACCTAACAGTTTCGTTAATTCTTCTTCGGTAAGAGGTTCTTTTAAATACTCTCTAATACTGAAATCTTTTCCAGAATTTTTAAGAATATCCAAGCCTTCTCTAGATTTCGAACATCTCGGATTGTGATAAATTATTAGCATCCCCATTAATATTTAGCTTTAAAATACGTATTAAATTTCAATTTTATTTAATCAGTCAAGATTTTAATCAATCTTCATGCCGTTGACCCATCATCATTAAATAAGCCTTTAAAAATTGATCGATGTCTCCGTTCATAATAGCTTCTACATTTCCAGATTCTTCAGCGGTACGAACGTCTTTTACAAGTTTATAAGGATGCATTACATAATTTCTAATTTGTGATCCCCATTCTATCTTCATTTTAGAATCTTCAATTTCCCTGCGTTGGGCTTGTTGTTTTTGAAGTTCGATCTCGTATAGTTGACTTTTTAAAAGCTGCATAGCTTTGGTCTTGTTGTCTAACTGAGATCGGGTTTCGGAATTTTCTACCACGATTCCAGAAGGAGCATGTCTAAGTCTAACGGCAGTTTCTACCTTATTTACATTTTGACCTCCCGCACCAGAAGATCTCATGGTTTCCCAAGAAATATCAGATGGATTGATCTCAATTTCAATAGTGTCATCTGCCAATGGATACACGTAGACAGAAGCAAAAGAGGTGTGTCTTTTGGCGTTACTATCAAATGGTGAAATTCTTACTAATCGGTGCACACCGTTTTCTCCCTTAAGCCAACCGAACCCATAATCGCCTTCAATTTCAAGGGTTACAGTTTTAATTCCGGCAACTTCTCCAGCTTGGTAGTTAAGTTCTTTAATCTTGTAGCCATGCTTTTCTGCCCACATAAGATACATACGCATGAGCATTTCTGCCCAATCGCAACTTTCTGTACCACCGGCACCTGCAGTTATTTGTAATACAGCACTCAAACTATCACCTTCTTCAGAAAGCATATTTTTGAATTCCATATTTTCTATAACATCCAGCGCTTTGGTATGTCTGGATTCTACATCTTCTGCAGTAGCTTCTTTTTCTTTATAGAATTCGAAGATTACTTCAAGATCATCAACTAAAGTTTCGGCAGTATGATAATCATTTACCCACTTTTTTTCAGCGTTTAATTCGCGCATCATTACCTCGGCCTTTTTGGGATCATTCCAAAAATCCGGAGCAAAAGTTTTTTCCTCTAAATTGGTGATTTCTATTTGTTTGGCATCAACGTCAAAGATACCTCCTTAACGCTACCAGGCGATCTTTGAGTTCTTTAATATGGTCTGTTGTGATCATTATCTTATAGTTTTATAATGTAAAAATAGAATTAAAGGCGGCTTCAGGAAAGTATTTAACGATAATTTTATAGTTTTAGGCAGATAAATAAAAACAGCAGGAAGTATTGTAAATATTGATATTCCGCTTCAGTTTATACAAGAAGCTTGAGAATCAAATGTTTTGATGCAGATGTTTTCAGAATAAAAGGAAAATTAAAAGAAATTAGAATGAAGTCAAAAGAAATAGATCTAAGAAGTGATACAGTAACAAGACCTACAAAAGAGATGTTGCAAGCCATTATGAGTGCAAAAGTGGGGGATGATGTTTACAAAGAAGATCCTACGGTAAATGCTTTAGAAGAAAAGTTGGCAAAAATGTTTGGAAAAGATGAAGCCCTATTCTTTCCAACTGGAAGTATGGCCAATCAAGCGGCTATAAAATTGCATACACAGCCGGCAGAGCAATTAATTTGTGATAAATGGGCACATGTTTTTAATTATGAAGGAGGAGGAGTATCATTTAATAGTGGTGTTTCTTGTAAGTTGGTAGATGGGGATAGAGGCCTTATTACAGCAGCAATGGTGGAAGATAACATCAATCCACCAGATTTTTATCATAGTCCGTTAACGAGTCTGGTATGCCTTGAAAACACCACTAATAAAGGGGGAGGGGCTTGTTATGATCTGGATACTATAAAAGAGATTAGAAAAGTTTGTAACACTCATGGCTTAGGTTTGCACTTAGATGGCGCGAGATTATTTAATGCAATTGTAGCTAAAAAACAAAATCCTAAAGATTTTGGAAAGTTGTTCGATACAATTTCTGTTTGTTTATCTAAAGGTTTAGGAACTCCCATGGGTTCTGTTTTAATAGGGAATAAAGACTTGATGAAAAATGCTATTAGAGTTCGGAAAGTACTTGGTGGAGGAATGCGCCAAATGGGCTTTATGGCTGCTGCTGGAATTTACGCTTTAGATCATCATATAGAACGACTCGCTGAAGATCATAAAAGAGCAGATGATATTGCGCTGGTATTAAGAGCTCAAGAATATATCTCTGAAGTGGAACCAGTAGAAACCAATATTATTATTTTCTATTTAAAAGATGCTACCAAAGAAAAGAGTTTTATGGAACAGCTTCAAAAGGAAAACATACGAATAAGTAACATGGGGAATGGTAAACTGAGGATAGTTACCCACTTAGATTATCCAGAAGAAAGCCACCAAAGGTTTCTAGGAGTTCTGAAGGGAATTCAATTTTAATGATAGTAAAGCTTAACAGAAGATTATAAAAATTGAAGGGGTGTAAACTTTTTAAGTTCTCTATTTTTAGGAAGAATTAAAATTAGAGATAAAATGAAGAATTTAATACCAAGGCAAGAAGTTCCTGAACTTATTGTAGATACAGTAAATGGAATGACATGGAATCTTCGTGACCATCAACCTGAGAATTTTACAATGGTTGTTTTTTATAGAGGTTTACATTGTCCTGTTTGTAAATCTTACTTAGAAGAATTGAACTCTAAAATAGAGCAATTTAGAGATAAAGGCGTAAATGTTATTTGTATAAGTGCCAATACAAAAACGCTAGCAGAAGAAACAACCACTAAGTGGGATATAGATAAATTAACCATTGGTTTTGACTTTTCCATAGAAAATGCTAGAAAATGGGATCTTTTTGTTTCTGAAGGAGTAAGCGATAAAGAACCAGATGTGTTTTTTGAGCCTGGTTTATTATTAATAAGACCAGATAGAACACTATATGCAGCATCAATACAAACTATGCCATTTGCAAGACCAAAATTTGATGATCTACTTAAATCTATTTCCTTTGTTTTAGATAAAGATTATCCAGCTAGAGGAGAAGCATAGTCCTATTTTACTAAAAATTAAAAATGAGCCAAATGAAAATAATATTTCATTTGGCTCATTTTGCATTATTGAAAAAGGGATTTTAAGAAGCCTTTTTTTTATTTGAACATGTCTAAACCTGGAATATCTGGCATTCCATCTTTGGCAACAGCAGCCAATTCTGTCTCATTAATTTCATGAGCCCTTTTAATTGCCTTATTCAAGGTAAGCACTAAGTAATCTTCTAATTGCTCTTTATCTTCCATCAATTCATCGGAAATAGATACATTTCTAATCTCTCTAGTTGCAGTAATGGTAATTTTTAAAAGGCCATCGGCAGATTGTTCATCAATTAAAACAGTCTTTAAACGTTCTTTAGTTTCTTCTACTTTTTGTTGGGTTTCTTTGATTTTATTCATCATTCCCATCATATCTCCAAACATATTTATCTCTTTTAGAATTATAAAATTCAAAATTAGTAAATTCAATGCATAAAATAGCTAAATATGCTTACACTCTTAGTTATTTTGATAGGAAGCTTTACCTTTGTATCAGCAAAAAAATGAATCCATTGAAAAAAGAAATTCTTGCCCCACTAGCCTTAAAAAAAGCTACAAAGTTACAAGCTCATAATCAAGTTAGAATAGACGACTATTATTGGATGAATGATAGGGAAAATCCTGCCGTGATTAACTATCTTGATAATGAGAATGAGTATAACGATAAAATGACGGCTCATACCAAAGACTTTCAAAAACAACTTTTTAAGGAAATGAAGGGGAGAATTAAAGAAGATGATTCTTCTGTACCTTATAAACTTCATGGATATTGGTATTTAACCAGATTTGAAAAAGGGAAAGACTATCCCGTATATTCTAGAAAGAAAGAAACTTTAGACGTCCAAGAAGACATCTTGTTTGATGTGAACCAGATGGCAGAAGGTTTTGACTATTATAGTCTTGGTGGTTTAAATGTGAGCCCAGATAATAAAATGGTTGCATTTGGTGTAGATACGGTAAGTAGAAGAAAATATACCATTCGTATTAAAAACTTAGAATCTGGAGAACTTCTAAAAGAGGAAATTCATACTACCACAGGGGGATCTACGTGGGCTAACGATAATAAAACACTTTATTATACCAAAAAAGATGAGCAAACTTTAAGGTCTAACCAGATCTATAAGCATATTTTAGGTACAGATCCAAAAGATGATGAGTTGGTTTATGAAGAACATGATGAAACTTTTAATACCTACATTTATAAATCTAAATCTCAGAAATATTTAATAATTGGTTCTCATAGCACATTGACTAGCGAGTACAGAATTTTAGATGCTAATAACCCAGAAGGCGATTTTAAAATATTTCAAACCAGAGTTCGAGGCTTGGAATATGGAATTAGCCATTATGAAGATCATTTTTATGTACTTACCAATGAAGGTGGTGCCACTAATTTTAAGTTGATGAAAACTCCTGTAGAAAATACAGAGATTCAATATTGGGAAGAAGTGATTCCGCATAGAGAAGATTATTTATTAGAAGACATCGATATTTTTGAAAATTACTTGGTGGTAAGCGAACGTAATAATGGTCTTAATAAAATAAAGATCACCAAATGGGATACCGGCGAAAGCTATTTTGTGCCTTTTGATAATGAAACCTATACTGCATTTACCAGTATCAATCCAGATTTTGATACAGATATTCTACGATATACCTATAACTCTTTAAATACACCAACTTCTGTAGTAGATTTTAATATGGCTACAAAAGAAAAAACAGTGCTAAAAGAGCAAGAGGTTTTAGGAGGCAATTTTAATAAAGATAATTACTTAACAGAGAGAATTTGGGCAGAAGCTGAAGATGGAACACAAATACCGGTTTCTCTAATTTATAAAAAAGGAATTAAGAAAGACGGGACAAATCCATTACTTCAATATGCTTATGGATCTTATGGATCTACTATAGATCCTTATTTCTCAACTACAAGATTGAGTTTGCTTGATAGAGGGTTTATTTATGCAATTGCTCATATTAGAGGAGGAGAATATTTAGGAAGATCTTGGTACGAAGAAGGGAAATTGCTTCAAAAACGAAATACTTTTACAGATTTTATAGATGTTTCCAAACATTTAATAGCTCAAAAATATACCTCCAATAATCATTTATATGCCATGGGTGGTTCTGCCGGAGGATTATTAATGGGAGTAATTATAAATATGGCACCTCAATTGTATAATGGAATTATAGCTGCTGTTCCATTTGTAGATGTAGTTACTACCATGTTAGATGACAGTATTCCATTAACCACTGGAGAGTATGATGAATGGGGAAATCCTAACGATAAAGAGTATTACGAATATATGCTAAGCTATTCCCCTTATGACAATGTTAAGAATCAAGACTACCCAAATATGTTGGTAACAACAGGATTGCATGATTCTCAAGTGCAATATTGGGAACCTGCTAAATGGGTTGCCAAGCTAAGAGAAAAGAAAACAGACGATAATATTTTATTATTTCATACCAATATGGATGCAGGCCATGGCGGAGCTTCAGGAAGGTTTGAAGCCCTCAAAGAAGTAGCAGAAGAGTATGCATTTTTACTGGACCTTGAAGGAATTGCCTTATAATTCAAAAATTTCCCGTAAATTTGGGCGGTTTTTGTGATTAAGATTATTTTAACTTTTTGGAAATAATCAGAAACAAACTAAAGTTGCAAAAGAATTTCATTTATGAAAGAAGAGATACAGGTTTATGACAATGTATTACAATTAATAGGGAATACCCCGTTGATACATTTAAACTCCATCACTAAAGATTTCAAAGGATCTTACGCTGCAAAAGTGGAAGCCTTTAATCCAGGACACTCTACAAAAGATAGAATTGCTCTTTATATTATTGAAGAAGCAGAGAAAAAAGGTATTCTAAAGCCGGGTGATACTATTATTGAAACTACCTCAGGTAATACTGGATTTAGTATTGCAATGGTAAGCATCATTAAAGGGTATGAGTGTATACTTGCAGTAAGTTCAAAATCTTCTAAAGACAAGATTGACATGCTAAAAACAATGGGGGCCAAAGTTTATGTTTGTCCGGCCAATGTTTCTGCAGACGATCCTAGATCTTATTACCAAGTAGCTAAAAGATTGCATGAAGAGCGTAAAGGTTCTGTTTACATCAATCAATACTTTAATGAGCTTAATATGGATGCTCATTATAAATCTACCGGGCCGGAAATATGGAAACAATCAGAAGGAAAAATCACCCATTTAATAGCTTGTAGTGGAACTGGAGGAACAATTTCTGGAACAGCGCGCTATTTAAAAGAACAAAACCCGAAAATTAAGGTTATTGGTATTGATGCTTTTGGATCTGTTTTGAAAAAATATCATGAAACAAAAGAGTTTGATTCTAATGAGATCTATCCATACAGAATAGAAGGACTTGGGAAGAACTTAATTCCAACGGCAACAGATTTTGACATTATTGATAAGTTTGTAAAAGTTACCGACGAAGAAAGTGCACACACGGCAAGAGAGCTTGCAAAAACAGAAGGTTTATTTGTAGGCTATACAAGTGGAGCTGCAATGCAAGGCTTAAAACAATTAAATGCTGAAGGAGAATTTGATGAGAATTCTAATGTGGTAGTGATATTTCCCGATCATGGATCGAGATATATGAGTAAGGTATTTAGTGATGATTGGATGACTGAACAAGGATTTTTTGACACTAAAAATGAAGCTGCCATACAACATATAGAATTCATTAAATAAATGAATTCACTTCTATATACATAATATCAAAAAGCATCCTTATCTTACAGGATGCTTTTATTTTTTTATTGCTTCTACAGAAATTAACATTATTTTTTAATATTGAGTTGTATTTAACTACTTTTGCAATTCGTAAATAAAAGATCTATGAGAGATTTATTTGATAAAATTTATAAGGACAAAGGGCCTTTAGGAAAATGGGCTGAACAGGCTGAAGGATATTTTGTATTTCCAAAGCTGGAAGGACCAATTTCTAACCGCATGAAATTTAGAGGGCAAGAGGTAATCACTTGGAGTATTAATGACTACTTAGGTTTATCTAATCACCCAGAAGTTCGTAAAGTAGATGCTCAAGCTGCTGCAGACTATGGATCTGCTTACCCAATGGGAGCTAGAATGATGAGTGGGCATACAGATCTTCACGAAAAATTACAAGAAGAGTTAGCAGAATTTGTAAGTAAAGAAGCATCTTACCTTCTTAACTTTGGATATCAAGGTATGGTTTCTACCATAGATGCATTGGTTTCTAAAGCAGATGTTATTGTGTACGACGTAGATGCGCATGCTTGTATCATTGACGGGGTAAGATTACACCTTGGTCAACGTTTTACCTATAAGCATAACGATATGGAAAGTATCGAAAAGAACTTGCAACGTGCTACTAAAATTGCTGAGCAAACTGGAGGAGGGATCTTATTGATTTCTGAAGGTGTTTTTGGAATGCGTGGAGAGCAAGGAAAATTAAAAGAGATTGTAGAGCTTAAGAAGAAATATAATTTTAGACTTTTTGTTGATGATGCACATGGGTTTGGAACTCTTGGAGCAACCGGTGCAGGAGCAGGTGAAGAGCAAGGTGTACAAGATGATATAGATGTTTATTTTGCAACTTTTGCAAAATCTATGGCAAGTACTGGAGCATTTATAGCTGGTGATAAAGAGATCATGGATTATTTAAAATATAATCTACGTTCTCAAATGTTTGCAAAATCGTTACAAATGCAATTAGTAGTAGGAGCGTTAAAGAGGCTTGATATGCTAAGAACAATGCCAGAGTTAAAGAATAAGCTTTGGGAGAACGTAAATGCATTGCAAAACGGTTTAAAAGCTAAAGGATTTGATATTGGAACTACACAAAGTTGTGTGACTCCGGTATATCTTAAAGGAAGTATTCCTGAAGCTATGGCTCTTGTAAAAGACCTTAGAGAAAATCATGGAGTATTTTGTTCTATTGTTGTATATCCCGTAATACCAAAAGGATTGATCTTATTAAGAATGATCCCAACAGCTACACATACCTTACAAGATATAGACGAGACGTTAGAGGCTTTCTCTGCTATTAGAGAACGTTTAGAAAATGGTACTTATAAAAAACTTTCTGAAGCTATTACAGCTTCTAATGAATAGATCTTAAATACAGTATATAGAAAAGCCCATCTTTTTAGATGGGCTTTTTTATTTTGTAACATTCTGAAGCTAACAAATTTTATTTATCCTTAGATGAAGGAGGAGTTTCTGTGTTTTGTTTATTCTGCATTTCTTCAGTTCTTTTTCTTCTTCTGGAACCTTCATAAGAATCATCTAAGTACTCATCTTTTTTGTGCAGGTCTAGTCTATAAGAAAGCCCCGCAGCAACTTGCCAGCGGGAAGGAGTATCTTTAAAATTGATCAAACCAGAGATATCTGCTTGAAAATTATCTGAAATTAAGTAAGCAGCTCCAAGTCTTCCAAGATCATCGGCATAAATGTCGCTTATCAAACCATTATACTCTATAAAACCTGCAAATTTAGGAGTAAATGCATGTGTTAGCGTTACAATACCTTCAAAGGTTGGAAAATCTTCAGAAATCTTATCCACAATAAAATTCATGACTAAAACCCAGCTTCCTGTCCAATTGTTTTGGGTGATTAATGCGAATTTTGGTGAAATTTGGCCTTCTCCTTCATACATGTAAGGATTGTCTTTCATGTATAAATTCGCTCCTGCATAGGCAGATACTGCTGGAATTAAGGTTTTCCACTTAAATTTTTGATTGTTCTTCCAGCTTCTAATATCTACTTGATCTGATGTAATGCTTTTAGCAGGATCAAAGATTAGATATTTTATACCTAAAGTATTGTTTTTAAAATTTCTTCTATGGTACTCAACATCATTTGCCCCCACTTGTATAGTTGTAGTTTCATCTTGAAAAGAACCGGATAGATTAATTTCTAAGGCTTCAAAGAATAAACCATATCTTAATTCATAATCAACACCAAAAATATCGGTGTCAGTACCTAAATAAACATGATTGTCGTTTCCATAATAGCCTCCTGTTTCCAATTGGATCACTCCTGTTCCAACAGAAAAGGCTCCTTGAGAATTCCCAGGTCGGTTAGAATTTATAGTTTCGGTATACTGTGCATTCGCAGATAGTCCACAAATAGACAAGATTAAAAATGGAAGATGTTTTATATTGAAATGATGCATGAGTAGTGCTTTTAAGACCATCAAATATAGAAGATTTTATTAATTTTTTAGGACTTATATGAGGATTTTGTCTGGGTATAATAGTAATTTTGCACAAACTGATGAAAGATGTACGAAGCTTCATTTGAAAGCATACTTAAGACCGTTTTGGTCATTATGTTGATCTATTTTGGATTTAAACTTATGATAAAATGGTTTGGACCAATGATACTCAAATACTTCCTTAAAAAGATAGGAAGCAAATTTCAACAACAATTTACGCAACAGCCTTCTGGAAATACCAAGAAAAAAGGAGATGTGGTTATAGAAAAAAAACCAAATAATTCTCGAAGGGCCAATAAAAAGGTAGGGGAGTATATCGATTACGAAGAAATTGATTAATTTTCAGGCCTATTAAAAACTTCATAATGTTTAGGTCTGTAAAAGCTATCCTCCCGCATCTTTTAGTACTACTTGGTTTCATAATAATTTCTCTGGCTTATTTCAGCCCGGTTCTTCAGGGTAAAGAGATCTTTCAAAATGATATTGCTCAATATATTGGTATGAGCAAGCAGCAGAAAGATTTTAAAGCTGAAACAGGTGAAGAAACTTATTGGACAGATGCCGCCTTTGGAGGAATGCCTACCTACCAGTTAGGAGCTAACTATCCACATAATTTTATTAAGGATCTCGATCTTACACTTAGATTTTTGCCAAGACCTGCAGACTACTTATTCTTATATTTTATAGGATTTTACATTTTACTTTTAGTATTAAAACTAGATTATAAGCTTGCATTTGTGGGCGCGCTAGCCTTTGGTTTTTCAACATATTTAATAATAATATTAGGAGTAGGGCACAATGCAAAGGCACATGCCATTGCTTACATGCCAACAGTTTTGGCGGGTATTATTTTATGTTTTAGAAGTAAATATATTGCTGGTTTCCTATTATTAGCTATAGCAATGGCTTTAGAGATTGGTGCCAACCACTTTCAAATGACTTATTACCTCTTAATTCTAGTGGTAATTCTCGGTATTGTTTATTTAATAGATGCAATTAAGAAGAACTTAGTACCTCATTATTTCAAAGCTTTGGGTGTAATGCTGCTAGCAGTAATCTTAGCCATTGGAGCAAATGCTACCAATTTAATGGCAACGCAAGAGTATACTGCTTTTAGTACACGTGGAGATAATGGGTTGACTATTGGTCCTGATGGTAATCAAAAACCGGCTAGCGGCTTAGATTATGAATATATTACTGAATATAGCTACGGAATAGCAGAAACTTTTAACCTATTCATACCTAGGTTCATGGGAGGTTCAAGTTCAGAAAAGCTGAATGAGAAATCTGAAATGTATCAACAATTGCTTAAAATGGGAGCTAGCCCTGTTCAAGCAAAAGAATTTGCCGAGAATGCTCCAACTTATTGGGGTTCTCAAACTTTTGTAGGTGCACCCGCTTATATTGGAGCTACAATAATTTTCTTATTTGTTTTCGCCTTATTTCTTGTAAAAGGGAGATTAAAATGGTGGATAGTTGCCGGTACTGTTTTAACACTGCTACTTTCTTGGGGTAAAAACTTTGACTTTCTTACAAGATTTTTTATAGATGTTGTTCCCTTATATAATAAGTTTCGCGCTGTTTCTTCTATTCAAGTAATAGTTGAGCTATGTATGCCTATTTTGGCAATATTCGGATTATATAGATTATTTAATGATTTTGAAAAGACCGAAGAAAAGGAATATGCATTAAAATGGGCAACTATTATAACAGGAGGTCTAGCGTTGATCTTTCTATTATTTAAATCGGTATTATTTAATTTTAGCGGAGGTAGTGATAGTGTATATGTTCAACAAATGGGAGCAGAGTTCATAAGAGCGCTAAAAGAAGACCGTAAGGCTATCTTTACTTCAGATACTATTAGATCTTTAATTTTTGTAATACTTTCTGCCGGATTTATTTGGGCTTATTTAAAAAATAAAGCTTCTAAGAATTTAGTGATCTTAGGATTTGCAGTGTTGATTCTTGCTGATTTAGTGATTGTAGATAGAAGGTATGTAAATAATGAAGATTTTGTGGCTTCAAGAGTCGTGAACGAACCTTTCCAAAAAAGGCAGGCAGATGTTCAAATTCTTCAGGATGATTCTAGATATCGAGTTTTTGATGTTTCAGAAAGTCCTTTTAATAGCGCTAAAACGTCTTATTTTCATAACTCTATAGGCGGTTATCACGCGGCAAAGCCAGGGAGAATGCAGGATCTTTATGATTTCTATATTTCTAAAAACAATATGAAAATATTGAGCTTATTAAATGTAAAATATTTTATTGTGCCAGGTGAAAAACAACCTATGGCTCAAGAAAATCCTGGAGCCTTTGGAAATGCTTGGTTTGTGAATAACATTCAGTGGGTAGACAATTCCAATCAGGAAATAATTGCGTTAGGAGATACAGACCTTAAGAATATGGCTGTTATCAATAATAAGTTTAAAGCTGTAGTTGCATCTAATATTGCTGCAGATACTTCAGGTACTATAGAACTCACTAAAAATCTTCCTAATGAGCTTATCTATAAATTCAGCGCTAATTCAGATCAACTGGTAGTATTTTCAGAAATGTATTATGCAGATGGCTGGAGATCTTATATTGACGGTAACGAAGTTCCAAACTTTAGAGTAGATTATATTTTGAGAGGATTAAACGTTCCATCAGGAAATCATACTATTACTTTTAAGTTTGAACCGCAAGTAGTTAAAACAGGTAGCAATATAGCCTTTGCAAGCTCTATCTTGTTATTTTTATTAGTGCTTGGTGGATTATTCTATAGTTTTAAAAACAGAAATTCTGCGAAAGCTGAATTATAAGTATTCTAAATGAAAAAAGTTCTGATAATTACTTATTATTGGCCTCCTGCCGGCGGACCCGGAGTGCAGCGATGGTTGAAATTTGTAAAATATCTGAAGGATTTTAATATAGAACCTATTGTTTATATTCCTGAAAATCCAGATTATCCTATGCTGGATAATTCATTAACAAAAGAAATCCCCAAAGATATTACCATTTTAAAAGGAAAGATCTTTGAACCTTATTTCTTGGCGAAACTTTTTTCTAAGAAGAATACTTCTAAGATAAGCTCTGGGATTATTTCTGATGAAAATAAGCAAAGTTCTCTTCAAAAGTTAATGTTATATATTAGAGGAAACTTCTTTATTCCAGATGCTCGTAAGTATTGGATAAAACCTTCGGTAAGATTTCTGTCTAAGTATATATCTGAAAATAATATAGATTCTGTAATTACCACTGGCCCTCCGCATAGTGTACATTTAATCGGATTAAAGCTTAAAGAGCAACTTACTATTAAATGGACAGCAGATTTTCGTGATCCTTGGACTCAAATAGGGTATCATGATAAATTAAGACTTTCAGAAAATTCCAAGAAAAAGCATCTTGCTTTGGAAAAAACGGTTTTAAATAGTGCAGATCAGATTATTGTTACAAGTTTTACAACTCAATCAGAATTTAAAAAGATCACCAAACGTCCTATTAACGTGATTACGAACGGATTTGATAAAGTATCAGAAAAACTTGAAGTTGTAGCAGATACTAAGTTTACATTATCTCATATTGGATCTCTATTGTCTGGGAGAAATCCACAGATTTTATGGAAATGTTTAAAAGAATTGATTCAGGAAGATGCACAGTTCTCTCAAGATTTTAAACTGAAGTTGATTGGTGCCGTTAGTGAAGATGTGCTTCAATCTATTAAAGTGTATGAACTGGATTCTTATTTGGAAATAGAAGGTTATGTGCCGCATAATGAAGCGCTAAAAATTCAGCTTAGCGCAAGAGTTTTATTATTAATTGAAATTGATAGTGAAGATACTAAAGGTATTATTCCGGGAAAACTGTTTGAATACATGGCCGCTAAAAGACCGATTATAGCTATTGGTCCACAGGATTGGGATGTAACTAAAATCATTAAGAATACTCATTCCGGAGAGGTTTTTAGGTATAGAGATGAAGAGAAGTTGAAACAATATATTCACTATTTATATGGTCTTTATAAAGATGATACGCTTGAATCCTTGAGTTGTAATATTGAAAAATATAGTAGAAAATCATTAACAGAAGAATTAGCATTACTCTTAAATTAAAACTTTAGATAAGAAATGGGAGTTATTCTAAATCAGTCTTTTAAAAATATAATAACCACCTATTTCGGTTTTGGAATTGGTGCAATTAATACGTTGTTTTTATTTACCTATTTTCTTGAAAAAGAATATTATGGTTTGGTAAGTTTCCTCTTGTCAGCTGCAAATTTAATATGGCCTTTAATGGCATTTGGGGTACATAATACACTAGTTAAATTTTATTCGGCTTATAAATCAAAACCGGAAAGGGACAAACTCTTAAATCTAATAATTTTTCTTCCATTAGGTGTTTCCATATTTCTTGGAGTAATAGGTGCTTTTGGATATCAATATCTGCTTAATTATTTTGAAGCAGGTAATCAATTGGTGCAACCATACATTTGGTTAATATTCGTTATCGCAATTGCTACCGCTTATTTTGAAATATTCTTTGCTTGGTCTAAAGTTAATTATCAGAGCGTTTTTGGGAATTTTATGAAAGAAGTGTTTCATAGAATTTGTATTACACTATTGTTGTTTGGAGTTTACCTTCATTGGATTTCAGTTTCTCAATTTATCTACTGGATGGTGGGTGTTTTTATTTTTAGAGCGATAGCGATGCAACTATATGCATTCAGACTGTATAAGCCTAAATTTAGTTTTGCAATGCCTTTTGATGTAGTGAGAGTTTTAAAATATTCAGCACTTATTCTAATTGCCGGCTCTGTTGCAATGATCTTATTAGATCTTGATAAAGTAATGATCGAGCATTATTTGCCGATAGAGAATGTTGCTGTTTATGGAATAGCGGTATATATAGCTACGGTAATATCTGTACCTCAAAAAGCAATGCACCAGATCATACATCCTCTAACGGCCACCATGTTAAATGAAAAGGATAAAGTGGGAATGGCAGATCTTTATAAAAGAAGTTCTCTAACCCTTTTAGTGGTTAGCGCTCTTATCTTTATTTTAATCATGGTTAATTTAAACCAGTTATACTCTTTAATGCCACCGCAATATCAAATTAGCAGTATGATTGTGCTATTAATATCTTTGGTTAAACTGTATGATAATATGTTAGGAAGTAATAATAGTATTCTGTTTAATTCAGATTATTATAGATTGGTTTTGGCTATTGGAGTTTTCTTAGCAATATTAGCCTATGTATTCAATTTGGTATTGATTCCGGAATATGGTATTATGGGAGCTGCTGTAGCAACGTTTTTAGCATTTTCAATCTTTAATACCGCAAAGATATTTATAGTAATAGCCAAATTCAAAATACACCCATTTTCCTTAAAAACGGTATATATTTTAATATTCTCCTCCTTACTTTGTGGAGTATTTTATATTTGGGAATTTCCATTTCATGCAATATTCAGCATAGCAATAAAATCTTTAATTGTTAGCGCCATCTATCTTTGGTTTGCTTTTAGATTTAATTTTTCTGAAGATATTACTTTACTGATGCGGAAATATTTAAAGAAACTTAATATTGGTTAAAACGAAAATCCTCAAAGTTGTTCTTTCAAACAAACATTGAGGATTTCCTAACTAACCAACCAAAAAAATATCTTTTGAGGAATTTAATCTCTTCCTCGTGAGCTTCTTGTGTTTTCGTTTCTTGATGATGAAGAGGTTGAAGATCTTTCTTGATTAGATCTTGAACTTCCTCTGTTATTTCTAGCTTCTGCTGGTTGTCTGTTTGTGGATACAGGATTAGAAATAACTTCTCTTGTAGGAGTAGAAGAAGAAGTTGAACTTCTTGTATTTGATGTGCTGCTTCGTTCTATCCCCGCAGATGTTCTACTATTGTTAGCAGCACTTCTCACTGAAGTATTTCTAGTTTCTACGGTAGCTGCTCCACGTACACTTCTTACAGCAGCTTCATGTTTTTCTATGATAGAACTTTCTCTTCTTCCTATACTTTGATTACTACTTTGAGTTCTTACTGAATTCTGATTACTTCTTGAATTCGAAGAATTACTATTTCCAGAATTGTTATAAGAATACTGAGAATTTGTATCTCTTAAATCAGAAGTTCTTCTGCCATAAGTATAAGATTTTATACTTTGTCCTGGTCTATAAAAACTATCTCTGTGACCGTTGTTATAGTAATAGGTATTATAATTATTCACATAAGTTACATAATCTAAACGTGAAGGTTCATAATATGCTCTATAAGGTTGATAATACACTACACGGTAGTTTTGATTAGGTCTCATGTAATATTTATGCCAAGGTCTGTGGATATATCTTGAATTATAAGAATTTATATAGCCTGTATATCTAACGGGTCTATCAAAAGCATTGTAATAAACATACATATCTCCAACTCTGTCTACATTTCCTCGGCTATTATAATCTATATCTACATTTCCAGCACGAGTAATACGCCCGTAATAATCATAATAAACTGGTACGTTCTCAATTTGAATTACAGCTCCATAATCATCGTATTGAACATAAGTGTCGTAATTATATCCTGCATTGTAGCTGATGTTATATCCAGGATTTGAGATATTTCTGATGGAAGTTCTTGAAAATTCTGGATTGTAATAGAAATCGAATTCACCATTTGGATACACGGCAAATTCAACACCTCTTTCTATAAATATGAAGGATTCTCCATAATTTGGAGCAATAATGGTACTTGTCTTAGCTGAAGTATTTAGTCCAACCAAGAAAATAGCGAGTATAAAAGTAATTTTTTTCATGGGGTGCAATTTTAAATTATTGATTTAGTTGGAATTCTAATTCAATTAATACAAACTACGTGCCAAAAGAAGTGAAGAAGGTATAAGCAAAAAAGGCTCTCAATTTAATAAGAGCCTTTTGATGATTAGTTTAATTTTTCCTTTAAATACGGAGCAGTATACGATTTTTTATTTTTAGCGACTTCTTCTGGTGTTCCTTCTGCAATGAGATACCCACCATTTTCACCACCGTCTAAACCAAGATCTATCACGTAATCTGCGCATTTTACAAGATCCATATTATGTTCAATAACAATGATTGAATGCCCTTTTTCAATTAAAGCATTAAAAGAAGTTAATAATTTTTGAATATCATGAAAGTGTAATCCTGTAGTAGGTTCATCAAATATGAATAAAGCTTTGTCTTTGGTGATACCTTTTACTAAAAATGAAGCTAATTTTATTCGTTGAGCTTCTCCTCCAGATAGGGTAGAAGAACTTTGTCCTAATTGAACATATCCTAATCCAACATCTTGAAGGGGTTTAAGTTTATTGGTGATCTTAGTTTCATTATTTTCTGCAAAGAAATTAATAGCTTCATCAATGGTCATTTTTAAAACGTCATCAATGTTCTTTTCTGCAAAAGTCACTTCCAAAACTTCCTTTTTAAAACGTTTCCCGTTACAAGTTTCACATTCTAAATGCACATCTGCCATGAATTGCATTTCTATAGTAACTTCCCCTTCTCCTTTACAGGTATCACATCTTCCGCCATCAACATTAAAAGAAAAATGCTTCGGCTTAAAGTTTCTTATGTCTGATAATTTTTGGTTAGAAAAAAGATTTCTAATATCATCGTAAGCCTTGATATAAGTTACCGGATTTGATCTTGAAGATCTACCAATTGGATTTTGATCTACAAATTCTATAGAAGTAATATTCTTATAATTTCCTTCAATTGCAGTAAACTGACCGGCTTTTTCTCCATATCCACCTGTTTCTTTCAGCATAGATGGATATAAGATCTTTTTTACTAAGGTACTTTTTCCGCTTCCGGAAACTCCGGTTACCGCTGTAAATACTCCTAATGGAAATGTGACATCTATATTTTTGAGATTATTCTCTCTTGCTCCAATAATCTTTGCGAACTGTTTCGTGGTTCTTCTTTTCTTCGGAACTTCAATTCGCATAGAATTATTTAAATACTGTGCGGTAAGAGAATCAGACTTTAAGATCTCTTTGTAATCTCCAAATGCAACCAACTCACCTCCATGAGTTCCTGCTTCAGGTCCAATATCAATAATTTCGTCTGCAGCTTTCATGATATCTTCATCATGTTCTACAACAATTACTGTGTTACCAAGATCTCTTAGGTCTTGTAAGACACCAATTAATTTTTGAGTATCTCTTGGGTGCAAACCAATGGAAGGTTCATCTAAGATATACATAGATCCCACTAGGCTGCTTCCTAAAGAGGTTGCAAGATTAATACGCTGGGATTCTCCACCAGATAAGGTATTGGATTTTCTATTGATAGTTAAATAATCTAAACCTACATTAGATAAAAATTCCAATCTATTATTGATCTCTGCTAGCAAACGTTTTGCTATTTGGGTATCATATTCGTTCAATTCTAACTCATTAAAAAAGGCTCTAACCTTATTTAATGGTTTTTCTACAAGGTCTGTTATGGTAGCGCCGCCAATTTTTACATAATTAGCTTCTTTTCGCAATCTTTTTCCTTTACAAAGTGAACATTTTGTTTTTCCTCTATATCTAGAAAGCATTACTCTATTCTGAATTTTATAGGCTTTAGATTCTAAAAATTCAAAGAATGTATTTAAACCTTCAAAATATTCATTTCCATTCCAAATTAGATCTTTTTGTTCTTGAGTAAGATCAAAATAAGGCTTGTGAATAGGAAAATTGAATTTATGAGAATTGTTAACCAATTGATCTCTATACCAACTCATACTTTCTCCGCGCCAAGGAAAGATTGCATTTTCATAAACGGAAAGACCTGTGTTTGGAATTACCAGATCTTCATCTATTCCAATTACATCTCCATAACCTTCACATTTAGGACATGCCCCATACGGATTATTAAAACTGAATAAATGAACATTTGGTTCTAAAAAGTTAATTCCATCCAGTTCAAATTTATTGCTGAAGTGTCTTAATTTATTATCTGAAATACTTTCTACAAATAATTCTCCTTTTCCCTCAAAAAATGCGGTTTGAGAAGCATCTGCAAGACGGTTATAAAAATCTTCATCATCTTTGGTTACAATTCTATCTACAACCAAAAAGATATCTTCAAGTTTTACTTTATCAGTAGTAGCTTCATCAATTCTTACTACGTTATCTTTTATCTTGATTCGGCTGTAGCCTTGTTGAAGTAACACTTTCAACTTATCCTCAACCTTTCTACCTTCTTCTACCAAGAGTGGGGCAATTAATAATAATTTCTCTCCTTGCGGAAATGCCTTTACATAATTAATAACATCTGTAACAGTATCTTTTTTTACTTCATCTCCAGAGACTGGAGAATATGTTCTTCCAACTCTTGCATAAAGTAATTTTAAATAGTCATAGATCTCTGTAGAAGTTCCTACTGTAGAACGAGGATTGGTAGAATTCACTTTTTGCTCTATGGCAATAGCAGGAGCAATACCTTTAATATAATCTACTTTTGGCTTGTTTAATCTACCTAAGAATTGTCTCGCATAAGACGATAAACTTTCTACATACCTACGCTGACCTTCAGCATATAAGGTGTCAAAAGCTAAACTGGATTTGCCGGAACCGGAAAGTCCGGTGATAACCACCAATTTGTTTCTTGGTATAATAACATCAATATTTTTTAAATTGTGAAGTTTGGCACCTTTAATAATGATGTTTTCCTTCGGATTAACGCTTGCAATATCTATAGCCATGGATTCTTCTTCTAAATAAACCGCAAAGGTACTCAATAAGGATCAGTGTAAAAAGTGAACAATTTCTATAAGAAATGTTAAAAAAAAGGGGGAAGATTTGTATAGGTCAAAAATATGTTGCTATATTTGACGAGTAAACGAACAAACAAAAAATCTATTGCCTATTGCATAAAGTTACTTTTTAAGTTAATAACCTAACCCAGGAGATGTTCCCAAAAGCATCTTTAATAAAGTAACATTATGGATAATACCCAGGCAACTGATGCTCTCTTAGTGCGTACCTACCTTCAAGGAGATGAGAATGCGCTTTCCCAATTAATTACCAGGCACCAACACCGAATCTACAGTTTTATCTACTCTAAAGTATTTGATAAATATGTTGCAGATGATGTTTTCCAAGACACTTTTATTAAAGTTATTAATACTTTAAAAAGAGGAAAATATAACGAAGAGGGTAAATTCTTGCCTTGGGTAATGCGAATTGCACATAATTTGGTGATAGATCATTTCAGAAAAAATAAACGCATGCCTAAATTTGAAAATAACGGCGACTTTAATATTTTTTCTGTATTAACAGATGGAGATCTTAATGTAGAAACACAAATCATCAAAGATCAAATAGAATTAGATGTTCAAGAATTGATCAAAGAACTACCAGAAGATCAATTAGAAGTTCTTATGATGAGAATCTATAAAGACATGAGTTTTAAAGAGATTTCTGAACATACAGGAGTAAGTATAAATACTGCCTTAGGAAGAATGAGATATGCTCTTATCAACCTTAGAAAAATTATAGAAAAGCATAATTTAATTTTAACAAATTAATGTATACTAAGTCTCTTTAAATAGCGTTCTACTTTTAAACAATATTAAAGAGCACCAGATGGAGAACCTTTACACTAAACCTTCGAAAGAAGAACCCTTGAAAAGTTTAAGCCCTAACAAAGAGACGATTCAATTTTTATTAAATTATTCTAAAGCCTTAAAAATTTTTGAATATAATGAGATGAAATTTGATACAATCCTGAATTAAGGAATTAAAAAAGACCTGTAAATAATACAGGTCTTTTTTAATTAAAACATCTTATTTTTTCGAATACTTTTTATGGTATTCATCTAGTACTGTTTTTCTTCCAATGGTACTTGTAATAATATCTTTATCCATATTCCATCCTCTTGCAGGGCTATACTGTCTACCATAAAAAATTATTTGTAGGTGAAGTTTATTCCAAGTTTCTTGAGGAAATAATCGTTTAGCATCTTTCTCCGTTTGAACCACATTTTTTCCGTTGGTTAAATTCCACCTATACATGAGTCTGTGAATGTGAGTGTCTACTGGAAAAGCTGGAACTCCAAAGGCTTGAGACATGACCACGCTCGCGGTTTTATGTCCAACTGCAGGTAAAGCTTCTAAAGCTTCAAAGCTTTGAGGCACTTCACCATTGTATTTATCAATCAAAATTTCAGAAAGCCCATGAATTCCTTTAGATTTCATAGGAGATAAACCCACAGGTTTTATGATCTCCCTAATTTCTTCCACAGATAATTTTACCATGGTATAAGGATTATCAGCTCTTTCAAATAAAAGAGGTGTGATCTGATTCACTTTTACATCGGTGCTTTGTGCAGATAGCAAAACGGCTATTAGAAGGGTGTATGGATCTTTATGATCTAATGGAACTGGAACTTCCGGATAGATTTCTTCTAAAGTGTCTATAACAAATTGTACCTTTTGCTCTTTATTCATTTTAATTAATTTTACACAAAAGTAAGAATTATGAAAGCATTAGAAGCAGGAGATAAAGCTCCAGATTTTACAGCCGAAGATCAGGATGGTAATAAAATAAGTTTAAAAGATTACAAAGGTAAGAAGTTGGTATTGTTCTTTTACCCAAAAGCTAGTACTCCAGGATGTACTGCAGAAGCATGTAATTTAAGAGATAACTGGAAAAGTTTCCAGAGTAAAGGATATGAACTTTTAGGGGTAAGTGCAGATTCTAAAAAGCGTCAGCAAAATTTTAAAGAAAAATATGAATTACCTTATCCTTTATTGGCAGATGAAGATAAAGAAGTGATTAATGCGTACGGCGTGTGGGGGCCAAAGAAATTTATGGGTAAAGAGTATGACGGTATTAACCGAACTACATTTGTAATCGATGAAAATGGGAATATCGAAGAAGTTATAGGAAAAGTGAAGACTAAAGATCATGCAGCGCAGATCTTATAACTTAACACAATATAATTAGCAATTATTCCTCTTTTTTAAAGAACTCTATTTGCTGAATTGTGGAGATAGTATCGCAGATTTGAACTTTTAATTCCAAAGGTTCAAATGCTGCTTTTCCTTTTCCATTTACGAAATAGGTTCTGCAAGCATCTCTATCGGTTTCACTTTTATCAAAATCTATAGTACCATCAAGTAGGATAGTAGATATCTCAGCAGTATCTAATCCATTTTGAGTAGAAAAACTTAAAGCATCTTCAGAATAAATTCTAGTATTAGATCTTATTTCTTTTAATACTCTGGCATTTGGAAAATAATCGCAAGAGGTTTTCTTTCCGCTTAAAAAGAAGAATAAAATAACAATACCAAAAAAAAGACCAATAGAGAAGTAACCGAAACGGTGAATTAATTTCATACTTAGAAAATGAGCAAATTGATGTCACGGTATGTTAGATCAAACCAATCTGCTATAGATTTATTAGTTAAAATTCCGTGGTAAAAGTACAACCCATTTCTTAAACCCTTGTCAAATCTCAATGTATTTTCTAGTCCACCTTCTTCTCCAATATGTAAAAGGTAAGGAGTAAAGATGTTGCTAATTGATACAGAAGAAGTTCTGGCATATCTAGACGGAATATTTGGGACACAATAATGCAAAACGCCGTGTTTTGTAAAAATTGGCTTATCGTGAGAGGTAATTTCACTGGTTTCAAAACATCCTCCCATATCTATGCTCACATCTATAATTACAGAACCTTTTTTCATAGTTTGAACCATGGCATCTGTAACCAAAATTGGCGATCTATTTTTTCCGCGTACAGCGCCAATTACTACATCACATCTCTTTAATGCCTTACTCAGATTTTTAGGTTGAATAGTAGAAGTATATAAGGGATGTCCAATATTGGTTTGTATAGATCGTAAACGAGTTAGACTGCTGTCAAAAACTTTTACGTTAGCACCTAGTCCTGTAGCAGATCTTGCTGCGAATTCCCCAACGGTTCCAGCTCCTAATATCACTACTTCTACAGGTGGTACACCACTTATATTTCCAAACATTAAACCATTACCCTGTTTATTGTTACTCATAATTTCTGAAGCGATCAAAACAGAGGCGGTACCAGCAATTTCACTGAGCGCTCTTACTGCAGGATAGGATCCATCATCATCTCTTATAAACTCAAAAGCTAATGCGGTAATACGCTTGGTGGCGAGTTTTTGAAAATATTCTTTAGATTGTGTTTTTAATTGGAGTGCAGAAATAATAATGGTCTGCGGATTGATGAGTTCTAACTCTTCTTTGGAAGGTGGTTCTATTTTTAAGATGGTAGGGCAGGAGAAGACCTTCTTAGTATCTTTAGTGACTTCTGCTCCGGCATCAGAATAATCTTTATCGCTAAAGCCGGCCCATTTTCCAGCTTCAGATTCTATAATTACGCGATGGCCGTGTGCGGTAATTGCCCCAACGGCATCTGGAGTAAGGCACACCCTTTTTTCTTGATAGGAGGTTTCTTTAGGTAATCCAATAAAGAGTTCTCCTTTATTTTTATAAATCTCTAAAGTTTCTTCCTGTGGAAGTAACTGTTCCCTAGTAAAAGGTGAAGTATGTTTGATCATGCCGATGTGCTGTTAAAGAAACAAATTACAACAATTTTCAGCAAATATAACCCAATATTCTAATTACAGTTTTCTATAATATTCTTCGGTAGGTTCTGAAGCGTACGCCAAACCACCATTTCTAAATTCTTCTAAATCTTTATCGTCTTTAGTGTTTTTATTGGAGAAAACATTCACATCGGTTTCATGCAATTCACTAAGATCAATACCATAAACTCGATCGAATATTTGAATACGAACTAGATAAACGATTATAAGTATTGCTATAAAAAATGGTGCTAAATAAAGTAAACCGTTAACATCCATAAAATTAGTTTGGTTATAAACATCTTCGTAAAATGCTACAGTTAATTGATAAATGTACATTGTAATAGGGATAAGTATAGCATGATACCACCAGTGCTTACAAGTAAAGAACCAAATTAAAAGAAGAAAAAGAGGCATAATTTTACCAAAATATGTCCACATAGCAGTAGTCACATTGAGATAATAATTGCTTTCATATGTAAAAAACGAAGTTTCCCAAACGGGACCGTCTGGGAAAATTTCGTATAAATAAAATATATAAGGTGAAAATGCTATTAAAAAAGCAATGATACTACCCAGCAGCAGGAATCCTGATGGTTGATCTTTCAACGGCTTGTTTTTGAATTGGGTCATTATGATTTGAGTTATCAGAATTTGAAGTTACACAAAAAGTTGCTCCAAAAATTGCTGCGGCGAAAATGATAGCTTTAAGTTTCATAATAGTATGTTTTAAGGTTATATGATTTGTTTTGTTATGATTTCTGAGACAAACCTATAAAATTATAAAACACTAATATTAAATACCTTAATTGTACCTTTGCGCCCTTTTTCAGGGCTCTAAATCACCGTATTTTCGATAAATTTTCTTTTCAAAAATAAGCTAAAAATCAACAAATTTCGCTGAGCAACAAAAAAAAATAATTTATACCTTTCACTTAGGCTTAAAATGTGCTATTATTCTTACAATTATAAGTGCGAAGAAAAATTACACAATTTTCCTTTTGTTAACAAAACTTTAACTTTCTACTACCATTTTCAAGGCTGGATATTTCCACTTTTTGGGTGGGGTTATCCAGTAATTTTGAAATTTTTTGAGGCCATTCTATCAATTTCCAAGAATTTGTATTCAAATAATCCTCAATTCCCATATCTAAAGCTTCGTTTTCATCTTCAATTCTATAAAAATCGAAATGAAATATGCTACCTTGATCAGATTGATATTCGTTAACCAGAGAAAAAGTTGGACTCGAAACAGAATCAGAAGAACCCAAAGCTTTAAGTATAGATTTTATGAGCGTTGTTTTACCGGCTCCCATTTCTCCATAAAATAATAGTGTTTTGCATTTAGCTTCGGAAAGTATTCGCAAAGCAACACTATCAATTTCAGATAACTCGTAGGTTAAGGTCATTTAAAATATGATTTTAGGCGTTGTAAAGATATGTAATTAATTATTATCTAGGTGATAGCGTAACAAATGGGATGATCATCTCCTCCATAGATACTCCACCATGCTGATACGTGTTCCTGAAATAATGTACATAATGATTGTAATTATTGGGGTAAGCAAAGAACATATCTCCCTTAGCAAATATGAAAGAACTACTCATATTAATGGTTGGTAGGTGAATTGATTTTGGATCTTTTGCAGCTAGAACGTCTTTATCTTCATAGGTAAGACTTTTTCCGGTCTTGTATCTTAAGTTAAGGCTTGTGTTCTTATCTCCAATAACTTTTGAAGGGGTCTTTACATTTATAGTTCCGTGATCTGTAGTAAGTATAAGTTTGAAGCCCATTTGTTGTGCTTGCTGAATTATTTCTAAAAGAGGAGAGTTTTTAAACCAACTCTGCGTTAAAGAACGATACGATTTATCGTTAGAGGCCAATTCTTTAATTACTTCCATCTCTGTTTTAGAGTGGGAAAGCATATCTACAAAATTATATACAACCACTGTTAGATCATTATCCTTTTGAGTTTTAAAATTATCAACCAGTTTTTTCCCAGCCTTTAAACTAGAGATTTTATGATATTCACATTTCAAGTCTAAGCCTAGTCGCTTTAATTGCGCATCCAAAAATTCTTTTTCGTGCATGTTCTTTCCGCCTTCTTCGGTATCGTTTAACCAATATTCCGGAAATTTCTTTTCCATATCACTAGGCATAAGTCCAGAAAATATTGCATTTCTAGCATATTGAGTAGCCGTAGGTAAGATGCTGTAGTAAGCGGATTCTTCTTCTTTCTTATAATAATTATTGATTATTGGCTCAAAAGCTTTCCACTGATCATATCTCAAATTGTCTACTACTATTAATAGGGTAGGTTGTTTTTTATCTATTTGAGGAACAATTTTATTTTTAAACAAGGTATGAGACATTAAAGGTGCGTCGTCTTTATCTTCAAACCATGTTGGATAATTATTATCTATAAATTTGCAAAACTGATTGTTGGCTTCTAGTTTTTGAGACTCTAAGATCTCAAACATTCCACTATCTTCAATATTCTCTAATTGTAATTCCCAATAAATAAGACGTTGATAGAATTCTGCCCATCCTTCAAAAGAATTGATATCAGACATATCCATAGCGATCTTTCTAAATTCTTGCTGATAGTTAGAGGTAGTTTTTTCTGAAATCAATCTAGAATGATCTAAATTCTTTTTTAAGCTTAAAAGTATCTGATTAGGATTTACAGGTTTAATAAGATAATCTGCAATTTTAGATCCTATTGCATCTTCCATTAAATATTCCTCTTCACTTTTGGTGATCATTACAATTGGAAGATCGGCGCGTTTTTCTTTGATCTCAGATAAGGTTTCCAGACCTGTTAAGCCGGGCATATTTTCATCTAAAAAAACAATATCAAAATTCTCTTTTTCAATTTGTTCTATAGCTTCCATCCCGCTACGGCACGTAGTTACGTTATAGTTTTTTCCTTCTAAGAAAATGATATGAGGCTTCAACATGTCAATTTCATCATCTGCCCAAAGTATTTTTATTTGATTCATTTTTAGATTTTTTATAAGCTTCTCATCATAATTTAATTGATGATTTTCAGTGCTTTTGGTTGTAAAAGTCCAATATGGACTTCATATATGTATATTTGTTGAAAATTATAAAGATTTTAAGCTTGGCAGCAACTACGAAACTCAAAATATTTAACGATCCAATTTACGGTTTTATTACCATTCCCAGTGAACAGATCTTTAAGTTAATTGCACATCCTTACTTTCAAAGATTACGCCGAATTTCTCAAATGGGTATGTCTTATTTAGTGTATCCAGGAGCGCATCATACAAGATTTCATCATGCGCTAGGAGGTTTACATTTAATGCAACGTGCTATCGAGATCCTTCGGTTTAAAGGCATTAAGATCTCTAAAGAAGAAGAAGAGGCTTTAGAAATAGCCATTTTATTGCATGATATTGGTCACGGACCATTTTCTCATGCTATGGAACATAGCATTGTAGAAGGGGTCTCTCATGAGTGTATTTCGCTTCTTTTTATGGAGAAAATCAATAGAGACTTTAACCAAAGTTTAACGCTGGCCATAGAGATCTTTAAAGGTACCTATCATAGAAAGTTCATGAATCAGTTAGTATCCAGTCAGCTAGATATGGATAGATTGGATTATTTAAAGAGAGATAGTTTTTACACTGGTGTTCCAGAAGGGAATATTAATAGTGAGCGTATTATTACGATGCTCAATGTGGTAAAAGATCAGCTGGTTATTGAAGAGAAAGGAATTTATTCTGTTGAAAAATTTCTTGTTGCCAGAAGGTTGATGTATTGGCAAGTGTATTTGCATAAAACGGGAGTTGCTGCAGAACAATTACTTATTAGAATTTTAAAAAGAGCTAAAGAACTAATTGAAATGGGACAGGAACTAAATTGCAGTCGCCCACTTCAATTCTTTTTGAAAAATAAGATCACTTTAGAAAAGTTTGATGATTCAGTACTAAATACCTTTTCTAAACTTGATGATTACGATATCATTTCAGCAATGAAAGACTGGACAGATCATGAAGATTTTGTACTTAGAAATTTAAGCGAAATGTTGCTTACGCGAGATCTATTGAAAGTAAAGTTGAAAAAGAAACCAATAGATCAGAAGAAATTAGAGAAACATAAGACCGCGGTTGAGAAAAAATATAATATAAGCAGCAAAGAAGCTTCGTATTTTGTTTTCAGCGGAGATATTACCAATGTGGCTTATTCCAGTGGAACAGACAAAATTCAGATCTTACATAAAAATGGAAAAATTAGTGATGTTGCCATAGCGTCAGATCAATTAAATCTGAAGGCGCTTTCGGCTCCGGTCACTAAATATTATATCTGTTATCCAAAGACCAAACATTAACGCATTTTTTTTACTTTTGCCAGAATGAAATTTACTGCAGGACAAATAGCCGAGATTTTAGAAGGAACTGTTGACGGGAATCCCGAAACGGAAGTCTATAAATTGGCAAAGATCGAAGAAGGCACAGAAGGTTCTTTAACTTTTCTGAGCAATCCTAAATACACATCTTACATATATTCAACAAATGCGTCGATAGCAATTGTTAAAGATGACTTTTTTATAGAGGATAAAATAGAGACTACATTAATAAGAGTTAAAGATCCATATAAAGCGTTTTCCACGCTTTTAGAATACTACAATCAGGTAAAGCTTAATAAGAGTGGAATGGAAGAACCAAATTTCATTTCAGATTCTGCCAGTTATGGAGATAATCTTTACTTAGGTGCTTTTACCTATATTGGAAAGAACGTAAAAATTGGAGACGATGTAAAGATCTATCCAAATTGTTATATTGGAGATAATGTAGTTATTGGAGATAACACAGTTTTATTTGCGGGAGTTAAAATATATTCTGAAACACTTATAGGTGCATCCTGCACTATTCATGGAGGTGCTGTAATTGGTGCAGATGGATTTGGATTTAACCCTGATGAATCTGGAGAATATAAAAAAGTACCTCAAATTGGAAATGTTATTATAGAAGATAACGTAGATATTGGAGCAGGAACAACAATAGATAGAGCAACTTTAGGATCTACTATTATTAGAAAAGGAGCAAAATTAGATAATCAAATTCAAATTGCTCATAATGTAGAAATAGGAAGTCACACTGCTATAGCTGCACAAACAGGAATTGCCGGTTCTACCAAAATTGGAAAAAATTGCCTTATAGGTGGACAGGTAGGAATTGCTGGGCATTTAATTATTGGAGACAATGTTAAGATACAAGCTCAAACAGGAATAGGTAGAAATGTGGAAAACGGAGAAATGCTTCAAGGCTCTCCAGCCATTAAATATGGCGACTATAATAAGTCGTATGTGCATTTCAAAAACTTACCCAAAATAGTAGATAGGTTAAACCAATTAGAAAAAAAACACCAGAATGGCTGATATTGTTTCAAAACAGCAAACCATTAAAAATGAAATCACTCTTAATGGAGTAGGACTTCATACAGGTAAAGAGGTTACCATGACCTTTAAGCCGGCGCCTGCAAACACAGGATATGTATTTAAAAGAGTAGATCTTGAAAATCAACCTACTATAGAGGCAGATGCTTCTTATGTTGTAAATACTCAAAGAGGTACCAATCTTGAAAAGAATGGGGTTACTATCCAAACGTCAGAACATGTATTAGCTGCATGTGTAGGTTTAGAGATCGATAATTTAATTATTGAGCTTAATGCTTCGGAACCTCCAATAATGGATGGTTCTTCTAAATTCTTTGTGGAAGCACTTGAGGCGGCTGAAGTAGTAGCTCAAGATGCTTGTAGAGATGAATTTGTAATTACAGAAGTTGTTTCTTATAAAGATGAAGCCACCGGAAGTGAGATCTTGATCATGCCAAGCGATCAGTACCAAGTTACTGCCATGGTAGATTTTGGAACTAAAGTACTTGGAACTCAAAATGCTTCTATTCAAAATCTTTCAGAATTTAAGTCTGAAATTTCCAATGCAAGAACTTTTAGTTTCCTTCATGAAATTGAAACTTTGCTAGAACATGGTTTAATTAAAGGAGGAGATCTTAATAATGCCATAGTATATGTAGATAAGGAGTTGAGTCCTGAAACTATGGATAAGTTGAGAAACGCTTTTAATAAAGATAATATCTCCGTAAAGCCTAATGGCATATTAGATAATCTTACACTTCATTACCCAAATGAAGCTGCCAGACATAAACTATTAGATGTTCTTGGAGATTTAGCATTGGTGGGAACTAGAATTAGAGGAAAAGTCATTGCAACGAAACCTGGACATCACGTAAATACCGAGTTTGCTAAAAAATTAGCAAAATATATCAAGGCAGAACGTAGAAATCTAATGCCGAAGATAGATTATGATAAACCACCGTTGATGGATGTTAACGATATCATGAATATCTTGCCTCACCGTTCTCCTTTCTTATTGGTAGATAAGATTTATTCCTTAACCGAAAGTTGTGTTATTGGAATGAAGAATGTAACCATGAATGAACCTTATTTTGTAGGTCATTTTCCTGGAAAACCGGTAATGCCTGGAGTATTACAGGTGGAAGCTATGGCTCAAACCGGTGGGATTTTAGCCTTAAAATCGGTTCCAGATCCTGAAAATTACCTTACCTACTTTATGAAAATTGACAATGTGAAGTTCAAGCAACAAGTAGTGCCTGGAGACACGTTGATATTTAAGTTGGAACTTTTAGCTCCAATAAGACGCGGAATTTGCCAAATGCAAGGGTATGCCTTTGTAAACGGTAAATTGGCGACAGAGGCTATTTTAATGGCCCAAATAGTAAAATCTAAATAAGAAGAGATGAATCAACCCTTAGCATATGTGCATCCGGGAGCCAAAATAGCAAAGAACGTAGTTATTGAACCTTTTACTACAATACATAACAATGTAGTTATTGGTGAAGGAACATGGATAGGATCTAATGTAACTATCATGGAAGGTGCCAGAATTGGAAAGAACTGTAGTATTTTTCCAGGCGCTGTAATTTCTGCAATTCCACAAGATAAGAAGTTTGATGATGAAGAAACCACTACAGAAATTGGAGATAATACAACTATAAGAGAGTGTGTAACTATCAACCGTGGTACTACAGATAGAATGAAAACTGTTATTGGTAAGAATTGTTGGATCATGGCTTATTGTCATATTGCTCACGATTGTATAGTTGGAGATAATTGTATTTTCTCTAATAACAGTACATTAGCTGGACATATTAATGTGGGAGACTATGTAATTCTTGCAGGAATGGCGGCAATTCAGCAGTTTTGTAGCATTGGAAATCATGCTTTTGTTACAGGTGGATCGATGGTAAGAAAAGATGTTCCTCCTTTCGTAAAAGCTGGTAGAGAGCCTCTTTCTTATGTTGGAATTAATTCAATAGGTTTAAGAAGAAGAGGATTTACTACAGAGAAAATTAGAGAGATACAGGATATTTATAGAATATTGTATCAAAAAAATTATAATAATTCTCAAGCAGTTGCTATTATTGAAGCAGAAATGCAGGCAACAGCAGAGAGAGATGAGATCTTAGAGTTTATTAAAAATTCTCAAAGAGGTATCATGAAAGGATATTTTAGTTCAAATTAATAAATACAGATAATGGCAAGTACAAGTGATATTAGAAATGGTTTATGTATTAGATATAACCACGATATATATAAGATAATTGAATTCTTACACGTAAAACCTGGAAAAGGACCCGCTTTTGTAAGAACTAAAATGAAAAGTGTAACTACAGGTAAAGTTTTGGAAAACACTTTTTCTGCAGGTCATAAAATTGAAGATGTTCGTGTTGAGACTCATAAATTTCAATTCTTATATAATGATGGAGAATTCTATCATTTTATGAATGTGGAAGATTATACGCAAATTAGATTGCTAGAGAGCGCATTAGATATGCCTCAATTAATGAAAGAAGGTGAAGTGGTTACTATTCTTATAAATACAGAAGATAACATGCCACTTTCGGTTGAACTACCAGCAAGCGTTGTGCTAGAGGTTACTCATACAGAACCGGGAGTTAAAGGGAATACCGCTACCAATGCAACAAAACCAGCAACTATGGAAACAGGTGCAGAGGTTAATGTGCCGCTTTTCATCAATGAGGGTGATAAGATCAGAATTGAAACTGATAAGGGTACGTATAAAGAAAGAATTAAAGAATAACAACCGTTATTTAATACCTAAAAGAGCATGAAGTTTCCCCAACAGCATACGCTTAAGCAAATTGCTACCATTATTTCTTCGGAATATGTGGGCGATGCAGATTTTCCGGTTTACGGAATGAATGAGATCCACGTTGTAACAGAAGGGGATATCGTTTTTGTTGATCACCCAAAATACTACGATAAAGCATTAAATTCTGCTGCAACTATTATTTTGATCAATAAAGAAGTACCATGCCCGGAAGGGAAAGCCTTACTTATTTCAAAAGATCCTTTCACAGATTTTAATAAACTTACCGAATATTTTAAGCCATTCGAAAAGTCGTCAGAAGATATTTCAGAATCTGCTTTAATTGGAGATAACACGATTATTCAACCGGGAGTTTTTATTGGGAATAATGTGAAAATTGGAGATAACTGCCTTATTCACGCCAATGTGAGTATCTACGATGATACTATTATTGGTAACAATGTTATTATTCATGCAGGAACGGTACTTGGTGCAGATGCCTTCTATTATAAAACTAGACCAAATGGTTTTGATAAATTAAAATCTGGTGGACGAGTGGTAATCAATCACGACGTAGAAATTGGTGCATTATGTACCATAGATAAAGGCGTTACGGGAGATACTTTTATAGGTGCAGGAACTAAGATAGATAATCAGGTTCAAATTGGGCATGATACCATTGTTGGTAAAAAATGTTTAATAGCATCTCAAACAGGAATTGCTGGATGTGTTATTATTGAAGATGAAGTAACCATCTGGGGTCAAGTAGGCATAAGAAGTGATATTAGAATTAGAAAGGGTACCGTACTTTTAGCTCAAACGGGGGTTTCTAAATCTACAGACGAAAACACTACGTACTGGGGAACGCCACATGGTGAATCTAGAACAAAGTTGAAAGAATTTGCTGCGGTAAAGAAATTGCCGAGTATAATCGATAAATTAAAATAGGAAAACGATGAGTTTTAGCGAGAAAAAATTAGTTGAAGAATTCTATACATCAAATTTTTACAAAAATCCCGAGGAAGTAAAGAACTATTTGCACGCGGACGCTGAGCTTTTTTGGAATAGTGGAACTGGCTTTAATAAGATGTCTTTTGCAGATATTTTAAAATTAAGCAAAGAAATGTCAACTTCATTTGAATCTTTACGCACTGAGATTAGTCATTTACTTCAGGATGAAGACCAAGTTACCATTAGATTTACCTATCATATCAATACAATAGAAAATCCAGATGAAGAGATTCCTATGGCACATTTCATTGCTATTTGGAAGATTAAAGATCAGAAATTATATAAAGGATATCAAATTAGTCAACCTGGAGATGAAACTCCAGATAATTTGAGCTCTTTTATGGAAACAAACTTTTAAAAACCCTTTAGGGTTTATATATAAAAACCTACTTTTGTAGCGCAAAAATTAACAACAACTATGAGTGTTTTAGTCAATAAAGATTCAAAAATAATTGTTCAAGGATTTACCGGAAGTGAAGGTACTTTTCATGCTGAACAAATGATAGAATATGGTACAAACGTGGTAGGAGGAGTAACTCCTTCTAAAGGTGGTCAAACTCACCTTGATAGACCCGTTTTTAATACCGTTTCTGACGCTGTTGAAGAAACAGGAGCAGATGTATCTATCATTTTCGTACCGCCAGCTTTTGCTGCCGATGCTATCATGGAAGCTGCTGATGCCGGAATTAAAGTGATCATTACTATTACGGAAGGAATTCCTGTAGCAGACATGATTAAAGTAGCCAACTATATTAAAGATAAAGAATGTAGATTAATAGGTCCAAACTGTCCTGGAGTTATTACTCCTGGTGAAGCTAAAGTTGGTATTATGCCAGGTTTTGTATTCAAAAAAGGAAGTGTTGGTATCGTTTCAAAATCTGGAACTTTAACTTATGAAGCTGCAGATCAAGTAGTAAAACAAGGATTAGGAATTACCACCGCTATTGGAATTGGTGGAGATCCAATTATTGGAACTACAACTAAAGAAGCTGTAGAACTTTTAATGAATGACGATGAAACCAAGATCATTGTAATGATTGGTGAAATTGGAGGTCAATTAGAAGCAGATGCTGCTCAGTGGGTGAAAGCTAACGGAAATAAGAAACCGGTAGTTGGATTTATCGCTGGAGAAACTGCTCCTGCAGGTCGTACTATGGGTCATGCCGGTGCAATTGTAGGTGGTAGTGAAGATACTGCTCAAGCTAAAAAAGCAATCCTAAGAGAGAATGGTATCCATGTGGTAGATTCTCCTGCAGAAATTGGTAAGAAAGTAGCTGAAGTTCTTAAAGGAGCTTAAGACTTACTATTTATATAATAGAATCCTCTTGAAATGCTGAAATAGGCAATTCAAGAGGATTTTTTATTTTAAAGCATGTGGCTTTTGTTATATTTGACTTTAGATTTATAAATTTTGATATTTGGTTTGAATTTCAAGGTGAAATCTGAAAATAATGTGAAATACATAAAATTATAACTTCAAAGTATTATTTGGAGATAGAACTAATCAAAGAAAAAAGGAATGAAATTATTAGAAGGTAAAAATGCCATTATAACAGGAGGAAGCCGCGGAATTGGTAAAGGAATTGCAGAAGTATTCGCTAAACATGGAGCTAACGTAGCTTTTACTTATGCATCTTCTGTTGCTGCAGCTAATGAACTGGAAAAAGAATTAACTTCACTTGGAGTAAAAGCAAAAGGCTACAAATCTAATGCTGCTAATTTTGAAGAAGCTCAAGAGCTTATTAAAAATGTAGTTGAAGATTTTGGTCAGATAGACATCTTGATCAATAATGCAGGAATTACAAAAGACAATCTACTAATGCGTATGTCTGAAGAAGATTTTGATCAGGTAATAGAAGTTAATCTTAAATCGATCTTTAATATGACCAAAGCAGTGCAACGTACCATGCTAAAACAACGCAGTGGAAGTATTATTAATATGAGTTCTGTGGTTGGAGTAAAGGGAAATGCAGGTCAATCTAATTACGCGGCTTCTAAAGCTGGTATAATAGGTTTCTCAAAATCTATGGCTTTAGAATTAGGATCAAGAAATATTAGAACCAATGTTATTGCTCCTGGTTTTATTGAAACGGAAATGACAGATAAATTAGATGAAAAAACCGTTCAAGGTTGGAGAGATTCTATACCTTTAAAAAGGGGAGGTACTCCAGAAGATATTGCAAATGCTTGCGTATTCCTTGGAAGTGATCTAAGCAGTTATGTAACAGGGCAAGTATTACAAGTTAATGGAGGAATGTTAACGTAGATAAATGTCTATAACTACTATTTTATATATAGCCCTAGCCGCGATCTTCGCGCTGGGGTTTGTTTTTTTTAAGTATTTCTTAAAGCTTAAGAAAAGAACTACAGTAGTTAATATGTTATCGATTCTAAGTTTTATAAGTGTTTTTACGTTGTTGTTATTACTCATCAATCCTAAAGTGGTAGCCAATGAATATGAAACTGTAAAACCAAGATTGAATATTTTAATAGATGAGTCATTATCTATAGAAACGTTGGATCAAGCTCCTAGTGTTCGGGAATTCTATCAAAATCTTATCAATGATCAAGAGCTGCGGCAATCATTCAATATTCAAGCTTACAGCGTAGGGAATGATTTCAAATTATTGAATAAAGACAGTCTTTATTTCAATCAAACTCAAACCAACATCTATCAGTCTTTATCAGAATTAAGTAAATTGGAAGATAATGATAGGTCTGCTGTAATCTTAATTTCAGATGGTAATCAAACTTATGGAGAAGATTATGGTTATTTTAAAGCCAATCCTAATACTTTTATCTTTCCTGTAATCGCAGGAGATACAACTTCAAGTCCAGATATTTCAATTTCAAATTTGAACGTTAATAAATATGTCTTCTTAAAGAATCAATTTCCTGTAGAAATCATACTTAATTATACCGGAGAACAATCTATAACTTCAAACCTGAAGATCACTTCTGGAGAAACCGTGTTGAAATCTCAGGTGGTGGAATTCACAAAAGAAAATACTTCTAAGGTTATCTATCTTGATTTACAAGCTATATCGATAGGAGCTCATTTGTTTAAAGTGGAAATAGACGGTTTAAAGGATGAGAAGAATATAGCAAATAATTTCCAAAATTTTGCTGTTGAAGTTATAGATGAACGTACCTCTGTGCTTATAGTCTCCTCTTTTTTACATCCAGATTTAGGAATGCTAAAAAAGTCCATAGAAAGTAATCAGCAAAGAGAAGCAACTATAAGACTAATCGAAAATATTGATCTTTCCAAAATATCTGATTTTGAATTAATTGTATTGTATCAGCCAAACAATAAGTTTAAACAATTATTAACTGAAATTGATAAAAATAGAAACAATACGTTGCTTATAACTGGAACACAAACCGATTGGAATTTTCTGAATTCGGAAGGATTTTTATTTTCAAAATCGTATAATTCTCAAGTTCAAGAATATGCTCCTATTTACCATTCTAATTTTTCACAATTTCAATTTCAAGATATAGATTTTAGTTCACTTCCTCCTTTGGAGGATAAATTCGGAGCAATGAATTTTGCTAATAATTCGTATCAAGTATTGTTAGATAAAACTATCGAAGGTGAATTAAGCTCAGAGCCATTACTTTTTACGTATACCGAAAACAATCAAAAAAAGGCAGTGCTATTAGGAGAAAATATCTGGAAATGGAGATCTCAGTCTTTTTTAAACTCCGGTTCTTTTGAAGATTTTGATGGTTTTTTGGGCAAGACGATTCAATATTTATCTTCAGTAAAAAATAAGAATAGATTAGATCTATCTCTTGAGTCTTTCTATAAAGAAAATGAGGAAGTGCGATTCTCTGCGCAATATTTTGATAAGAACTATGTATTTGATCCTAATGGAGTGTTGATTTTATCAGTAATAAATAATACTTCTGGGCAAAAATTAGAATCTGAAATGCTGTTAGGTAACAGTGAGTATATATATAGTACCTCTAGCTTACAACCTGGCTCTTATAAAGCAATTTTGAAGGAATCCAAATCTGGATTGGTGGTAACCAAAGATTTTATAGTGATAGAATATAACATAGAACAACAATTTACAAAAGCAGATGCTTTCAGAATGAAAAAATTGGCTTCCAATAATGATGGAGCATTTTTTATGATAGATAATTTTAATTCATTGAAACATCAGCTTTTACAGGATAAACGCTTCGTAAGCGTGCAAAAAAACCACGAAAAAACTGTATCTTTAATAAATTGGAAATTACTTTTAGCGCTTCTTGTCTTAAGTATTAGCGCTGAGTGGTTTACAAGAAAATATTTTGGTTTAATTTAATTATAATTAAAAGTAGCTTATGAATAACCTTCCAAAATTTGGAATTCCCGCATTAATCGTTTTAGTAATTTTAATAATTGTAGTAGTTCAATCTACTGTAACCATCAATTCTGGTGAAGCCGGCGTGCTTTATAGAACTTTTGATGATGGTGTTGTAACAGATGAACCTCCTTTAGGGGAAGGATTCCATGTGGTAGCCCCTTGGAACAGAGTTTTTATATATGAAGTAAGACAGCAATCTTTAGATGAAGAAATGCAAGTGCTTTCTTCTAACGGATTAGAAATTAGATTAGATGCTTCAATATGGTTTCAGCCATCTTATGAAAATCTTGGGTCTTTACACCAGGAGAGAGGTGAAGATTATATCAAAAGAGTTTTACAACCTGCAGTGAGATCTGCTACCAGAGCAGTTGTAGGAAGATATATTCCAGAGCAACTATACGCAAGTAAGAGAGAAGCAATACAAAAGGAGATTTTTGATGAAACTCAGATTTTGTTGAAGAATCAATATGTTCAAGTTAACGAAGTTTTGGTTAGAGATGTTTCGCTTCCTCAGAATATTAAAGAAGCTATAGAACGTAAACTGAGACAAGAACAGGAATCTTTAGAATATGAATATAGATTAACAAAAGCTCAACAAGAAGCAGAGAGACAACGTATTGATGCCGAGGGTAAAGCTAAAGCTAACCGTATTTTAAGTGAATCTTTAAACGCACAGATATTAAGAGAAAAAGGAATACAGGCAACTGTAGAATTATCTAAATCTCCTAATGCTAAAGTTATCGTTATAGGTTCTGGAGACAGTGGATTGCCAATTATTTTAGGTAATAACTAATTAGAACAAATCATAAATTTTCGTAAATCTGTTTTACATTTAAAATAAATTTATAGATTTGCAGTATATATGAGACCAATACAATTACATCATCATCATTTTCATTACTGCGCTCAGGCGAGGTGAATTTGATATGTTGTTATTCTAACATAATTTCAAAACCCGTTTGAGTAGTTCAAACGGGTTTTTTGTTTCCCATTTGTAGCTACTCATTCAAAATAAAATTATACCAACCAAAAAACTAAGAGTTTAAAATTTTTAAAGATGAGTAAAGAAAAATTAAGAATTGCTATTCAAAAATCAGGTAGGTTAAATGAGGATTCTTTAAAGATCCTTAAAGAAGCCGGAATCTCTATAGATAATGGAAAAGAACAATTAAAAGCCTCTGCACAAAATTTTCCTTTGGAGGTAATGTATTTAAGAAATGGGGATATTCCTCAATACTTAAGAGATGGGGTAGTAGATATTGCTATTTTAGGAGAGAATGTTCTTATTGAAAAAGGTGATGACATTATACGAGGAGATAAATTAGGCTTTTCTAAATGCCGTGTGTCTTTAGCCGTTCCAAAATCCATGAAATATCAAGATATTCAGGATCTTAACGGTAAAAAAATTGCTACTTCGTATCCAAATACCGTTAAAAACTTTTTAGCCGAAAAAGGAATAACTGCAGAATTGCATATTATTAATGGTTCAGTAGAGATTGCTCCTAATATTGGACTTGCCGATGCTATTTGCGACATAGTTTCTAGTGGAAGTACCCTTTTTAAAAATAATTTAAAAGAAGTAGAAGTAATGTTGAAGAGTGAAGCTGTTTTAGCGATCTCTCCAAAAATTTCTGCTGAAAGAAAAGAGATCTTAAGCAAATTAGAATTTAGATTGAGATCTGTCTTAAATGCAAGAACTTCAAAATATATCTTGCTGAATGCTCCAAACGATAAATTAGACAAGATTTTAAAGTTATTACCAGGAATGAGAAGTCCAACGATTTTACCTTTGGTAGAAGAAGGATGGAGTTCTATTCACACAGTTATAAAAGAAGAGCGTTTTTGGGAAGTGATAGATGAATTGAAGGAAAATGGGGCAGAAGGAATCTTGGTAGCTCCAATAGAAAAAATGGTAATCTAAAAGCTATGGAAAAGATATATAATTCAACCAAGGCAGATTGGACTGAAATTTTAAAAAGACCCACTCAGACTGTGGCAGATATTGAAGCTACTGTTACCGAGATCTTTTCTGAAGTTAAAGCAAAAGGTGATGCAGCCGTAAAAAAATACACCAATCTTTTTGATGGAATTCAACTGGAGGATTTAAAAGTTACTTCTAAAGAAATTGAGATAGCTAATAATGAAATTTCAGAAGAGCTTAGAGAAGCAATCGCTGTAGCTAAAACAAACATTGAAAAATTTCATTCCGCTCAAAAAACCAATCGTCTTGAAGTTGAAACAACCAACGGAGTAAAATGTTGGCAAGAAAAAAGACCTATTCAAAAGGTGGGTTTATATATTCCAGGAGGTAGTGCTCCCTTGTTTTCAACTATTCTGATGTTGGCTATTCCTGCTAAAATTGCGGGTTGCAAAGAAATAGTACTTTGCACGCCTCCAGATAAAGAAGGGAATATAAATCCTGCTATTCTATATACAGCTAAGTTATGCGGAGTTACAGAGATCTTTAAAATTGGCGGAATTCAAGCTATTGCAGCCTTAACTTTTGGTACAGAATCGGTTCCAGGAGTTTATAAGATCTTCGGACCTGGAAATCAGTTTGTAACAGTGGCCAAGCAATTAGCTACAAAATATAATGTGGCTATAGATATGCCTGCTGGGCCTTCAGAATTGTTAGTGGTTGCAGATAAAACTTCAAATGCTGCTTATGTGGCTTCAGATCTTTTAAGTCAGGCAGAGCACGGAGCAGACAGTCAGGTTATTTTGGTTACAACTTCTAAAGAGTTCATGGATGATGTTGAAAATGAAATTAGCAATCAGCTAAATGAATTACCAAGAAAAGAGATTGCAAGCAAGGCTATAGATAATTCTAAATTGATCTATGTTTCTAATAATGCCGAAGCTTTAGAACTTATAAATGAATATGGCCCGGAGCACTTCATTATTTCTACAGAAGAGGAAGATTTCTTTATTGATGGAATAGAGAATGCGGGTTCTGTATTTATTGGCAAATATACCCCTGAAAGCGCCGGAGATTATGCCAGTGGTACGAATCACACCTTGCCAACCAACGGCTATGCAAAACAATATAGCGGAGTGAATCTTGATAGTTTTATGAAAAGTATGACCTTTCAGAAAATTGATGAGACCGGCATTAAGAATATTGGTAAAGCGATAGAAGTGATGGCAGCAGCTGAAGGTTTACAAGCTCACAAAAATGCAGTAACGTTGAGATTAAAAGATTTAGAATAGCTATGCAGAACTTTGATTTAAATAACTTGGTGAGACCTAATGTGGCTAAATTAAAGCCATATTCTTCCGCAAGAGATGAGTTTAAAGCTACAGGCTCTGAGATGGTTTTTTTGGATGCCAATGAAAATCCATATCAAACAGATGTAAATAGGTATCCAGATCCGCAGCAAAGAGATTTGAAGGCCGAATTAGGAAAATTAAAAGATATTGAAGCTTCTAAAATCTTGTTAGGGAATGGTAGCGATGAAGTTTTAGATCTTTTATTTAGAGCTTTTTGTGAACCGGCTAAAGACAATGTAATTACACTTCCTCCAACCTACGGAATGTATTCGGTTTTAGCGAATATCAATAATATAGAGAATAGAGAGGTGCTTTTAACCGACAATTTTCAGCCTAATGTTGAAGAAATTTTAGGAAGAATAGATGAGTATACTAAAATGATATTTTTATGCTCCCCTAACAATCCTACAGGTAACATATTCTCAAGAACGAAAGTCGAAGAAATTTTAGGTAATTTCTCAGGACTGGTAATTATTGATGAAGCTTATATCGATTTCTCTGAAGAGAAAAGTTGGATGGAAGAATTGGAGAATTATCCTAATTTGGTGATTACCCAAACACTTTCTAAAGCCTACGGAATGGCTGGAATTAGATTGGGAGTTTGTTATGCTTCAGCAGAGATTATCACAATTTTAAACAGAATTAAGCCTCCGTATAATGTGAACGAACTTACTCAAAAAAGAGCGCTTTCAAGAGTTTTAAATTTTGAAGATGTAAAAAAAGAAATTAACTGGGTTTCAGAACAAAGAGCTAATTTACTTAAAGCGTTGCTTGAAGTTAATTATATCACTGAAATTTATCCAACTGATGCTAACTTTGTGCTGGTACAAGTTGATGATGCTACCCTTAGATATGATCAGTTAATAGAGAAAGGGATCGTGATTAGAAATAGAACTACGCAGCCACTTTGTGAGAATACATTACGTCTTACTATTGGTACAAAAGAAGAAAACACAAAATTGATATCGGCTTTAAAAGAGTTGAATTGATTCTAAAATATTATAAAAATTGAATTCACTTTTCAGCGCTGATTTTCTGAAAAGTTTTGAAACCGCAATATGAAAAAAGTATTATTTATAGATCGTGATGGAACCTTAATTCACGAGCCGGAAGATTATCAGGTAGATACAATAGAGAAATTGGAATTTTACCCGAAAGCCTTATTTTATCTTTCTAAGATCGCGAAAGAGTTGGATTATGAATTGGTGCTGGTTACTAATCAAGATGGTCTGGGAACAGATGTTTATCCGGAATCTGCATTTTGGCCAATTCAGAATTTCATGCTGAAAACTTTTGAGAACGAAGGAGTTGTTTTTAAAGAGATCTTAATGGATAGAACTTTTGCTAAAGATAATTCTCCAACTAGAAAGCCTAATACCGGTCTTTTAGAAGGAAACTATCTTGGAAATAAGGAGTATGATCTTGAGAATTCTTTTATGATTGGAGACAGAATGACCGATATGGAATTTGCTTTCAATTTTAAAGGAAAAGGGATCTTTATTGATACACATGCCGATCTGGCTACAGATGAGTTGAAGAATGATAAATCTAAGATTGAAAATGCTATAGTTTTAAGAACAAAGAGTTGGAAAGAGATCTACGAGTTTTTAAAGTTGAATGATAGAACTGCCGAGATCACGAGAAAAACCAACGAAACTGATATTTATATAAAATTGAATCTTGATGGTACTGGTAAAAGCCAGATAGCTACAGGAATTTCCTTTTTTGATCATATGCTTGATCAGATTGCACGTCATGGAAATATGGATCTGGATGTAACGGTAAAAGGAGATTTGGAAGTAGATGAACATCATACTATAGAAGACACGGCAATTGCATTAGGAGAAGTGTTTTCTCAAGCTTTAGGAAACAAACTCGGAATAGAACGTTACGGTTTCTGCCTACCTATGGATGATTGCTTGGCACAGGTAGCGATAGATTTTGGCGGAAGAAATTGGTTAGTTTGGGAGACAGATTTTAAACGAGAAATGATTGGAAAGATGCCAACAGAAATGTTCTACCATTTCTTCAAATCGTTTACAGATGGTGCGAAAGCAAATCTTAATATAAAAGCCGAAGGAACCAATGAACACCATAAGATTGAGGCGATATTTAAAGCTTTTGCTAAGGCTATAAAGGTTGCTGTAAAGAGAGATCCGGAAAAAATGATCCTTCCATCAACCAAAGGAATGCTTTAAATCAGAAATTATTATACTAATGAAAGAAGATCTCAAAGATCAAAAGGTCGTAATAATAGATTACGGCGCTGGAAATATTCAGAGTATCAAATTTGCGATACAAAGGTTAGGCTTTGAAGCAATTTTATCTAGCGATATCAACGAAATTAAAGCTGCCAATAAAGTTATTTTCCCAGGAGTGGGAGAAGCAAGCAGTGCAATGAAAATGCTTATCTCTACTGGACTTGATAAAGAAATACCTAAGCTAAAGCAACCGGTTATAGGGATTTGTTTGGGGATGCAGTTGATGTGCAATTCTTCGGAAGAAGGAAAAACTAAAGGACTAGGTATTTTTGATGCTGAAGTGATCAAGTTTACTAACAAGCTGAAAGTACCTCAAATAGGGTGGAATCAGATCTACAATCTGGAAACCGAATTATTCAGCGGCATTAAAGAAAATGAATACGTGTATCTGGTTCATAGCTTTTATGTAGCAGAATGTAAGCAAACTATTGCCAGTACAACCTATGGAGTAGAGTATAGTACAGCCATCAAGAAAGATAACTTTTATGGTGTACAATTTCATCCTGAAAAGAGCAGCGATGCAGGGGAACAAATTTTAAAGAACTTTTTAGAACTATAAAGATTTAAAAATGAGAATAATACCGGCCATAGATATCATAGATGGGAAATGTGTAAGACTTTCTAAAGGAGATTATAGTACTAAAAAAGTGTATAATGAGAATCCGCTAGAGGTTGCCAAGCAATTTGAAGCTCACGGCATCAAACATCTTCATCTGGTAGATCTTGATGGAGCTAAATCTAAGCATATTGTAAATTATAAGATCTTAGAAAAGATTGCCAACAAAACCAAATTGAAAATAGATTTTGGGGGTGGTTTAAAGTCTGATAAAGATCTGAAAATAGCTTTTGAATGTGGTGCTCAACAGATTACTGGAGGAAGTATTGCCGTAAAAGATCCTGAAACTTTTATTTCTTGGTTGAATACTTATGGAAGTGAAAAGATTATTTTAGGAGCAGATGCTCACGATGAAAAAGTAGCCATTAGTGGTTGGACAGAAGAGTCTACAGAAGAGTTGCTACCATTTATAAGAAGATTTCAGAAATTAGGGGTGAAGAATGTTATTTGCACTGATATTTCTAAAGACGGAATGTTGGAAGGTCCTTCTTTTGAACTTTATAAAAAGATTCTAGCGCAAACCAATGGAATAGAATTGGGTATTTCATCGCCAGAACTTGAAGGATCTAATAAGCTCAATTTAATTGCTTCTGGCGGAATTTCTACTTTTGATGAGATTCCACAACTAGAAGAAATAGGTTGCGAAGGTGTAATTATCGGAAAAGCTATTTACGAAGGTAGAATAGAGATGAAACAGTTGGAAAAATATATATTGAACTCTTTATAAGCTATGTTGACAAAAAGAATCATTCCTTGTTTAGATATCAAGAACGGAAGAACTGTAAAAGGGGTAAATTTTGTAGATCTTAGAGATGCAGGAGATCCTGTAGAGCTTGCAAAGATTTATGCTAAGGCTGGTGCAGACGAATTGGTGTTTTTAGATATCTCTGCTACAGAAGAACGCAGAAAAACCTTGGCAGATCTTGTTTACAATGTTGCCAAAGAAGTTAATATTCCGTTTACTGTTGGTGGTGGTATTTCTTCTATAGAAGATGTAGATATTTTACTTCAAAACGGAGCAGATAAAGTTTCTATAAATTCTTCAGCAGTAAAAAATCCGGATCTTATCAATGAATTGGCTCAGAAATTTGGGAGTCAGTGTGTCACGGTTGCTATAGATGCTAAAATGATCGATGGAAAATGGATAGTGCATCTGGTTGGTGGTAAAGTGCCAACAGAATTGGATCTTTTTGAATGGGCTAAAGAAGTGGAAGAGCGCGGAGCAGGGGAGATCTTGTTTACCTCTATGAATAATGACGGTACCAAAAATGGTTTCGCGAATGAGGCTTTGGCTAGATTGTCTGAAGAATTAAATATTCCAATTATAGCTTCGGGAGGGGCGGGAACTATTCAACATTTTTCTGATGCTTTTACATTAGGAAAAGCAGATGCAGCCTTGGCAGCTAGTGTTTTTCATTTTAAAGAAATAGAAATAGTAGCGCTAAAAAATGCACTCCGTAAAGAGGGTATTTCAGTGAGATTATAAGAATTTATTTTTGAAGAGAATTAAAAGAATATAAAAATATAGATATGAATATCGATTTCAATAAAAATAAAGATGGTTTAGTTCCTGCAATTATTCAAGATAATGAAACAAAGAATGTTTTGATGTTAGGATATATGAATGAAGAAGCATTTCTTAAGACCAGCGAATTAAAGAAAGTGACTTTTTACAGCAGAAGTAAAAATAGATTGTGGACCAAAGGGGAAGAAAGCGGTAATTATTTGGAGTTGGTTTCTATTAAAAACGACTGTGATAATGACAGTTTGCTTATTATGGTAAATCCACAAGGTCCAACTTGCCATAAAGGAACTGACACTTGTTGGGGAGAAAAAAATGAGGCTAATTTTGGATTTTTATCTGAACTTGAAGGTATTATTCAAGATCGTAAGAAAACAAGTGAAGTTGATCCTAAACTTAGAAAAGAAGAAAAATCGAGTTATGTAGTTTCTTTATTCGATCTTGGAATCAATAAAATCGCTCAAAAAGTAGGGGAAGAAGCTATAGAAACAGTAATAGAAGCTAAAGATGATAATGATGATCTTTTCTTAAATGAAAGTGCAGATCTCTTATTTCATTACTTAATTCTTTTACAAGCTAAAGGTTTTACTTTAAGCGATATAGCTAAGTTACTTAAAGAAAGACATTAAGATATTTAGCCATTCCATTTACCTAATTTCCCTGCTTGGAAATCGGTATAAGCTTGATCTATTTCTTCTAATGAGTTCATTACAAACGGCCCGCGGGCAACCACGGGTTCGTTAAATGGTTTTGCATCTCCAAATAACAACAAGCAATCTTCTGAAGCTTCAATTTTTAAATGGGTAGCATCGTTTTCAAATTCTACTAACTGACGATCTGTAACTGTGATATCATTCACGTTAAGTTCGCCTCGAATAACATAAAACAGGATATTATTCTCTTTTGGAATATCAAGGTTCAAAATACCAGATTTCTTAATGCTAAATGTTCTTAGGTTTACATTTGTAAGTGTTTCAAAAGCGGCTTTATGATCTTCGAATGTACCGGAAACGATTTTCGCTTTTACTTTTCCTTCATCCAAAGAAATTACAGGAATTTTATCTTCTTGCAACCCGAGATATTTCGGTTTTGTCATTTTTAAAGCAGCAGGAAGGTTTACCCATAATTGAAGTATTTCAAGATCTCCACCAAACTTTTTAAAATCTTCAGAAGAAATTTCAGCATGAATTAGTCCGCTACCGGCAGTCATCCATTGTACACCTCCGCTGTAAATAACGCTTTCATTGCCATCTGAATCTTTATGTGCGATATCTCCATCTATGATGAAAGTTACCGTTTCCATACCTCTGTGAGGGTGCGGTCCAAAAGGAAGACCGTTATTCAACGGCCCATAAGTTTGAGGCCCGTGATGATTCAAGAATAAAAAAGGATCTATCATTTCCAGTTGCCTCGTAGGCATTGGGGAATATGTTACTAGATCTGCTATTGGGCGATACTCTGCGGAATGGACTTTCTTAATACTTCTCATTACTAATAATTACATTTTATTACGAACATAAATAAGTTTAAATCTTCCTTTTTGATTTTCTCTAGATTCTATTTCAAATTTATTAATTGAACCTATCATTGGTGTTAATTTCTGAAAGCCATAGTTTCTGGAATCAAAATTGGGTTGTTTCTTTTGTAACAATCCTCCAACATCTCCAAGAAATGCCCAACCATCATCGTCTGCAAGATCTGATATGGTGCTAGAGATTAACCTAATTACGTTAGGAGTAATTTTATCTACTTCATTTTTTCTCTCTGATTTCTCTTTATTATCTGAAGTTTCTGAATCTTTAGATTGAGATTTCAATATTTCTATGTAGATGAATTTATCGCAAGCTACTATAAATGGTTCGGGCGTTTTTTTCTCTCCAATACCTATCACATTCATTCCCGCTTCCCTTAGTCTGGTAGCAAGTCTGGTAAAATCGCTATCACTAGAAACCAAGCAAAATCCGTCTACCTTATCAGAATATAAAATATCCATTGCATCTATAATCATTGCAGAATCTGTAGCATTCTTACCTTGAGTATATCCATATTGTTGGATGGGATTGATGGCATTTTCCAGAAGAACGTTTTTCCATTTTCCTAAATGTGGTTTCGTCCAATCTCCGTAAATACGCTTAATGGTAGGATTTCCATATTTAGCAATCTCTTCCATCATCTCTTTCACATTGGCAGAAGGAATATTGTCACCATCTATTAATACCGCTAATTTTGAATCCATTTTTTTATAATTATATTTTAGGTTGAAGCGTTTATGCTAGTGTTATTTTTGAATTTATGTAAAGACCTAAATTTCCGAAAAATTTTAGTTAGAATAATAATATACTTGGATTTATTCAGAGTTAAGACTCAGAAAAATTAGCGGAGATTAGCGATCTTCTAATTCATCATCGGGTTCTACATGAATAAGAACATCTGCAATTTCAGGTAATTCGTTTAAAAGAACGTCTTTTACTTCGTGCGCAATATCATGACCATCTTTAACGCTTATTTGAGCATCTACCGCTATATGAAGGTCTACATGATAGATCATCCCTGTTTTTCTAACAAAGCATTTTTCGGTTTCTATCACTCCAGGAACTTCTTCTGAAATTTTACGAATATCTAAAATCATATCATCATACATATGCTCATCCATAACTTCACCTAAAGCAGGTCTTAAAATGAGATATGCATTATAAAGTATAAAACCCGCTGCAAATATGGCTGCCCAATCATCTGCAGTTTCGTATCCTTTTCCCATTACTAAAGCTATAGTGATACCTATAAATGCCATGAGCGAGGTAATAGCATCACTTCTATGATGCCATGCATCTGCTTTTAACGAAGTACTATTTGTTTTATCGCTCTTTTTAGAAACAAACCTATAGAAAATCTCTTTGGTTATGATGATTCCGGCCAATACAATTAAAGTAAATGGTTTGGGAACTTTATGCGGAGTTCTTATATGCTGGATACTCTCAAACACTATTATCGCCGCAGAGATAATTAAGAACATAACCACCATAAAAGTGATTAAAGGTTCGGCTTTTCCATGTCCATAAGGATGATTCTCATCTGGTGGTCTACTAGAATATTTTAAACCCAAAAGAACAAGCAATGATGAAAAAACATCTGTAGTAGATTCTATAGCATCTGCTATTAAAGCGTAAGAATTTCCAAAAATACCCGCTATCCCTTTAATTATAGCTAATGCCAGATTTCCGGCAATACTAAAATAAGAGGTTTTAATGGCTTCCTGCGTGTTGGAGTTCATTTGGAGGTTTTGATCTTAGTGTGCAAAGTTAATCTGTAAAGGATTAAAAAGTAGTTGATTTGATTTAATTTTTCTGAAACTAATAAATAATCACTTAAGACATTTGTTACCACCAAACTACAAATAATCGTTCGAACGTTTGATCGTCTATTCTTCTAAATAATAGGGGAGAGCGCTTTTTTTCTAAAAGAGATAAAAGATCATCCTGAATTTCTGCATAAGAATACCATGTTGAATTGTGTTCTGGTAATATAGCCCATTCTTGTTTTCTTGGAATATAATAGTCTTGATGTTGGAATTCTAAAGCTTTGAATTCTTCGGAATGTATATAATAACCAACAATACAGTCATTATTTATAATAGGCAGCTGTTTATTAATTAAAGATCTTGGAACGAAAAGATTTGCTTTAAAGCATACTTTTTGAAAAATTTCAGAACTAACTATATTATGTTTTGCTAAAGTTTCTTCTGTCTCAGGTTCTTGTAATAGAGGAAATTGCTTTTGATTTAATTTATTAATTTTTTGTTGTAATGAATCTTTTTTATTTGGACCAATCCACCTTTCAAATTCATTTCTATAGGATGGGTCATAGATATAAAATTTGAATACCAGTTCCAAATGAATAAGTTCTCCTTTTTTTAAGTCATGAATGATATAATCAATTTCACCTAGGGTAAGTTTATCTCGAAATATTTGAACATTGTTGATGAGAATTTCGTGATTTTTAGAAAGTTTTAAGATTTCTTTTAAGAAGATTTCCATGCGTTTACCCAAAACATATTGCGTCGATAAATTTGGCAAGTTCTTGTAAAATTCGGAGTTATTTGGTAAGTTAACATTCGGAATTTCAAACTGTTCCATCCCAAATAGGGAAGTATCTTTCCATAAGGAGGATGTTCGAATGAAGCCGTGAAGCTGATTAAATATAGGATTCTGCATTAATTAATTTTGAATCTTATGGGAGTAAAAAATATTGTGGCATGGTAAATGGATAATTATTTGCTGACTTTATTTTCGCCTATTTATTGAAAATTATGATAAATACTTAAAGATGGAGTAATTTTTTTAATAAAAAGCACTAATTAAATTTAACAAATTAGATTTTATTTTTAACGTTTTAAATAAACAAACATTTGTTTGAATTTAATGATATAAATTTGATCGACAATACTCTAAACTATGACAAAGGTACAATCGAATGCCCACTTTAAATATGAGTTCTTTGATAACTATGTTATAGTAGAAGCATTTAAGGGTGCCGTGGTAAATAAGGAAGCTGCGCACAAAACCTTAGAAGCGATTATTGAACATTATAAGGGAAGAAAATTTACTATTATCTCACATAGAGTAAATGATTACGTAATTGGTATGGATGCCTATTCATCTAAAATCTTTAAGAAAGTTAGAGCTTTGGCAATTGTATCCGAAAATCCTGAAGTTAAGAGAAAGGCTATTGCAGAGCAGGATAAGTATAATAATCCTTTCGCATTTTTCACTTGTTTAGAAGAAGCTAAAAACTGGGCGGAGAGCTTTAACTAAGCTCCTTACTAATCCTTTTTCTTTTTACCGAATATCTTGTTGAAAATTCCCTTTTTTTCTTTCTTATTTTTCTTTTTAACCTTGGATTTATCAGGATTGTTGAATATTCTGCTGAAGAAATTATCTCTGCTTGATGCCTCACAGTCCATCATAGCTGCTACTTGTGATGATGGATTACCAAAGCGAGCTTTAGTAATCTTATCAAAATCTGAATCTTTATTTAATGCTTGCATAAAAAGAGCAAAAACAGGCAGTGCTGAATTAGCTCCTTGACCAATACTGGTATTTCTAAACCCAATTCTTGGATCATCTGTTCCTACCCAAGTTAAGGCAACCAATTTAGGAGTAATCCCTACAAACCATCCATCTTTATTAGATTGAGTGGTTCCTGTTTTACCTGCAATATCGTTAGTTAAACCGTAAGTAGATCTTAACCGTGTAGCAGTTCCTTCATTTACAGTTGCTTTCATCATTTCTATCATGATCTCGCGGTTCTGTTCAGAAAATGCTGGAGTTTTTTGAACATCAGGCTTAAACGTTACTAGAACATTTCCCTGTCCATCTTCAATACTTGTGATATAATAAGGGGTACTTGGCTTCGCATCATTTACAAAACTTGTATAGACTTTTGTCATTTCTTTTAAGCTGATTTCCGCTGTACCTAGTGCTATTGAAGGAACTTTAGGAAGATCAGACTCTATACCCATTTTATGAGCTTGGTTGATGACATTGCTAATTCCAGTTTCCATAAGAACTTTAACAGCTATGGTATTAATAGAATTACTCAATGCAGTTTTCATATTGTAATTCATAAAAGGATCATCGCCATAAGAACCTGAATTTTTAGGAGTCCATCCGCCAGGATACGTAACTTCATTTATTGAAAAGTAGGAGCAAGGCTCAATTCCATTTTCTAATGCTGCGGTGTATACAATGGGCTTAAAGGTAGATCCAACCTGACGCTTACTTTGTGCAACATGATCATATTTAAAATGTTCAAAATCCACACCACCAACCCAAGCTTTTACAGCACCTGTAGTTGGTGTAACAGCCATAAAGCCGGCGTTCAGGAATTTTTGATAATATCTTATACTGTCTAAAGTTGTTCCCGTTATAATCTTATTTTTTCCATAATTAAAGACTTCGATCTCATGGGGCTCTTTATCTAAAATAGTTAAGATCTCACTATCAGAATGGCCTTTTTCTTTAAGCTGCTTGTATTTTGAAGTACGTTTTAAATCATCAAGCAAAATCGCTTTATTAGTGATCCATGGTCCTTTAGAGCCATAAGATTTTTCATGAGTAGCTTGTAATTGCTCCATATGCGTATTAACCGCATTTTCGGCTAACAACTGCATTTTAGAATCTAACGTAGTATGAATTATGAGTCCGTCTCTGTAAATATTGTAAGGCTCCTTTCTACTATTTTTTAAGGTGTCTAAGATCTTGGTTAGGTCTTTTCGCAATTGCTCTCTAAAATATGGCGCTACACCTTGATCATGCCCATAATATTGATATTTTAATTCTAAGGGAGAGGCTTTTGCCAGTTCCATTTCTTCTTTAGAAATAAAATCATATTTAGACATTTGAACTAATACTACATCGCGCCTAAGTTTACTTCTTTCAGGAAAAATGCGTGGATTATAATAATGAGAGGCCTTTAGCATTCCAACCAATACAGCAGCTTCTTCTAAATTTAGGTCTTTAGTGTGCTTATTAAAAAATTTCATAGAAGCACTCTCAATTCCGAAGGTGTTATCGCTAAAAGGAACCGTATTGAGATATAAAGTCAAAATTTCTTCTTTATTATAAACATCTTCAAGTCTTGAAGCTATAATAGATTCTTGAAGTTTATTAATTACAATTCCTAAATAACCATAATCTTTTCTCCCGTATAAATTCTTAGCAAGTTGAAGCGTTAATGTACTACCTCCACCAGAAGACTTATCTTGAAGAAGGATAGATTTTACGAATACACGCATTAAACTTCTGTTATCAATTCCATCGTGCTCAAAGAATCGAATATCTTCTGTAGCTAGAAGCGCATTTATAAGATCTTTTGGAATCTGATTGTAAGTAATTGGCTGCCTATCGAAAATGTAATATTTTCCAATTAATTTTCCATCTGCAGTAAGAACTTGTGTTGCTTCATTTTGTTTAAGCTCACTAAGTTCTTTTGACGTTGGAATTTTTCCGAAAAGGCCAAAATATATAGCGGCATAAAACAAGATAAAGAATGCAAAAATACCAGCAATAATACGGATCGCCCATTTTAATTTGGGAGAATTTTTAATTCGTTCGAGCATAATTAGTTTTAATCATGACAAATAAACGAATACTTATAAAATCTAAATGTGGATTTTACGTAATTTTAAGATTTAGAGCTATCTATTAAAAATTAAAGCCGGTTTCCAAAATTCTGGAACCGGCTACCTTTTTAAAATTACCTTCATAAATTCAATTTTTATTAGTGCATTAATATCCAAATCTTCTTCTACTATACCAACAGTCTCGGGTAGAACAAGAACTATTTAAAAAATGCTTGTGATGAGTTAGATCTCCATCTCTAATAACATTTTGATTGTTTGCTATGTTTTCTAAAGTTGCCATGATTGATGATTTTTTAAATTGATGAATTATTTAATTATTAAAATCCGAATCTATTACTGTTATAAGTATTAACTCGTTCTGTATCTCTTAAGTTTAAAAAATGTCTTCTTATACTTAAATTTGCATCTTGCTTTCTTGTAAATTCTAAAGTCGCCATAATTGCTATTTTTAATGATTGAAAAGATCTTTTAGTATCCAAATCTTCTTCTGTTATACCAATGATCTCTAGTGGAAATGGATGAGTTGAAAAAGTTTTTACGATGGGTAAAATCTCCTTCTTTTTGAGAATTGTAATTTCCGATGATGTTTTCTAAAGTTGTCATAATTGCTATTTTTAATGATTGATAAGACTTTTAGTATCCAAATCTTCTTCTGTTATACCAATGATCTCTGGTAGAATTAGATGAGTTGAAAAAGTTTTTACGATGGGTAAGATCTCCTTCTTTTTGAGAATTGTAATTTCCGATGATGTTTTCTAAAGTTGTCATAATTTAAAAGTTTAAAGGTTATATCTAATAGACTATCAGAAACTTAAGTTGTTACAGTACTATGTATTAAATAGTACTAATTTAACTTTTAATTAACATATTAAGCTGATTTAGAAGGGTTTTCTGAGAGAATACATTAACTATTTTTATAATTCTATTACCATATTATTGACAGTTCAAATTCTATAAATACACACTTTGTTTTTAACTTGCGGTACAGTACGGTGTTTTTCATATCTATGATGAACTCTAATATAAATTGAAATGAAAATGCAAAAAACAGCTCTCTTAGTAGTGGTAGGAGTTTTTATGGTAATTGGAGGAATATATTTTTCCTTTAGAGGCCATGCTCCCCAACGCAATATGCCAGGTTCACAAATGATGACCATTGCTCAACAGTGGGATATGCCAGACGAATTAGAAGAAATTAGCGGTATCTCGTTTATAGATGATAATAGAGTGGCATGTGTTCAAGATGAAAAAGGAGTGGTGTTTATCTATAATTTAAAGACGTCGAAAGTTGAGAAAAAAATAGATTTTGGAGATTCCGGAGATTATGAAGGTATTACTATGGTTGGAACTACTTGTTTTGTGCTTAGAAGCGATGGCGTTTTATTTAAAATAGAAGATCTAGATACTAAACCTAAAAAGGCCGTTAAAATTGAAACTGCATTAGAGAACGAGTATAATTTTGAAGGATTGTGTTATGATAAAAAAAATGATCAGCTTTTATTAGCTATTAAAGACAAGGCATCAGATGATTTTAAACCTGTTTACGCTTTCGATTTAAACACGAATACACTTAAAAAAGATCCTGTCTTTACAATTCCTTTTAATAGCAACGTATTCGACAAGTTAGAAGAGAAAAGATCTAATAAACTAATGAGACCTTCAGATTTAGCAATTAATCCGAAGGATGGAAAGGTTTATGTTACAGAAGGTTCTAACCCAAAACTTTTAATTACTTCAACAAATGGTACTCTAGAAAAATTATATGTTTTAAAAGAAAAGCAATTTGCGCAGCCGGAAGGTATAACCTTTAATTCGAAAGGAGAGATCTTCATTTCTAACGAAGGTCATGGTGGTCCTGGAAATATTATAAAATTAACTTTAAAATAAAAAGTTAGTCGATTTTAATAAAAAAAGCCTGAATTACTTCAGGCTTTTTTTATTGATTCAAATTAAAATAACGTCAACTAAACTTTTTGAAGTTTTCGAGCAACAGCTTCAGCTTCATCTAAAACTCTTAAAAGATTCTCTCCCCAAAGTTTTGCTATCTGTTCTTCAGTATAACCTCTACGAACTAATTCTTTAGTAACATTTAAAGATTCTGAAGCATCATTCCAACCCTCAATTCCACCACCACCATCAAAATCTGAACTAATACCTACATGGTCAAGTCCTATTTTACTTACTAAATAATCTATGTGGTCTACATAATCTGCAACATTTACTGGAGGTACCGTTTTTTTAAGTTCTTTTAATTCTGGCTTAACTTTAGTTTCCAATTTTTGATAAGCTTCATAATATTGTTCTTGTGCTTTGTGGTCTAATTTACGGACACTATCTCTCTCTAAAACAGTAAAACTATTTTGCTTTGCGTGCTTTTTTAATAGTTCCATTTTAGCATCGTTATAGGCATTATGTTTTTCGGTATTTACGTAAGAACTAAAAGCTACGGTTTGTACAACTCCTCCATGCTTTTTAAACAACATTAACAGCTCATCATCTAAATTTCTGCTATGGTCACATAAAGCTCGGGCAGAAGAGTGAGAAGCGATTAAAGGTGCTTTAGAAAGCTCGAACATTTGTTTGATAGCCTCTTTTGAAGGATGAGAAACATCTATCATCATTCCTAATCTATTCATTTCAATCACCGCTTTTTTACCTTCTTCACTTAGCCCGTTGTGTAACCAAATATTATCTTCTTCTCCCGTATTAGAATCAGACAATTGACTATGGCCATTATGGGATAATGACATATATCTTGCGCCTAGATTATAGAATTTCTCAATATTGGCTAGATCTTCTCCAACTGGGTAGGCATTTTCTACCCCTATCATTGCCACTTTTTTACCTTGTTTTAATAGACTTCGTACTTCTTCGGAATTAGTAGCCAATCCCATTTCATTTGGAGCTAGTTCTTCAGTAAGTTTATGGATGGCTTCAAATTTTGAAATTGCATTTTCGTATGCTTCCTTATAACCTTCAGTAGTAAGATCACCTTGACCGGTGTAAACAATTAACCATGAAACATCTAATCCTCCATTTATCATTTTTGGAAGATTCACTTGAGTATCCAAATTTTGCGTATAATTCTTTTCTTCGGTAAAATTTTTAATATTGATATCGTTGTGCGTATCTATTGTAATTACTTTTTTATGAATTATGGAAGCCTTTTCATTTATTTCAGATTCGGTTAATTTTTGTGAAAATGATACCTGAACAATTAAAATAGTTACTAGTCCTGTTAACGTTAATTTCATATGTAATTGAATTGGTTTATAAAGTGTTAATTTAAGAATTTAAATGCGAATTCACTTATAAGTTTTATGAGATAAAATTAGCGCTAAATGTTACTAGTGTTACATTCATATCCTATTTATAGAATATCTTTGTAATCCCTAATATTTGATTGTTGAAACTTTTTTACGCTATACTATTATTATCATCTTTCCTTTTTAGGCCTGTTTATGAAGTAACAAATGTTGCCTATTACGAGCTTAATATAGATTACGTAATAGAGAAGTATTGTGTGAATAAAGCCAAACCAGAAATGCATTGTGATGGGAAGTGTTTTCTGAATTCTCAATTAAATAAATTAGACAATCCTACTTCAAAAGATAATAAAGGAATAGCTCTCAGTAAAACCTTTATTCCTGCATTTTTTGAAAATGTTTCTTATCCTAATTTAGAAGCGACAGCGCTCTTTTTTAAACTTGATAATTGGGGTGATCTAAATCTCCACAAGTATACTGTGATTAATGCTTTTGAGCATCCGCCCAACGCTTCATTTTAATTTCTAATCATCTTAAATTAAAATTAATAGAGTTTGAAATAGCATCGAGCTCACAACACGTATACCTTAAAATGAAGAATATATTAAAAGTATTAGCTATTCTAGTAATAGCTACAAATATTGCTATAGCGCAAGAAGATCCATCTACCAATTCTCAAAAATGGACATCTGCAAGACCAGATGGGCATGCTCCAATTTCTGTAATGGGAGATCATACACACCAAAAAGGAGAGTGGATGTTTGGTTATAAATTTATGAATATGAATATGGAAGGACTTCAACATGGGCAAGATAATATCAAAAGCTCTGAAGTTTTTAATAGCTATATGGTGGCTCCTAAAAAGATGACTATGCAAATGCATATGCTGGGAGTAATGTACGCTCCAACCGATAAACTGACACTTATGGTGATGACTAGCGTTCTTGATAAGGAGATGGATGCTTCCACTAAAATGGGGATGAATTTTACCACAAATTCTTCCGGTTTTGGTGATCTTAAAATTTCAGGATTGTACCAACTCTTAAATAAGAATCGCCAGCAAGTTCACGCGCAATTTGGAGTTTCTATTCCAACAGGTAGTATAGAAGTAAAAGATGTTACTGCTATGTCTAATGAAATGCAGGTAATTTTACCTTATCCAATGCAATTAGGAAGCGGTACCGTAGATGGATTAATCGCTATTAATTACTTAGCTCAATCTGATTATCTATCTTTTGGAACACAACTTAAAACTACTCTAAGATTTGGAGAAAATGATAGAGATTATAGATTTGGTAATAATTATACAATGAATTCTTGGATGGCTTATAAAGCTGCATCATGGCTGAGCATGAGTGCAAGAGTTGAAGGAAGTATAACCGATGAAATTTCTGGAAATGATAGTAGTTTAAATCCAATGATGGTTCCGGCAGCAAATACCAAGAATTCAGGCGCTAAATCTATAACTACAGGAGTTGGAATCAATACTTATATTCCAACGGGTAGCTTTAAGAATTTGAGATTTGGATTGGAATACGCATTTCCTGTATATCAGGATGTGAATGGAATTCAGCTAGAAAAAGAGGAAACCCTTACCTTAGGATTACAATACTCTTTCCATTAAATAGCTCTCAAAATAGATAGAAAAAAGGTCTGCTGTGTGCAGGCCTTTTTTTATATTATAAATCTAAGTTAAGAGATTTAAAATCTTTAAAATGGTACATAATTATCATTTACATTTGATAAAATTTAGCAAGGCTAATGAATAAATATATAGTTGTTAATCAACCTGAAAATTGGGATATTTCTGTAGAGAATATAAAGATCATCTCCGCCCAAGATTACTTAACAAACCCCGAATTTTCAAGATTAAAGAATGCCAGAATTTTCAATCTTTCCAAAGATTATTCGTATCAATCTAAAGGTTATTATGTTTCTCTTTTAGCGGAAGCAAGAGGGCATATGGCGATACCTACAGTAAAGAATATTGTAGATCTAAGAGAACCAAAATTAGTAAAGATAGTGTCAGACGATTTTGATGATCTTATTCAAACAAGTTTGAAGAACTTAAAGTCTAAAGAATTTACGCTAAGTATCTATTTTGGTCAAAATGTAGCACAAAAATACAAGGAGCTTAGTGCCATGTTTCATAGGCATTTTCAGATTCCCTTCTTATTGGTGAAATTCAATTATACCACCAAATGGAATATAAAAAGCGTAAAGGCAATTTCGGAGTCAGAAATTCCTGAAGATCATAAGGAGAGTATGAAATTTTTTGCAAAAGAATATTTTGCTAAAAAACGTTATGATACTCCAAAAACACATTCTACAGATTATGATCTGGCCATTTTAGTCCAAGCCAATGACCCGGCACCACCTAGCAATCAAAAAGGGATTAAGAAATTTGTAGAAATCGCTGAAAAGATGAATTTCTATGTGGAAGTTATTTCGCCTAAAGATCTTTCCAGACTTTCCTCTTTTGATGCTTTATTAATACGCCAAAGCACCGAAGTAAATAATGAAGCCTATGCATTTGCTAGAAAGGCACAACAAGAAGATATAGCAATTGTAGATTATCCAGATGCCATTCTTAAATGTTGTAATAAAGTATATATGGCAGAGGCTTTAACCAATGCTAATATTCCAACTCCAAAAACACTCATTGTTCACAAGAATAATAAAGATCAAGTGATACCTTATATTGGTTTACCATGTGTTTTAAAATCCCCGGATTCTACTTTTTCATTTGGAGTGAAAAAAGCTGAAACTTTAGAGGAGTTTGAAGAATTAGTTACAGCAATGCTTAAAAAATCAGATCTTATCATTGCGCAAGAGTTTACTCCTTCAGAATATGATTGGAGAATAGGCATTCTTGATGATAAACCAATATTTGCATGTAGATATTATATGGCAAAAGGACATTGGCAGATTTATAATTGGGACGCTGCCAAGAAAGATGATCAAGATGGAAACGCAGATTGTTTGCCTATAGAAGAAGTTCCGAAGAAAATATTATCAGCTGCGTTAAAGTCGGCAAAATTAATGGGGAAGGGGCTTTATGGTATAGATGTAAAAGAAGTAGATGGAAAGCCGCTGGTTATCGAGATCAATGATAATCCAAATATAGATTTTGGTGTGGAAGATAGGTTTTATGGAGACCAAGTATATGTTGATATTATTACTGCATTAAAGAACAGATTAGAAAAAAGATAAAATGAGTTATCATCTATTTGAAGTTTTTGGAATAGAATTAGAATATATGTTGGTGAACAGCAAGAATCTAAAAATTACTCCAATCGTAGACGAATTATTAACTGTTAAAAATGGAAGTTTAACTTCTGATGTTGACAATGGATTAATTGAATGGAGTAATGAGTTGGTGGCTCATGTTATTGAATTAAAGACTAATGGACCTACTGATGATCTTGAAACTCTAGATACCCATTTCGCTGAAAATATTCGAGAGATAAATACGCTTTTAAAGCCTATGAACGCTATGCTTTGGCCTACAGCTTCTCATCCTTTAATGCAGCCAAAAAAGGAGATGAAACTTTGGCAGCATAATTACAGCCAGATCTACGCGCTCTATAATAGAATTTTTGATTGTACCGGTCATGGCTGGAGCAATGTACAGAGCATGCACATAAATTTGCCTTTTTTTAATGATAATGAATTTGAGAAGCTACATGCTGCTATTAGAATTTTGATGCCGATTATTCCTGCGCTAAGCGCAAGTTCTCCAATTTTTGAAGGCCAATATACTGGATTTCATGATATGCGCATGGAAGTTTATAAAACCAATCAGAAAGAGATCCCGCAGATGACCGGAAAGTTGATACCGGAGGCAGTTTTTAGCAGAGAAGCGTATTTTAAAGAGATCTTTGACCCTATTAATAAAGCTATAAAACCTTTCGATTCAGAAAATATTTTAGATCATCATTTTTTAAATTCCAGAGGAGCAATTGCACGCTTTGATAGGAATGCTATAGAAATTAGAGTAATAGACATTCAAGAATGCCCAAAGGTAGATGTAGCTATTGCGGTTTTAATAGTAGAAGCTTTAAAACTATTGGTTTCTGAAGAATGGGTTTCTTTAAAAGATCAGAAATTATGGCATGAAGAGGAGCTTTTAGAGATTTTTAATATTTCAGTAAAACTGGCAGAAGAGGGTGTAATTGATAATATTAAATATTTAGATATTTTCGATATTAAAGAAACCTCCAATGCTGGCAATATTTGGAAGAAGATTTATACAAGAGTTAAAGATCAAATTTCAGCGAAACATCAAGCTACTATAGAGGCTTTACTTCAAAATGGAAGTTTGTCAACAAGAATTTTAAAAGCAGCTAACGAAGATTTTTCAGAAGATCATTTAAAAAAGATCTATTCTGAATTAGGAGCATGTTTACAAAACAATACAATGTTCCTTCCTTGAAACTTTTATTGACTTGTGAGCATGGAGGGAATGAAATTCCGGAGCAATTCAAATTTTTATTTGAAGATGGAAAACAGGCGTTGAATAGCCATAGAGGATATGATCTTGGTGCCTTAGATCTTTATACAGAATTGGAAGAACTTTCAGAATCTTCCAAATTTAGTACTATTAGTAGATTATTGATAGAGCTCAACAGATCTATTGGTCATCCGGCTTTATTTTCAGAATTTACTAAGCACCAGAGCCTTTTAGAGAAAGAGCAGATTATTTCAAAATTCTATCTTCCCTACAGAAATGCTGTGGAGCAACAGATTATGAAATTGACCGATAGAGGAGAAGCGGTGCTTCATCTTTCCGTACATAGTTTTACACCAGAACTACATGGAGAAAAGAGAAATGCAGATGTGGGTTTGCTTTATGACCCCTCCAGGAGATCTGAAAAAGAATTTTGTAAGAGTTTCAAGAAAGAATTAAAGACATTAGATTCAAATCTAAATATTAGATTCAATTATCCGTATTTGGGAACTGCAGATGGCTTTACTACTTATTTGAGAAGGAAGTTTGAATATAATTATATTGGCGTAGAGATAGAGATCAATCAGAAATTCAGCAGTAATAATCAAATGGATACTACTATCAAAAAGATTCTCTATCAAGCTTTGCTAAATATTATAAAATAAAAAATCCTGAGTTTTCACTCAGGATTTTTTATATCTTTTAAATAAAGGTCTTATTTAATCTCAACAACTTCAAGATCAAAAACAAGGTCTTTACCTGCCAGTGGATGGTTACCATCTACTACGATAGTTTCATCTTTCACTTCAGCAACAACCAAATTCATTTCTCTTCCGTCTGGAGTTTTTGAAACTAATCCCATTCCAACTTCCGGCTTAATTTCTTCTGGAAGTTGATCTTTTTGAACTTCTTGGATCAACTCTTGACGAGGTTCTCCATAAGCTTCATCTTTAGGAATAGTTACTGTTTTTTTCTCATTCACTTTCATATCGATAAGGCCTTTTTCAAAACCAGGAATTAACTGTCCTTGCCCAAGAGTAAATTCTATTGGCTCTTTTCCTTCAGAGGTATCAAATACCTGTCCGTCTGCAAGTTTTCCTGTGTAATGTACTTTTACCGTGTCGTTCTCTTTTACTTGACTCATAATATGTTTTTCAATTTTAAAAATAGCTCCTGCATTTCTTTAATTACAGGTCACATCTTAATTTTTACTTATTTGCTTATTAAAGTGCCAAAACCAAGCCAAAGTCTATAAATGAATAATTGTCGCTTATTATCTTTGAAATTTGATGGTAAAAGCAGATAAAATGGCTGTTAGCTCCTTTAGATAGCGGAAATTTGTACTTTGCATAATATTTTGAATCTAAAATGAATTTAATTTAAGAGTCGGAAAATATGTCAGGTACGATGATCTCTTTACTAATTAAAGCCCTAAATCGGTTATTTTATCAGGTTTCGTTCTTATTGATGTTTGTACTACTTTGTGCTCTATGTTTAAGTTGCAAGAAAAGAGATGTTACTCCTCATTCAGCTATGAACTGGAAAGAGGTGTCTGTTTCGGCAAGTGCATATAACTCGGTATCTTATCAAACCACTAAGAATGGAAATCCTTTAGTAACGGCGTGGGGAGATACATTACAACCAGGACTAAAAGCTATAGCTGTATCTAGAGATCTTATTAGAAAAGGATTAAAATATAACACGCCGGTTAGAATTGATGGTTTGGACGGTGTTTATTTTGTAAAAGATAAAATGCACCATCGCTGGAAAAATAAAATAGACATTTATATGGGTGATAATATTGATTCTGCCAGATTATGGGGAAGAAAGAAAGTGATGATCCATTATTTAATCGAAAGTGACACCAAAAAAATAAAAGAGTAATTTTTAGTATTTCAGTAATAGCTTCAGAAGTTTAGCATATCATTATCCCTATGAGAAAACATATTTACGAATTCATAAAAAATGCACAACAATTTATTTATAGCAAATTCAATCAAAAAGATAGTAAGTGGCCTTACTTCTTGCTAATTTTCTTTTTGTTGATTATTGTAGTAGTTGGAATAAATATTTTCATCGAATTAACCGATGAGCTTAGTAGTAAACCTCTTATTAAATATGATAGCGCTATCACCGAATATGTGATTTCTTTTAGAAATCCAACGCTTAATAAATTCATGCAGTTTGTAACCAACGTAGGAGATATTTATGGCTATCTGGTTTTAGCAACCGTCTTTACCATCTTTTTCTACTTAAAGTTTAAGAACTGGCGCTATGTAATACAGATGGTTATTGTACTTGGTATGGCCGCTCTTTCAAACTCAGCGCTTAAACAAGTAATTAATAGAGCTCGCCCAGATGCACTGCATCTTGTTTCTGTTCAAACTCTTAGCTATCCAAGTGGACATGCTATGAGTGCCATTGCGTTCTATGGTTTTATGATCTACTTATGTTTTACACTAATATCAGAAAAATGGTTAAAATTCAGTTTGATATTACTCTTAATCTTCTTGATCTTGACTATAGGAATTAGTAGAATCTATTTAGGAGTACATTATCCATCAGATATTGCAGGAGGTTATATTGCAGGATTTATTTGGGTGGTCTTTTGTATAGCGGTTTTTAATATTGTAGATCTCTTCAGAAGAAAAGAACAAGTTAAAAACTAATGGTTTGGTGTAATATAAGTTTCCTATATTTTACTTTTAATTGAAGAGAATATTCTGTTTATTAACGCAGATATATAAATTCGTAGCAAAATGCCCAATAATTTTAAGTTCTTCTATTTCTTTATACTACTATTTTGTTTTCAGAATGCCCTTTACTCGCAAACCGATACGTTATCCTCTACCAAAAAACTAACCATTGGTCTAACCGACGCACCGCCTTTTGTAATAAAGAAAGGCGATAAATTTACAGGCTTGAGCATTTCTTCTTGGGAATTGGTTAATGAAGATCTTGAATCTAATTTTGAATATAAATATTATTCATCTTTAAGCGATCTCTTAAATGCGATAGAAACTCACGAAGTAGATCTTAGTATCAATCCTATTACTGTTACAGACAATAGAATGAAAAAGTTGGAGTTTTCTCAACCTTATTTTATATCCCATACCGGAATAGCCAAAAAGAAAGAATCAGAAATCTGGAACTATCTTAAGAATTTAATCAGTTGGGATTTCATTTCTGCGATACTCATCCTTTTAGGAGTGATCTTCATTTTTGGATTTTTAGTATGGCTTTTCGAGAGAAAACACAACCAAGAAGAATTTGGGAAAGGAACTAAAGGAATATTACAAGGCTTTTGGTGGAGTGCAGTAACTATGACAACTGTAGGTTACGGAGATAAATCGCCAAGAAGCTTAGGCGGAAGGGTTATAGGACTTATCTGGATGTTTATGGCCATTATTATGATTTCCAGTTTAACTGCAGGTATCGCTTCTTCTCTTACCGTAAAAAATATAAATAATGAAATTACTGGAGTTCAAGATTTAGATAGATTTAAAGTGGCTACGGTTGGGAGTTCTAGTGCCGAAGAAATGTTAGAACTATATAATATCGATCATTATACTATATTGAATGAAATTGAAGGTATAGATGCGTTATTAGCGAAGGATGCAACTGTTTTTATATATGATAAACCAATCTTAAAATATGAGATTTCCAGAAGACAACTAGGAGATGAATTAGAAGTTTTGGAAAAGAATTTAAAAAAGGACTATTACAGTTATACTTTCCCTAAAGGATCTAAATTAGTTAGAAAAATAGATCCTTTATTGATAAGTACTTTAAAAACTGTTAAGTGGAATAATTTGGTAAGTAATTACAACTAATTTAATGGCTATTATTTAAGCCCTAAATAACCTAAAATTACCCATAATAATATAAAGACTACAATAATTCCTATACAACCACAGCCTCCGCCAAATTTCTTGGCACCCCATCCTGCAAGCAGGGCTCTTAGTAATGTTTTCATTTTTTAATTTCTTGGTTAGTGAAATAAATGTAGATAGATTCAAGTTTTCATGAATCAACTTTATGAAAAATTTAATTTCGTATAACCTGAAATTTTAACTTGATTTTTGAAAATGAAAAAGTATTAATTCTCTAAATTTAAAAGAATGAAATAACTCATATTTTAAAAAAATAAAGAATTAAGTTGATCTATTACACTATGGAAACTCACATTGAAAAATCTGGAGATTTAAAGAGAGCGTTGCTCGCTATTTTAGTGATCATGACGTTTACTTTGGCTTGCTTACTAGGAATTTACTTAGATCTTTGGTAAATCTTTTTTAAGAGATTTTAATTTCATTTAATAGTAAAAAAGCACTATTCACATATTCTTTTTCTAAGAATAAAGCGAAATAGTTAGAGGTAGAGATCATCTCGAAAACCGGAATTCCTTCATAAGCCAAAAGTTTAAATATATAAAAGTATAGCCCTACAGATTTTGAACTGTTCTTAGGCAACTCGATGGTTATACTAGATAAATCGCTTTTAGCCGCTACCAAAATTTCATTTTTAAAACAATTTTGAACAGTCTCATTTAAATCGGCAGAAACCAAAATATTACTTTCCCTATAGTTACTAGAGTAATTAAAGTAAATACCAAGTTGATCTTTTACTATATTCAATAATTCGGCTTGGCTAGAAAGAATAGAGTTTGAGTTGAGATAGGTATATTCTGTTATACCAGACCTAACCACAATATCTCCCATTTCACGTAAATTATTTTGTTTGTTAAGCTTAAGTTGAGGAGGATATCGTCTTAATGCCATGATTATGGATCCTTGTTTTACAGGCTTTCCAAGTTCCCTTTCTACATCTGGTTGAATATAGGCGGCTAAAGAACTATAGTTTATAAGATCTTTAGAAATAGCATCGTCTAAAAAAGGTTGATGTCTTAGCATGTTATGCACGCAAGAAGTAATCGTATTCATTGTTAAATAATATACATTTTGTGCAAATGTATATAAATTCTCACTTGTATTTTTACATCATGTTTGCTTTAATTAATTATGCAGTGTAAATGGAAAATGATGAAAATATTAAAATTTGGAGGAACTTCAGTAGGTTCTGCCGGAAGTATTGAAAATGTATATACTATTGTATCCGGTATTTCAGGACAAAAGCTAATAGTACTTTCTGCCATGAGCGGAGTTACGAATGAGTTGGTTTTAATTAGTACGCTTTTTAAACAAGGAGACATAATCTCCGTTCAAAATACTATTGAGAAACTGAAACAAAAACATCTTACTTTGGTAGATGAACTCATAGCTTCTTCAGAAGAAAATAATTTGGTGAAATTGGAAGTGACAGTATATTTTTCAATGTTAAACAGAATCTTTGAAGATGAATATTCTGAAAATGCGGAAGCTAAGATCTTAACGTTTGGAGAATCAGTACTAACATATATCGTTTCAGAATACTTTAAGTTCAGAAATGTGAAAAATACACTTTTAGATGCTAAAATGTTTATGATGGTTTCTAATTTAGAGAATCCAGATACAGATAAGATTCATGGTTTATTAAGACCCTATTTAAAAGATAATTCTGAAGATGCTATTTATATAACTCAAGGTTTTGTAAGAAAGGATAAATTCAATAAAATAAGTACTCTTAAAAGAGGAGGTAGCGATTATACAGCTACCATTTTAGGTGCAGCAGTAAGTGCAGAAGAAATTCAGATCTGGACAGATATTAATGGTTTTCATAACAATGATCCAAGGTATGTAGAAAATACGCATCCTATCAAAAACTTAAGTTTTGAGGAAGCAGCAGAGCTAGCCTATTTTGGAGCAAAAATTTTACATCCACAAACTGTTTCTCCGGTTATTGAAAAGAATATTCCAATTTATTTAAAAAATACATTTACTCCAGAAGAGGAGGGAACAAGAATTTCTTCTGAAGTTATTGAGCATGGATTAAAAGCAATTTCTGCTAAAGATGGGATTACGGCTATCAAAATAAAATCGAATAGAATGTTGATGGCTCACGGATTTTTGAGAAAAATCTTCGAAGTGTTTGATCTTCATGAAACTTCTATAGATATGATTACTACTTCTGAGATTGCTATCTCTTTAACCATTGATGATACGCGTAATCTAGAAGCTATTTTAAATGATCTTCAAGGTTATGGTGAAATTACGGTAGAAACAGAACACTCTATAATATGTATTGTTGGAGAGGGTTTAATAGATGAAAAAAATACATCTAAACTGTTTGAGATCTTGCAAGATATTCCAGTTAGAATGATCTCGTACGGCGGAAGTATTAATAATGTTTCACTTTTAGTTTCTACACAGAATAAAATTGAAACACTTCAAGCATTGCATAAAAAATTATTTGCACACAGAGAAGTAGCTGCTGCGCTGTGTTAAATATCTTTATGCTTAATACGTTTGTTTATTTGTTGTTTAGTAATAATCACCCGCTATTTCAGGGTGATTATTACTTTTTAAGAAGTTCTAATTTATTCTTGGTTTCAATATATTTAGATAAATAGTAGGTGCTTTTTACTTGATGATGACTTAAAATCTGGCCGACAATATTTCTTTGTCGATAACACGAAAGATTCTTTTTTAATTCTACTATACGGTCATTAAATTTTTTGGAGTGTATAGATTTTGAAAAACGCAATTTTAAGACCTCTAGGCCATTATTTTGAGCCTCTAGCCAAGTTTCTTTGTCTGTATATAATTTTATAGCAGCATTTGCAAAGTCTTCTGGGGAATTTTCAATAAATCCGTTCCATGGTAAATTATCATTCATGCCTTCTGCTCCAATAGAAGTTGTAACAGAAGGAGTACCACACTGCATAGATTCAATTAATTTTCCTTTTAAACCTGCACCGAATCTTATGGCGGCCAAATTGACTCTAGCTTTCGAAACCACCTCTTGTGCATCTTTAGCCCAACCTTTTATATAAAATCGCTCTTTTGTATTTTGTAATTGTGTTACTTTTTGAGAAGGATAAGCGCCATAAACGTGCATTTCTGCTTTTGGTAATTTTGCTTTTATAATCGGCCAAATTTCTTCTTTCAAATATAAAACGGCATTATAATTTGGTTGATGTCTAAAATTTCCAATACTTATAAAATCACTTCGCTCTTCAAAACTCGTAAGCTGAAAAGGATTAGGTACTTCTATTAAAAAAGGAAGATAAAACAAGAGAGAGGCAGGGATATTATAGGTTTTTTGTAGAAGTTGCACTTCTTTTTCAGAAATAATCAAAGAAAGATCGCATCTATAAATACTCGCTAATTCTCTTTTTGCTAAATCTGAAATTTCTAAATGTATTTCTTCTTTATCTTGATTTTTAAAACACTCCTCTCTAAGATTTCTTAAAAAATGAAGATCTTCCGTATCTAATAACTTTATAGCTTTTGGACATATTTCTGTTACTCTCCATCCAAATTGCTCCTCCATCATAAATCTATCGAAGATGACTATTTCTGGATCTAAATATCTAATGAAATCGTCGAAACTGGAATTGTTGAGTTCTATTGAAACAGATTTTACTCCAATCTCCTCCAAATTCGCCATATGAACAGTCTTAACAGCAGTAGTTGCAAAAGTGATCTGGTAACCTTGAGATTTAAAAAATTCTAAAAGTTGCATCATTCTGGTACCCGCCGCAGAAGAATTTGGTTCGGGCCAAACATAGCCAATTACCAGTAAAGAGCTCATAAATTTAGTTTTGCCAAAAATACCTGAAAATTAGATAAAACAGGTATAGCGCAGATGTTATTCCGTCAATTTAAAACTAAGGGATGTTTGCGATACTTCTAAGATTCAAACTTATACTTCTCATGACGTTCTTTCAACATCTCACTGTTTAAATTCTTTCTATTCATCAAAACTGTTTTACCAAACCACGTATGGTATTTTTGTCTTTCTAAAAAGTCCAAATTCAACGCAAACCATTCTTCATCTGTATATTGTTTATCAAAGAATTGTTCCCATTCTGCACGTAAACGTTCATTTCTAAAGATGTAACTCTCTATTCCTAAATGATATAAATCCGCATCGCATATAATTTTTTCCGCTTGGGTCTGAGGATTTTGTGGAATTTTGGTAGCTAAGATGCAGTTAATTACAATTTTTAACTTCTCTTGAGGATAGTCATGCTTTTGAAGATATTCCATCGCATATTCTACACTCTTATCTTCATGGTCTAAATAAGTTTCTGCCATTCCTGTATCATGAAAAAGTGCCGCTATAAGAATAGGTTCTAGTTCAGAACCAAAAACTTCTTCATAATTACCAATGGTCTTAACATATTTGTATACCTCCTTGGTATGTTGCACACTGTGAAACGGTAAGGTTTTACAGCGGCTATTTTCCAAAAAGTCGATACAATAATCATAGGTTTGTGTGACGATATTTGTCTTGCTAAACCCTTTTAGAAAATTTAATGCCATGTTGTTTTAAATTTGAAGCTTATTCTAAAAAATACAATGATAAGTAGGAGAGAAACAAGCACTTTTAGATTGCTAATTTCTCGTTCCTAATTTACAAGATTTCAATTAATCCTTAGTCGATTTCAAATTTTTAACCTTTTATTATGTTCTTCGATTTCTATGGCAACAAATAGCAATTTATTTATTCAAAAGTACTTTCGGATTTTATAAAGTATTCTTAATTCTAAGGTCATCATTTTATTTTGTGGTAATTTAAAATTTGAGAAAAACATCAAATATTATGAGTAGAGGTTTTGTAAAGGAAGATGATCAAGAAGAAGCACCATTTATTCCACCACGAGCAGCATTGCCTGCTGCAGAGATAAATTACGTAACTCCTAATGGCTATCAAGAATTAATAGATGAGCGTGATGCTATAGAAAATGAGTTGTCTTCTTTAGATATTGAAGACGAGAAAGAGAAAAGACATCAAAGAGCTACACTAACAGGTTCTTTAAATCTTTTAATAGAGAGAATAACTTCAGCAAGAATATTAAAACCAGAAGAACAAGCTCAAGATGAAGTTAGATTTGGTGCGACTGTAACTTTCCAATTAGCTAACAAATCGCCTCAAAAATTTCAGTTGGTTGGGGTAGATGAAGCTGATATTAAAAAGAACAAAATTGCGTTTGTAGCTCCAATTAGTAGAGGGCTCACCGGTAAAAAAGTTGGTGAACGGGCAGAGGTATTTATAGGTGGTAAAAATCAGAGTATAGAAATCTTAGAGATTTCTTATTCTTGATTTAAAGGCATAAGTGTAAATTCTAAATCATCTACGATAGCTCCATATTCAGAAACTTCAATTTCAAAACTCTTTGAGGCAGGTGCAGCTTTAAAATTTAAATTTTTAAGCTGTTCTGTATTGATTTGAGCAGTGTACCTGCCGGGCTTTAATCCTAAATAGGTAAAGTATCCATCTCCTTCGGTCATAACTTCTGCCACAACCTTATCTTGATCGTTTAAAATACTTACCAAAATTCTCCCTTGCCCTTCAACCTTATTATAATTTTCTAAATAAACCATTCCTGCAACTTCTCCAAGCACTTTAATAGGTACATAAATAGTTTTAAATTGATTTGGAACAGTTTCTATAGCAATAATAGATTTTTCTACTTTCCATGCAATATTATCTAAACTTAAGGTGTCTACCTGAATTATAAGTTGATTATACGGCTGAACATCATAAATGCGTAACTGTGTTTTTGCTTCATTATAAACTATATAGCCACCCATATTTTTAATTTCCATATCGCTAACTTCTGGCTCCATCTTATCAAACTTCTCGTTATTATTGAGATCTAAGAAAGGAATGATGGTAATTGCTCCTTTTCCTACGCTGCTTCTATCTTTAGCCACCACATAGTTGGTATTATCATCAAAAAGTAAGCTTCCTCGAGCAGTCTCAACAAAAGTATTATTCAAGTTACCTATACGGGAGGTAAAGGAAGTTTGTGCAAAGTTTAAATTATATCTCAAACCAACTTCAAAAATATGTGCATTCCTTTTAAAATTGTTCTCGAAACCTACGTTTACAAATCCATTCTTAAGAAAAGGTCGTTCTAATCTTAAAATAACATTAGATACTTCGCTATAGCTAAAATCATATTGAACCTGTGGAGAAAATATGAATTGATAGGGTAATCTATAAGTTTGCGATAACGTGCTATAAATTGTTGGATTATTAGATCTTTCATTAAACAATCCGAATGTGGTTAAGTTGGTGCTTATACCGAATAATGAACCCGATAATAAAAATTGAGCTGATGTGAACTTGGTTGTTGGAAGAACGATTTGGTTTACACTGAATCTAGAATATGCTGAAAATAGTTTGGTCCTCAATGGGAGAGAAACACTAATTTTTCGTTCCTCCAAATAATTATAATTTATAGCAGTTTGATCTTTATTATAATTTATATAATTAAGATCTATTTGAATGTTGGACGGATTTCTATAACTTAATAAACCTTCCGTTTTCACTCCGTACATATATTCTCCGGAAAACAAGAATCCTTGAGCCAATCTAATAGACGAATTGAAAAATGGCATAAACTCGCCAGAGCTCACTTCCGATAAATATTCAACTCCACCGCCAATGGTAATTCCGTTCGAGAGACCATAATTTAAGTTAAATCTAGAGAACCTGTTATTATCATCATTTTCTACAATACCTGCACTTAAGGTATATTCTAATTGATTCTTAGGAATAAAATTATATGGAATATTAATATTGCGTTCTTCTATACGCTCTTCTCCATACGGGCCATAATATCTTAAGTTTACAGCGGTATTCCCATACATTAATGGAACTTCAAAAGTGAAGAATCCAGATGCATCTGCTTCCGTAAAATCAATAAGTACATTATTAACATACAATTCTACCGTCCATCTTGGATCTGTAACATCGGTTAAAGTATATGTTCCAAAAGACCTTCTATTAATTACCGGTGTATTGGTAAGCTGCATTCCAACTACAGGCGCAAAGAGGGAAGAGGTAGATCTTGTAAATATTTTACCTGCGGTTACTTGTTTTATAATCCTACTGTTATTATTTACATATTTCCACTGATAGAACTGATTTCTTGAAGTAAATGGAACTCTAGTAGAATAATTTAAAAGTATATTGGTTTCTCCACCGGCAATCATAGTTCCTAATCCAAGATTGACTCTGCTCTCATTTAGACCGTTACTTTGTTGAGAAGAAACGACAGACCAATCTGCCATTCCAGCTCTGAAAAAAGGATATTTTCTTTCTATTAGAGTGTCCGGTTGAACAATACCTTGAATATTATCTAGATTATTTCGCATTCGCTGCAACCTTAACTCTTTAATCTTTGGAAGTTCTAAATCTGTACTAAGGTTGATAGATAGATTTCTAAAGTTAAAAGTAGAATTTAAGCCGAACAGCTCTCCAAATAGTGATGATTTAAGATATAAGGTGGTGGGAGTTAATATATAATCATCTTTAGTTAAAGTATAATTTTCATCTTTAATCTTGATGAATGATTCAGCAATATTAAAAGTAAAAGAATTGGATGGATTAATTATAAAACCTGAAATATCTGCGGGTGTAGCTCCCGTTTCGTATTTTAAGGTAAGATACTCGAATAAATCTGTAATAGAAATATAAGCTTCTTGATCTTTAATGGCAACAGGAATGTCTGTAATCCCAAGATTCTTCACAATTAACTGTACGGGAAACTCATCATATTCCTGAGCATTTGTCTCAAAACTTAAATAGAACAAGCAGCTGAAAAGAACCAGAAATTTGGCCAATTGCTTATTTAATCTTTTCAACTTATTTGGAGTATGTATTTGATGCATTAATGAGGGCTACGTGCTTTAGTATATTTATTGTTGAATAAATGTCAACGTAATAGTTCCACGATACATCCCTGGTCTATTACTTGAAATATTACCAATCTGAAGCATTCCGCCAATTTCAATTTCATTAATGCTTGTAGAAGGTGCGGTGGTAATAAATGTTTTATCTACACTATACGTTAAGTTTTCTAAAATAATTTCATCGCCATTAGAGCCCGTAAGTGTAAAGCGGGGTGGATGTGAAATAGTGATTAACGTACCAGGGTTTGCTGTAACCTCATACATAGCAGAAGATACCGTTGGTCCCAAATTTAGCAACACGATGTCTCCTGTTTGAGTTCTTTGACTTGAAGGATTTACCACGATAGTGCCTCCGGAAGTACCTAGTGTAAAAGCTCCAAAATTTAGAAATCTTGCTGTTCTTACCTTAACTTCTATAGGAATTGGTGGATTTTCTTGAGAATAACTAGTGATGCTTCCAAAAAATAAAAGAAGTACCAAACAAATATTTAAAATCAATTTACGATCTGCCTGTAAGCTTAAGTTTAATATTTTCATTTCTGGATGATTATTTTCTTAGCATATTGCTGATCTGCCCAGCTTAAATTGATAAAATAAATTCCGGAACTTTTAATTCCGTTTAGCTCAATAATTTCATCGCCTTTTGTCTCTTTTGAATCTAGAATTTGACCGGTTACTGTGGTGGCCTTTAATACACCTTTTTCCTTATCCTTTAAATTCATTTTCACAAGCACTTTCCCGTTGATGGTAGTAATGCTAAATGGTTCATCAAAGGCTATAGCAGTATTGGTGATTTCAGATTCTGAAAACATCAGAAAGAATCTTGAATTGTATTCTCCAGCTTTAATAGTTGTCTTATACGTTGATTCTTTTGATAGATTTTGCCCGATATGTTTTACAGCATCAATTAGATAGACATTAAAATTACTTGGTAGATTTTCAATATCTTTAAGCTGAATGTTTAATTCTCCATTTACTCCTGATTTCACTCCAATTGGAAATCTTTCATTTGAAGTTTTATAAATTTCAGGCAATGCTTTAATTGATAACTTATTTTTGTTTTGATTAAGACTATAAATATTTGGAATCTTCTCACCGATATTCATCAGTTTTAAAGCATCCTTATCTTTATCAAATTCTTGATAAGCAAACGGATCGAAATAAATTACCATAGCATCTTTTGTACTATTCCCATTAAGAGCTACGGTAATTCTAATTAGCGACTTAGGGTCTGGTTGTGAATTTTTATAAAAATCTTGAGAAAAATCATTCACTCTAACCGTATTATTCACTCCTAAGGTACCGCTACTAACAGTATTAGAATCATTTTGGTCGCTAACATGAATAAAAAAGCCTTGCATAGAAGGTATAATAGCCGGAGACGCCGAACCTGTACTCGATACATTATTTACATAAGAAGAATAGCTACCCGTATACTGATCTATTGCATTAAAAAAATAAATAGATTCGTCTATATTAGTTCTTGTCCAACCTGAGGCATTCCAATCTATTGGAGAAGGGTATGGATTTCCAACCAAATTGTAACCTTGGGTATATTTTCCATTGCTGTTTCCAACTTGAATAGATAATGGACCGTTATGAACCTCTCCGCTTAGCTCGATTAATGCAGAACTACTACCAGCTCCAAAATTAAAGGCATAACCTTGCAATACAGATAAAGCAGCTCCCGCACTGGTATAAGCGTTCCATCCTGTAATATCTTTAGTGTCAGATTTATTACCTTCATCATAAGAGTAAACTTGTGGGAAGCTTGCCGAAAGATCTACATAACTTGAGAAATCACCTACGGTACTGCTATTAAAAGGACTGCTGAAGTATTTGTAACCTGTAGCCGTATTTAAGAACCTTTGTAAGATAACAGTTCCTATAATATTCCCGCTGCCAGAGCCGTCTATGAGTGCTGTTTGTACTTCCGAAGAAAGAAGTGTCAAATTATCAGTTATTGTTAGATTTCCCGTTTTTGCTAAAACATACCCTGTAATTTCTAAAGATCCATTTAAGGTTGCTCCTGAAGTATTGTTGATGATTAGATTTCTAACGTTATTAAAGTCGAAAGTATTGGAGGGGATATTTTGCATCGAAGTACCTTTTAAAGTGATGGTACCATTTTCAGCTAAAAAATTTCCATCATTAGCTATATTTCCTGAAATATTTAATGTGTTATTAAGTACATCTAAAGAAGCAGAATTAGCAATAGAAATATCTTTACATAAGCCTTCTGCACCAGATTCTAAAAGAGGGTAATTGCTTAATCCATTTGGGATTGTTACATTAGAATTTATGTTAGGTACTGTATTACACGTCCAATTTGAAGCAGTGTTCCAATTGGTGCTAGTTGCACCGGTCCAAGTATTCTCATTTCTTACTTTAATCAATAAAATTGGAGATACTGAAATATTACAATTACCAGAAAATACTGTTCGTCTATAATATGAATTGGAATCGATAACACCGGGATTGTAATTTTTCTTATCGTTTATTCCAGATGCCGATGTAAATCCTGAATTTGGGCCTTGAGTACTCACTTCCCATAAATAAGTAAAAGAGCCATTTCCTCCAGAAGGTAGAGTACCTATAATTGTTCCAGAATCAGATCCAATACACAAAGGCTCCGAATAAGTAGTTTGAATAGTTAAAGATTTATAGGTGCCATTACAAGGATCTCCAAAAATGGAATTATTAGCAGAAAGGGTTGTAGTGCTATTTCCTAATAACATAGATTCTACAATTTGCTGACTGTTAATTGCATGACAATTAGATGTTTGGTAATTATCGCAGGTTCCAGTTGCTGTACCATAACTAGCAAAATTTACATAAGAATAATACGTACCTTCTGGTGAGCTTAAATTAAGATCTTGATTTTCATTTATTTGAAAACAATTTACGTCTGTATTACCATTTTTAAAAGAAATTTGATTCCCTACTATTTTATTGCCTATGCTTATTTTAATAACGTTAGATATATTATCTGAACAATTCATAACATTTACCTTACGTCTAAACCAGGTAGTTTCAGAAATTATTCCTGGTATATAATTAGCAGAATTATAATTGCCAGGTGCATTAAAAAAACCAGTGCTATTACTTGTTTTACTAATTTCCCAAGTATAAGTGTAACCAGAACCAAGATCTGTACCTTGTAAAGTAGTAGCATTTGCAGTATTACAATATTCTTGATCTTCAGTAATTACATTATTTTGAATTCCATTTATAACTGTAATTGTTACAGATTCATTTGGAGTTGCATTTTCACAAGAATTACCATCTGTGACTTTCGTGATGTTAATTGTTGTGGTTTGATTGATAGTAATAGGTATTGAAAAAGTTGACTCATTGAAACTTCGAGTTATAGCTTGACCATTAACTGTAGCATTTACAGTCCAAGGAGAAACACCGGTTAAAGTTCCTGTAATATCTATTGATCCCGCACAAATACTCTTAGACTCTAATAAATTTATAGTAGGAGGGGATGTGCATAGATCTTTTACAATTACAGAAGCTGCATTAGATTGATTAGATGTAACATAATCACCACCAATTATATTATTTGAACTGGACAATAAAACTTTACGATATAAATAATAGGTGCCAGCATTATTAAATGGTAAATCAGATCTATTAGGGGTATAATTTGGGCCTGTAGCTCCAACAATATCAGTTGTTTTACCACCCGCTGTTGTTGAATATACCCATTGATAACCAGAACTATTTACTTTATTAATACCGTCAGGAAGAGTATTAAAAACATCACCGCTTATTGGAAGTGGCGAGTTTTCAGAATCTAATGTTTGATTTAAATTGGTAATTAATTCATTTTTAATGATTAGGCCTAAATTACCAAAGTTTATTCTATTTCCTCCAGCATTTTCATAGTAGTCTAAGATAAGTGAACTACTTCCGGTTAAATTTAAAAGAACATTTGAGTTTAATCTATAAGCATGATCACCCCAGTCATTATAAATTAAATTGCCATCTACAGTTAATCTAGAGCCATCATCAGAACCTATGTTTGCAACGTATAGTCCTTTTAATGTACTATTCATTTTATACTTTACAGAAAATGTTTGTGTATTGAGTATTGGTCTACAATTACCAGCTCCAATTTGAATATTAATATTATCTCCACCAAATTGCTGATCGAAATTTAAGTTTTCAGTATATCCATCTAAATAATTGGAAAAATTAAGTTCATCGTAGATATGGCCAATCCAACTATCATTTCCAAATTCAACTTCATTATAATTTTGTGTAGGTTGGTTGATAGTGACTATTGTAGAAACCGGGTTGCTTGAACATCCATTCAAAGTTGCAACTACTGTATAAGTGCCTCCCATCGTAGCTGTTACATAATCAATAGATGGATTGCGTTGAGTGCTAGTATAACCATTTGGACCCGTCCAACTATAGGTAGCTCCAATATTAGAATTACTTGATAAATTTAAAGTCTGTCCTGCACAAATTGGCCCGTTATTACTGATAGATGTAATAACAGGTTTCTGTTTTATAGTAAATTGATTAGAAATGGAAATTGTATTGGTATTTGCATTAGGGTTGCTAGAACTAATACCTATTACATAATTATTTCTTCCCGTTGCATTGTCCGGCACTGTAATTGATTGTGTGATATCAATATCCCTAAAGTTTTTTGATTCAGGAGATTGTTTAGATTGAAAATCAAATGTAAATTCAACAATTAGGGTGTTATTTGATACTGTACCAACGTATGCTGTATAATTTGTTGCAGTAGTGAAATATTCGTTATTACGATTACCATTCTGAACATTGAATGTGATGTTGAAGGAAGATCCTGCACAAACAGGAGTATTATTCACAGTAGGAGAACCTATACTTTGTGAAAAAGATTTAACTGAAAATAAACCGAACAAGCATAATAGGAGAATGACTTTATAAATTCTCATTATGTAAAAAGTAAATTAGAACTGTAATTTTTTACCATATTCAACTCCTTGATTTTTATTCTAATTTCAAAGTACTTGTGCCGTATACTTTTCCTTCTTCTGTTTTATAAACAATGCTCAAGTTTCCTTTTGAATAATCTACACCTTCAATCTCTGGTAAATCTATAGAGAAATCTCTGCGAGAATTAGGAGTATATACTGCAAGACCTCGCACTTTAGAAACAGGAGTTCGCTCATTATTTTCTGAAATATAGTCAACTTCTAAATCGCCATATGTAGAAAAGTTTCCATTCCTATTAAATGTGAAAGATAAATTTTTACCTTTTTCCTCTTGAAGCACTTTTAAATTGTTAAGATCAACTTTAGTATTGTTTTCACCTTCTCTTATAATAACAGGAATGCTTATTCCAAAAACAGTTTTAATATTAATTGAAATCGCTTTATCATCAGTATCAGTATCTGTAGCTCCTAAAGCAGCTTCATCTTCAATTGCTCTAAAGTATATATGAGATCTATATTCTCCATCTTGCAATAAATTTCTTTTAGTAATTTGTACTCGTACTGTTTGCGCTTCGTTTGGAGCAAGACTAACCCTTCTTGGATAGTAACGAAGAAATTCATCTGCAAAACGTTGCCCTTCTACTGGCTCATTTATTTCTTCAAAACTACCATCTTCTTTCATATCATATTGTATAAAAGAAATAGCATACGTAGCAGTATCAGAACCAGTGTTTACTAGATTGATTTCTTGTGATCTTTCATTTCCAGTGAACAATAATCGTTTTGGCATAATCATAAGGTCACCTTGAGCCAAAGTAATGCTAGGGAAAGCTAAAAATGAAAATAAAATAAGGGTAAGTAAAAAATGAGATTTTTGAGCCATAATTTTGGGGATTAAAGTAGGTGCCTAATTTATTGAGCTTCAAAGGTAACCATTATAATCAAAGAGTAAAATCTTAATTATAGGAAACAGTTACGTTAAAACCTTCAGAATTGGTATAAACTCCTGGAATTTGATTTGCCTCTATGTTTAGCGTTGCACCAATTCTCAAAATATCATCACCAGGACTAGCAATACCTGTTATTGGAGTAACCTGAAATTGATTAATGATCATGATCTTATTAGGATTACTTTCATTAAAAAGTATAAATGATTCTGGAAGTGTAATGGAATAATTATATTCTCCGTGAGAGACAATGGCTTCTGCAGCCGAAACTAATCCAGGAACAGCACTAGATATTTGAGCACCGTTAGCAGTTCTTACTCCATCTGTAGATAAAGTGATACTTCCGTTGGTATATCCGGAAATAATATTTCCAAAATTAAGATCTACAGATTTAGCGATTTCTATTGGTTCAACTATTACTGCTCTAGCGTCTATTGTTGCAGCTGAAATTGCCTGAGCCCTTGCTTTTGAGATAATGCTAATAAAGAGTATAGTTATAAAAATTGCTCTCATGGGAAATTTGCTTAGAATATTAAATTTAAATTAATAAAAAACGCCGCCATTTGGCGGCGTTTTGAATCTATTTATAAATAATTTCTTATTCGTAAGCAACTGTAACTTTAACTGATCCAGTGTATTCTCCAGATGTTTGACCATCATTAACAGTTAATGTTCCACCAACTAATAATTCTTGAGCAGTTCCATCACCAACTCTTTTTGCTGCACCTATTCTACTGTGCGTAAAAGTAACAGCCATATCATCAGTTCCAGATCCTTTTAAAACAGTATCAGGAATACTAATAGAATAGCTATAAGTATCTGCAGCAGTAATATTGAATGAAGCAGCAGTTATTGCAGTTGCAGATGTAATTTCCATATCAGAATTTGAAAAAGTTCTATTTCCTCCATTGCTTACCGTAACGTCACCGCCAGTTGCTGTTCCATTAATAGTTCCAAAGTTTAAAGCAGTACCGTCATTAATTTCAATAGGGCTAACAATTACTGCATTAACATCTGCAGTTCCAGAAGCAGATGCAGGTCCATCTTGTGCAAAAGAAGTTCCACCGATAAGTGCAAGTAGGATAAAAGTAATTTTCTTCATATTAAATATCATTTTTGGGGTTTGTCAAATTTGTTAACAAAACAAATATGTGTTTAAATGATGATACCATCAAAACTTATTAGATAAGAAGCATGTTTTAATCGGTAAGAAGCACTATTCAATTATTAATTAGCTATAAATTAGTATAAAAAAAGACTTTTATCGAGAGATAGCTTTTTAAAAATGTAGGAAATTGTAAGAATAATAGAAGTGTATTGGGATTTAGAAAATTCAATAAAACAGTAACGAAAAATTATTAATTATAATTAACCGTAACATTTATATTATTAGAAGTAACGTAGTTTCCAGGTTTTTGATTTGGATTTACGCTTAAAGTGGCACCAACTCTAAAAGATTGATTCCCTTCAGCCAAAGAACCACTATTAACATCTGTTGTAAAATCTTTGATGATCATTTTATCAGACCCATTGATTAGCTCATACTGAGAAGCTGGAAGGGTAATAGCATACGTATAACCTTGCTGGCCGGAAACTGTGAAACTTGCAGCAGATACATTGGTTGCTTCATCCAATTCAACCTCACCCGAAGTATAACGGGTACTTTCGGGTGTAAGAATTACCTCGCCACCATTTTTAGCATCAATTTTGGCAAAATTCATTTGGGAGGTGGTTGCGATGGTGATAGGCTGAATGATTGTTGCGGTAGCAGTAAAAGTAGCAGTCGCCTGAGCATATCCTATCCCCATGAAAATGAGGCTAATTAGAAGAATATGTACAAAGCGAGTTATCATTTTTTTGTCTCTTAACTTATTGATAGCTTAAAGTTAGTAAAATATAGTGTTCTTTCGACAAAAAGCATAAATAATCGATGAAATACACTTTAATTTAGTATTTAATTAATATATAAAATAATATCTGTTAATTATTCCTCTAATTTTCAGAGAGATAGATGATTTAATAGAAATATATTTCCTACAAACTTTTTATCTAATAATTGTATTTTAGTTTTCACTTTAAACTTTACGTTTTTATTAATATATAAGACTTGGATAATCCTTAATTTAAAGCTGAATATTTAATAAAAAATTAAAATGAAAAAATTAGGATTGCTAGCTACATTAAAAGCTAAACCAGGTAAAGAGATGGAAGTTTCAAATTTTATAAAAGAAGCTGTAAACTTAGCTCGTAAAGAAGAGAAAACTATAAGTTGGTATTCTTTTAAAATTGATGAATCAACTTTTGGAATCTTTGATACTTTTGAAACCGAGAGTGGGAGAGAAGCTCATTTAAATGGAGAAATAGCTTCAGCATTAATGGAGAAGGCATCAGAATTATTAATTGAAGATCCAGACATTAAAAAGATAGAAATACTATCTGCTGTATAAAAAAAAGGCCCTATTTAAATAGGGCCTTTTTAATTCAAATGATGTTAATTATTATTTTTCAGAATCAAGCATCGCAAAGAATTTATCAAGATTTGGAATAATTACAATTCTTGTTCTTCTGTTCTTAGCCATATTTTCTTTATTGGTGTTCTCTACTAATGGAGAGTAGCTGCTTCTACCTGCTGCGATAAGCTTTGATGGCTCTACATTATATTTATCTTGTAATAATCTTACAATAGATGTTGCACGTCTTACACTTAGATCCCAGTTATCTTGTAGGTAAGAATCTTTTACCATTTTTCTGTCATCGGTATGACCTTCTACCATTACTTCCATACTTGGCTCCGAGTTAATCACGTCTGCCAATTTTTGTAATAAGTTATTTGCTTTGTTACTTACTCTATAACTTCCGCTATTAAAAAGAAGTTTATCAGAAACATTAATCATAACAACTGTTTTATCTACAGTAATATCAACATCATCACTTTCTCCAGCATCAGAAATAGACTGTTTTAAATTATAAGAAACAGCAAGATTAATAGAATCTTCTAAAGTTGTTGCTCCTTTTAATTGTTCAGAATCCATTTTTGCAATGGTTTGTCTCATCTTCTCTTTTGTCTTATTAGACATTACAGTAAGATCATTCATTTCCATCTTAGAATCATTAGACTCTTTTAAGGAGCTGATTTTTGCATTGTATTCTGTTACACGAGCTTCAATAGCATCTAACTTTCTTTGAGCTTCTTCTTTTTCTTGAGTAGTTCGTTGAAGGTTGCTTTGAGTGTCTGATAATTGTCCTTCTAAGGCAACGTACTTTTTCTTCGAGACACATGAGGTAAACATTGCTACCGATAAAACTGTTACTAATAGGGTTTTTCTCATCTTAGGTTATTTTAGTTACGACTCTCTTGTTATGATTTGGGTTGAAGAGCCTTGGAGAGAAAACGAGCTAAAAAGTGAAATCGTATCAAAAATTCATTTTTAACACTATTTTAAGTAAGCTAAAGCGGTGAAATGTATTCAATAAAACCTAGGTCTATAACTTGTAAAATGCTATTAATGCTGAAGCTTAGAGCCAAAACAAAGATCTCCTGCATCTCCTAATCCCGGAACTATATAACCATGGTCATTAAGTTTTTCATCTACCGTAGCAATAAATAATTTTACATCTTTAGGGAGTTCTTTCATTAAATTCTCAACTCCGGGCTGTGCTCCAATCACCGATGCTAAATAAATATTCTTCGGTGTACCCATTGTTTTTAGTGCATTAAAAACATTGATGAAAGAACTACCCGTGGCTAACATTGGGTCTGCAAGAATTAAGGTTTTTCCTTCTAAAGAAGGAGAAGCAAGATACTCCACCTTAATTTCAAAATCTTTTTCATTTAAATGATGACGATAGGCAGATATAAAAGTATTCTCTGCGGTATCAAAATAATTTAAAATACCGGTATGTAATGGTAATCCTGCTCTAAGTATGGAACAAATAACTATATCTTCTTTAGGGCAATTAATTTTGGAAATACCTAAAGGAGTTTGCACCTCTCTTATTTCATATTGAAGCGTCTTACTTATTTCATAAGCTATAATTTCTCCTATGCGCTCAATATTTCTTCGGAAACGCATTCTATCTGTTTGTAATGTTACATCTCTTAATTCTGAAATAAATTTATTTAAAATTGAATTGTTATCTTGAAGATTGATGATTTGCATTATTATGTTTTTTGCTAAAGTTAAGTAGAAATATGAATTCTGTAAACCTGTAATTCTAATTTTACCTTTACTCAATTGAATTTGGTTTTATTTTTGATTCATGTTCACTAAATTAGTTCTCCTTAAATATAATGTCAATGAAATTTATAATAATATCATTAATAACATTTTTTCTCTCATTTCAAATGAAAGCTCAGGTGGAAAATTCACCTAAAAGTTTACCAATTCAACGAAGCAGCGGTTCATCAATTCCAGTTGGAAATGGTTCTAATCTTCCAAACCCTGCAGCTAAAAATCCTTTTATAAGTAGAACTCAAAAGGCGGAGAATTATCCTTCTCCAAAAAAAGAAGAATTCAGCATGAGAACAGATAATGATCTTAAAACAGCTGGAGATTTTATCGAACAAAAATGGACAGAAGATGCAGCGGCAAAAGAAGGTTCTAGGGAAAATCAATATTTAGGAGATCATAAAACTTCTGGAAAGTTTGTAGAAGTATACTGTAGAGATTATCAATATGTAGATGGAGATAGGGTAAAAATTACGGTAAATGGAAAAGTCGTAGTTAATAGCTTAGAATTAGGAGGGAATTTCACTCCAATTTTGGTGAATTTGGAAAATGGATTTAATACTATAGAATTTGAAGCGTTAAATCAAGGTGCCTCTGGCCCAAATACGGCAGCATTAAAAGTTTTAGGTGAATTGGGGGAATTAATAGCCACTAGCGAATGGAACTTGTTAACTGGTGGTAAGGCAAGTATGATTATTGTAAAGCAATAAAAATTTAAGTGTTCTCTAATTTCATTTAAAACAAAAGTTTAAATTTGAAATTTACTTCCATAAAAATATGAAATTCTACATTCCTTTACTATTATTATTCTATGCAGTTATTCCTGTAAGCTATGCCCAACAAGCAAAAATTATAACAGCTTCAGATTTAATCAAACTTCAACACAAAGAACAAAAAGTCCAAATTTTAGATGTCCGTACGTTGCCGGAATTAGAAGCAGGGATTATTAAAGGTTCTATCAATATAGATTTTTTTAAAGAAGACTTTTCTAAAAAGGTTTTAAAATTAAATCCAACCTTACCGGTAGTAGTGTATTGCGCAAGTGGAGGTAGAAGTGCTAAGGCGGCAGAATTTCTAAAATTAAACGGATACAGCAATGTATACGATCTTCAAGGTGGATTTATGAATTGGAAGAAAAATGGAAATCCAATTGTTTATATCAAATAGAAATAAGTGGTTTTTATCCATTAAATGCTACCTCTGCATAAACATTTATAAATAACAACTTTCCTCAAGACCTACTTAATTTATAGAAAATATAATCTATTGAGAGTTTGTTAACAGTATGTAACCCGCACTTTTTTGTAACTTTATGCTGAAATTTTCGGCACTCTACACGCTGTGATCAATTTAAACTTACCCCTATGAGAGAAGCAATCCGCTTTACTTTTATCTGTTTATTCGTTTTAGCATTAATAATAGGAACTATACTTTGGCCTCTTTACGGTTTTATAAGTTTAGGGGTAATTATATTTGTGATTGGAATATATGATATCGTTCAAAAGAAACATGCCATACTTAGAAATTTCCCTGTTATAGGCCATATGCGCTATTTATTAGAAATGATAAGTCCTGAAATCCATCAATATTTTGTTGAATCGAACACAGATGGCAAGCCTATAGATAGGAATCATCGCAGCTATATTTATCAGCGTGCAAAATTACAGCGAGAAACACACCCTTTTGGAACAGAACTTAATGTGGAAGAAGAGAATTTTAAATGGATGCAGCATAGTATCTATCCCGCAAAAGTTTTAAAAGAAACTCCAAGAGTTATTGTAGGTGGTCCAGATTGCGATCAACCCTATTCAGCTAGTATATTTAATATTTCCGCCATGAGTTATGGAGCCCTAAGTAAAAATGCTATTAAGGCTCTTAATTTGGGTGCCAAAGCTGGAAATTTTTTCCACAATACTGGAGAAGGAAGTATTTCACCATATCATCTTCAGGGTGGAGATCTTGTTTATGAAATAGGAACAGGATATTTTGGTTGCCGAGCTGAGGATGGTAATTTTTCACCAGAAAAGTTTAAAGATACAGCTGCTACTAAAGAGGTGAAAATGATTGAGATTAAGATCTCTCAAGGTGCAAAACCAGGTCACGGGGGAGTGTTACCAGCTTCTAAAAATGATGAAGAAATCGCGAAAATAAGAGGAGTAAAACCTCATACAGCGGTACTCTCACCTCCAGGGCACAGTGCTTTTAAAGATGCCGAAGGTTTACTGAGATTTGTGCAGCAATTAAGAGAATTATCTAACGGTAAACCTATAGGTTTTAAATTGTGTATTGGTAGTAAATCTGAATTTATCGAGATCTGTAAGAAAATGGTAGAAACAGGGATTAAACCAGATTTTATAACTGTAGATGGAGCCGAAGGTGGAACAGGTGCAGCGCCTATAGATTTTTCAAATTATGTTGGTATGCCTTGGGAAAAAGGATTGATCTTTACAGTAGATACCTTAAATGGCTTCAATTTGAAGAAAGATATCAAGGTTATTACCGCTACAAAAATTTTCACAGCCTTTGATATTTTTAAAGCGCTAAGCCTTGGGGCAGATATTTGCAATTCGGCCAGAGGAATGATGTTAGCTTTAGGATGTATTCAAGCATTGCGTTGCGATAGCAATAGATGTCCAACCGGAGTTGCTACTAACGATCCTACTTTAATGCGCGGCCTAGTTGTAGAAGATAAGTGGGAAAGAGTAAAGAATTATCAAGAACAAACGTTGGAAGATTTTAGAGATCTTTTAGGTGGTGCAGGTTGCTCTACTTTAGATGATTTAAATAGAAGACTTATTTATAAGAATTTCAACAATAAGAATAAGTCTTATGAAAAGATCTATCCAACTATAGAAGCAGGTTCCTATCTGGATGAACTTATAGTTTCAAAATAAAAATTAAAAAAGCCTGATAATTATTTATCAGGCTTTTTTAATTCAACTTAATTAGAGGCTAGATCTTTTAGAGATTTTACTTTTTTTAAAGTGTCTTTAATTTCTTGCAACTGATTTTTAAGAATATCTTTTATATGTGGCGGAAAATGACCTTTTTCTAATTTATGCTCATATTCATTTTCTGCAGCTTTTTCTCCTCTAAGGCATTCTTCTAAAATAGTCTCATCATTATGTTTGCTGAAGGTTGAAACTAGGTCCATCCAAGCTCTATGTAAATTTCCTTCGGTGTTGCTTTTCTCTATAGGATGCTCATTTAATAATCTAATCTCTTTGTCAATTTCGGTAGCAAAATGATTATGTCTTACTACTTGATTTTTAAGAAAGTCTTTTAGTTTAGTATCCTTTGCATCAGAAATTGCCTTTTTAAAGCCTTTTTCGGCATCATAGTTTTTAGATAAAAGTTCTTGCAAATTATGTACAAGTTTGTTGTGAATTTCTTCTTTTGCTTCTTCAATAGTAGTTTTCATAATGTTTTGATTTAGAAATAAATACATTCAAATGTAACTACAACCTATTGCCCATAAAATGATAATTATCAACTTATAAGAAATTAGATAAAGAAACCGAAACAAATGGTAAAAATTGGTAGCAATTAATAGGCGTTATAAATTCTAATTCCAACGTTACTTTTTGTAAATTTAAATTCGTCAAATCAATAATTATGAAGAAAGTTTTAGTCGCTTTAGATTATAATCCGGTTTCAGAACAAGTAGCAGAAGCGGGTTATAAAATTGCTCAGAACATGGGAGCACAAGTTTGTTTAATTCATACGTTAGCAGATATTAGTTATTATGGCATACAATATCCTCACTTTCTTGGGTACGATGGGTATAACGAAATGACAACAGATCTAAGTCTTATTTCTGATTTAAGAAAGATTGCTGAAGATTTTCTACAAAAAGCGGCAGCGCATTTAAAAGATCCAGAAGTTACTACACATTTAGCAGAAGGAGAGACATCCCGTAGTATTTTAGATTATGCAGAGGAATGGAAAGCAGACCTTATTGTCATGGGAACTCACAGTCATTCGGTTTTAGAAAAATTATTAATGGGAACTGTAGCATCTAAAGTATTAGAACATACTAAAATTCCGGTTTTAATGATTCCCATCAAGAAAGAGTAAAAAAGTAGATTCAAAATATAGCATAAAAAAATCCTGAAGTCCGAGGAAGCTTCAGGATTCCAAACTAACTAACAATTAATATCTTAGTTAAAACGATCTGCAAGATCTTCTAAAGATCTAACTTCTGTAAGTGTAGTTCTAATTTCTTGTAATTGTCTATCCAACACTTGTGTAATTTTTGGAGGGAAATTGTTTTTTTCTAATTTCTCTTCATACTCCTCAACACTCGCTTTTTCTCCTCTAATACATTCTTCTAAAACAGCTTCATCATCTTTTCCAGTAAAGGCTGTTTTAATATCTATCCATGCACGGTGAAGACTTCCTGCTGCGCTTCCATTTTCTTTAGGCTCTTCATTTAAATCACGTATTTCTTTATCTAATTCTGTAGCAAATCTGTTACGCTGTACGGCCTGCATCTTTAAAAATTCTTTTAAACCATGGCTGTCAGAATCTTCTAAGGCTTTTTTGAAACCTTTTTCAGCATCATAATTCTTCTCTAATAATTCCTGAAGATTATTTACTAAGTGTTTATGACTTTCTTCTTTTGATTTTTCTCTGGTAGTTTCCATAAAATATGTTTTAGTTTATTTTTCATTATTTGATAAGTAAAGATACATACACATGAGATTTTAAAATCTTAATGCTTTCTGAATTGAGAAGTATTTAATACTTAGTGTTAATATTTTCAAATAATATTAATTTTGTAACATAATTGATAACTTATAATATTATCAACAGGCTACAGGGGATAAACTGATTAGAATAAATCTAAAATAGTATTTATATAACTTAACTTTGAGAGAGTAAAATAAAATTTGAAGTATGTTATTAAAACAAGGATTGATTTTGAGCATTGGTTTGCTATTAAGCGTTACAATGTTGTCTCAAGAGCTTTATATGCCAAGAGATGTAAAAGAGGCTTATAAAAATAAAACGAGAACTTTGAGCGGTAGTCCTGGAGCCAATTATTGGCAGAATCGAGGCGTTTATGATATCGAGATAACCTTAAATCCACCCGATAGATCTATCGTAGGTAAGGAAAGTCTTACTTACACTAATAATAGTCCGGATACCTTAACCTATTTAAATTTTAAATTATTATTGAACGAGCATAAGCCAGGGGCAGCCAGATTGGGTCAAACTAATGAAGACTATTTAACAGATGGAATTCATATAGATACATTTTCTGTAAATGGAATAAAACAGGTTTGGAGCGATAAGAATGACGGTACTAATAAATTAATTAGTCTACCAAATCCATTATTTCCTGGTAAAAGTGTGGAGATGAATATAGATTGGCATTACAAGGTTTCTGTAGAAAGTGGAAGAGAAGGTGCAATAGATTCAACTACATTTTTTCTAGCTTATTTCTATCCAAGAGTTGCTGTCTATGATGATTATTCAGGATGGGACAGAATGACTTTTACAGGTTCTCAAGAATTCTATAATGATTTTAACGATTATAATTTAAAAGTAACAGTTCCTAAGAACTACATAGTTTGGTCTACCGGTGATCTTCAAAATCCAAATGAAGTACTTCAAGATAAATACGCAGATCTTTTAAATGAATCGATGACAAGTGACGAGGTTATAAAGATTGCAGATCAAGAAGATCTTAAAAAAGGTCAGATCACTAAGCAAAACAAAACCAATACATGGAAATGGAAGGCAGATAATATATCTGATGTAGCATTTGCTGTGAGCGATCATTACAATTGGGATGCTGCTAGTGTTGTTGTAGATTCTACCAATATGAGAAGGGCAAGCGTTCAGGCTGCATACGATGAAGAATCTGAAGATTTTAAAAAGATGGTAGGTTATGCGCAAGATGCGTTGTCATGGTTTTCTAACAATTACCCGGGAGTTCCTTATCCATTTTCAAAATCTACTACAGTAAGAGGATTTGCAGATATGGAATACCCAATGATGGTGAACGACAGTTCTACCCCAGATGACGATTTTACAAGATTTGTGGTAGAACATGAAATTGCACATACTTATTTTCCATTTTATATGGGAATAAATGAAACACGTTTTGGTTTTATGGATGAAGGTTGGGCTACTGCATTAGAATATTTAATTAGTATTGCAGATCTAGGCGAACCACAAGCAACAGAAAACTTTCAAAAATTTAGAGTTAACAGATGGATTAACAGTAATTCTATAGAAGATGATCTACCTATTATTGTTCCTTCCAGTGTTCTAAGCGGAAGTTCTCTAGGTAACAACAAGTATGGTAAAGCTGCTTTAGGTTATTTAGCTTTAAAAGATATGTTAGGAGACCAAGAATTTAAAAAAGCACTTCAAGGTTATATGGAAAGATGGAATGGAAAGCATCCAAATCCTTGGGATTTCTTTTATTCTATAAATGATGTTTCTGGTAAAGATCTTAACTGGTTTTGGGATGCTTGGTATTTTAGTTACCATTATATAGATCTTGCCATTGAAGATGTAAAAATTGAAAATGGAAATACTTTAATTAAATTAAAGAATATTGGCGGAATGCCAGCACCTGTAGATATAACATATACGCTTAAAGATGGTTCTACCAGAAAATCCCATGTAAGTCCTGCTGTTTGGAGTAAAAACCTCTCTTCTACAACTGTACAGATAAAAGGTGTAAAAGATATTACCAAGGTAAATCTTGATGGTGGAATATTTATGGACGCAGATACTTCTAACAACAGCTGGTCTAAAAATAAGTAATAGAATTTTGAGCAGTTTCAACCGACCTTAGAGAAATTCATAGGTCGGTTTTTCAATTTAAAAAATATATAGAAAGAAGAATGAGAAGTAATGATCCTTATGCGGCTCTTAAATATAGAGAGTTCAACTTGTTTTTACTGGTTAGGTTTGCAATGGTTTTTGCATGGTCTATGCAATTTGTTGTCATAGAGTGGGAAGTTTACAGCATTACAAAAAATCCGTTATCACTTGGTATTATTGGATTAATGGAGGTAATTCCGGCAGTATCTTTGGCTTTATTTGCTGGTCATATTGTAGATCAAAAAGAAAAGAAAGGTTTATTAGTAAAATGTATCTTAGGCTTTTCAGTGATTAGCCTAGGTTTATTTTTATTAACGTGGCCTAGAATTGTAGATGGAATTTCAACACATGTAACTTTATACGCTATTTACTTTTTAGTGTTTTTAGGTGGAATAGTACGTTCGTTTTTAGGGCCTACCATATTTTCATTGTTTTCTCTAATTATACCTAAAAAGATCTATCCAAATGCTGCAACTTGGAGCAGTTCCGTTTGGCAAATGGGAGCAGTTTTAGGTCCTGCTATTGCAGGATTCACCATAAATTGGATGGGAGTACATTGGTCTATGTGTCTTATTTTCGGTTTTTCTTTAATGGCACTAATTATTCTAAGTCAAATTCCGAAAAAGCCCATTTTAAATCCTAAGATTGGTGAACCAGTTTTTGAAAGTTTGAAGGAAGGAATAAAATTTGTTTTCAATGCGAAGATTATTTTAGGTGCTATTTCATTAGATATGATTGCGGTATTATTTGGAGGTGCAGTGGCATTATTACCAATTTATGCTCAAGATATCTTAAAAGTTGGTCCGGAAGGATTTGGAATTTTAAGAGCGGCTCCAGCAGTTGGAGCATTAATCACCATGTTTACTTCTGCTTATTTTCCATTAAACAAAAATGCAGGAATGAAATTATTAGCAGCAATTTTTGGATTTGGCCTTTGTATCATCTTATTCGGAATCTCCACTTGGTTCTGGATCTCAGTACTCGCATTATTTTTAAGTGGTGTTACCGATGGAATCTCTATGATAATAAGACAAACCATTTTACAACTGAAAACACCAGATCATATGAGAGGGCGAGTAGCTTCTGTAAATTCGATGTTTGTAGGTTCTTCTAACGAACTAGGTGCTTTTGAAAGCGGGTTGACTGCAAAACTAATGGGAACCGTTACAGCGGTTGTTTTTGGTGGAACTATGACTTTACTTACCGTAGTAACAACCGGAATAGCCTTACCTTCATTTAGAAAATTAGACCTTAGAAAGGATCTTAAAGAACACGAGGATAATAATTAATTTAAAATATAAAATATGAAAATTGGATTTATAGGATTAGGAATTATGGGAAGTGGAATGGCTTCCAATTTATTAAAATCTGGACATGAATTATTTGTTTATAATAGAACCAAAGAAAAAGCAGATGATCTTGTAAAACAAGGAGCTGTTTGGAAAGAATCTCCTGCAGCAGTAGCCAAAGAAATAGATGTTTTATTCACCATGTTGGAAGATCCTAAGGCTGTAGAAAGTTTAGCGTTGGATAAAGACGGATTTTTAAATGAAATGAAAGAAGGCAGTATTTGGGTAGATTCGAGTACCGTGAATCCTAGTTTCAGCAAGAAAATGAGCGAAAAAGCTTTAGCTAAAAATATCAGATTTTTAGATGCTCCGGTTTCAGGATCTAAAGTTCCTGCAGAAAAAGGAGAGTTGCTATTTTTGGTAGGAGGAGAGAAAGCAGATATGGACGAAGTTCAACCTTTATTTGATCTAATGGGAAAAAATGCCGTTCATATTGGAGATCATGGAAAAGGTTCTGCCATGAAGATCATGATCAATCAACTTTTAGGTCAAAGTATGTTAGCTTTTTCAGAAAGTGTTTCTTTAGGAATGGCTATGGGCTTAGATAAGAAAATGGCTATAGAGATTCTTTTAAACACTCCGGTAACTGCACCAATATTAGATGTTTTTAGATCAAGAATTGAAGATGAGGATTACGAACCAAATTTCCCTTTAAAACATCTTCAAAAAGACCTACATCTATTCACAGATACCGCTTTTGAACTGAACCAAGCCGTGCCGCTTACCAACACCGCTAAAGAAGTATATGCACAGGCAAAGCAAAAAGGTCAAGGCGATTTAGACTTTTCGTCCATCTTTAAATTTATAAATGAATAAAGATTTAATTCATTAGGCTTCTAAACCCGACATTATATTTTGTCGGGTTTTTTATTGACTAATTCTTAATTTTAGAGAGTAAGAAGAATCATACTAAGCATACTATCAGAATTTTGACTAATTTAAGCTTGTATTTCAAACTACATTCAGAATATGAAAAGACCCTTACTTAGTTTTGCCTTAATGTTTTGTTGCGGAATAGTTTTGTCGCAGACGCCGAAAAGAAAATTAGTCCCTTCAGATGTTTACAATTACCAATCACTTGGTGAGATGCAAGTTTCACCCGACGGAAAATGGGTGATGTATACAGTATCCAAACCAGATTCAACTAAAAATAAGAAGGTTTCAGATCTTCATCTTACCAGTTGGGATGGAAAAGATAAAGTGCAACTTACATTTTCAGATGAAGGAGAATCGAACGCTAAATTTAGTCCAGATGGTAAGTATATTGCCTATATGTCTTCCAAAAAAGTAGATAGTGTAGATACAGACCAAATTTGGTTGATGGATAGAAGAGGAGGAGAGGCACGGCAATTCACAAAAGTAAAACAAGATCTTAAAGATTTTGTATGGTCTCCAGATGGTTCTAAAATGGTATTAGTGATGCAGGAAGAAGAAAAGAAAGATAAAAAATCTAAGACAACGCCACCAATCGTAATAGACAAATACCATTTTAAACAAGACATTGATGGTTATGTTTATAATAGGCCTATTCATTTATTCTCATTAGATATTAATTCTGGTAAAATAGAGCAATTAACAGATGGCAAATTTTACGAAAGTTCTCCTTCTTGGTCTCCAGACGGAACTAAGATTACTTTTGTAAGCAATAGAACCGATGATCCTGAAAGAAATGATAATAAATCTATTTATGTAATAGACGCAAAGAAAGGAAGTGCTATTAAAGAGCTTACTACTTGGAAAGGAACAGAGAATCAGCCGAGATGGAGTAAAGATGGGAAGAAAATAGCTTTTTTAAGGTCTACTCAAGATATGACCTATATAAATTACGATCAGGATATTCTGGCGGTTATGAATGCAGATGGGAGCGATGTAAAATTGCTTACAAAAGAATTAGATAGACCGGTTACTAATTTTAGATGGGGAAAAGATGATAAAACAATTGGCTTTACAGTAGAAGATGATAGACAAACTTATATTTCTGAAGTTGAGGTAGCATCTGGAAAGATAAAAAAAGTTATAGGAGGTGATCGTAGTTTTTATGAACTAGAGGCTAATCCAAATGGCGGTTGGTTAACCAATATGGCAGACCCTCAACGTCCATCAAATCTATATGCAGTTAATAATGGTAATTTAAATCAGCTTACGCATCTTAATGAAGATTGGTTAAAAGATGTTGCTCTCGCTGGGGTTTCAGGCTTTCAATCTACAAGTGAAGATGGAACAAAAATTTCAGGGCTATTTTTTAAACCTGCAGATGCAGGTACTAAAAAATTACCTTTCATTCTATTTATTCATGGTGGCCCTGTAGCTCAAGATGATTACGGGTTTGATTTTACCAGACAAATGTTAGCAGCCGGAGGTTATGGCGTTGCTGCAGTAAATTATAGAGGTAGTAATGGTAGAGGTTTAGATTTCAGCAAAGCAATTTATGCCGACTGGGGAAATTTGGAAGTTCAAGATTTGCTTGGAGCTACAGATTACTTAGTGAAAGAAGGAAAGATAGATCCTGAAAAGTTAGGAATAGGTGGCTGGAGTTATGGTGGAATTCTAACAGATTATACCATTGCTACAGATACTAGATTTAAAGCTGCTTGTAGCGGTGCCGGAAGTGCAATGCAATTATCTATGTATGGAATAGATCAATATCTGCTTCAGTGGAATGAAGAAATTGGGTTGCCTTGGGTTAAGGAAGATCTAGATAGATATATGAAGTTGTCTTATCCTTTTACTCACGCCGATAAAATTAAAACACCAACTTTGTTTATGGCCAGCGAGAAAGATTTTAATGTTCCCACCGAAGGAACAGAGCAAATGTATGCAGCTTTAAGAACTTTGGGGGTGCCTACAGAGCTAGTTATTTATCCTGATCAATTTCACGGGATTTCTGTGCTGAGCTATCAAATAGATAGATATAAAAGATATTTAGACTGGTATGGAAAATACCTGAACGTATCAAAATAAGTGATAAACAAAAAGGGTTAGCAAGAAAGCTAACCCTTTTTAGTTAAAATTTATTCTGAATATTTCCAGGCTAGAATTCGGCTTTTCTTCTGACCTTGATTCATAGGTATTACTTTGAAATCTGCTTTTAATTTGGTGAGTTGCTTCTTTAGCTTCACAAGATTTTCCTTTTTTGAAACTAAACAAGTAAACCAACCTACTTGATTTTTAAAATTGATGCTTTCTTTAATCATTCTTTTAATAAAAAGTGCTTCGCCACCATTACACCAAAGTTCGTTAGACTTACCTCCAAAATTCAATCGTATATCTTCAGATAGCTCTAAATTCTTCAACTTCTTTAAATTGCTGCTTTCTGCTTCTTCTCTTGAAGCATGAAAAGGTGGATTACACATAGTGAAGTCAAAATACTCTTTCGGCTTGATAATATCCTTAAAGATATTAGAAGCATCTTCTTGATGTCTTATTTCAACTTTATCTGATAACTCCGGATTTAGGCGAATATTAGCTTTTGCAGCCTCCACTGAAGCCTGATTAATATCAGATCCAAACATTTTCCAGTTATAGATCTTTGCTCCTAGAATAGGGTAGATGCAATTTGCACCAACACCAATGTCAAGTCCTTTAATTTTAGCTTTTTCTGAAGTATCAGCCTCAATAAGATCATTCAAGAAATGAATATAATCTGCCCTTCCTGGGATTGGTGGGCAAAGATAATTTGCAGGAACTTTCCAGTCTGAAACCTGATAATCTGCTTTTAGAATGGCTTTATTTAAATGAAAGACCGCGTCTGGATTAGCAAAATCAATGGTTTCCTTGTCGTGTTCATTGATCTTTATATACTTATTTAAAGCAGAATGAGATTTAGCCAATTCTTTAAGGTCGTAACCTTTTATGTGTATGTTCTTAGGATGCAAATTGAGTATTTTAAAAATGTATGCCAAAGATACAATGAAAAAAGGGGTTTAAAACTGTTGCAAACAGTTAAGAACAAAATGCTTTTATCGTCTTCTTACATATTTTAACTAAACATTTTAAAAATTTATATATTCTTAAAATATTTTATGACTTTCTTATTCTTAAAATTAAAATCTAACACTTATATTTGCATTAGTTTGAGTTTCATGATATGTGGTATCTAAAATGCCACAGTAAATCTTTCGAAAATTTTTTAATTTACCACTAAAAGATTTTCAATCTTTCCTAAAAATATCACGTTACTTGAATTGTTCAATATCAGTATAACTAAAATAAACGAATGGCAAAATCGCAACAAACCTTTAATAAAATAGAAAAAGAGAAAAAACGTTTGAAGAAACGTGAGGAGAAGAATAAGAAAAAAGAAGAACGTAAAGCCGAAGGAAAAGGTAGTTCTTTTGAAATAGCTTATGTAGATGAGTATGGTAATTTAACCGATACTCCTCCAGATCCATCTAATAAAATAGAGGTTGAGGCAGAAGATATAGTTTTGGGAGTTCCTAAAAAAGAAGAGGGTGATGAAGAAGATAAAAACGCACCTAAAGAAGGTAAAGTTTCTTTCTTTGATCATTCTAAAGGATTCGGTTTTATTCTGGATTCTATTAATCAAGAGAAGTACTTTGTACACGTAAGTGGTTTAATCGATGAGATCGAAGAAAATGACAAAGTAACTTATGAACTTGAAAGAGGAATGAAAGGAATGAATGCAGTTAGAGTGAAAAAGATCTAATTAATTCTGCTCAAAAAATAATTTTTATAAAGCTTCAATCTAATTGGAGCTTTTTTTATGCATTTAATTCATTTCATTTTCGCTCATATTTCGATATAGCATCCTATTAAAACTTCCAATTTCAGCATTAGATTTTATACTTATATTCGCAGCCTGAAATTTATCCAAAAAAGTGCATAAAGAAATGGAAGGGAAAGCGAAACTAAGTCAGGAAGAAATAGATTCTTGTATTTCCATGTTAGAGCAGTTGGTAGATAATACCAATCAGGTTTTTGAGCTACCGGAAGAAAAGCGTATTGCTTTAATGAAAGCTGCGGGACAACTTACTAGACCTCAAAAAGACGAATTTACAAGGCGTAGAAAAGATGCCAAAAAAGCTGTAAAGCGCAAGATGATAGAGCGTGATAAGCATGCTCGTAAAGAAACCGGAATTAGAAGTGCCAGAGAAGCAACTATTTTCATAGCGCCTAAATTATTAGAACTTCCAGAAGAAAAAGAATTAGAACTTGAGTCTCCAAGAAACTGTTATGTGTGTAAAAAAACATACACAAAACTTCATCATTTCTACGATACGATGTGTCAGGAATGTGGAGATTTCAATTATGCAAAGAGATTTCAAACCGCAGATCTTACAGGGCAGGTTGCAGTAATTACAGGTTCTAGGCTTAAGATTGGTTACCATATTACTTTAATGCTTTTAAGAGCCGGAGCAACGGTAGTGGCAACTACAAGATTCCCTGCAGATTCGGCAATGCGTTTTTCAAAAGAAGATGATTTTCAAGATTGGGGAGACCGTTTAAAAATTCATGGACTAGATCTAAGACATATACCAAGTGTAGAGATCTTCTGTAATTATATAGAGCAGAAGTATGACAGGTTGGACATTCTCATTAATAATGCTGCACAAACAGTAAGAAGACCAGCCGGATTCTATCAGCATTTAATGGCGAAGGAAGAAACGCCTATAGATTCTTTACCTCAGTTTGCTCAGAACTTACTTCAAGATCATAAAGCTTGTTTAGGCGAATTAAGATCGCTTACAGATGGCGCTTCAGATACTCAAAATAATGTACTTCCAGTTACGTGGCATGGTCCGGAACCTGGAATTGGTATAAGAGCTTCGGCTAAATTATCTCAAATTCCTTATACTTTTGATAATTCATTATCTGCAAAAGAAGTGTTCCCGGAAGGTGAGTTAGATGCAGATTTACAACAGGTTGATCTTAGAAAGACCAATAGCTGGAGATTGAAATTAGGGCAGATAGAAACCACCGAAATGGTAGAAGTGCAGTTAGTGAATTCCGTCGCACCTTTCGTTCTGTGTAACCGTCTTTCAGAATTGATGAAGAAAGAAAATACGGGTATGAAGCATATTATAAATGTTTCTGCCATGGAAGGAAAATTTCAACGCTTTAAAAAAGAAGATCGTCATCCACATACCAATATGGCGAAGGCTGCTTTGAATATGCTTACGCATACTTCTGCAGGAACCTTAGCCAAAGACGGAATTTTTATGAATGCCGTAGATACTGGTTGGGTTACAGATGAAGATCCTGCAGAATTGTCTAAAAAGAAAGTGGAAGTTCATGATTTTCAACCTCCTTTAGATATTGTAGATGGTGCAGCTCGTGTTATGGATCCACTTATAGACGGAATTAATTCTGGTAAACATTGGAGTGGAAAATTCTTAAAAGATTATATGCCAATAGATTGGTAGATTTTTAAGAATTTAGCTTTAAGCGAAGATTTCAGTTTTTTTTAAACGTATTTTTGCCAAATGTCAAATTCTATTAAAAACAATCAGGAGATCCTGAATAAATTAGGTATTGAAAAACTCAATCCTATGCAGGAAGAAGCGCATCAAATTATTGCCGAAAACAATAATGTAGTATTACTTTCTCCCACCGGAACAGGAAAAACGCTCGCTTTTTTACTTCCTACTCTTAACCAACTTGATCTCGATCTACATGAAGTTCAGGCGTTAATATTGGTTCCTTCTAGAGAACTTGCTATTCAAATAGAACAGGTTGTTCGCGAAATGGGAGCAGGTTTTAAAGCCAATGCTATCTATGGCGGTAGACCCATGTCTAAAGACAAGATAGAATTAAGTCATCCCCCGGCTATCCTAATTGGTACACCTGGTAGAATTGCAGATCACTTAAGAAAAGGAACTTTTTCTATAGATTTTCTTGAAACTCTAATTCTGGATGAATTTGATAAATCGCTGGAAGTAGGATTTGAAGATGAAATGACGGAGATCTTAGAAGCACTTCCCAATATTAAAAAACGAGTGCTGACTTCTGCAACACAAGAGATAAAGATTCCAAAATTTGCTGGGCTTAAAAATGAAGTTTATATAGATTATTTAGATCAAGGAGTTTCAAAATTAGAGATCAAAACGGTGATCTCTCCAGAAAAAGATAAACTGAATACGTTAGTAGATCTATTGAATCATATTGGAGATCAACCCGGGATCATCTTCTGTAATTTTAAAGACACCATACAGCGAGTAAGTGATCATTTGAATGATAAGAATATTACTCACGGGTGTTTTTATGGTGGATTAGATCAAAAAGACCGCGAACGCGCGCTTATAAAATTTAGAAACGGAACTCATAAGCTTATTATCGCTACAGATCTTGCAGCTCGTGGAATTGATATTCCGGAGATGAAGTTCATTATTCATTATCAGCTTCCGCTAAAAAGTCAAGAATTCACCCATAGAAACGGTAGAACAGCAAGAGTAGATAATAATGGAACTGCGTATGTTCTTAAATGGGTAAAAGAGGATTTACCTGAATTTATTCACCCAAATACAAAGACCGAAGTATTGACAAAAAATCATTCTTCTGAAAGCAATAATTGGAAAACTATATTTATTTCAGGAGGAAGAAAGGATAAGATCTCTAAAGGAGATATTGCCGGACTCTTTCTAAAACAAGGAAATCTAGAGAAAGAGCAACTTGGTACTATAGAGCTAAAGCAAGATTGTGCATTTGTTTCTGTTCCCTCAGATCTAGCTGGTCAATTAATTGCCAAATTGAATAATAGCAAACTAAAAAAGAAGAAAGTAAGATTAAATATTATTTAAGAGTTATGAATAATGAGCAGGCAAATAATCCGCTTCATGGGAAGAAATTGGCCGATATTTTAGAATTTCTGCAAGAAGTATATGGTTGGGAAGAGTTGGGAAGTCGCATTAATATTAGATGTTTTACGCATGATCCGTCTGTAAAATCTAGCCTTAAATTTCTTAGGAAAACTCCATGGGCTCGAGAAAAAGTGGAGCAGTTGTATTTAAAATCTATATAATTAAACAGGCCAGAATAACATAACTTCTGGCTTTTTAGATTTTTAAATTCATTTAGAAGGTATTCAATTTTATAAATTTAAGCTCTTTCCAAATTGAAAATTGAAACTGACTTCTGTATCTTTATTACTCTATGGAGCTGATAAAAAAATATTCACATACCCATCCTGAAAACGAGGCACTTTCATTCAATATTAAAAGAATGGAAGATGTTTATGAAATTACTCAAGGAAGACCAGATGAAGCGCATCGGCATGATTATTATATTATTTTACTTGTAAAACAGGCTTCTGGAAAACATATTATAGATTTCAACGAATTCGAACTTTCAAAGAATCAGATGTATTTTCTAAGTCCGGGGCAGGTACATCAAATCATAGAAAATGAAAAGTCGTATGGACATATTCTTACCTTTTCATCGCAATTTCTAATTGAAAACGGAATAGAAAAATGTTTTATAGATGATCTCTATATTTTTAATGATTATGGAATGAATCCTCCATTACAGCTTACAGATATAGAATTTGAAAAGTTCAGTTTAATTGCCCAGGAGGTCTATGAGTTTGAAGCTACCAATAGAAAATTTAAATATCAGGCCATTGGTGCATTGCTTAAGCTATTGCTAATTCAAAGTAATAATGTCTGTTCTCTTTCTGAAGACAGTAACACCCAAAATACGCAAGCTTCAGTTTCGCTCCTAAGAAATTTCAAAGAATTACTGGAAACAAATTTTGAAAGTTGGCATATGGTTTCGCAATATGCCGAAGAATTGCATATCACTCCAGACTATTTAAATGCATCTTTAAAATCGCTTACAGGTACCGGTGCCAAAGAACATATTCAGAACAGGATCTTGATCGCGGCAAAAAGACTTCTTAAGTTTTCAGATCTTAATACCAAAGAGATCTCTTACCAGCTAGGGTTTTCTGACCCTGCCAACTTTAGTATTTTCTTTAAAAAGCACACCGGAATAAGTCCTTCAAAATTTGAAATTTAAAGCATATCTCGGATTTTCATAAGCCTTGCTGGTATTTTAATATTTCTCCCTAGCTCATATCTATCTAAATTTGATCTATCAATAAAAGCGACGTTCTATACTCGGTTTTAGTAATCAAATAATTCAGAAAAGATATGAAATCAATATTGCACAAAGCAGAGACAAGAGGCCATGCAAACCATGGTTGGTTAAATAGTTATCACAGTTTTAGTTTCGCAAATTATCATAATCCAGAACGAATGAATTTTGGAGTATTAAGAGTTTTAAATGATGATACAGTGAGCGGTGGAAAAGGTTTTGGAACACATCCTCATGATAATATGGAAATTATCTCGATTCCGTTAGAAGGAGACTTAGAACATCAAGATAATATGGGAAACCAAACGGTTATAAAACAAGGAGATGTTCAAATTTTAAGTGCCGGAACCGGTATCATGCATTCTGAGCATAACAAGAATAAAGATGAGCAAGTTAAATTTTTACAGATCTGGATTTTTCCAAATAAGAAAAATCTAGCTCCAAGATACGATCAGGTTTCTGTAAGAGATCTTCAGAAGAAAAATGAATTATATCAAGTGCTTTCTCCAAATGCTGATGATGCTGGAGTATGGGTAAATCAGGATGCTTGGTTCTACATGGGAGATCTCGATGAAGGCATGTCTCAAGATTATAAAATACATAAGGAAGGAAATGGAGTTTATGTTTTTGTGCTGGAAGGTGATGTGAGTATCAATGATCAAAAACTTAATAAAAGAGATGGCTTTGGGATTTGGGAAATAAACGAATTTAATGTGACTGCAAATAGTAATGCCAAGGTGTTACTAATGGAAGTTCCAATGCAACTGAATTAATATAATAGGTCTAATAATTAAAAATAACAAACATGGAAAACACAAAGAATACTTGGAAAATTGATGAATCACACTCTAATGTAACTTTCAAAGTAAAACATATGATGATCTCTACGGTTTCAGGAGAATTTGAAAAATTTGAAGGAAGTCTAGAAGCTGCCAAAGAGAATTTTGAAGATGCTCAATTCGAATTTTCTTTAGAGGTAGCATCAATTACCACTAAGAATAAAGATAGAGATACGCATTTAAAATCGGACGATTTCTTTAATGCTGAAAAATTTCCAAAGTTAAAATTTAAATCAACTTCTTTTGATGGAGATACTCTAAAAGGAGATTTAACTATTAGAGACGTAACCAAACCTGTTAGTTTAGAAGTAGAATATAATGGAACGGCTGTAGATCCATACGGACAAACGAAAGCCGGATTTGAGTTTAAAGGAGAGATCAATAGAAAAGATTTTAACCTTACTTGGAACGGAGTTACAGAAGCCGGAAATATTGTAGTTTCAGATAAGGTAAGAATGATTGTTGACGCACAATTTATAAAGCAATAATATTTTATTAGAAGTAATAGCTAAAAAGTCTGCTTACACGTAAAAGTGTAGGGCAGACTTTTTAGTTTATAATGCTTATAATAATGTTTATGGGTTGCAAATTCTTTATGCAGTGTTATGAAACAGATAAATTTTAGTCGCTAGTAATTAGATAGCTTGTTTATACAGAAAAAAGGCGTAGTTTCGCGCCTCATTAAAAATGAGGCATTTATGAAGCGTGTAAACGAATACAAGAAATTATTTAATGTTGAGAAAGATATAGATCTTAAACAATTAAAGACTTCTTATAGAAATTTAGTTAAAGAATGGCATCCGGATAAATTTCAGGAAAGTGATGAAAAGCACGCCGAAGCCGAGATTAAAAGTAAGCAGATTATAGATGGATACCACTTTTTAGTAAGTATTGCTCCAGAAACTATTGCAGCTAACTTAGATGAATATAATAAAACTATTAGCGAATCTGGAATTTCAGATTTTCAGCATAAAGGGAATGTTTTAGAAATTAGTTTTATGGACGGAACTACTTACGAGTATTTTGGTGTTAATAAAGCTTTATTTGTAAAGTTGATCAATTCTGATCGTCAATTTAGATTTGCCAAAAGAAATATTTTCAACTCTTTTCTTTATAGAAAATCTAAGAAAGATCTTGAAATGCAAACTGCTTAAAACCCTGCGTTTTAATACTACAAATTCCAAAAGTCTTATAGATTTTTGGAATTTTCTGTTTTTAGGATTGTCCTTTACCAATTAACTCATTTTAGAATTCTAAATAGTAGTAGGGTAGTGGAAGGTTTTAAAATATTAACGACTGCCTACATTAAATCGTTCAAAATTAAAATTGGAAGTTTTCTAGCAGGAAAGAACTGCATAATTAAAAATAGTAAAATTGAATATTTAGATGAATAAAAGAGCCATCTACGCTATAATTATATGTGCAATCTTAGCGGGTGCCAATGGATTGCTTATAAAATATATGAGCAGCATGACTACCGGCTCTATCGCATGGTTTAGAACAGCTATTCCTATTCTTATATTAATTCCGTTTTTATATAAAGATGGAGAATTGCATTTTAAAGGCAACAATAAAAAGATGTTAGTAGCTTCATTTATAAATGCTATTAGAATGTATCTTTATTTGTTGGCTTATATGTACACCTCTATTGGAAATACGGTAGTGCTTTTCTATACCTACCCAATCTTTGTGACAGCGATAGAAATAATTTTCTTTAAGCAAAAGATCAAGAGACAACAAATTTTATTATTACTCTTAGCATTTGTAGGTATTGTAATTACGTATATAGGAAAGCCATTCAGTTTTTACTCTAGAGATTTTATTGGAATGCTAGCAGCCATAGGAGCTTCCATTGGTTATGCTACAACTGTTGTGCTATTTAAAGCTGAAAATCATAGGTATAGTAAGAACCAAATGGTGTTCTTTCAGAATATAATTGGTGCCATTGTTTTTGTACCTTTTTTGATGAGTTTACAGGAAGTTGAATTATCTCATATTGGTATGGGTGTATTTTATGGGTTTCTTATTGGGATTGTAGTTTTCAAACTTTTCTTCTACGGTCTAAGTCATTTAACTGCCTCTACAGCTACTACACTAATGTATCTTGAAGTAGTAAGTGCTATCTTATTGGGCTATTTTGTGCTGGGAGAGCCATTAACTTGGAATATTCTCTTTGGAGGAAGTTTAATTGTTACTAGCAGCTATTTGATCTCAAGAATGAATAAAAAAGCGACTTTAAAAGAAGTGGAAAGCGTAACAGAATAACAAAAAAGATCCCTGAAACTTTTGTCTCAGGGATCTTTTTTATTTTTTAAAACGTTCTAATCGTTTTTATAATTGGTATCTCCAAATTCTTTTCTATCATAAAAAGCTCTATCGTTCTCGTATAGATTTTTATCATATAAAAGATCATTGTTGGTATCATCATCAAGATCAAGATCTTCATTAGCTCTGCTGCGCTCTCTATAGTTATCGTATCGAACTCTTTCAGCCTCTAAACGTTTTCTTTCTTCTTCTAATTTTAAACGCTCTTCTCTCAATTTTTTTCTTTCTTCTTCAAGACTTCTTCTTTCTGAAGACCAATCATCTTGATTCTTATCAATTTTTCGGTCATAACTATCATCATAAGCCCCAGTAACATTTTTGTCTCTGTCAGAACGATATGGTGATTCTCTTTCTTGAATGATCTTATTAGAGTCTTCAGGAATATGTCTACCTCTGTTTAAATTATCATTCAGTTCTCGGTTATAAGAGCTTAAAACCACTTTTTCATAATCTCTGTCAATATGGCTTCCTCTATTAACTCGTTTGGTTTCTGAAAACGTTTGATGATCAATACTTTCTGTATAAACAAATTTTTGGTCGTCATCTATGCTAACCATCCCAATTGGAATGATAATATGATTTTCTCCATCTTTATTCACAAATTCACGAATCTCGATATTTGCAGGTCTTCCGTATGGATCGTGATTTGCTTCAATAATAGATCTATCAACTTCTACATCTAAGTAAACTACTTTTTCTAGCTCTTTATTCACCAAAAGATTGTCTACTTTACCAATTACTCTATTATTAAGGTCTTTTACTGGCCATCCGGTAACATCAGAATAATGACTATCTACTTTATAATCTGATAACTCTTCCAGATAATACAAATGTTTATTTTCTTTTTCCATAATTCTCAAATTATAAATTATTGCATTTTATTTAGTGTGGTTACAACGTCTCTAATAAACGTATCTATTCTCGCTTTTTGATCTTCAAAAGTTTTAGAAGCATCTACCATTTGTAATGAATTTTGTGCACTTGTAACTTCATTAGTTAATTGAGGATATTTTTCTTTTTGCAAAGTTTGCATCGCCGCAATTATTTGATCTCCGCTAGACTTCATCGTATTCATCCAAGAACTTTCTGAAGTAGAAGAAGTGGTTTTAACCAACTTTTCTCTTTGAGCCTTTAAATCATTACTTATAGTTACTTTGGTCTGTAAAGATTTTGTTCTTACCGCATCAATAAGATCAATCATAGATTTATTAGCATCTGCGATGGTAGTGGTAACTGGTTGTGAAGATAATTGGTTAGATCCAGAAGTGTTGTAAGTAGAATCTGTTTCAGAATAAGCATCTGAATTTGTATTGTCTTCGGAATTATAAGATTCGTCATCAATTTGCTCTGTATTCACGTCATCAACATCGTCTGCATCATCTATGTCTGCCGTATCTAAATAAATGAAGAAATACCAAAGTGCTGCAAGAATAATAAGCACTAGTAATATCCATGGCCATATTGGGCTCTTTTTTCTAATTTTAATCTCTGCCATACTTTTAATTTTTAGTGGATTGGTTAGTTGTTTATCGCAGTTCTAAAGTAGTAAGAAGGCGCAGTATTGTGAATTAAGGATTATGTAAAGTATTGTTAATTAAGTATTAATAAAATTATTGGCTGTAATTGTAAGCTGATAATGAGATCTTTAATAATTAAATTATATAAGAAAAGCCTGTAACATTTAAGTTACAGGCTTTATAAATTGATGTAATGAGAATCTTAGTTCTTAAGCATCTCAAATAATTTCTCAGCAACCAATCCTGAAGAAGCAGGATTTTGTCCTGTAATTAGGTTACCATCTACAATAGCGTATTCTTCCCAATCTCCAACTTTAGAATAAATTCCTCCATTTTCCTTCAACATATCTTCCACTAAGAATGGAACTACATCTGTAAGTTGAACGGCTTCTTCTTCAGTATTTGTGAATCCGGTTACTTTTTTTCCTTTTACTAAAGGCTCACCATTTTCCTTTTTCACATTTTTAAGTGCAGCAGGAGCGTGACATACAAATCCAATTGGTTTGTGTTTTGCATTAAATGTTTCTATAATCTTAATAGATGTTTCATCTTTAGAAAGATCCCAAAGTGGTCCGTGTCCACCTGGATAGAAAACTGCATCATACTCGCTTGGATCTACCTCTGCCAACACTTTGGTGTTGTTAATCACTTTTTGAGCATCTGCATCATCGTGAAAACGTTTTGTGTCTTCGGTTTGAGCATCTTCACTATCACTAGTAGGGTCTATAGGTGCCTTTCCTCCTTTTGGAGTGGCAACCGTAATATTTACTCCTTTATCTAAAAGTGTGTAATATGGATTTGCAAATTCTTCAATCCAAAATCCTGTTTTCTTTCCTGTGTCTCCCAATTTATCATGAGAGGTCAATACAAATAATACTTTCATATCTTTTTCTTTTTTTTGGTTAATATTCTCTTTTTTTTCTTGTGCTACGAGACTTCCAAAAGTCATCGCAAATAATAAAATGTGTAATCTTTTCATTAAAATTCTCCTTCTTAAATTATAACTTCACCACCATTTTTCCTTTATTCTTTCCTGAGAAAAGATCTAAAAAGGCTTGTGGAATAGTATCAAAACCTTCTACAATGGTTTCAGAATAATTTAATTTTCCTTCTTGTAACCAACCGCTTAGATGCTTGATAGCTTCTTGAAATTTATCTTCATAATTGGAAACGATGAAACCTTGCATTAAAGCACTATTCTTAATTAGGAATGGTTGTACGCTTACACTTTGTGGAATTGATGTTTCATTGTATACTGAAATAGCGCCACAAATAACCATTCTAGCAAACCTATTGATATTAAAAAGAACAGCGTCTGAAATATCTCCCCCTACATTGTCAAAATAAATGTCTACTCCATTAGGACAGGCTTCCTTAATGGCGTCTTTCATATTTTCTGTGGTATTGTAGTTGATACCTTCATCAAAACCGAATTCAGATTTAAGCATTTCTACTTTCTCATTGGTTCCTGCAATTCCAATAACACGAAGTCCTAAGATTTTTCCTATTTGTCCAACAACACTCCCAACTGCACCTGCAGCTCCAGATACAACTAATGTTTCTCCCTCTTTAGGTTTACCAATTTGAGTAAGCCCTAAGTAGGCAGTCATTCCAGTCATTCCTAAAATTCCTAAGTAAGCCGATAATGGTGCCTTTTCTGAATCTACCTTGGTAAGTTGCTTTCCATCGGAAACTTGCTTTTTCTTCCAATCTAAACTTCCAGAAACATAATCTCCTTTGCTAAATTTTTCATTTTTAGACTCAATTACTTCAGCAACAACTCCAGAAGAAATAGGTTTATGCAATTCGAAGGGAGGAACATACGATTTTGCATCGCTCATTCTTCCTCTTAAATAAGGATCTACAGAAACATATTTTGATTCTAACAATATTTCACCATTCTTTATATCAGGAACAGCTTCATCTGTAAATTTAAAATCTGAAAGTTTTGGAGTTCCTTCTGGTCTTTTGTCTAATAATATAGTATTACTCATAATTCGCAATTTTTCTTTTATAATTTAATGCTGTCCCAAGCTGCCTTATATGCCTCTTCTAAATGTTCTTTATTTAATTTAAGAATATCACGTTGTTGCATATTCATTAAAAATGCAACCGGATAAATGGTGTAGGCATAAAGTAAATAAGGCGATAAAGGCTTTATCTTTTTTTCTTCAATGCCTCTTTCCCAAAGGTCGAGTAGGGGTTGCAAATGTTTTAAGCCTTGTTGGCGACTTTCCTCGTCCACCATAGGCGTATTATCACATTGAGATAAGAATTGAGCTTCGTCTACATCTTCTAACTTAAAATTGGCAATATTCTTCCAAATAAGTTCAAATCCTTCTTTTACAGGTAATTCTGTATTGAAATTAGTAAATGCGTATTTTGTGAAGGCAGATTTTACCTCTATATAAACTTGATTGATTAGATCTTGTTTATTTTCAAAATATAAATAAATAGTAGCTGGAGAAACATTGGCCATTTTCGCTATTTTTGACATTGGCGTGGCATGAAACCCATTGTTGTTTACTAAACTTACAGTGGCTTTCACTAGGGCATCTCTTTTAATCTGACTCTTGCTATTTGTTGACATATTTTCAATTCTGGTACAAAGATAAATAAAAAGAATGAACGTTCATTTTTGAGAGTGAGTTTGTGATTTTTTTAACCCTGAAAGTTAAAGAATTTATGAAAATTTGTAGGAGAGCTCTTATCTTTGCAGGTTTTATAAGCTAATCAATATTATATCAGTGCTTAAAGATTTGGACAAAATAGCATTAGGAGGAGGATGCCATTGGTGTACTGAAGCCGTATTTCAGCATTTAAAAGGAGTTGTAAATGTGGAACAAGGCTATGTATGTTCTATTGAAGAAAATTCTACATTTTCTGAAGCTGTTATCGTGCATTTTAATCCAAGTACCATTTCTTTAGATCAACTTATCGAGATCCATTTATATACCCATCAAAGTACTTCCAATCATAGTTTCAGAAGTAAATATAGATCTGCAATATATTATTTTGAAGAACTACAGAAAAACCATGCTGAAAATATTCTTATTAAATTACAATCTGATTTCTCAAAATCCATAATTACCAAAGTTTTAAAGTTTGCTGATTTTCAATCTTCCAGAGAAGAGATTCAGGATTATTATACCAAAGATCCAAAAAAACCTTTTTGCCAGTTGTATATAGAACCTAAGCTTAAAATATTAATGGAACAGTTTAATGATAATGTAAATATATCTAAGACTTAATTACTATTATTGCAGGCTATATAAACTACTATTTTAATGCCTAAAGCATCCAATACTGTCCTCATAATTCTGGCTTTTTTTTCCATTTATGTTATTTGGGGATCCACCTATTTATTGAATAAAATTGCGGTAACAGAGTTGCCACCTTTTATGTTGGCTTCTTGTAGATTTATTACTGCAGGTCTTTTAATATTTGGGCTTTGTAAATTAATGAAGATCAATCTAAAGGTCTCTAAAAAACAATTGCTAAATACTATTATAGCCGGATTTTTGTTTCTTTCTTTTGGGAATGGAGTAGTGGTGTGGGCTTTACGATATGTAGATAGTGGCTTTGCTGCTTTAGAAATTTCGGCACAACCGCTAATTGTGCTAATCTTACTTAGAATTATAGATAAAAAGAAGATCAAAGCAATGTCTATGATTGGAGTTTTTCTAGGAATTGCAGGCATGTACCTTTTAATCAATCAGAAGCAGATTTTAGCCGGTGATGATGCATTAATTGGTATGGTTATGATATTCTTTTGTTTATTGAGTTGGGCCTACGGAAGTATATTTGTGAGTAAAGCAGATCTCCCTCTTAATTACTTTGTTAATACGGGATATCAAATGATTACTGGTGGAATTATGCTGATGATCATGAGTTTTCTATTTGGAGAAACTTGGACTACGCCAAATACTTGGAGTGGAGAAGTTCAAATTTCTATGATCTTATTGGTTTTATTTGGAAGCATTGTAGCTTTTACTTCCTTTAATTATCTGCTAAAAGTAGTTTCTCCGGAAAAGGTTGCCACGTCTACTTACGTGAATCCAATTATTGCCATGAGCTTAGGTTGGTATTTTTTAAATGAGCAAATTACCTCGCAATCTATATTGGCAGCAGTGGTTTTATTAACAGGAGTTTTCTTTATAAACACCAAGAAAAGATTGGTGTTATTCTCCAGATTTAGAGGAAGAATGGGGAAATTACCAGCTTCTAAATAAGCTAAAAGCACATTAATATTTTTCTCAGATGCTTATTGAACATATCATTTAGTAGATATGGGCATGCATCCGTATTTATAAAATTTAGATGTCGCTGCTCACATAAATTTTTCTGAAAATAGTTTTAAGTGGTTTCTGGTTTTAAAAACTACATTTGCCATTCGAAAAAAGCAGTATAAAAATGATATTATTTATTGTTTTATTTCGATTAGGCATTGGATATGGAGAAGAAAGAAACAGAATTAAAACAGACTATCACATCGGCAGAAATTGAAAGCTGTATTGCAGTATTAGCTAAATTGGTGGAAGATACAGATCAGATCTTTGAGATTCCTAAAGAACAAAGAACGGAACTTTTAAAGGTAGCAGGAATGTTTTCCAGACCTAATCGAGACGAATTCTCCAGAAGAATTAAAGATGGGAAGAAAGCTTCGAAACGTAAACAAGAGGCTAAAGATAAAACCGCACGTAAAGAAACTGGAATAAGATCGGCCAGAGAGGCGCTGGTGTTTGTAGCTCCAAAATTACTTCCAGCTTCACATCTTGCTAATAAAGTAGAACTGGAATTAGAAACCCCTAGAAAATGCTATGTCTGTAAATCAGAATTTACCAAAATGCATCATTTCTATGATTCTATGTGTACGAGCTGTGGAGATTTTAATTATGCCAAAAGATTTCAGAATGCTGATGTAAAAGGGCAGGTAGCGGTTATAACCGGTTCTAGATTAAAGATTGGATATCATATAAGTTTAATGCTTTTAAGGGGAGGAGCCACTGTAATTGCTACAACTCGTTTTCCTGTAGACTCGGCTTTAAGATTTTCTAAGGAAGAAGATTTTAACGATTGGGGACACCGGTTAAAAATCCATGGATTGGACCTAAGACATATTCCTAGTGTAGAGATTTTCTGTAATTATATTGAACAAAAATATGAGCGTTTAGACATTCTTATTAATAATGCTGCGCAAACAGTGAGGCGTCCTGCAGGGTTTTATCAGCATTTAATGAGCAATGAAGAAAAGCCAATTTCTTCTTTACCAGGAGATGCTCGCGATCTTTTGATAGATCATGTAAATTGTTTACAGGAGTTAAAGGTACTCACCACCGGAACATCTTCCAACCAAAATATGCCGGTTACATGGCATGGTCCGGAACCTGGAATTGGATTGCGTGCTTCCGCAAAATTATCTCAAATTCCTTATAGTTTTGATAATACCTTGGTGGCCCAAGAGGTTTTTCCAGAAGGAGAACTCGATGCAGATCTTCAACAAGTAGACCTTAGAAATACCAATTCTTGGAGATTAAAATTGGGTGAAATTGAAACTACTGAAATGTTGGAAGTGCAACTAGTAAATTCTGTTGCTCCTTTTGTTTTATGTAATCGACTTTCAGAAGTGATGAAAAAGGAAAACACCGGTAAAAAGCATATTATTAATGTTTCGGCCATGGAAGGAAAATTCTATCCAAAATTTAAGGAAGATAGGCATCCACATACCAATATGGCAAAAGCTGCTCTTAACATGCTTACCCATACTTCTGCCGGAACTTTAGCAAAAGATGGCATCTTTATGAATGCAGTAGATACGGGTTGGGTTACAGATGAAGATCCTGCAGCCTTGGCAAAATTAAAACAGGAAAGAGACGATTTTCAACCTCCATTAGATATTGTAGATGGTGCCGCAAGAGTGATGGATCCTTTATTTGACGGGATTAATACCGGGAAACATTGGTGCGGAAAATTTTTGAAAGATTATAGACCTATTAGTTGGTAACCTATCAATTTTTTACTGAATTGATTTCATAATATTAATCCTTAGATTTATACATAACAGGATTGCTAAACAGGATTAGCAACTTATTTTTAATCGGCTATTTTTTTAATAGCACCAGTTACAGTACAGGCAAGTTTTACAGTATTAAAAATAGTTCCAAACTTTTCAATATTCTTTTGAAGCAGCGCACTATTTAAATTCTCATCTTCACTATAAATTTTTAAATCATAATTTATAGAATCCATTCTTGGAGGCTTTTCAAGTCGGATTGCTTTTACTTGAATTTCGGCACTTGAATATTCAAATTTCATTAAATCTGAAAAGCGTTCTACATTTTTAAGAATACACGCCGCAAAAGCTCCTAAAAACAATTCAGCCGGATTTGGTAAATTATCTTCAGATTGAGAAGTGGTACCAAATATAATTTCTGAAGCTTTAATTTTTATTGCTGCGTTCTTCTTTGAGATTGATTTAGCATTAGCAGAATACTCCATTTCTAACCTTATTATATTGTATCTATGTAAGTTAGGTATATAAAAGAACATCTGGAGAAGGTTCCGTATTTATAATTTAAAATTTGAAAATTCCAATTTTAGAATTGTATGATTTCTTCCATATCACTTCAAAATAATCATCATTATTAGAATTTTTCAGCAATAAAATTAAAGAAACAATTGTTTATTTAACAAATCTTTAATATTTCGGCTAAAACTCCAGCTCCAATATCCCCGTATATAAAGTACTATTAATCAACAAAATAAAAATATGAAAATTTCAAAAACACTTTTATCAAAGCTAGGAGTATTGCCTCTGTGCTTTGTCTTTGCAGTATCCTGCTCGGACAATGATGATGCGATGACGCCAATTGGCGAAACCTGTTCAGACGGTATTATGAATGGTGACGAAACAGGAGTAGACTGTGGTGGTTCTATATGCGAACCATGTATGAACGGAACTCCCGCAGGAAGAAGATCTGAACTTTATGTAACAAGCAACGCTACAGGAAATATCACAAAATATAGCATCACCGGAGATTCTACTGTTACTTTTTCAACTCCATCTGCAGCAGCAGAAGGAATTTATTATGATGCAGATAACGATCTTTTAGTACAAGCTTCTCGTTCTAATTTACAGTTAGAAGCGTATGCAGATATTTCAACTTATATGGCAGACGCCTCTATAGTAACTGCCTATACAGGTAATGCAGATCTTGCAAGCCCAAGAGAGTTGGCTGTAAACGGATCTACCTACGTGGTTTCAGATAACGGTTCGAATAAATTCTTTGTATACTCTAAAAATGGAGATAGCTTTTCTTTAACCAATACCGTACAACTTAATTTTCCGGTTTGGGGAATAACTTTTAAAGGGAATGACCTTTATGCAGTTGTAGATACTACCAATGATCTTGCTGTTTTTTATGATTTTATAAATACTGCTACAGATGGAATGATGTCTCCTTCAAAAAGAGTTTCTATAGAAGGAATTGTACGTACCCACGGAATTACGTATGATGGAACAGACGATGTTTTGGTAATGACAGATATAGGAGACGCTGCCAATGCTACAGATGATGGTGGTTTTCATATTATAGACAATTTCTCTGATAAATTTGAAACACTTTCTGATGGAGAAATGATCACATTAGCAATGCAAACTCGTGTTGCAGGACCTTCTACAGGATTAGGTAACCCAATAGATGTAGCGTATGATTCTAAAGAAAATGCGGTTTATATTTCTGAAGTTGGGAATGGAACTGTATTAGGATTTACTGCTATAGGTAGTGGGGGTGACCTTACTCCAAGTTTTAAAATGGATCTTGCTGGTGCTTCTTCTCTATACTTTTCTAGCGATGAAACCGATGGGAAATTTGGAAATGGAACCGCAACTGCCAATTTAAGAACAGTACTTTATACAACCAACAATGCAAACGGAGATATTAATATTTATAATGCTTCTGGAATGCTAACTAAAACTGTTACTTCTGCATCTACAGCTACTGAAGGGATCTTTTATTCTGGTGCTAATGATGAATTAATTCAAGCTTCAAGGTCAAATCTTATGTTGGAAGCTTATAACAATTTTTCTAATGCAGCCAATGCTTCCACGATCTCTGCAGATATTACTTCTTCAGCAGCTCTAATGAGCCCTCGCGAGATAGCAGTAAAAGGAAATAGAGTAGTGGTATCAGACAACGGAATGCATAAATTTTTTGTGTATTCTTATAACGGATCTTCATTTACTTTAGAAAGTACAGTAACTCCAGGATTTAATGTTTGGGGAATCACTTTTATGGGAGATAATCTTTTAGCGGTAGTAGATGGTTCTAGCGATCTTGCCGTATTCAACAATTTCTTAGATAATGCAGTAGATGGTACTATAGCTCCAGATAAGAGAATTACCGTTGGTGGGATTGTAAGAACTCATGGAATAGATTATAGTGAAGCTGCAGATGTGCTGGTAATGACAGATATTGGTGATGCAGGAAATGCAACCAATGATGGTGGTTTTCATGTAATCCAGAATTTCAGTTCTAAATTGAGCATGACTGCAACTAGTGGAACGCTGGCGCAGTCAGATCAAACTAGAGTTGCAGGACCTTCAACTATGTTGGGGAATCCTATAGATATCGCTTATGATCATAAAACTCAAACCGTTTATATTGCTGAAGTTGGGAATGGAAAAGTATTAGCTTTTGGCAATGCTTTAAATGCAACCGGAGATGTAACTCCTACAGTAAGTAACGATCTTGCGGCGGCTTCTTCATTGTTCTTATACAATAACTAAAATTTTCATCTTATTTATATAAAAGTATAAACCTCGCTAAATGCGGGGTTTTTCTTTTTGAAGCTTTCTTTGAATGATATAATTTGTAAATTACCTCATAGACCTTAAATGAAATAATATGTATTTAGCAATTTATATAGGGATAGGAATTATTGCAGCTGTAGCAATATTTATGCTATTAAGAAAAAGTCCTAGCCAACGTGATCATGAGATCATCAATCAAGATAAAGGCAAGAAAGAACAATTCAATCCTGAAAAAGTATCTGGAATGATGCCCGAAAAACAAATGAGTGAAGCAGATAGAGAAAAAACTAGCGATTAAATTTTAGCTTATAGACTTCTTATAGATTTCTATAACTATCTAACTCTTGATAAGACTACGTTTATTTAATATGATTGTTATTATATTTTAGTTAAGTAAACGATATGCCTGTTTAGCGATCTCCAATTCTTCATTGGTTGGTATTACTAAAATTCTAGCTTTAGCAGAAGATGTGCTAATTTCTCTAATAGATTTTGCTTTTCCATTATTTTTATCCTGATCTAATTCTATTCCGAAGAAATCCATATCCTTACATACCAATTCTCTTATTAGGCTAGAGTTTTCTCCTATCCCAGCAGTAAAGATAATGGCGTCTAATCCATTCATGGTTGCAGCATAAGTTCCAATAAACTTTTGAATTCTATACGCATTCATCTCTAAAGCCAGTAAGCAATCTATATTCCCTTTTTCGGCCTCCTTTTCAATATCTCTAAGATCATTATAACCAGTTAGTCCTAGCATTCCACTCTTTTTTGAGAGAAGATTATTTACGTTCTCTAAGCTATAGCCTAAGCTGTTCACCAAATAAAATATGACAGAATGATCTATATCTCCACTTCTAGACCCCATAATAAGTCCGTTAGTAGGAGCAAATCCCATGCTATGATCTATACTTTTTCCATCCTGAATAGCTGTCATACTGCAACCATTGCCCAAATGAATACTAATGATTTTAGATCTTTCTAATTTCAGATATTCGATGGCCTTTTCAGAAACGTATTTATGACTTGTACCGTGAAAACCATATACCTGAATATCCTTATCTTCATAAAGATCATTAGGAATTGCATATTTTCTCGCTTTTGTAGGAATTGTTTGATGGAATGCGGTATCAAATACAGCAATTTGCTTTGCATGTGGAAAGTACGCTTCAGCAATCTCAATACCTTCTAGATTACTAGGATTATGTAACGGTGCCAATGGAGCATATTGCTGTATCTTTTGCTTTACTTCTGGAGTTACCAGTGCAGTATTAGAAAAAGAATTTCCTCCATGTACCACTCTGTGACCTACAGCGGCTATTTCTTTGATATCTTTAATAACGCCATTCTCAGCATCTAGCAAAAGATCTATTATAATCTGTAAACCTTGTTTATGGTTATTGATGTAATGTATCTGCTTTAATTTAATGGTCTCGTTCTTGTAATTTAGAACAGCATCCTTATTACCAATTCGCTCTACCAAACCGCTACAAACTAAAGTTTCTGAAGGCATCTGTATTAACTGGAATTTTATAGATGAACTTCCAGAGTTTATTATTAAAATATTCATTCTTATTAATTATTTTGAACTTCTTGTGCTTGTATAGCTGTTACTATTACTGTATTAAAAATATCTTCTACGGTACAACCTCTACTAAGATCATTAACCGGTTTGTTCAAACCTTGAATAATAGGGCCTATAGCTAAAGCCTTTGTTTCTCTTTGAACCGCTTTATAGGTGTTATTACCGGTGTTTAGATCTGGAAATATAAAAACGTTGGCTTGGCCGGCAACTTCAGAATTTGGTAGCTTTAACTTACCTACTTTAATATCTACTGCAGCATCATATTGTATTGGACCATCTACTTTTAGATCTGGTCTTTTAGATTTTACAATTTCCGTAGCTCTCCTAACACGTTCTACATCTTCTCCAACTCCAGATGTACCAGAAGAATAAGAGAGCATGGCTATTTTAGGCTCTATTCCAAATGCTTTACTGGTAGCGGCAGATGAAATTGCTATTTCAGCCAGTTGTTCTGATGTTGGATTAGGATTAATAGCACAATCACCATAAACCGAAACACGATCTTCCAGGAGCATAAAGAAAACTGAAGAGACAATAGAAGCTTCTGGCTTCGTCTTTATAAATTGTAGTGCAGGAACTATAGTATGTTGCGTAGTATGAATAGCTCCAGATACCATTCCATCTGCATCTCCTTTATACACCATCATGGTTCCAAAATATGAAACATCTTCCATAAGATCTTTAGCCATGGCAAGATTTACATTCTTATGTTTTCTTAATTCATATAAGGTATTGGCATAATCATCAAAATTTTTATATTCAATAGGATCTATAATGTTGATCTTATCTACATCTAATGCAATTTCTAACGTAGCTATTTTTTCTTCAATTTGTTTCTTATTGCCAAGTAGTGTAATATTTACTACATCTAGATCTATAAGCTGCTTCGTGGCCTTTAAAATTCGCTCATCCAGTCCTTCCGGCAGCACTATATGTTTTTTCTTAGCTTTAGCTTGATTCAGTAGATTGTATCTAAACATTCGTGGTGTAACTCCATTCGATTTAAAAGTAATGAGCCTTTCTACTAAAGCATCTACACTTACATACTTTTCAAAATCCTGAATGGAGGAGGTGATCTTCTGCGTATTTCCTGCATAGATCTGAGATTTTATATTTCCTATAGTATTAGTAACAGCATAGGTTCCACCATTAACTGAAACAATAGGAACTATGTCGGACAATCCTTCAATAAGCTTAATTATAGAGTCCTCTGGAATTAATCCTCCGGTTAATAAAATACCGGAAATAGAAGGGTAGTTCTCAGAGACATTTGCCTGAAGTGCACCAAGTATGATATCTGCTCTATCTCCAGGTGTAATTACCAATCCATTTTCTTTTAAATGCTTAAGGTAATTAGGCAATTGCATGGCTCCCACACTAAAATTACCAGCCTGATTATTAATAAAGGCATCTCCAAAGAGCACTTTCCCATCCAAAACTTCTACGATCTCTTTAATAGATGGAGACCCTAAAATAGGATTTAGCGGAATGGCATTTACAAGTACTCCTTTAGGTAAATTATTCTTTAATGATGAAATAATTAGTTCCTGATTCTTTTCTTCAATTTTATTAGCTATGATGCTAAGTACTTCTACACCTTTATCCTTAAAAGAATCGAAGGCCATTTGAAGGTTACCTACCAATTCATCTAATGTTTTGCCAACACCACTAGCTAAAATAATGGCAGGAACATTTAAATTTTTGGCGATCAATACATTTATATCAAATTCTATTATAGAACCTTCTCCAACAAAACTAGTCCCTTCTACCAGTACAAAATCGAAACGCTTTTCTATCGCTTTGTATTTTTCAATAATAATTCTAATGATCTCCTCATCCTTATTATCATTTTTCATCTTAATGACCTCACTTCTTCTAAAAGCATAAGCATCATTAAAATCTATATCTAAATTGAAATAGGTGGAAACCGTATTGATATGATTATCAATCTTCCCGGTTTTAGAATCGTCTATAATTGGCCTGAAATATCCCACTTTTGCAGCCTTTCCTAGGAGCGCTTGCATTAAACCTAAAGAGACAATAGACTTACCGCTGTTGGGTTCTGTAGTGGTAATGTATATGGCTTTGTTAGTTGGCTTACTGGTCATTAACTTTTAATCTATATATTAATAATATCTGTTGGAGTTTTTACTAAAATAGTAATATCACCTCTTATAGCAATGGGTTGATTCATAATTTCAGGATTGTTTTGGATCATTTTTATCCAATCATCTGTAGAGAAATTATGATTTTCAAAATTGGATTTATAGAAAGGATGTTCTTGATTTACCAGATCGGCAGCACGTATGTTTAATTTATCTGCTAATTCTACAATCTGAATTCCGGTAAGTTTGGTTTTTATAAGATCTATGGTTTGGATAGGTAATCCTTCAGCTTTTGCATAGGCCAAAGTTTGCTTTGCTAATCCAGAATTAGAGTTATAATAAAATGTGATCTGTTTTTTTGAAGTGGCTATCTCGCTCATAATATTTTATTTATAGATAATTATATCCAGATGATGTTTAAACACTCGTTTTACTACTTTCCAGATAATCCTGAATTACTTCCACACGTTTGTGTAGTTTAGCAGGTAACTATCATCATTGGATTTTTTTTAAGTTACGATACATCTCAAGATAATTGGCTTTAATAATGATATAAGGCAGGATTATTTCAGTTAAATATTTATGATGCCTGTGCTAGATAAAAAATTAAATAAGTTGATTTTAAATGAAACAATGAAATCCTAAATTAATTTTGACAAAATCTATAAAATCTAGTTAATACCGATCCTAAAATGTCCCAAAATATAATAGTGTCAATAGCTATCATTTTATATTGGTTTAAAATTAAAAATCATGACCAAGAAAACAATTTTAATTACAGGTGCAGGATCCGGATTAGGAAAAGGAACTGCTTTAGGATTAGCAAGAAAAGGACATCATGTGATTGCAGGAGTTCATAAATGGGAGCAGAAAACCAGGCTTTTAGAAGAAATAGAGAAAGAGGGATTGGAAGATACTATCGAGATCATTAAATTGGATATTTTAGATGCTATGGATTGTCAAAAAGCATGGGATCTAGATATAGATATTTTAGTTAGCAATGCGGGAATTGGACATTCAGGACCGGTCTCGGAAATGCCTGTTGAATTAATTAGAGAAGTGATGGAAACCAATGTATTCTCTAGTTTAGAATTTGCACAACCATTTATAGATAAGATGGTAGATAAGGGAGAGGGTAAATTAGTATTTGTATCTTCTGTAGCAGGACTTTCTACCTTTCCATATTTAGGTGCTTATAATGCCAGTAAATATGCATTGGAAGCGATAGTACAATCTCTAAGAGATGAGCTAACACCAATGGGAGTTTCTGTGGCTGCTATTAATCCGGGTCCCTATAAAACAGGATTTAACGATAGAGTTTATGATTCTTATTTGCAATGGTTCGATGAAGATTTCCATTTTACTCCAAAAGAGAAAATTGAAGAAGCGGCTAAGAATATGGCAGAGAACCAATTTGATCCTCAGGAAATGATAAATAAGATGGTGGAGGTTATACCTTTAGATTCTCATGAATTTAGAACCATTTTACCAGAAGACTTTGTGGAAATGAGTAAAAAATATCAGAACAATCAATATGAGATCAAATCTACAGAAGTAGATCCTTCTAAAAAGTAAATGATTTATTGAATTGATACTAATTAAATAAAGCCATCTAAATAGATGGCTTTATTATTATTTTTGGTTTATGAACAAGCCTATTAATACGCCATCTTAACTATCTTCTCCACTTTATCTGGAGATAAAGATTGATGTTCACCTAAAGCTACCCAACAGCGATCTTTAAATCTCTTAGCGATTTTTTCTGCGGTTCCTTCATAATCTTTGGTATAATCTGAAAGCTTGGTATCTATTCCCAATTCATGAAAAAAAGCTGTTGTTCTTTCAATTGCAGCAGTTGCTTTATCATCTACACTGCCTTCTGTAATATTCCAAACACGCTCTCCATATTGAGCTAATTTTTCTTTCTTAGCTTCAAAATTGAATTTGTAATGGCTAGGTGCAATTATCGCTAACGTACGAGCATGATCTATTCCATACAATGCAGTAAGCTCATGTCCCATAGCATGTACCGCCCAATCTGTAGGAACTCCTTTTTGAATCAATCCATTTAAAGCCATAGTGCAACTCCACATAAAGTTAGACGCAGCTTTATAGTCTTTAGGATCCTCAAGTACTTTTGGAGCTATTTCAACAAGAGTTTGCAAAATTCCTTCAGCAAATCTATCTTGAAGTAAAGCTCCAACAGGATACGTCATATATTGCTCAAGAACATGTGTAAAAGCATCTGTTAAACCATTTGCTAATTGACGCTGAGGGATAGAAGATATTACTTCAGGGTCTAAAATTGAGAATTCGGGAAATAATCCAGGACCGCCCATGGCTAATTTTTCCTGAGTTTCTTTTCTGGTGATCACCGCTCCAGAATTCATTTCAGAACCTGTTGCAGGCAAGGTTAGAACCGTTCCAAAAGGCATTCCTTTTTCTGTTCTTATGTTTTTTGTTAAGATATCCCATGGAGTATCACCTTCAAACAAAGCTGCAGAAGATAAGAATTTAGTCCCATCTATAACAGAACCGCCACCTACAGCTAATAGATAGGTAATTTTTTCTTCTTTAATAACCTTTAAGGCATCCATTAATACAGCATATTCAGGATTAGCCGGAATACCGCCAAATTCTATAAATTCATACTTATTAAGAGCTGCGGTTACTTTATTATAAATACCATTCTTTTTAATACTTCCACCACCATAAAGCAAAAGAACTTTTGCGTTATCGGGAATTTCTTCTGTAATTTTTTCTATACTATCTTTCCCAAAAATAATTTTGGTTGGATTTTTAAAATCAAAATTGTTCATTTTCTTTTTCTTTTTTTATTCTGAATTGATGTAGGACTTAATCTAAATATTATTCGATTACGGTTACCAGTTCATCCATAGATTTTCTAACTTTAACTAGATTTACCAGCCAGTCTTCCTCTTCTTTTCTATATCCCAATGGTAAAAGCACAGCACTTCTAAGTCCTTTTTCTCTTAGATTTAAAATCTCATCTACTGCGGCGGGATCAAAACCTTCTACAGGAGTTGCATCTACACCTTCAAAGGCGGCAGCAATAATTGCTTGAGAAAATGCTATATATGCCTGTTTAGAGGCATGATTAAAATTCTCTTCCTCATCTTTTTGAGGATAGGAATCTAAGAGCATCTGGCGGTAATTTTCCCAACCTTCATTCTTAAATCCGCGAATTTCGTTGGTAAGATCGAACATATGATTTATTCTTTCTGCGGTATAAGTATCCCAGGCTGCGAATACTAATAAATGAGAACAGTCTGTAATTACAGATTGATTCCATGCTATAGGTCTAATTTTTTCTTTGATCTCCTGATTTTTTACTACCATGATCTCGAAAGGTTGTAGTCCGCTAGAAGTAGGAGCCAATCTTGCTGCTTCTAATATTCTTTGAATTTTATCTTCAGCTACTTTTTCACCATTCATGGCTTTTGCAGCATATCTCCAGTTTAGTTTATTTAATAATTCCATGCTATCTATTATTTAAAATCGTTGTTTTTAAGTTTCTGAACTTTAGATGATTTACAAATCAAGCATCTGTTCAAATCTGAGACAAAGATAATAAAAAATGAACGTTCATTCTTTTTTTTAAATCAAATTTAACGTGTTTCATTTCAACTCCAGTTAAATTGATTAGAAAGGGAGAAAATTTATATTGCTACTGGAAGGAGATCAGTATGGTATGTTGGCAGAGGATAGTGTTAAAACCTAACAGCCGATTAATCCTTCATATAAAAATTTTAAAATCGGATACTGTTTTTACTTAAAAGTATGTTTTTGCTCTGCAACAGCAGAAGCTGACAATAGTTGATTATAGTTCCTGATAAGATTAAAATTATCGCTAATTTCAGTAGAGAGCATTATTCCAGAGACACCACTATTTAATAGACTTGGTACGTCTGCTGTCATAATATTACCATAAGCTAGTATTACGGTATTGGTCTTTAAAACATCGGTTATAGCTTTGTATCCATTAATACCAAGTGCCGCAGCAAAGTAATCATCACCAGCGTATGGACCTAAACTAATATAATCTACCTCGCTATTAATTAGTGTTTCACAATCCTGCAACGTGTGTGCAGTTGCCCCAATACTCTGCCAGCTATACAAGATCTTTCTAATTGTAGCAGGGGAGGACCCAGATGGAATACTATAAACACCATCTGCCTTAACCGTCTTAGCTAACTTATAATGATCTGTAATAATTAATCGGGTTTGGAAATGAGAAGTAATTTCTCTCGCAGCTTCAGCAAATTTCAAATATTTCTTTTCAGAAACAGATCGTAAATTTAATTGTACTAATTCTACACCAGAAGTACATGCATTTTGAATGTTTTCTAGATGTTCTTTTGGAGAATTTCCTTGAGAACTATAATGAAGTTTCGGTATGATCATAATTGAAAAATTATACTAAAATTAGAATGTTTAAAAGGTAGTTTTAATTGTATCTATCTAAAAGTGACTATCTGTTTCTAAAAGATGTTCTATGGCATAGAACAATCTGTTCTTGGCATTTTCCTGAGATCCAAATACAGAGCGAAACAAAGTACCATTTTTAGAAATAAGTAGCCATTGAGGGGTGCCTTCAGCGTTAAATTGATCAAATACTTTATGATCTTTATCTATATAAATAGGAAATGGATTTTCACCACTTGTAAAAATACTCTTAATAGCATCTTTATCTGCCGCTCTGTTTAAAAAATTAGAATGGATACCGGCTACCTGAAGAGTTGGAAAGTTTTGTTGAAACTCAAATGCCAACGGAATTGCTCGGCCTGTACAACCAATACAATCATTATTATAAATGATAAGTAACTGAGCTTTATTTTTATAGAGAGTCATGAGATCTTTAGCAGCACCCTCTAGATCTAAAACATTTATGGATGCTATTTGATCATTCATTGATAAATCGTTCTTCAGTTATAAAAGTTTTCAAATTTAAGGATTTAAATATTTCTTAAATAGGATTATGATCATGACTTAATGGAGATTATTTTAACCCGGTTTTACTAGCAATTATGAGCTGTTTAAAACTTTACTATTGAAATACCGCTATAATGAATAAGATCTATCTTAGATATTAACTTAAGGCGATACCTGATAGTATATCAAATAGCACAGCTATACACCGTTTTACTTTATAACCATATTTGTACTATAATTTATATTATGTAAAATAGAATATTTAGAAGCGTGTCAAATTAGAAGCTATTCCGCCCTGTTGCCCTTTTTATTTAAAATACGCCAATTATGAGCGCTTGCTCTTTAATTAGAAATACTACTTATCCCTTGATTATAAAAGAAAATCTCGAATAATTAGAATATAACTATTCGTGATCTTTTATATATTTCAATTTTTCCTGCAGCAATTACTTATCTTTAGACTTATAAGATTTAATAGTTCCTTGATATGAAATAGCATCTCGCTGAGAACTATTTACAGAAATATCAGTTCGGTTATTTGGGAAGATCGTAATATAAAATTGCAGATCTTCATTTCCTTGATTGGCTTTAAAATTCATAATCAAGCTTTTCCCATTTTTACCTTCTTCAATTTTTACATCTTTTATTGCATCATTAAAAATAATTCCACCACGATCTCCATAGCCACCACCAAATTGTCGCACTCCAAAATAAGGCAGATTTACATTCGCGCTATCACCTTTAATTCTTAGAAAATTAGGATTTCCTATAAGATCTATTCTACTGCCTCTTAAGGGAAAAGCCCACATATTTTCAATTTCAAAAGTCTTATCATTCACCAAATTTGAAATTTCCTCAAGTTCAAAAGCCTGAGCCTCCTTTGTTTTAGTACTTCTACAAGATCCTACCAAACACAATACTAGTAAGGTAATTACAGTAATAAGAATTTTCTTTAATACACTATTATTTAAATGCTTAGCTATATTTTTCATACCTACAAAATTAAATTCAACTTCTTAGTTTTTCATTATCAGCAATATATATACCATACAAGTTTCCAAACCTAATAGCCTTTCAATTTTATCTCAGCTATTATTCCCCTACTTAGCTAAGGTTTGCTTCAATTTTTAGATAGTCGTAAGTTTAGGTGTCAAATGTCAAAAAAAGTTTAAAGTTGTAAGCACAATTTATATGCTGCCTCATATTATTGTAATTTGGCGCTACCAATCAACATATCCTTATGGCCGGAGAATCAAAACTTGCAATTTATGGCGCTATTGCAGCCAATACCCTTATAGCTATCAGTAAATTTATAGCATCTTTCTTCACGGGAAGTTCTGCGATGTTAGCCGAAGGAATTCACTCTCTAATTGATACTGGAAATGGACTTCTACTTTTATTAGGGCTTAAAAAAGCTAAAAAACAGGCAGATCATGATCATCCATTTGGGTATGGTAAAGAAATCTATTTTTGGAGTTTTGTAGTAAGTATACTCATCTTTGCCTTAGGAGGTGGATTTGCGATTTATGAAGGAATCCATGCGCTGCAAGATCCTAAAGTAATTGAAGATCCTACTTGGAATTATTGGGTGCTTATTGCAGCAATCGTTTTTGAAGGTGCTTCCCTTATAATTGCTATAAAGACGTTTAAAAAGTCGAATCCTACAGGAAGGCTTATCTCTAATATTGTAAAGAGTAAAGACCCAGCAAATTTTGCAGTTATTATAGAAGATACCGCTGCTGTAATGGGACTTGTTGTGGCACTTACCGGTATTTTCCTTTCTCAGCAATTAAACAATCCGTATTTAGACGGAGTAGCCTCACTTATAATTGGGATCTTACTTTTAGTGGTAGCGACTTTCTTAGCGCACGAAACCAAAGGATTATTATTAGGAGAAAGTGCTCGTCCGGAAGTTATAGAAGGTATAGAAAACATCTTAGCCAATAATAGCGATGTTAAGAAATGGAACTTTCCAAAAACAATGCATTTTGGACCAGATAGTATTTTGGTAGTTGTAGAAGTAGATTTAATGGATGATATAGATCTTTTGGTGGCCGAAAAGAGTGTGGAAACCATGAGAAGACAAATAAAAGGTAAGTTTCCAAAGATAAATGAAGTATTTATTCAAACTACCAATAAACTGAAGTTAGAACAACCAATTAGAAGGGTTGAAAAATAAAGAGAATTTTAAAGTTGGATGATGTAAAGTTATAGTTGAGATAATATTTTATTTCTATATAATTCTGAATACCTTTAGGTTAACAACCAAAAATCCAATCGTATGTTCCATCGCGTAAAACACTTTATGATCACTTTTGTGCCATCGGCTATTTTTATTTTTGCCTTTTATTACATCAGTACCAAAGACATTTTAGATTCTATACTATTAGCCATAGTTGGCGCTGCAGTTATTGGTGGTATTGTTTCTTTTTTAGTGCCGTTCATCAGAAATAAAAATTAATATAGGTGCTTTCTTTTTTCAACAGCAACCTAAACACCACTCTTTTTATTGATATAATTTTAAGATGAAATGAGATTTATAAATCTATCTTAAAGTATCCCTAATTTTACTCTAAAATCTTGGTTGCCGATTGTAGAAGTGCGTAATTGCTATAAAATAAATCAACATATATGGAAGCAATATTTCAATTTGTACAGCTTACAAGAAGCGAAAGTCTTGAAGCTTTTACTCAGGAAAAATTAGATAAACTTGAAAATAAATATGACTGGGTTATTCGTGCCGAAGTTCACATCAAGAAACAAGAAGGAATGGATCCTAAAGGATTTATCTGTAATATAAAATTAAGCGTTCCGGGTCCTCAAGTCTTCGCCGAATCTAATGAAGATTCTTTTGAAGCTGCAGTTACTTCAACTGTAAAAGATCTTGAAAGACAGTTGGCTAAACGCAAATCTCAAATGCAAACACACTAATACGTATGGTTTGAGATCAAAAATTCCCCTTATAACATGTTATAAGGGGATTTTTTTATGCTGAAGATTATAATTCTTAATCTACATTATATACAAATGCTCTATATTTTAATAGTGCGACAAAAACCACTCCTCCAATTGCATTTCCTAAAATAGCAAGACTCTCGAAGGTTAGATAATCTGTTATTGTCACCTTTGGCGAACTTAATAATCCGGCGAACACTTCTACATTTCCAACAATACTGTGGTGCAAACTTGTAAATGCCATGATCCCGGTGATCATGATTATTAAAAGAATTCTACTTACAGTATCTTGAGCAGAAGACAGCAACCAAGAAAGTAATCCCATCAGCCATCCTGCTAAAATAGCGCTCACCAAAATTACTAAAGGTGAAAAGGAAGTTACATGTGTAGCTATACTTTCTACAGCATTTAAATCGAATATGCCCAATGCAGGTCCTATCCAAATTAACAATGCCGCCATAACACAACCTCCAAGTAAATTTCCAAAAATCACCAATCCCCATAATTTAAGAAGATTGGTGATGGATTGTTTTTTATTTAAAACAGGTAGGCTTAACAAAGAGGTTTGTTCTGTAAACAACAAAGATCTACCTAAAATTACCATTATAAACCCTGCAGGATAAACAAAAGTGAGCAGTTTAAAAATGGTGTCTTGTGCCACTTTACCATTAAAATAGGTAAAGACAGAACACATTAGCAAAAAGCTAAAACCTATTTCTAGACCAGCCGTAAATGAGCAAAGCGCAATGCTGCCGGGGCTATTGCCAAAAACAGCTTTCCCCTCTTCTAATTGCTCATTTAAAATTTCACCGTGCTTTCTAGGTTTGCCTTCGTTACTAGTATTTTCAGAATCTTTAAGTTCAGAATCTATATTCTTTTGTTTCTGTTCTTCTTGTTCTTTTTCTTCAATTTCTTTTTCTTTCATATAGATCTAAAGGATTATTACTTCTACCTTTTATTAAGCTTTTCCCTTAAGTAGATAGCAACTATTTTTTCACCTAAGATATCATTTTTTCTAATTCTTGTCTGTTTACAGATTGACCATATATTTTTTGATCTGGATCCATGATCTTAGTCTTAGCAAGATCTCCAACATAAACAGCATCAAAACCTATATCTTCTATTAATTTTCTGGTAGTTTCTTTGCTTTGTTGGTCCTGAGCAGCATATGGAATGGCTAGTTTATCATTCTCTCGAAATGCTCTATTTTTTAAATGATCTGCGTAAATAGTATTGAATGCTTTAGCAGTTTTTGCAGTATTGAATTTCATCGCAGTATACTCTGAAGCATTTCTGTTAGAATCTCTTACTTCTTGTGCCATTTCTCCATCTCTCTCTGGATATGGATTGGTGGCATCAATAATCACCTTTCCACCATATTCTCCAGCATAGAGTTCAGATAATCTATCTATTGCGTTAAATGGAACTGCTAATAAATATACATCTGCATTTGCCTCAAAAGCTTTCTCTATGCTTACAGCCTTAGAGTTTCCTCCAGCTTCTCTTACAATATCATTTAATTGATCTGGATGTCTAGAACTAAACAGTACTTCATGGCCTGCTTTTGCCCAATGTTTACCCAAACTTCCACCAATATTTCCGCTTCCTATAACTCCTATTTTCATAATGTTGATTTCTTTTATTTATTAATTCTATTCTAAATTTTTAGACCTTTTTCGTCTAATTTCTCTTTAAATTCATTTATAATTCCACCCTTCAGCAAAATTTCTATCTGTCTATCACTTAACGTATGCTTGGTCTCAAATTCTACAGAAGATCCATCCTTTTTCTTTACCAATACTTTGATATTATTTCTATTCTTGATATCTGAAGGTAAGTTTTTAAGCATCACCATATCCCCTTGCTCTATGCTCTCATAATCTTTAATATCTATAAATTCTAATGGAAGTATACCAAAATTAACCAGATTTTGCCATGCAATTCTTGCGTAACTCTTAGCTATAACTGCAACCTGACCCAAATACTTTGGAGCCAGCGCTGCATGTTCTCTACTAGAACCTTGAGCATAATTTTCTTTAGCAACTACAATATGACCTCCATACTCAGACTTTGCTTTTTGAGCTCTGTCATAAAAAGTATCATCTATTACGGTAAAAGAATATTTACTAATCTCGGGTAGATTACTCCTAAAAGGAAGTACCTCTGCTCCTGCTTTCAAGATCTCATCTGTGGATACATTATCACCCATTTTTAAGAGCACCGGAACTTCATAGTTATCCAGAATAGGATCTATATGAGGTAAGGTTTTAATATTCGGACCTTTTTTAAGTTCAATATGAGTACCATCTTCTAAAGGAGCCACCAGCATATCGGTATTTATTATATCGATATCCGGATTAATAAATTGAGGATAGCTCATATTATATAATTTTTCCAAATCTCTAGGATCTGTTATCTTCCCTGTTAATGCTGAAGCTGCAGCAGTTTCCGGACTGCAAAGGTGAACCATATCATCTTCGGTACCAGATCTACTCGGGAAGTTTCTTGGCATTGTTCTTAAACTTATGGTATTAGATGCCGGCGCTTCTCCCATCCCGATACATCCCATACAACCAGATTGATGGAATCTTGCTCCCGCTTTAATAAGATTTGCAAAAGCTTTATTATCTATCATATTTTGAATGATCTGCCTAGAGGTTGGATTCACATCAAAAGAAACATCGCTATTGATGCTTTTATCTTTAACGATAGCTCCTGCCATCCAAAAATCTCGTAAGCCTGGATTTGCAGAAGATCCTATTACAACCTGACTTATTGGTTTTCCTGCCACTTCACTCACCGGAACCACGTTCCCTGGGCTTGTAGGCAAAGCAATTAGCGGAATAAGATCATCTAATATAATTTCATCTTCCAGATCATAACTACAACCTTCATCTGCTACCAATTCTATCCAATCTTCTTCTCTTTCCTGAGATCTTAAAAATCTTTTTGTTTCTTCATCACTAGGAAAAACTGTGGTAGTAGCTCCAAGTTCTGCTCCCATATTTGCAATTACATGCCTGTCCATAGCACTTAAATGCTTTAAACCTTCCCCATAATATTCAATTATTTTTCCTACTCCTCCTTTAACATCATACCTTCTAAGCATTTCTAAGATCACATCTTTAGCACTCACCCAATCCGGTAACTTCCCGGTAAGCTTTACTCCCATGATCTTTGGCATTTTCACAAAATATGGATGACCTGCAATTGCTGCAGCAACATCTAAACCACCTGTACCAATTGCTAACATCCCTAAAGATCCGGCAGAAGGCGTATGACTATCAGACCCTACCAACGTCTTTCCAGGTTTCCCAAATCGTTCCATATGTACAGGATGACTTACGCCATTTCCGGGACGACTATACCAAAGACCAAATCTTTGCGCTGCCGATAGCAAGAACAAGTGATCATCGGCATTTTTAAAATCTGTTTGTAGCAAGTTGTGATCTACGTATTGTACAGCAACTTCCGTCTGAGCCTTTTTGAGACCCATAGCTTCCAATTCTAATTGCACCAAAGTTCCGGTAGCATCCTGAAGCAGTGCCTGATCTATCTTAATTCCTATTTCTTTTCCCGGAATCATTTCTCCTTCAAGCAAATGTTCCTTAATAAGTTTTTGAGTTACGTTTAATTTGGACATGGGTTTTTTAATTTTACTTTAAAATATAGATTATTATCGGCTTTAGATCTACGTTTAACAATACCTTATAAATTCAATTAGATTAGCTAATTGAATCTTTCATTTTTATTATAAAAAATAAGGGGTGAATACAATAATTAAACGCGCACTTGAAGTTGGAGCAGCCTCTGCCAATATTATGAAAATTGGAATTTCTTATAAGGGGAACTTTTGAGGGTATAAAATAAAAAGGCTTTTACCATCTAGCTATATAGGGATCAGCATATCTTGTACTACGGTAAATAGGGTGTTTCTCTAAAATGTTAACTTGAATACCTTGTGGAATAATTGCAAGTTTAATATTTATTTTAGTGATAATAGATAATAAAGACTATCAAAAAAAAATGAAGACGGAGCCCTAATTGTTAAAGCACTACAAAAAAATGAGACTATTCGAAAAGTGATTTAGATTCGTCAAGCGGAATTTAACAAGGTTCTAATTTCCGAGGGGAAATACCTATTATAAATTGGGAATGACGAGAAAATACTTTAGAAATAGTCTCTCCTTTAAATTTTTATGAGGAATGTAGGTAGATTATTCTTCTACTCTACTCAATTTATTCAAAATATCTGTTTGATTTCCTTCTTCTAAATTGAATCCTGGTTTTCCATGAAGTGGGAATAGATAGGTGAATTCCTCATCAAACGCTCCCCAACTTTCAGCCATACCAAATTCATCATTTTTACTCTTCAATTTTGGCTTGTGAAAAGTGTTTTCTTCAGAATCATAGTTAGACCCAATTGCGTCCTCACCTGTAAATAACATCCCGTCATTAATTTCAGAATAGATAAGTACAGATCCTCCTCCATCTCCTGGAAGATCGAATATTTTTAATGCAAAATGCTTAAAGATTTCATTTTTTGCAGTAATATCTTTTGTTTTAAAATCGTCTTGAATGGTATTTCTTGGATGTGTGAAAATTGGAGCACCACCAGCATCTTCAGAAATCGTTTTTAAATCGGTATGTGCATTTTTTAAAATTGTTCCGTTGGAAATTAAAATTGCTTTAATGTTATATCCATCGGTAACTAATTTTTTAACTGCATCGCTGGTAGATTTTTCCACAACATCAATTAATATAATATCTTGTCTATTAATATGTCTTATAGCATATCCTTGACTTATTCCTGCTTCCGTTTCTTCTCCTTTAATTATAAAGGTATCTGGAATAAGTTTTAAAAATTTTCCGGTTTCTCCCTGTGCTATAAATTCAGCCGATTGGCTATGTAACACTTCCATTTTATCTACGGTCTTCATATATAATATGTTTTAGTTTGTTATACTAATTTACAAATGCAGACTTTTTATACAATTCAATTTAATATTGTTTAACCTGCATTTAGGAGTTCGTTAACGCAAGTATGAATGCAGAATATGCTCCATCATGAGAAATTGAAAAGGGAACATTTAATTCTTCCTCTAAATGGAAAATTTGGGGAATGTAATTCTCATCTTTTCTAATAGAAAAATCAAGTGGATTAAGCGGCTTAAAATCAGAATAATGGGTGATTATTTCGGATTTTATATCTACTTCCTCTTTATATATTTTCTGAAATATTTTCACTTCCGAAGCTTTCGCTGTACAATGAATAAATGTTTCAGACTTCCATATTTCTGCAGCATACTTATTATCTAAAATTTTGATATCTCCGGAAATTATACCGTTAACCTCTTTTTCACTCAAAGAACACTCATAATTAGAAGGATTGTATTTTCTTGGTAGGGAAAATTTCCGATGGTGCGCTTTATAAGTTGCTTCCTTCATCGCCCAGAAAATTGCGATTAAAACTGGTGGGTCTGGAGCATTTAATATCTGTTCTTGCTCCTTTACAGTATAGATCTTATTTAAGAAATTAGGACGCTTCCAATTGGTTTCTTTAAGAAACAGCGTAAAATCTATAATATCATTACCTATCAACGAGCGGCCAGTTTGCTTTCTATAATTCGTTTTGCATCTTTTACCGTCAACATCTCGTTCATAGAGTCGTTGTCTATTTCAATATTATACTCATCTTCAACATCTAAAATTACATCTACTAAATTGGCAGAATTTATCTTTAGATCATTAATAAAGTCGGTATTCTCATCGAAGTTTTCCAAAGCAGGTTTATTCTGAGTATAAGGAGTTACGATCTTTTTTATCTTTTCTACAATTTCTTTATCTGTCATTCTTTTTCATTTTAAATAGGTATCAAGCCTAGCAATTAATAGCTTGATTATTTTCTTTCAATTGTTATATTTTTTTAAAATAGCTACCGCATTTACATCTCCAAACCCAAAACTTGCTTTTGCAATGATGTTTAGCTCTTGCTCTATTGTAGTTAAAGGTATTTTAGAGGTGCTTATCATATTTGTAATATCTGGATGCAAGTCTTCACAATTTATATTACCAAATATAAAATTCTTTTTCAGCTGAAGGATACTTGAAACTAACTCAATACTGCCTGAAGCACTTAAACAATGCCCCGTCATGCCTTTTAATGAATTTATAAAAGGAAAATCTACTCCTTCTAATTCTAAAGCAGATTTCCAATTTTGAATTTCTACACTATCCTTGGAAGTCGCTGTAAGATGGCCATTTATAAGATCTATATCTTTTGCAGCGATACCTGAATCGTGGAGAGCACTCTTTATACAACGTTGAACAGCAGTATCATTGGCAGCAGTCATACTTCCACCACCTCTTTGACCGCCACTATTCACATTCCCTCCCAAAACTTCTGCATAGATATTAGCTCCTCGTTCTAATGCCGAATCTAACTCTTCTAACATCATTGCTCCTGCCCCACTTCCGGGAACAAATCCTGAAGCTGAAGCACTTAACGGTCGTGAAGCTTTGGAAGGCTCGTCGTTATAATTCCCCGGAAGTATTCTCATAGCATCAAATCCGCCCCAAACATAAGGCCCATGATCGCTACAGCTTCCTATCAACATTCTTTTAGCATGGCCATTCTTGATTCTTTCAAATCCCATGAGCAAAGCTTCAGTTCCGGTAGTACACGCTGAAGAATTGGTGGTTACTTGATTTCCGCATCCAAAAATGCCACCTAAATAAGCACTAATTCCACTCGCCATGGTTTGTAATACACTGGTACTACCAAGTCTTCGAGTTTTACCTTCGTCTATAAGATGTATGGCTTCTCTAAATTTATCTACTCCCAAAATTCCGGTTCCAAAGATGATCCCTGTATCCCAATCTGGTTCATTATCTTCAGAAATAGGTAAGCCTGCATCTTTCCAGGCATCTGTGCCTGCAATAACGCCGTAAACAATCCCACTGCTATTTAATCCTCTTAATTGAAGTGGTGTAAAATAGTGAGATTTCAATTCTTCTGAAACTTTAGGTTTTCCTCCTATCTGACAACTGAAATTGAGATCTTTTAATTCTTGATGAAATTCAATACCGCTTTTACCAGATCTTAAAGCGAATTCAAAATCTTCGATTCCAACGCCGTTGGGTGCTGTTACTCCTAAACCTGTAATTACAACACGTTTTCTCATTCAGGAGTCTTAAACATTCCTGCAATTTCTCCTTTGCAAATTAAATTTCCTTCTGAATCTTGCATTTCCACTTCACATTTCAATTTCTGAAATCTGAAATAAATTCTTTTAGAGATCACAGTAACTTTTTCACCGGGATAAACCGGAAGAAAAAATTCTACATTGGTAGAAGTCATTGCAATTTGAAGATTAGAAGCATCTTGACCTTCTTGCATCTTATTTTCAGGATCTAATAGATGAATACCCAAACATACCAAACCAATTTGTGCCATACATTCTGTTAGAATAACACCTGGTGTAACGGGATTATTCTTAAAATGCCCTTGATAAAAAAATGAATCTTCGGGAAAGCAATAGGTTCCTGTGGCCCCATTTTCATCTACCTTGGAGAGCTCATCTACAAAGAGAAATGGAGAAGTATATGGAAGTTTTTTAAGTAAGTCTTTTGATTGCACAGTTCTAATTTGATGAGATTATTTCAGAAAAAAATGCTATTTAAGATGTTCCCCACCATTTACAGGAATTATGGTTCCAGTTATCCAGCTTGCTTCATCTTTACTTAAGAGATAAACCGCATTAGCAATATCATTAGGAACGGTTAATCTTTTGAACGGATTGTGCTTTAATGCATGCACTCTCAAAGTTTCATTGCCGGGAATCATTTGGAAAGATCTGGTAACTGTAACTCCCGCCTGAATGCAATTCGCTCTAATTCCATAAGGGGCAAATTCTAAAGCCATACTTCTCGTTATAGATTCTAAGGCAACTTTTGCCGCTGAAACTGCAGCATAATTAGCCCATGCTTTTTTATTTCCTTCACTTGTAAAAGAAATGATACGAGCATCTTTAGCAAATAGTTTTGCTTGAAAAACAGCTTCAGTCCAATCATATAAACTAATGGCCATTGCATCTATGGTTAAAGCAAAATCTATATTTTCCAAAAGAGGACCTTCACCAGTCATTGGTTTCAGATTTCCTTTAGCAATACTATGAATCAACGTTCTAATTTTACCTTCGGAACCTAGAACCGCTGTAATTTGTTCTATTAACTCAGCTCTTTTTTCCTTTTGAATCGCATCGGCATTAAAACTTTCAAATTTTACACCGGTACCTCTAATATCATCAAAGGCTTCTTCAATATCTGGAATTTCACTTCTTCTATCTCTATGAATAATGATAATATTCATACCATGATGCGCCAATTTCCTAGCTGTAGCAAGGCCAAGCCCACTACTTCCACCTAAAATAAGTGCCCAATAATTAGTTCCCTTAAATTCTTCTACCATTCTATTAAAATTCTTTGTGCAGAGAATCCGGGTCCAAAACTTAGCATTAAGCCTTGTTCTCCTTTGGCCATCTCTTTGTTTAAAAATCTTTCTAAAACATAAAGTACGGTTACACTGCTCATATTTCCGAATAATCGTAAAACTTCGCGTGTATCGTCAATATTCTTTCCTAAGGTACCAAAAAGATCAGAAACTGTTTGTACAATTTTCTTGCCTCCCGGATGAAAAATTAGATGATCTACATTTTGAATATTCGTACCGTGTTTCTCTAAAAATGGATGTATGATCTGTGGAAAATGATCTGAAATTGTAGCGGGAACACTTTCATCTAAGATCATCTGGAGTCCGCTATTTACCACTTTAAACCCCATTAAATGTGTAGCGTCAAAAAAGTGGTACATTTCTTCGCCTATTATCTTAGGGCCTTCAATATTTTCTTCTGAAGATAATAGAACACAGGCAGCGCCATCTCCAAAAATGGCGGCGCTCACCATATTAGCCATGCTAAAATCTTCTAATTGAAAGGTAGCCGTTGGACTTTCTACTGCAATCACTGCAGCGCGTTTTCCAGGATTTGCCTTTAAAAAGTTATAAGCGTAGATCATTCCTGAAATTCCTGCCGCGCAACCCATTTCGGTTACCGGTAATCTGGTAATATTTTGTCTTAATTCCAGTTCATTAATTAGATACGCATCTAAAGAAGGGATCATAATACCAGTACAGCTTACGGTAATGATATAATCTAACGACTTTGGGTCCCAATCTGCATTATTCAGCGCGTTGGTTAAAACGGAGGTTCCTAATTTCTTAACCTCACGTATATAAATATCATTTTTATCTTCAAAAGAAGTAGCTGTAAAAACTTCTTCAGGAGCCATAATAGAATACCTTTTGTCTACGGCTGCAGCTTCAAATATCTTTAAGATCTTCCTTTTGAATCTATCATCTTGCCCATCCAACCATGCCTCTACTAAAGGTAAAACATCTTTAGTTTCACGTGAATATTTTGGTAATTCTTTTCCAACATTAACTATAGTTACGCTCATATAATTTTATTTCTGAATGATCCATTGATATCTAAAAGCCCATTTCCAAGTGATTTCTTGATTTTTAGCACTGATATGCTTGGAGTATTTTTCTAAATCTTCCTTTTTGAAGCCTCTTAAAATGGAGATAAGTCCATCTTTTCTGGCAATTTCATTATTGATAAAAACAAAACAGAACGCCTGAAACAATCTATACGCAATTTTGCTTCTTTGTAGATCGTTTATAACCACCCCTAACCTTGACTGCTCTATGAACAGTTGCATTAATTGCACAATTTCTGCATCTTTAAAATGATGTAGGGTTAAGGTACAAAGTACTACATCAAATCTCTCATTTTTATAGGTTTCGCTAAAAATGTTTAATGCTTTAAATTTAATTTCGGGAAATTCAACAGATAATTTTCGGCCAATATCCATAGCATATTCATTGGCATCAATTCCAAATAATTGAAGTTTATAGCTATTACTTCTGCCCCATTTCGCTATTTCTCGAAGTACAGCCCCATTTCCGCAGCCAACATCTGCAATGCTATAGGTAACCTCTTTTGGAAGACCTTGAAGCAATTCTTTCACTCCATCTAAGGTAATCTTATTTCCACCCAACCATTTATTTATGTTGTCGAGATCATTGAGTGTCTTTTCTAGCTCTTCACCTTGAAGATCGAAATCGTCCATGATCTCGGCTTCCTCTGTTCTTTTATCAGTATTTATTTTATTCATACAATGGGGCTACCGTGGGTTTTTTTTATAATGAATGGCAAGATTGAAGGAATAATACTCACTACTTTTTGAGTGCTCTCCGCTAAAATTGGGTTTATTAATACTCTTTGAAGTATTCCACCAAATTTTAACCTTGAGCTGAAATTAGATTTCCATTGGGAGCGATATTCCTGTTCCAGTGCCATACGATCTAACTTAAAATCGTTATAATTATTTATAATTGCTTCTGAAACTATTTTAGCGCTGTGAATGGCCATAGCCATACCGTTTCCGCATAGCGGATGTATAAGACCAGCCGCATCTCCTAACATTAAAATATGATCTTCTACAATTGACTTTCTTTCAAAAGATATTTGTGCTATGCTTAGATCCTTATCAAATAACTGCGTTGAATTTTCAAAAAATTCTTTTAAGTAGGGATTCTTGTAAAGTATATTCAACTTAAAGGCTTCAGGATCTTTATGCTTTTTAAAACTTTTATAGGTTGCCAGATAACATACGTTAACAGCGCCTGTTTCGGTTTTTGAAAGTCCGCAATATCCACCTTCAAAATTATGTAACGCCACTGTGTCTTCAGGAAAATTTGAATTTGAGTAATGCGATTTAATTCCTAACCATCCGTTTTTATTCTCAATAAATTCTCTTTTTAATTTCTTGTCAAGATTTGATCTTTTACCATAAGCGCCAAGCACCAAATCGCTTACAATAGATCTAGAATTTGAAGTATCCACCCTAAATTTTTCTTCAATGAAAACAACGTCAACAACAGTATCTTGTAATACCTTCACTCCAACCTTAACCGCTTTTTGATATAGGAAATGATCTAAAGCATATCTACTTAAACCAATTCCACCAAGATCAAGCTCAGTTTCAATTTTATTACCAGAGGTGGTACTATATATTAATTTTGAAATATGCTCCGGAGAGAGTTCCTCCAGATCTACCTCTAAAGATTTTAGATAAGGCAGAATTTCTGCCGAAATATATTCACCACAAACTTTATGACGTGGGTATGCCTCCTTTTCTATTACGCAAACTTCAAACCCATATTTGGATAAATGAATAGCTGCAGTAAGTCCTGCTAATCCACCACCTAATACGGTCACCTTTTTTTGTTCTTTCACCTTTTGAAGATACTTAAAAGAATAAAAAAACCCGGGAACTTCCCGGGTTTTTATTAATAATATAAAATAAATGCTTATTCTTCAGAAGTAGCTTGTTCAGCTTCTTGCTTCATTTTCTCATTAGCAACAATCGCTAATTCTACTCTTCTGTTCTTAGCTCTACCATCTTCAGTAGTATTATCATATTTAGGCTGAGATTCACCATACCATTTAGTATCAAATCGTCCACTAGAAAGACCATTATTTACTAAATAAGAAGTTACAGCTTGTGCTCTGTTCTTAGATAATGTTAGGTTATAGCTTTCGCTACCTGTATCGTCTGTATGACCTTCAACTAATACGTTGGTGTCTGGATATTCTTTAAAAATACCAATAAGTTTTTTTAATGTTTCTTGAGATTTAGCGTTAACACTATATTTCTCTGAATCAAAATAAACTCCACTACTTTCATCAAAAGTAACGTTGATTCCTTCACCAACTCTTTCTACTTCTGCTCCAGGAATTTCTTGCTCTATTTGTTTAGCTTGTTTGTCCATTCTACTACCAATGTAACCACCGGCAGCACCACCAACAACTCCACCAATAATAGCACCTAGTGCAGTGTTTCCTCCTTTAGTATTGTTACCTATAACTCCACCTAAAACAGCTCCACTTGTTGCACCTATTACAGCACCTTTTTGCTTATTGTTTGCATTTTTTGTAGCCTCGCAGCCTACCAATAAACTGGCAGACATAAAAACAGCTGCGATTGTATTTAATCCTCTTTTCATAATATCTAATTTTAAATTTTAGTAAAGTTCATTCTAATTACAAAAGGTTTCCCTTCTAAAGTAACGGTTTGTTCCCAGATCATTGAAGTTTCTGATAATGAAACAAGATTTAATCTAAACCCTTGGTTTCCAGTAGTAGATTTATGCTTACTATCTGTTGGTTTTAATAAGAAATCAAAACTTCCCGCAGTAGAATTCTCTTCATCTACAGCCCAGTTAAAATTACGTTCTCCTGCAGTGCAATCTGCACCAGCAACAGAATAATTACCTTGATTATTGTTAGAAACAAAGGTCCAAGAACTTCCTTTAAAACAATTTGCAGATGCATCATTAAATAGCGTTACATCAAATATTCCTGTATTATTAGGGTATGTAACAGTGTTCAACATCCAATCTCCATCAAAAGATTTTCTTGCTTGCGTTGCCACTTTACTTGGGCCGCAGGAAACAATTAATAATGCTGTAGCAATTACAAATAACAATTTTTTCATGATCTATAAGTTTAGTTTAGGGATTAAAAAAGATCCAATCAACACACTATAGTATAGGATTGATTGGATCTTTAAGTTATTTATTATTATCGTCTAAATAATCTGCTGATTAATGAGATTACAAGTAACACGATAAAAATGTAGAAAATTATTTTAGCTATGTCTGCTGATCCTTCAGCGATTCCACCAAATCCGAAGATAGCGGCAACAATAGCAATGATTAAAAAAATAACAATTAGTCGTATCATAATAGTAGTTTAATTGATTAGCTGAATCTAAATTACTCTACGCCTACGCTACTAACAAAAGATTATTAATTATTTAACAATGATTGCTGTAAGATGTCTTAATTATTGATAAATCTTCATAATATTTTATTAATATGATATTAAATCATCTAGCTTTTCCTTAATACGTTGTTTTGGTAAATATTGATTTTCAAGCATTGCTGCAAAAGGAATAGGAGTCTCTAAACTGCTTAACCTCATAACAGGCGCATCTAGATATTCAAAGCAGTTCTCAGTAATCATTGCTGAGATATCTGAAGCTATACTTCCAAAACCAGAATCTTCTGTTATTATTAGCACACGACCGGTTTTTTGTACAGATTTGAAAATAGCCTCTTTATCTAAAGGTTGTAAACTTCTAAGGTCTATAAGATCTATATTATAATTTGGATTGATCTCTAACATATCTAACGTCCAATGAACCGGAGCTCCATAAGTAATGATAGTTGCAGCTTCACCTTCTTTTAATAACGCAGCTTTTCCAAAAGGAATGGTATAATAATTTGTTGGAACATCTTGTCTAATACTTCTGTATAAACCTTTATGCTCAAAGAACAATACCGGATTAGGATCGTTAAGCGCGGTATTCAATAATCCTTTGGCATCATACGGGAACGCAGGATATATAACTTTTAATCCTGGAGTTTTAGTAAACCAAGCTTCGTTGGTCTGACTATGAAAAGGACCTGCTCCTACTCCTGCTCCACAAGGCATTCTCACCACAACATCGGCATTTTGCCCCCATCTATAATTCACTTTTGCTAGGTAATTTACAATTGGGTTGAAACCGGAACTTACAAAATCTGCAAATTGCATTTCTACCATAGTTTTCATTCCTTTTATAGAGAGGCCCATGGCAGCTGCTACAATTCCAGATTCACAAATAGGAGTGTTTCTCACTCTACCTTTACCAAATTCTTCAAGAAATCCATCTGTTATTTTAAACACACCTCCATAATCTGCAATATCCTGACCCATTAATACAAGATTATCATGTTTGCGCATAGACTGCTTTAGGCCTTCAGCAATAGCATCTATAAATCTGATGTTTTCTACTTCTTCACTAGGAGCATATTCTTCGTAATTAAAAGGACTGTAAACATCACTCAATTCAGATTCAACATCAGAAATGATAGTCTCTTCATCAAAGGCTAATTGAAGATTTTTATCAATTTCAGATTTTATTTCTCTGTGGTATTGATTATTAATATCGTCTGTAAGAATGCCTTTTTCTTCTAAATAATTTTTGAAATTTGAAATTGGATCTTTTTCTGCCCAAGTGGTCATCAATTCTTCCGGAACATATTTTGTTCCACTTGCCTCTTCATGCCCACGCATTCTAAAGGTTACAAATTCTAATAAAACCGGCCTTGGATTTTTTCTAACACTTGCTGCTATTTCAGAAACTTTGGTATAAACTTCAATAATATTATTGCCATCTATTTTGTGAGCTTCCATACCATATCCAATACCTCTGTCCATAATATCTTTACATCTAAACTGCTCAGATGTGGGAGTAGATAGTCCATATCCATTATTTTCAACACAGAATAAAACCGGAAGATCCCAAACAGATGCGATATTTAATGCTTCATGAAAATCACCTTCACTTGTACCACCTTCTCCAGTAAAAACAGCGGTTACCTTATTTTCATTCTGGAGTTTATGAGCCAAGGCAATTCCATCTGCAACTCCTAATTGAGGTCCCAAATGAGAGATCATGCCTATAATTTTGAATTCTTGAGTTCCAAAATGAAAACTTCGATCTCTACCTTTTGTAAAACCTTTTGCCTTTCCCTGCCACTGAGAAAATAGTCGGTAAAGTGGAATTTCTCTAGAGGTAAAAACACCTAAATTCCTATGCATTGGTAAAATGTATTCATCTTTTTCTAAAGATGCTGTAACTCCAATCGATATTGCCTCTTGACCAATACCACTAAACCATTTAGATATTCTACCCTGTCTTAGTAAAATAAGCATTTTATCTTCTATAAGTCTGGGCTTAAGCATAGCTCTGTAAAGTTGGAGAAGCTTAGCATTGTTAAGATTGGTATCTTGATATTGCATAGAAACGGAATAGGCTGTATTGGATCTCATAAAATGAATTTGTTATCCAAATGTAATTAATTTTAAATCCAAGTTGAATAACAGTAAGAAAAATAAATACTACCGTTATTTTATTTAACTTTGTTAGTTCACTAAATTTAAAAAAGCATTAAAATGGCGATGAATAATATACCTAGCGTAGATCTTTCAGACTTCTTATCTGACGATCCCAAAAGGAAACAAAAGTTTGTTGATGAGATTGGTAAAGCCTATGAAGAGATAGGATTTGTATCTCTAAAAAATCACTTTTTAAGCGATGATCTAGTTGAAGAATTATATAAAGAAGTAAAATCTTTCTTTGATCTTCCTGTAGATATAAAACAGAAATATGAAATTGAAGGTTTAGGTGGTCAAAGAGGTTATATCTCTTTTGGAAAAGAACATGCTAAAGGGAAAAAAGAAGGAGATCTTAAAGAATTTTGGCATTTTGGTCAAGAAGCAGCTGCAGATGCAGAATTAATTGAAGAATATCCAGCGAATGTACATGTAGAAGAGCTTAAAGATTTCAACCATACCGGTATGGAAGCTTACAGAATGTTGGAGAAAACAGGTATTTATGTGCTTCGAGCATTAGCTATATATATTGGCCTTGATGAACATTATTTTGATCATTGGGCAAGTAATGGAAATAGCATCTTAAGACCAATTCACTACCCACCTATTCAAGAAGAACCTAAAGGAGCAGAAAGAGCTGGAGCACATGGAGATATTAACCTTATTACCTTGTTAATGGGTGCTTCTACCGGAGGACTTCAAGTACTTCGTAAAGATGGTGAATGGATAGATGCCATTCCAGAAGAAGATGAATTGGTAATAAATGTAGGAGATATGTTGGAGCGCCTCACCAACAATAAATTAAGATCTACTATTCATAAAGTAATTAATCCTCCTAAAGAGCAATGGGGTAAACCTAGATATTCTATACCTTTCTTTATGCACCCACGTAGTGAGATGCCATTAAACTGTTTGGAAGAATGTATAGATGAAAATAACCCTAAGCATTATGAAGATATTACTGCGGGTGAATTTTTACATCAACGCCTTGTAGAAATAGGACTTATTAAAAAATAATTATGGCTAAGAAAAAGTTAGGGTTGGAAGATCTTGGCGGTTTCGTGTTTTCTACCAATGATGATTTTGAACCTGATTCAGGAAATCAAAATAATAATGATGAAACTCCTGCGCCAGAAAATCAACGCTTAGAAGCCCACTTTAGTAATAAGGGTCGTGGTGGAAAAACGGTTACCGTAATAAAAGGCTTTGAAGGTAAAGAAGAAGATCTTATTTCTTTAGGTAAACAACTTAAAAAGAAATGTGGAGTTGGTGGATCTGTGAAAGATGGTGAAATAATAATTCAAGGAGATGTGAGAGATAAAATCATGCAATTCCTAAAAGATGATGGTTATAGAGTAAAACGTGTAGGCGGCTAATTAAAGGCGTTGTAAAAATATAGACATGGCAAAACAATTGCATATTACCAATGGTGATGGTTTAACCAATAACATCAATGAGTTGAATCTTGGTGGAGATACTGTTGTTTGGAGGGAAATGCTTTGTGAAGGCCCCACTTCTTATAATCTGGATTCAGAAGAATTTGTTGAGCTTAGAACCAATTTTCTAAAATCACATTACGATGTTAATCCAGCTCACTATGAAGAGCAATTTTTACAAGAATTAAAAAAACTAAATACCGTTAATGAATATGACGAGGTTGTACTTTGGTTTGAGTTCGATCTTTTTTCACATATTAATATGTTGGCTATCATTAGTCATTTAGAAGAACATAAACTTAATATTCCTGTATTTTTGGTATGTAGCAAGAAACTTAAGGGAGAAAGTGAGTTTAGTCCATTGTCTCAGTTAAGCTTGAAAGATCTTAATAACCATTATGCAAAGCGTATTCCTTTAAATGAGGATGATCTGGAAATGGCCAGTTTAATGTGGCAATTATACAATGGAGAAAATCCTCAGAAGTTAAAACTTCTTATTAAGAAGAAGACCAATTTTGAATATCTATCAAGTTGTATTCGCGCTCATATCGAACGGTTTCCAAATTCTACTACAGGACTAAATTCTTTAGAAAAGAATATTTTAAAGCTAATTAGCACTAATAACATTTCGAGTATGAATCAGCTATTGGGATACTCTTTAGAATATCAAGGATACTTTGGATACGGAGACTCCCAAATGAAAAGAATATTAGAGAAACTTCAGCGTTTTTATTCTGCTGAAAATAATAAGGTGACCTTGACACAAGAAGGAACAGAAGTACTTAACGGAACTAAAAACTTTTATCAAGTACTTAAAAATGAAGAAATTTTTGGTGGCGTAAAAATGTATGATTTCTTATACGATGCTGCCTCCCACAATATTTTAAAATTATAGCATGAGTTTAAAAGCTTCAGAATTTATACAAAATCCCGATGGTAGTGTTTATCATCTCAATCTTTTACCGGAACAACTTGCAAATACGGTTATTACTGTAGGAGATCCAGACAGAGTAGATCAAGTAACCAAATATTTCGAAAAGGTAGAAACTAAGGTTCATAAAAGAGAATTTCACACTCAAACCGGGTATTATAAAGGAAAACATATAAGCGTAATTTCTACCGGAATTGGAACAGATAATATAGACATCGTATTTAATGAATTAGATGCTCTTGTAAATATCGATTTTAAGACTCGTGAGATAAAAGAGCAACTTACCTCTTTAGATATTATTAGAATAGGAACTTCTGGAGCTATTCAAGAAGATGTGCCTTTAGATGCATTTCTAATTTCTGAAATGGGTGTTGGCTTTGATGCCCTGCTCCACTTTTATGATTCAGATAAAATAGTGAATACAAATTTTGCAAAGGCTGTTAAAGAACAACTTCAACTTAAAGAAACTAACGGATTACCTTATGCAGTTTCTTATAATGAAGCTTTGGGTTCTAAGTTTCATGATGGCTTTTTAAAAGGTGTTACAGTAACCAATTGTGGCTTCTATGGCCCGCAAGGAAGAAAATTAAGATTACCGCTTAGCATGCCTAAGTTGAACGATCTTATGGCATCTTTTGAGTTTGAAGGTAAAAGAATAACAAATTTAGAAATGGAAACCGCCGGTATTTATGGTCTTTCCAAACTCTTAGGGCATCGCGCAGTTTCCTTAAATGCCATTATTGCCAATAGAGCAACAGGAGAATTTAGTGCTCATCCGGGAGAAACTGTAGACAAACTAATAAAATTAAGCTTAGATAGTCTTGTAAGCTGATCGTGTTGCTTTTAACAGAACATTAAATTTCTTGCCTGTTTCATCTTTGTATTTTTGTCCAAACAAAACAATCTATGCTATCAACTCCTGAAACCCAATTAAAACATAGAGACCTTAATTGGTTAAGCTTTAATGAACGGGTTTTACAAGAAGCTGAAGACAAGAAGAATCCGCTTTATGAGCGTATTAAATTCTTAGCGATTTTCTCTTCCAATTTAGACGAATTCTTTAGAGTTCGTGTATCTCAACTAAGGCAAATTAAAAGAGTAGAAAAAAGCATTCGCAAGAAACTCGCTTTAAGACCTAATAAGATCACCAAGCAAATTTTAGCTGAAGTTAAGGTGCATTTAGATAGATTTGGAAAGATTTATCATGAACAGATCATTCCGGAACTTGCTGAAAACGGGATTTATTTAATTGAAAGTACCGAATTTAACGAGCAGCAGAAGGCTTTTGCAGCAAACTTCTATAAGGGGAATGTTGCCAAATTTTTAAAACCTAAGAAAATAGATCTTACTCAAGATTCAGACCTATTTCTTGAAAATAATACGCTCTATTTTGCAATAACTTTTGAAAATAGCGATCATTTAGGGATTGTAAATATTCCTGCAGATGAGTGTGGAAGATTTGTTGAGTTCAAAGACAATGTGATAACTTATATAGATGATATTATAAGGTTTGAAATTCCTAGTTTGTTTTTAAATGAACAAGTGAAAGGTGTCTATGAAATAAAAATGTCTCGTGATGCCGAGCTTTATATTGAAGATGAATTTAACGGAGTTTTAGCTGAAAAGATTTATGCTTCATTAGCGCAAAGAACAGATGGGCAACCAACAAGATTGCTTTATGATGCCGAGATGCCTGCACATGTTCAGAAGAAGATCAGAAAAATGCTTCATTTAGGTAAAATTGATATGATGCCTGGTGGCCAATATCATAATTTTAGCGATTTCTTTTCGTTTCCAGATCCAGGAAAAAATCAGTCGCTACATCCAAAAACACTACCTCTTATAAAGCATAAGATTTTAGAAAATGCTAAAGATTATTTTGAGGTAATCTCACAAAAAGATCAATCGGTCCACTTCCCGTATATGTCTTTTGATTATGTTGAAAGATTTTTGGAACAAGCAGCTACAGATCCTGCGGTAGAGGTTATAAAAATATCACTCTACAGAATTGCAGATGAATCTCAACTTACCTCGAGTTTATTAAAAGCCTTAAAGAATGGTAAAAAAGTAACCGTTTTTGTTGAAGCAAAAGCTCGCTTTGATGAAGAAAACAACATAGAATGGGGACACAAATTTGAAGAAAAGGGAGCTAATGTTATTTATAGTTATCCAAAGATCAAGGTGCACTCCAAGATTATGATGATAGGCAGACGTGAAGGAGAAAAGCTTAAGAAATATGCTTATATAGGTTCTGGAAACTTTAATAGTAAGACAGCTTCACTTTATTGTGATCACGCTATTTTTACAGCTAATAAATACATTACAAAAGAACTTTCAAGAATTTTTAAAGTTCTAGAAGGCTCATTAATTATTCCTCGTGAAAAGCATTTGCTAATTTCTCCATTTTCAACTAGAAGAAGGTTTACAGAAATGATCATGCAGGAGATCGAGAATGCTCAAAATGGAATAAAAGCAGAGATTACTGCTAAAATGAATAGTCTTGAAGACCCCCAAATGATTGAATGGCTTTATAAGGCCAGCAATGCCGGTGTAAAAGTGAGATTATTAATTAGAGGATTTACTTGCTTAATTCCTGGCGTAAAAGGATTAAGTGAAAATATCTACATAACCAGTATCCTCGATCAATTTTTAGAACATGGTAGAATTTATGTTTTTGAAAACGGTGGAGATCAAAAAGTTTTCTTTGGTAGCGCAGATTGGATGACGCGAAATTTAGATAGAAGAATTGAGGTAATAGCCCCCATTTTAGATAAAGATATTGAACAAGAATTTAAAGATATTCTTCAAATTCAGTTGGATGACAATGTGAAAGCGAGAATTCAGGATGATGCTGAAACCAACACCTATGTTCAGAAAAAAGAGGGCGAAAAAGATATAAGATCTCAATTTAAGATCTATGATTATCTAAAAGAAAAACACAGCATATGAAAACTATAAGAATTGGCGGTGTGCCGGAGCATTTCAATCTAGCATGGCATTTAGCTATGGAAGAAGGAAATTTTAAAAAAGAAGGATTACAACTGGAATGGACAGATTTTCCTGGCGGTACCGGCGATCTTAATTTCGCTCTTAGAAATAATGAAATTGACGTAGCAGTGATTCTAACCGAAGGTATTATTAAAGATATCATTGCTGGAAATTCATCCAAAATTGTTCAAACCTATGTTCAATCCCCACTGATCTGGGGAATTCATGTTGCTAAAGAATCTAAATATCAGAAGCTTACAGAATTAAGAGATACTAAAGTTGCGATTAGTAGAAATGGTTCTGGTTCTCAATTAATGGCATATGTAAATGCAAAAAATGAAGGTTGGGATATAGACGATCTGAAATTTGAAATAGTTGGAACCATAGACGGAGCCGTTAGTGCTTTACAAAAAGACACTGCACAATATTTCATGTGGGAACATTTCACCACTAAACCTTTGGTTGATAATGGTACTTTTAGAAATGTAGCAGACTGCCCTACTCCCTGGCCATGTTTTGTAATAGCGGCAAGAGAAGAGTTTTTAACTTCGAATAAAGAAGAGATCAAAAACATGTTAAGCGTGGTAAATGCGAAAACGGTTGATTTTAAAGAGATTCCAAATATCGATGAAATTTTAGCAAAACGATATGGTCAGAAATTAGAAGATATCCAAGAATGGTTGAAGTTAACAGAATGGAGTCAGCAGAACTTAACCGAAGCGGAAATAGAGAATGTACAAGAAAGTTTGATGGATCTTAATTTAATTTCAGAAAAAGTGGATAGTTCTATCATTATTTCTAACTTGTAGACGAAATAATTCTGAAATTATATCCTAAACTTAGATGAAAAAACTTTTACTTCCCCTGTTAATGTTATGTTCAATTATTAGCTTTTCTCAAGAAACTGATAATGATGTAGAAAGTGAATCTACAGAAGTTTATAAACGAGATCTTACAAAAAACGAGTTGAGCATTGGAACCTTTAATTTGGTAGCCTTTGGAGCATTAGATATTGGATATGAACGTATTTTAACACCCAATTCAAGTTGGGCAGTTGAGGCATTTATTTTAGCACTTAATCGTGATAATGAGGATATAGATGATGCCTTTACAAAAGATTTTTCGCTTACAGGGAAGTACAAATATTTCTTTAGTGAGCATAGAACTGCTTGGGGTTTTTATGTAGATGGATTTGCAATGGTATCTTCAGGAGAATATTATAAATACGTTGATGTATTATATAATGGATATTATCAAACTGAAAGAGATTATAACAACTATACAGACTTGGCGTTAGGTTTTGGCCTTGGGGGAAAGTTTGTTTCTAAACAAGGTTTTTTTTTAGATCTTAATGCAGGAATTGGTAGAAATTTATTAAATGATAATTCTCCAACCATCGTTGGTCAATTCAATGTGAATTTAGGATTCAGATTTTAAGATATTACCAGTTAATTTCACTTTTCTTGTGATCTCTTAGATAGTCATTGGTTTTGCTGAAATGTTTATTTCCAAACCAATATCCTCTATTAGCGCTTAATGGAGATGGATGTCCGCTGGTAAGAATGCAATGCTTATTGTGATCTATTTTTGCACCTTTCTTTTTGGCATAACCACCCCAAAGCAGAAAAACCACATTTTCTTTTTCTTCAGAAATAGCTTTAATAACAGCATCGGTAAATTTTTCCCAGCCTTTGTTTTTATGAGAGGCAGCTTCATGAGATCTTACGGTAAGTACGGCATTTAATAATAGCACTCCTTGTTTTGCCCAATGTTCTAAATTTCCATGGGCTGGAATAGGTATATTGAGATCGGTATTTATTTCTTTATAGATATTAACTAATGAAGGAGGAACTGCAACATTTTGGTTAACAGAAAAGCAAAATCCGTTTGCTTGATTAGGTCCGTGATATGGATCTTGACCTAAAATCACAACTTTTACATCATTAAAAGGAGTGAGATTAAAGGTTTCAAAAATATTCTGAGCTTTAGGATAGCAGGTATGGGTATCATATTCTTGCTTAACAAAGCTTACCAGCTCTTTAAAATAAGGCTTTTCAAATTCAGAATTTAAAACCGTTTTCCAGCTATTATCAATATTGACCTTCATTATTATTTAAGTAAATTTGCAGAACCCAAAATTAGGGAAAATTAAGTATGATAAAAATTGCAGCCAAAACTCTTCTCGATCTAGAATTTCCTTCCGTTTGTAAACAGATAAGCGAATTGTGTATCACGCAAATGGGAATTGATAAAGCGCTAGAGATAGTTCCATATACCACTTACAAAAAAGCCCTATTCGGTCTTCATCAAACCAATGAATATGTTGATTCTTATCAGCAAGATAGCAGGATCCCAAATCATGGTTTTGATAGTATTCATAAAGAAATCAAGATGTTGGGTATTGAAGAAGCAGTTTTAGAACTAGGAAGTTTCAGAAAGATCGCTTCTTTATCTGAAACAGCAAATACCCAAATTAGATTCTTTAATAAATTCCAAGAACTGTATCCTTCGTTATATGAAACTACAGAGCCTATAGAATATACCAAAGATATCACTACTAAGATCGATGAGATCATCAGTAAATATGGAGAGGTTAAAGATGAAGCCACCCCCCTTTTGTTGAATACCAGAAGAGCAATGAACGCTGTAAAAGGTAAGATCAACACTAGTTTTGGAAGTGCTCTAACCACTTATAACGGGTATGGATATTTAGATGAGATCAAGGAAAGTGTAGTAGAAAATGTACGTGTGCTTGCTGTTAAAGCCATGTACCGTAAAAAAGTGAAAGGTGGAATTTTAGGAAATTCCAAAACCGGAAGCATCGTTTACATTCAGCCGGAAGCTACTATGAATCATACTAGAGAGCTTAACAATTTGGAGTATGAAGAAAAAGAAGAGATCAATAGGATTTTAAAAGCGCTTACCAACTTTTTAAGACCTTATAAGGAACTTTTGATTGATTACCAGGATTTGCTTAGTGAAATTGATGTAGTTGCCGCAAAAGCTAAATATGCAAAGGAGATCAACGGAATTCTGCCAAAGATTACTAAAGATCGAGAATTGCATTTAAAAGATGCCTATCATCCGCTTTTATATAGGAATAATAAACAACGGGGAGAGAAAACCTTTCCGCAGAGCATAGAATTATCTAAAGACAATAGGATTATTGTGATCTCCGGACCTAATGCCGGCGGAAAAAGTATCACTTTAAAAACTGTGGGCTTACTTCAAGTAATGCTTCAAAGTGGTGTGCTTATTCCGGTGCATGAATACAGTAGAATGTGCCTTTTCAATAGGATCTTAACCGATATTGGAGATAATCAGTCTATAGAAAATCATTTAAGTACTTATAGCTATCGTTTGAAGAACATGAATTATTTTCTGAAAAAATGCGATGATAAAACTTTATTCTTAATAGATGAATTTGGAACCGGTAGTGATCCTGAATTAGGAGGTGCTTTAGCCGAAACTTTTTTAGAAGTTTTCTATGAGCGTGAATCTTTCGGGATCTTAACCACGCATTATACCAACTTAAAAATGTTGGCTAATGAATTGCCTAATATGACCAATGCAAATATGATGTTTGATTCCAGAACTTTGGAACCAATCTACAAATTGCAATTGGGAGAAGCCGGAAGTTCATTTACATTTGAAGTAGCTCAGAAAAACGGAATTCCTTATAGTTTGATCAACAGATCTAAGAAAAAGGTAGAACGCGGAAAGATTAGATTTGATAAGAGTATTGCAGATCTTCAAAAAGAACGCAGCAAGCTTAAAAAAACTACAGATTCTCTTAAATCTAAAGAACTGATCACTGCTCAGCAAAAAGATAAGCTGGAAGAGACCAATGCAAAAATTCAGCAGAAATTAGAAAGTTATCAGGAGTTATACGACTCTAATCAGAGGTTGATCTATCTTGGACAAAAGATCAATGATCTTAGCGAAAAATATTTCAACAATAAGAAAAAGAAAGAGCTTATTGGGGAGTTCGTAAAAATTGTGGAAATTGAAAATTCTAAGAGAACTAAAGAAACTGCAAAAGAAGTAAAGGTCAAAAAAGCTAAAGAAAAAAAGGTTGTTCAAGAAGCTGAGAAGAAAGTTGAAGTTATAAGACAGCGCAAAAAAGAAGAAAAGAAAAATGTTGAGCTGCAGCAACAGAAAGAAGCCAATAAGCCTAAGGCGAATTTAAAAGTTGGAGATCGAGTTAGACTTGAAGATGGAAAAGCTGTTGGTTCTATAGATTCTATAGAAAAAGGGAAAGCCAATGTTAATTATGGTATGTTCACTACCAATGTTTCTTTAAACCAATTAGAATTGGTGCAAGCCGCTAAAAAGAAAAAGTAATGGGAAATATTCCGGAAAATAAAAAGATTATCTTGTTTGATGGGGTTTGTAATCTCTGTAACTCTGCAGTGAATTACGTGATAGAGCATGATCCAAAAGATGTTTTTAGGTTCGCTTCTTTACAAAGTGAAGCCGGAATACAGCTTATGGAGCAACGAGGAATAGATCCTAATGCTATAGACTCTATAATTCTTATTCAGCCCGGAATTGCCTATTATAAAAAATCTACTGCGGCACTTAAAATATCAAAAGATCTTTCCGGTAGCATCTCTTTATTGAGATTTTTCTCTGTGCTACCGGAATCTTTTAGAGATCTTGTTTATGATTTTATTGCCAACCACCGATATAAGTGGTTTGGGAAGAAGGATGCTTGTATGATTCCCACTCCAGAATTAAAGGCTAAATTTCTGTAGTAACTTCTTTTTCTACAGGCTCTTGCTCGTAATTATCATCCCAATCTTTTACATTAGGTGGTCCTAATTTATCAACAGATTTTGCTACTAACATTGCTACTGCAGCATCACCAGTTACGTTTACAGTAGTTCTACACATATCTAAAGGTCTATCTATAGCAAATATCAAGGCTAAACCAGCTTCCGGAATTCCTGCTTGCGCTAATACAATTACCAACATTACCATACCTGCACCAGGAACCGCTGCAGATCCAATAGAAGCTAAGGTTGCAGTTGCTATTATTCCTAACTGTGTTCCAAAAGAAAGATCCATACCAAAGGCCTGAGCAATAAATACCGCAGCAACAGCTTGGTATAAACTTGTTCCATCCATATTAATGGTTGCTCCAATTGGAAGTACAAAACTTGCAACCTCTTTATGAACCCCCATGTGCTCTTCTACTCTTTCCATAGTTACGGGAAGGGTAGCAGCACTAGAACTTGTAGAAAATGCTAATAATTGTGCCGGAGCCATTCCATTTAAAAAGAATGAAGGCTTGTTTTTTGTGAAAATCCAGACAATTAGAACATAAAATCCTATCATCAGGGCCAAACCTAATAATACTGTTAAGGCATACATGGCTAAAGCCGCAAATAGATCGGTACTTGGAGATTCTACAACTAGGGCTGCTAATAATGCAAATACTCCATAAGGTGCGGTAAGCATTATTAAATCGATCATTTTTAAGATGACTTCATTAAAGCCATCAAAGAAATCTTTTACCGGTTTACCTTGCTTTTCAGGGATCAAGATCAATCCAATTCCAAAGAAAATAGCAAAGAAAATAACCTGTAACATATTACCATTATCACTCGCTGCACCAAAGATATTAGAAGGTACAAGGTCTTCCAGAGCTTGAAGTGGACCTGCATCTTTTTGCTTTTGAGCGTCTGCAATTCTAATATTCGCATCGCCTTCATAGCTTGCTATAAGATCGTTTCTGGTATCCTGGTTAATAGCACTTCCCGGTTTTATAAGATTTACCAATGCTAAACCTATAGAAACTGCAATTACCGTAGTAACTATGTACGTTAAAATTGTGCGCGTTCCCATTTTTGAAAGCTTCGAAATATCTTTTAAATCTGAGATTCCTTTTATTAAAGAAGCAAGAATTAACGGAACTGCAATCAGTTTAAGAGAATTTATAAAGATATTTCCAAATGGTTTTATCCAATCTCCCACGAAGTCTGGCCCCCATGAAAAGTTTGTAAGTACCAAAGCGAAAAGAACTCCAAGAGCCATTCCCAATAAAATCTGCCAATGCAGCGCTAATTTTTTCATAGTATCGTATTGTAAGCAATTATATTTTTGAAACTTTATTTTGTAACCAGAAGTCGGCAATTACAAGTGCTGCCATAGCTTCCACTATAGGTACTGCTCGTGGTACCACGCAAGGATCATGTCTTCCTTTTCCCTGCATTTCTACTTCTTCACCTTTAGAATTGATAGTTTGTTGCTTTTGCATGATCGTAGCTACCGGCTTAAATGCAACATTAAAGTAAATATCCATACCGTTAGAAATTCCTCCTTGAATTCCCCCACTTAAATTGGTAGTGGTGCTACCATCGGCATTAAACAGGTCATTATGCTCACTACCTTTCATTTTAGTGCCTTCAAATCCGCTACCATATTCAAAACCTTTCACAGCATTTATAGAAAGCATCGCTTTTCCTAATTCAGCATGTAATTTATCAAAAACTGGTTCTCCTAATCCTTTAGGTACATTTTTTATTACACATTGAATGGTTCCACCCACAGTGTCTCCTTGAGAACGAATTTCTTTAATATAGCTTTCCATTTTTTCTGAGGAAGCAGGATCAGGACAGCGAACAGGATTAGATTCTATTAAACTAATATCTAATTCCTCTATATTTTTATCAATACTAATATTTCCAACAGATGCGGTAAACGCAGTGAAAGAAATATGTGGAATAACTTGTTTTGCGATAGCGCCTCCTACTACTCTACTTGCAGTTTCTCGAGCAGAAGAACGGCCGCCTCCTCTATAATCTCTAACACCATATTTCTCATCGTAGGTATAATCTGCATGAGATGGCCTATAAGTATCTTGAATATGAGAGTAATCTTTAGATTTCTGATTGGCATTTTTTATTACAAAACCAATTGGAGTTCCGGTGGTTTTACCTTCAAAGATCCCTGAAAGAAATTCTACCGTATCTGGCTCTTTACGCTGAGTCACAATGGCAGACTGTCCCGGTTTTCTTTTATTAAGATCTTCTTGAATTTTTTCCAGATCCAATAATACACCGGCAGGACATCCATCAATAATTCCACCAATGGCTATTCCATGAGATTCCCCAAAAGTGGTTAATTTAAAAAGTGTCCCGAAGGAATTACCTGCCATAAAATCGATTTTGAACAAATGTAATTTTTTAACTACATATTTAAAAGTGTAATCCCTATTAATATTCCCATAACAATATAGACTTTTATTAATCTTTTAGTAAGAATACTTTAAGGAATCCCTAATCTGAATAAAGAAATTATAAGGTTTATTTGCTTTATAACTTTTAAGAATTGCAAAAGAAAAGAAAACTTGACCTTGTCGTGATCTCAGATGTCCATCTGGGAATTCTTGGTTGTCATGCAAAAGAACTATTATATTATTTAAATTCTATTCAACCTAAGAAACTCATTCTTAACGGGGATATCATTGATATCTGGCAATTTCGAAAAAGCTATTTTCCAAGATTTCATATGGAGGTGATCAAAAAAATCATCGATATGAGTGAAAATGGAACTGAAGTGATCTATATCACCGGCAATCATGACGAAATGCTTAGGAAATTCAGCAACATGAAAATTGGCAACTTTTCTATAGTAGATAAGCTTGTACTGGAACTTGATGGTAAAAAAGCGTGGTTCTTTCATGGTGATGTTTTCGACCTTTCCATTCAAAATGCAAAATGGATAGCTAAACTTGGCGGATGGGGTTATACTGTTCTTATTCTATTCAACAGATTCTTGAATTGGACTTTGGCGAAAATGGGTAAAAAGAGATATTCTTTATCTAAAAAGATAAAAGACAGTGTAAAGAATGCGGTTAAATTTATCAGTGATTTTGAAAAGACAGTTTCAGAATTGGCCATAGAAAACGGATATAAATATGTGATCTGCGGACATATTCATCAACCAAAAATGATAAGGAAGACCACTAAAAACGGGACGTGTCTTTATCTTAACTCCGGAGACTGGATAGAGAATCTTACATCTTTAGAATATAAAGATAAAAGATGGGCACTAAATTTTTTTGACAAGAACTTGGCTTTAGACCCTTTACCAGAAGAAAATTCCACACATAATAATAGAGACCTCTTAACGGCAATAACCATTCTTGGTAAAACAGGGCTTCAGAATTAGATTCGAAATCCTGTTTTTATTTTAAATTAAATCAAAGATTCTTTAAGAATAGTAACGGGATGCTTCGCCTTTCTCTTAGTTCCATCATAAATTTGATGACGGCAACTGGTTCCATTAGCAGCGATAATCGTTTCTTCTGAACTTTTTTTGACGGCTGGGAATAAACTCTGATTTCCAATATTCATACTAATTTCATAATGTTCTTCTTCATACCCAAATGATCCAGCCATTCCGCAACATCCTGAAGAAATGATCGTCACCTTATAGTTCTTCGGAAAATTTAAGACATCAAAAGTTATTGCTGAGTTAGACAAAGCTTTTTGATGACAATGCGCATGAATCTTAATTTGTTTTGCTTCGGAAGTAAAACATGAAACATCAATATTTCCTAAAGCCATTTCTTTCTTTAAAAACTCTTCTATGATGAAACAATTCTTAGAAAGTTGAATAGCTGAAGTTTTATCGTCTGCCAATCTTAGATATTCATCTCTAAAAGTTAGAATCGCACTCGGCTCTATTCCTATAAGTGGAGTATTCTCTGAAATTATATTCTTAAAAATAGAAATATTCTTATTGGCCAATTCTTTAGCTTCCTCTAAAAAGCCTTTGGAAATATGACTTCGTCCACTTTCAGCATGATCTATGATCTCTACTTGATAGTTTAATTTATGAAGTAATTCTAAGGCATCAAAACCGATATCAGCATCTAAGTAATTCGTGAATTCATCTGTAAATAGATAAACGGTCTTAATAGGATTTGTGACAGCAAGTCTTTTATTGTTGTCTTTATAATAATTTACTAATGTTTGTTTAGAAAGCGTAGGCAATGTTCTTTGCTTAGCAACGCCCATAACTTTTTTAGCAATTCCGGATGTAAGGCTATTGGTAAAAAAGAAATTAGAAATTCCCGGAACCTTAGAAGCCAATTGGTTCATGCTTCCATTATGCGCAAAAGCTTTGCTTCTCAGCGATTTTCCATTCGCTTTTTGATATTGGTACTGAAACTCTGCTTTTAATGTAGCAACATCAACGTTTGAAGGACATTCACTCTTGCAGCCTTTACAACTTATACAAAGATCAAATACCTCTTTAAGTTCTTGATGATCAAATTTATTAGGCTTATCAGAATTGGTTAAAAATTCCCGTAACGCATTTGCTCTGGCGCGGGTGGTATCTTTTTCATCTTTGGTGGCGCGATAACTTGGGCACATAGTTCCCCCGGCTTCCGATGATTTTCTGCAATCGCCACTTCCATTACATTTTTCCGCAAGTTTTAAAATACCTTCAGAATCTTCAAAATTCATTAAAGTAGCTACTTCAGGTTCATTTATATTGGGAACATATCTTAGCGAAGTATCCATTGCAGGAGCATCTACAATTTTTCCTGGATTGAAAATATTATTAGGATCAAATAAGTGTTTTACTTCTTTTAAAAGTTGATAGTTTTTGGAGCCTATCATCATTTCAATAAATTCTGCGCGAAGTCTTCCATCCCCATGTTCCCCGCTCATAGAACCGTTATACTTTTTAACTAAGACAGCCACTTCTTCTGTGATCTTTCTAAAAAGTTTTACATCTTCTTCTATCTTTAAATTAAGAATAGGCCTTAAATGCAGCTCTCCTGCACCTGCATGAGCATAATAAACAGCCTCTTGGCCATAATCTTTCATGATTTGAGTAAACTCAAGTATGTAATTTGCTAGGTCTGGAATCGCCACCGCAGTGTCTTCTATGCAAGCTACCGCTTTTCTGTCTCCAACCATATTACCCAAAAGTCCTAATCCTGCTTTTCTAAGCTCCAAAGCCATTTCTATCTGATCTCCAGTTAAAACAGGTAATGCATATGTTAAATTAGAATCTTTTAATCTTTCTAATAAAACTGAAATCTGATTTTGAAGTTCTTTTTCGGTTTCTGCACAAAGTTCCAGCATTAAGATGGCCTTTGGATCTCCTTCAATAAAGAATCTATTCTCCTTATATTTTAAGCTTTCGTTGGTACAATCTAAAATCACTTTATCCATCATCTCACAAGTAAACAGTGGACTTTCCATGGATGGCACCACAGCTAGCATACAATTTTCTATACTCGTAAAATGCGCAGCTACCATAGCCGAATATTTAGGTGGAAGTAGATCTAATTGAAGCGTTATTTCTGTAGTAAAAGCTAAAGTTCCTTCGCTACCAGACAGCAGCTTGCAAATATCAAAATGCTTATCAGTATTTGCAAAAGGTTCAGTTTTGATCAATTCATCTATTGCATAACCAGTATTTCTTCTGTGGATAGCTTCATCTGGAAACTTATCTTTTATCTCTTTTTGAACTTCTTCAGGAGATAAGATTTTATGTAATGTTTGATAAAACTTATTCTCTAAAGCATTTCCTTCTAATTTCTGTTGAAACTCTTCAGAAGTAATTTCTGAAAATTCAGCATAAGAACCATCGCTTAAAATGGTCTTTAGCTTTAATACCTTATCTCTGGTGGTACCATATTTAATAGAAGTTGTTCCGCTGGAATTATTACCAACCATCCCTCCTATCATACATCTATTTGAAGTTGACGTATTGGGGCCAAAGAACAAATTATATTTTAAAAGTTCTCTATTAAGGTCATCTCTAATAACACCAGGTTGAACTGTAACCGTTTTATTTTCAGGATCTATAGAAATGATCTTATTTAAATGTCTTGAAACATCTACTACAAGACCACTTCCAACACATTGTCCCGCCAACGAAGTTCCTGCGGTTCTAGGAATAAGGCCTATCTTATTCTCTAAAGCAAAAAGAATGATGGTCTTTAAATCTTCATTGTTTTTAGGATAACAAACGCCTAATGGTAACTCTCTATACACAGAGGCATCGGTTGCGTAAATACTTCTATATAAATTATCTTGAAGTAGCTCACCTTCAATAGATTGACCTAATTTTTCTAATTTTGCTTTCATAAGTGCTCTAAAAGTACAAATTTACCCGAATTTCAGTTAACAGATTATTAATGATTATTAACAATACATTGGCTTTATGAGGTGTTTGTGTTTCGTTTTAACAATTAAATTTGCTTCAACAAACTAAATAAAATTAAAGATGAAAAAAGTATTTTTATTAGCATTATTTGCAATAGGATTTGGTACGGCATCTAACGCACAAACAATTTCTGAGAATGCATTAGGTCTTAGAATTGGTGGTGGAAATGGATACGGAGCTGAAGTTTCTTATCAGAGAGCTGTTGGAACAAACAACAACAGACTAGAATTTGACCTTGGATGGAGAAATGACAATTCAAGATACAATTCTGTAAAATTGGCTGCTTTATACCAATGGGTTTGGAATATTGATGGTGGTTTTAACTGGTACGCTGGTGCCGGTGGTGGTATTGGAAACATTAGTGCTAAAGACGACCGTTATTATAACGACAAAAAATATTATTACAAAGATGAAACTTTTGCATTTCTTGCAGGTAACATAGGTATTGAATACAACTTTGATATTCCTCTATTGCTTTCTTTAGACTTTAGACCAGAGATTGGATTTATTAATGATAATAACGATATCGACAAATTGTCTCCAGATATCGCTGTTGGAATTAGATACCAATTTTAATACTTAGAATTAAAATTATTCAAAAAGCGTAAATTAATTTTTACGCTTTTTTTATTTCCGCTAAAGCCTTTTCGTATAAGGCTTCGTATTGAGGAACTACAATATCTATATCAAATGTCTTAGCTTGCTCTAATGCGTTTTCTTTGAATTGTTTCAACGTAGTTTCATCTTCTAAGATTTGAATACCAAAGTCGCCCATAGCTTCTACATCGCCAATATCTGCCAAATATCCAGAAACTCCATGAATATTTACTTCTGGCAGTCCGCCGCTATTGGTAGAAATTACCGGAACTCCATTTACCATAGCTTCTAATGCAGCTAATCCAAAACTTTCTTTTTCTGATGGGAGTAAGAAGAGATCTGAAAAACACAAGATCTTATCTATTTCATTACTTTCTCCCAGAAATATAACTTTATCTTGAATACCTAAAGATTGTACCAAATCTTCTGCCATTTCCTTTTCCGGTCCGGCTCCAACCATGATCAATTTAGATTTTACTTTTCTTTGAATGATTTCAAAAATTCTTATCACATCTCCAATACGCTTTACAGCTCTAAAATTACTCACATGAGAAATGATCTTTTCATCATCTTCTGCCATTAAAGAACGTTGGCAGTCTGTAAAGCCTTTTCGATATTTAGAAACATCAATAAAATTTGGAACAACATCTATTTCTTTAGTGATCTTAAAAAGATTCAGCGTATCCTGTTTTAAACTTTCAGAAACCGATGTCACCACATCACTATGGTTAATGCTAAAAGTTACTGCTGGTTTGTAAAAAGGATGATTTCCAACTAAAGTGATATCTGTGCCATGCAAGGTGGTGACCATTGGTAAATCTATTCCTTCTTCTACCAACATCTTTTTAGCCATGTAACCTGCATATGCATGAGGAATGGCATAGTGTACATGTAAAACATCTATTTCATGCAATTTCACCATGTTCACCAATTTGCTACTTAATGCTAATTCATAAGGTTGAAAGTGGAATAAAGGATACTCCGGAACTGTTACTTCATGAAAATGTATATTCTTGGTAAGTTGTTCTAATCTTACAGGCTGTTTGTAAGTTATGAAGTGAATGGAATGTCCTCTTTTAGACAATGCCATTCCTAATTCTGTAGCAACAACCCCACTTCCACCAAAGGTAGGATAACAAACAATCCCTATTTTCATAAATTAATTCTCGATAGATTCATAAATAACTTCCTGGATCTTAGATCTGATGTTTGAACTGATTAATTTACGATTATTCACATCAGGGTTTACTCTGTTGGATAAAAACACGTATAAGATCTCAGTTTCCGGATCAACCCAAGCAAAAGTGCCTGTAAAACCGCTATGACCAAAACTAGATAAAGAAACGCAGCCACATGTTGGTCCCGATCTTCCAAGTTGGGGTTTGTCGAAACCTACTCCTCGCCTTACATTTTGATCGCAATAATAACAGGTATTAAATTTCTCTATAGTTTGTGCATCTATATATCTTTTCCCACCATAGAATCCGAAGTTTAAATACATTTGCATGATCTTGGCAACATCATTTGCGGTACTAAATAAACCGGCATGACCTCCAACACCTCCCTGCATTGCAGCTCCTTGATCGTGAACATAGCCATGAACCAACTGTTTTCGCCATAATTTATCATCTTCTGTTGGTACAATTTGATCTGGGCTAAACTTATCTAAAGGTAAATAGGTGGTATAATTAGCACCTAATGGTTCATATATTCTCTCTTGAGTAGTATAAGATAAAGATGAATTAAAATGTCCTTCTAAATAATACTTCATCATATAAAAAGGCAGATCACTATACTTATACGCTAATTTAGGTTCCAGTTTACTATCTCTTATCTCTGCCAGAATGGTATCTTTTATATTATCGCGAATAAACATATTTTCTGCTACTCTTAAACCAAATCCTTCACGCTTTTGATCTCGGTAGTAAATTACAGATGGTAATTTGGTGTTCTTATCTAAAGTTCCTACATAAAACGGTAACCAAGGCTTTAAACGCGCATAATGCATCAACATGTCTTGTAACCTAATATTGGCTTTGTTAGACCCTTTAAAAAATGGAATAAGATCTCCTAATTTTGAATCGAAACTTATTACGTGCTTTTCCTCTAATTGCATAATGAGCGGTAAAGAGGCAAGAATTTTAGTAAGAGATGCAAGATCGTAAATGGAGGTATCCGTAACAGGCAACATTTTATCGTAAGAATGATATCCGGCATTTCGCTCATAAATCACCTTCCCTCTTCTTGCAACAATAACTTGCAGTCCGGGTGTCATTTTGCTATCTAAAGCCAGAGTGATTAGAGAATCTATCTTTTGAAGTTTCTCATAATTCATATTTACAGATTGAGGCATCCCATAGGCCAATCTTTGTAAATTTTTGGTTTGATAACCTGTACCTACAGGGAAATTATCTCCTAAGCTTACCGGTAATTTTCCTTTAGCTTCTATAGCACCAAAAATAAGCTGTGCAGATTTTTGTTGAGAAGCTTCGCTGTTTTGATAACTCATAACAATACCTTCCAGATTACTGGTGGACTTTAGATCTAAAAGCGCGTATGGTCTTGCAAATACATCTAATATAGTATGATTATTTCTTGCTATTTCTTGTATAAACTGTTGCTCATCTTCACTAAACTTATATCTCGCCCAAGGGGAAGCATCAGATTTATGAAAACCAATTATCACAAGATTATAAGATTTCAACTTTTCTAATAATTCTTCCAAATTTGGAGCCTTTACCCAATCTACTTGAGTATATCTTGATAATTGATGTAAAAATGGAGCACTTTCTGAATCCCCAAAATTTACATAAGCTATCTTCTTAGTTTCAAGATCTTTTATAGGAAGAATTCCAGAATCATTTTTTATAATTGTGATGGCATTTTCAATAAGTTCCTCATATAAAGCTTGATCATCTACCGTATTCAGATCATTGATTAGATTAGTGGTATCTACCGCTTTATATCTTGAAAGTCCAGCTTTGTATTTTGCTAAAAGAATCTTTTTTACAGAGTAAGCCAAACGCTCTTCTGAAATCTTACCGTTATTGTAGGCTTCAAAAATCCTATTAGAGGCTTTTGGAACATCTTCAGACATGGTAAGAACATCATTCCCTGCAAGAAATGCAGCAAGATCTATTTCTCCTGGATTCTTAAAGTTTGATGCTCCTTTCATATTAAGAGCATCTGTAAAGATCAAGCCTTGAAAATTCATTTTATTCTGAAGCAGCTCTGTAACTATGGGTTTAGATAAGGAAGAAGGTACATCTTTTTCAGGATCAAGTGCTGGTACATCTAAATGAGCCACCATAACACTGCTTACTCCTTCCGCAAATATCTTACGGAATGGATATAATTCAATACTATCTATTCTTTCTTTGCTAAAAGCAATGGTTGGTAAGGTTTTATGAGAATCGGACTTAGTATCTCCATGACCTGGAAAATGCTTTGCACAAGTTAATGCACCTTCCTTTTGCATTCCATTCATAAAAGCAATCGCCCTTTGAGAAACTTCTTCCCTATCTTCTCCAAAAGACCTATTTCCAATGATAGGATTTCGAGGATTCGTATTAACATCTACATCTGGAGCAAAGTTGATATGAACCCCTAATCTATTGGTATGCTTTGAAATAGCCGCACCCGCTTTCTCAATTAGTTTAAGGTCTTGAATAGCGCCTAACGTCATATTCCAAGGAAGTGAATACGTAGAATCAAGTCTCATAGCTAAGCCCCATTCCGCATCCATTCCTATTAATAATGGAACTTTTGAAAGTTCTTGAAATTCATTGTTGAGTTTAGCCTGTTGCAGCGGCCCTCCTTTAGAAAAAAGAATTCCTCCAATTGATTGCTCCCGTATAAGATCTTTTATCTTTTCTGTTTCCTTCTGAGTTTGATTGGAAAATACATCAACCATAAATAGTTGTCCGATCTTCTCTTGAAGGTTCATTTGATTGTATATACTATCTACCCATATCTTTTGCTGAATAGCATCCTTAGTAAATAATGGATGTTGCTGAGCAAATATTGGAACTGAAAAAATGAAGATAATAATTGAAAATAGGGCTATTTGAAGGGGCTTCATACAGTACTACTCTATTTTAAGAAGCGATTATGCCAGCTCTCTGAAGCAGGAACTTCCCAATCTGAAAGATATCCAGCTTTATTAGTTACTAAGTTGTTGAATACAATCGTGTTTGGAGAAACCGCTTTATCTTTAGCCATCTTTCTAAAATCGATTAAATTCTTATAAGCAACATGTTCTCCTTGCTTGTAACTCACATTCATCTTATCTAAAAGATCTACATTATATTCTTTTTCTAACTGCTGAATAAAATGAACAGATGCATCTATAGAACAACCGGTGGCTGCATTTAATTCTTGATCTAAGGCAAGAATGATGAATCTTTTATATCTAATCTCAAAAGAAGCTTTAAGATTTGCACCGTGAGCTGTCCATTGAGAAATAAAGTCTTCTAATTTAGTGGTGATCTCTTCAAGTTCTTGTTCAGAAAAAGATCTGTTTGCCTGATAAATCCAAACTCGGGATGATTCAGGTAATTCCTTAAAAGGTACTAACATTATTTTGTGGGATTATATTTTTACAAAGCTACTTGATTATATGTATAGCTTCAAATATAGTACCAGTAAATTAAAGTATTTAACGGTTAAAAAACGTTAAATTTAAACTCCAGCTGCTTGATGATATAAAATTAAAAACCTCGAGAAATCTACTCGAGGTTTTTATCAAATCTAATTTATATTATATAAGACATTCTTTGCAGAACGTTCTTGTTTGTAGGTCTAATGATTATAGATCTTGAGCATTAGCAATCATCTCTGCAACATCCATAACTTCTATTTCTCCTTCTTGATTTTTGTTTTTAACACCATCTGTCATCATAGTATTACAAAAAGGGCAACCAGCAGCAATTATTTCAGGCTTTACTTCCATGGCCTGCTCGGTACGTTCTACATTCACATCTTTATTTCCTGGCTCAGGTTCTTTAAACATTTGTCCACCACCGGCACCACAACATAGTCCGTTGCTTTTGCATTTTCTCATTTCTACCAATTCTACCTCTAGCTTTCTTAGTAGATCTCTAGGAGCTTCATAAACATTGTTTGCTCTCCCTAAGTAACAAGGATCGTGAAAAGTAATTCTCTTACCTTTAAATTTACCGCCTTCCACTTTTAATCTTCCTTCTTCTAAAAGAGATTTTAAGAATGTTGTATGGTGCATTACTTCATAATTACCACCTAATGCAGGATATTCATTTTTAAGTGTATTAAAACAATGCGGACAAGCAGTTACCACCTTTTTAATTTCATACCCATTAAGTACTTCAATATTTGTAGCTGCTTGCATTTGAAATAAAAATTCATTTCCTGCACGTTTTGCAGGATCTCCGGTACAGCTTTCTTCGGTACCTAAAACAGCAAAATCCACCTTAGATTCATGAAGCAATTTGACAAAAGCTTTCGTTATTTTTTTAGCACGATCATCAAAACTTCCGGCACATCCAACCCAAAATAACACTTCGGGTTTTTTACCTTCTGCCATATATTCGGCCATTGTTGGAACTTTAATTGCTTCTGACATTTTATATTCTTTAACTTTAAATTTCTTATTTATTTTCTATACTTCATATATTTTATACAAAGTATATCAATCTGACTTATAGGAATTTATCTTCACAACTTAAAGTATTAGTTTAAGTTATACTGATTTAATTTTCTTTAGCCCAGTTTAATCTATCCATTTGATTATAAGGCCATGGTGCTCCATTATTCTCAATATTTTGCATGGCTATAGCCAACTCATTTGGAGCTGCACTTTCTTCCATTACTAAGTAACGTCTCATATCTAAAATAATTGAAAGTGGGTCTATACCTATTGGGCAAGCTTCTACGCAAGCATTACAAGTAGTACAAGCCCATAATTCTTCTCTCAAGATATAATCATCTAAAAGTTGTTTGCCGTCATCTTCAAACTTCCCTTTGGTATTAATAATCTCGCCTACTTCTTCTAACCTGTCTCTAGTGTCCATCATGATCTTACGAGGAGAAAGTTTCTTCCCTGTTTGATTTGCAGGACATTCTGCAGTACATCTACCACATTCTGTACAAGTATATGAATTTAGCAACTGAACTTGGTTAAGATCCATTACATCTGAAGCACCAAATTTCTCAGGCTCTTCAGCTCCTTCTTCCGGCATTGCATAAGGATCTGCATCTGGGTCCATCATTAATTTAACTTCATCTGTAACCGCTTGAACATTGTCAAACTCACCTTTAGGAGTAAGCTTAGAAAAGTAAACGTTAGGAAAAGCTAAAAGAATATGTAAATGTTTTGAATAATATAGATAATTCAAAAAGAATAAGATACCTACTATGTGTAACCACCATGCAGCTCTTTCTATAATAATTAAAGTTCCATTACTAAAACCTTCTAAGAAAGGACTCAAAAACTGACTAATAGGAAAAGAACCTACAATTCCAGCTTCTTGTGCGTAATGTGCTGCACCATTTAGTTGAAGTTGATAATCTGCACCATTCATAGTAATGAAAAGAATCATCAATACCATTTCAAAGTACAAGATATAATTAGCATCATTCTTTGGCCATCCTTTTAACTCTTTGCTTAAAAATCTATAAATGTTCATTACATTCCTTCTAATCCAGAATACTATTACTCCAACAAATACAAGGAACGCAAGAATCTCAAAAGATCCTATTAAAAAATTATATCCACCTCCTAAAAAGGATAAAATACGATGGGTTCCAAAAACGCCATCTATAACGATTTCGAGAACTTCTATGTTTATAATGATAAAACCAAGGTAAACTATAATATGTAAAAAACCTGCAACAGGTTTCTTTACCATTTTAGATTGTCCTAAGGCTATTCTAGCCATTTTTGCGAAACGTTCACCAGGTTGATCATTTCGATCTATTTTTCTACCTAATTTTACATTTCGAATAACTCTTCTAATATTTCTCGCAAAAAAAAGGATTCCTGCAACAAGTACAATTAAAAAAACAACTTGAGTAATTATTTGCATAGTCTCTATTTTAAAGAATCTTTTGGCTTATCATAGGATCCCGGAGATTTTCCGAAAACTGAGAAATGAACATATCTCTTAGGGTTCAACTTGATATCTTGTAGCAACTGTTCCATTTGCTTAGTAGCACGATCAAGATTATCATATACCTTATCATCTGTTAATAATTTACCAGCAGTCCCTTTACCAGAACTTAAATTATTAGAAATGGTTTCGAAATCTGCAATTACTTTTTCAAGATCTCTTCCCATTCCGCTTAGATCAATTTGAGAAAGACTATCTGAGAATTTATTAAAATTGGTAGACATCTCATCTAAATTAGTAAAAGTATGATCTAATTTGCGAGAATTTCCGTCTACAATTCCGTTAAGAGAATTAGCTGTAGCTTTAAAAGATGCTACGGTAAGAGCTAAATCATCAAAAGTAGCTTTAATGTTATTTCTTGTTTCAGGATTAAGAACCTGGTTTAATGCAGTTACCATAGAATCTGCACTCACGATAGTTCTTTCTACTTTAACTTGTAAAGGAGTTAAACGCTCATTTACCAACTCCATAATACCTTCTTCTATATCGCTAGGAAGAGTATCACCTGTTTGTGCCATTTGGCCTTGCTCATATTCAGGGACAATAGCTAAAGATTTTCCTCCAATAAGTCCACCGCCATAAATCTGGGCTAAACTATTTTTAGAAAATTTAAAATCGCTATCTACGCTGAAGGTTACTAAAAGCAATCCAGATTTGTTTAAAAAGTCGATCTTATTGATCTGCCCTACTTTTAAACCATTAATAGTAACGGCAGATGATGGTGATAATCCTTCTACGTCTGCATAAACTGCATAAAACGTTCGGCTGGAATCTAAGAGATTTTTACCTTTAAGAAAACTATATCCAAATATTAATATTACAATAGCAACTACGGCTAAGATGCCAGTTTTAACCTCTTTAGTATATTTCAAAAGTTCTATATTTTAGAATAGGTACAAATTTAGAAATAAATATAGGAAAGTACCGCTATTTGCCTTGAGATTTTAACGCCTCATTAACTGTAATCTTCTTCCCATCCTTAAATGCAACCACATAACAGGTCTTATAACCCTTAGTTTTTGCTTTTTTCTGAAGATCTTGAATTTGATTGTAACTAGAGGTTGCTCCGTAATAATATTTGTAGAGTTGGCCTTCTTCTTCTCTAAAAACAGGATTTAATCCTTTAAAATTTGAAGATTTAGGTTCTAATTTTTTTGAACTTGCAGCAAGTTGTACTTTAAACGTAACACCTTCAAAAGAATCTTCAAATGTTTTTGGTGCTTCTACAGTGGTAGTACTTACCGGCGCATTAGTTTCTAAATTCTCTAATACTGCTAGGTTAATGCTTTTACTATATTCTTTAATAGCATCTATGATGGCATCTGCCATTTTAGTTTGTCCATTACCACTATTTAAAAATGGACCTTCTTCTTTATTAGTTAAGAAACCGGTTTCAATTAATACACTTGGCATATAAGTTTGGCGCAACACTAAGAAACCTGCTTGTTTAACACCACGATCATTCCTTTTTAATTCATGAGTGAATTTTTTCTGAACATAATCAGCCAAGAGTATACTCTGGTCTAAATATTCTTCTTGCATGATTTGCATTCCTATATAAGACTCAGGCGAGTTAGGATCAAAACCATCATAGGTAACATTATAATCTTCCTCTAAGAAGATAACAGAGTTTTCACGCTTTGCAACTTCAAAGTTGGCTTGGTTACGGTGAAGCCCGAGTACAAATGTTTCTGTTCCGTAGGCTTGAGAATTATGAGCGTTACAATGAACAGATATAAATAAATCTGCTTTTGCATCATTTGCGATATCGGCTCGTTTATCTAATTCAATAAAAACATCAGAACTTCTGGTGTAAACCACCTTAATATTTTCATTTTTCTCCAATTCTTTACCCACCTTTAGTACAATACTAAGGGCAATATCTTTTTCATTAAATCCTCCACCTCTGTTTCCCGGATCTTTTCCGCCATGTCCGGCATCTAAAACCACCACAAATTTTTGTTTGGAAGGGTTGCTCGAAAAAGGCTTAAATGCCATTAATAGAGTTGAAATAAAAGCGATTGCTAAGAAAGTAAGTAGGTTCTTCTTCATAAAAATAGTAACGATAGAATTAGGCTTATTATTTTATTCTGTCTTTTTTTGTATTCCGAAAAGGAAGCTTAAAAAATATATGTAATTTTGATTATTCAAAAAGCAAGCCATTCTT